>Ga0307994_1000005_pt1 | contig 352658 bp, 377 predicted proteins | sample EllFjometagen261_FD_203171 | JGI IMG/M metagenome (GOLD analysis project Ga0307994, IMG submission 203171) | Marine microbial communities from Ellis Fjord, Antarctic Ocean - #261 | ecosystem: Environmental > Aquatic > Marine > Unclassified | place: Southern Ocean | collected 2014-11-02
CTAATCAACCCAAAATCGAGTGAAAACATTGTTATAACAATAAATAGAGCAGGTCTAATTCATATGCGAATTAGCCTGCTATTTATAATGATATTTGTAATTTTCTCTCCCTAAACGGAACCCCTTATGTGAATACCGGGGTTGTTTTTCTTTGGCTCTATTCTTATAAATTGTTGTTATTTAAGAGAAGGAAACAGGTAGAGTGATCAAAACTTAGACCGTTCCTTTCCGCTCCAGGCACTTGCTTTCCGCGGGGAGGAAGTCGAGCCTCCTCGACGTTCCGTCTGTGGGGTCTCGACCTTTCCTCTATATCCCGCAGGAGTCAAGTGCCTTCCGCTACAATCCACTCTGTACTTCTACATTCTGAATGCCTAATAATATAGATAGACGGACTTGGGTTGAATTTACGGTTGCTTTGGATTAAAACCAAGAAGGACATCAAAACGCAAGTAGAAGGTCCCTGATAAATCTAATCAACTTTTTCAACTTGAAGTAATTCTAATAAAATCAATATAAATTTCTTTGGAAAACAACCTCATTTTAAGATTGTAGTGGTCGATTTCCTCTTGTGTAATTCTGTTTTCTTAAGATTATTTTTTTGTTCCTATAAGCTCTGTCACTAATATTTCTTATAGATGGTGAGGGGAACTGCGTAGACTCCTGCGGAAGAACGGGCGTGCCGAGACCCCGTTCGGCTAAGCTGAGGAGGCTCGGCCGTACGTCCGCGGAAAGCGAAGCGGTTCCCCTCACCATCTAAGCACACACTGGTTGACGGAGCACCTTGGCAGACTTTATGTTAGAAAATAACAAACTTTGTGAAAAGAGAATTAAGAAATGAAAAGGTTTTCTTTTTTTGGGAATGCTAATAAGAAATGCTCGTCTTTTTCCCTATGTTTTGTTATGATAAGAGAGGTACGGACAACTGTTAAAGGAGAGATAATGAATGACTACGAACATTGCAAGTATGATTGATCATACTTTACTTAAACCAGAATCAACGAAAGACCAAGTAGAAGTACTTTGCCAGGAAGCGAAAGAATTTAAGTTTGCTTCTGTGTGCATTAACCCGGCATGGGTTCAATATTCAAGCGAATTATTAAGCGGCACTGAAGTAAAAGTGTGTACGGTTATCGGGTTCCCACTTGGAGCTTCCACGCCTGAAACGAAAGCATTCGAAACAAAGGATGCAATCGAAAAAGGTGCTACAGAAGTGGATATGGTCATCAATATCGGCGCATTGAAAAGTGGCGATCATGAGTTGGTTAAACGCGATATTGAAGCTGTTGTGGCAGCATCTAAAGGTAAAGCACTTTCAAAAGTAATCATTGAAACATGCCTGCTGACGGATGAAGAAAAAGTGAAAGCTTGCCAATTAGCTGTAGAAGCTGGAGCAGATTATGTGAAAACATCTACAGGATTCTCTACTGGGGGAGCGACTGTAGAAGATATCGCTCTTATGAGAAAAACAGTTGGACCTGATATCGGTGTGAAGGCTTCAGGAGGCGTACGTTCTTCCGAAGACGCACAAGCTATGATTGATGCAGGAGCTACCCGCCTGGGAGCAAGCTCTGGTGTGAAAATCGTACAAGGCTTGACAAGCGACTCTGATTATTAATTAGAAAAAAGCTGAACGAGGAATTCAATCCTTGTTCAGCTTTTTTTTGGCTGGTGAATCCTTTCAATGAAACGGGCGAATTGATTCGCAAATGGCAGCACCAGGATCGAGCATAAAAGGTTAAATAGGACACTGGCGTGGGCCAATTGTAAATCGGGTGAGCCTGCTAAGGATCGAGCCACCAATCCGAGTAATGGGATGAAGGGGATAAAAATGGCGACCCCAATAACGTTAAGCCATATGTGAGCGTATGCCGTCAGTTTCGCTTGAGTACCTCCACCGATGCTTGCAATAAAGGCTGTAATACACGTCCCGACGTTTGCGCCGAGCATAATGGTGATGCCCGCATGAAGATCAATGGAACCTGCAGCCAGAAATCCCATCGTCACTCCTGTCACAACGGTGCTGGACTGGATGATCGCCGTTAATATACAACCAATAAGCAGAGCGAGTAAAACATGCTCGTTCACTTCTATGATATACGTGCGCAAGGATTCGTGAGTCGTTAATGGAGTAGCTAACCACTGAATCGCCCGGATCGACGTAAAGATTAATCCAAACCCGATAAATATCATTCCCGCACTTCGGATGGAGGGTGAGCGGAAGAAATACAGAATGCATCCGATGATCATGGATGGGACAATAAGATAATTCATATCCAGTGTGAACATTTCAAGGGTGAACGTTGTTCCGATATTCGATCCAAGCATGATACCGATCGTCTGTCTGAACGGTATCAAGCCGGAAGAGGCCAGTCCCACAGTGAGAACCATAACGGCAGAACTGCTATGGATAAAGGCTGTCACAATCGTTCCTGTAAGGACACCCTTAGCAGGAGTGCTCGTTAAATAATGAAGCCATTTCTTTATTTTCTGATTGGCAATATTAAAAAGCCCTGACCGCAGCCAAGTCATCCCCAGTAAAAAACATAAGATGAAAAAAATAAAGGCGATTCCATGTAAAATCATTACATTCCTCCCACACACCAGTCTGCTTTATACAAATGTATGGAAGAAATGAGTGAGACATGCCTATTTATATAAGGTGTTTTATGATAAATTGTTGACCAAATACATATGATATATTATAATGGCAAAGTACATGGATTTCTTTATGTTAATAAGGAATTCATCCAAGAAAGACATACACTTTCTGTCCCCTTGTGACAATGATCCAAGGGCAAAGCCATAACCTATTGGTGAAGTAAAGGACGCTAGGAAACTCTGCGTCTTAAGAATTTGGTACAAACCATTTCTTGACTTTAACATGTAAGTGTAGTGTGTTCGGAGGGAGGGAAAGAGAGATGTCAAAAACAGTTGTTCGTAAAAACGAATCGCTTGAAGATGCTCTTCGTCGCTTCAAACGCTCAGTTTCTAAAACAGGAACTTTACAAGAGTTTAGAAAGCGCGAATTTTATGAAAAGCCAAGCGTAAAACGCAAAAAGAAATCAGAAGCTGCAAGAAAGCGTAAGTTCTAAGAGAGGGTGTAAGCATGAGTCTTCTCGATCGTTTAAATGATGATATGAAACAAGCGATGAAAAATAAAGAAAAAGAGAAGCTTTCTGTTATTCGCATGCTTAAAGCTTCACTTCAAAATGAAGCGATTAAACATGGGAAACAGGAACTCTCTGAAGACGAAGAGTTGACTGTCCTTTCTCGAGAAGTGAAGCAACGGAAAGACTCCCTCCATGAATTTCAAAACGCTGGTCGCGAAGACCTCGTTGAAAAAATTCAAACAGAACTGACTTACGTCGAAATATATATGCCGAAGCAGCTTTCAGAAGAAGAGGTCTCTGCTATTGTCCAACAGACGGTAGCGGAGGTAGGTGCTACTTCTAAAGCCGACATGGGCAAAGTGATGGGAGCAATCATGCCTAAATTAAAAGGGAAAGCCGATGGAGCTCTCGTCAACAAACTTGTTCTTCAACATTTATCATAAGATTAAAGAGACCGGAAAGCCATCATGCTTTCCGGTTTTTTTAATAGCGTTAAGGAGGGAGGAGGTTTGAAAATAATTAGGGAAAAGATTACAGTTTGAAGGTTGAAAATAAGCTTGAGGAAGTCGATAATAAAAGGTGAAAGATCGTCATAACAAAGCTTCATTCCATTAAAAATATCCTTCTTTTTCAAGTTTTTTTACTATATTAATAAATTCCGCCCCAATAACATAATATTTTTAAAAAAGTTGAAACTTTTTTTAAGGTCAATCGTACATAGAGTATCAAGGAATATTACCTGAAACGAGGGGGTTGCGTTGAAAAAAGGTCTACTAATATTTTTCATGATGATTCTTGGGTTCAGTTTTCTTCAGCCCTTGTTAAGCTCCGCGGATAATACAAAAAAAGTATACGTCATTCCTATTCACAAGGAAGTTGAAAAAGGGCTTCATGCATTTCTGGAGAGAGCGATAAGTGATGCAGAGGAAAACAATGCTGAACTGATTGTTTTTGATATTGATACGCCTGGAGGTCTGGTCACTGCAGCTGGAGATATTGGTCAGCTCCTTGACGGCGTAGAAACGAAGACGGTTGCCTTTGTGAATAATCACGCTTTATCGGCAGGTGCCTTCATCTCCCTTCATGCAGATGAGATCTATATGGTTCCGAATGGTCAAATCGGTTCTGCGGCTGTGATTGATCAAGCTGGAAATGCCGCTGATAAGAAAGCTCAGAGTTACTGGCTTTCTGCCATGAAGAGTGCCGCTGAATCAAATGGGAGAGATCCTCAAGTTGCCCTGGCCATGGCGGATGAATCGGTAGTGATCGAAGAATTGGGGATTGAAAAAGGGGAATTATTGACTCTCGGTTCAAAAGAAGCCAAGCAAGTCGGCTACTCTGAAGGAACCGTTGCGAACCTGGATGAGTTATATGAAACCCTTGGTGTCGATAAATCTTCTGTTGTAAATGTCGAAGAGACCTTTGCAGAGAAGCTGGCACGATTCATAACCAATCCGGTCGTGGTACCAATCCTTCTTTCGTTGGCAAGCCTTGGGTTGATTGTCGAATTGTATTCACCAGGCTTTGGGATTGCCGGTTCTATCGGATTGATTTCCCTTGTATTATTCTTTTATGGACACTTAGTGGCGGGACTTGCCGGTTACGAAACCATAATCCTCTTTATCATTGGGGTCGCTCTTATCGTAGCGGAATTTTTCCTCCCTGGGGGCATTGCAGGCGGACTTGGGATCGGGGCTATTCTCGCAAGTATTATGTTGGCAGGGGGCGATGTGGTGCAAATGGGCATTTCTCTTCTTATCGCTTTACTTATTGCCGTTGCGACAATGATTATATTTGTAAAGGTGTTTGGTAAAAAAATGAAATTTTTTAACAAAATCATTTTAAAAGATTCAACAAGCACAGAAAGTGGATATGTATCAAACATTAATCGATTAGAATTGATCGGTAAAGAAGGTGTAACGAAAACACCTTTAAGGCCCTCAGGAACTGTGATCGTGGATGATGAAAGAATTGATGCAGTGACAGAGGGTGGCTTTATTAAAGCAGGCGAAAGAGTTAAGATTGTGAAAGTAGAAGGTTCGCGGATTGTTGTAAGAGACATTTCATAATTACTTAGGAGGTAAAGAATATGGTTATAGGTCCAAGTACGATTTTATTGCTCGTTGCCATTGTGGTGGGAGTGATTGTATTAGCAGTTTTATTTACATTTGTACCAGTCATGCTGTGGATTTCAGCGATCGCAGCAGGAGTAAGAATCAGTATTTTCACACTAGTGGGGATGAGGTTGAGACGTGTTATCCCGAGTCGTGTGATCAATCCATTAATTAAAGCCCATAAAGCAGGAATCACGGTAACGATCAATCAGCTGGAGAGTCACTATTTAGCTGGTGGTAATGTAGACAGAGTGGTCAATGCACTGATTGCAGCCCATCGTGCAAACATTGAACTGACCTTTGAGCGTTGTGCGGCGATTGACCTTGCTGGTCGTGACGTACTTGAAGCGGTTCAAATGAGTGTTAACCCTAAAGTGATCGAAACGCCATTTATTGCCGGTGTTGCAATGGATGGAATTGAAGTGAAAGCCAAAGCGCGTATTACGGTTCGTGCGAACATTGACCGCCTTGTCGGGGGCGCCGGGGAAGAGACGATCGTTGCCCGTGTAGGGGAAGGGATTGTATCAACAATCGGTTCATCCAGCAATCATAAGAAGGTATTGGAAAATCCGGATTTGATTTCTCAAACGGTCCTTTCGAAAGGCCTGGATGCAGGTACAGCATTTGAAATTCTCTCGATTGATATCGCGGACGTTGATATCGGCAAGAATATCGGAGCAGAACTGCAAACAGAACAAGCGGAAGCTGATAAAAACATAGCACAGGCGAAAGCGGAAGAAAGAAGAGCAATGGCCGTTGCCAATGAGCAGGAAATGAAAGCAAGAGTAGAAGAAATGAGAGCGAAGGTTGTGGAAGCAGAAGCAGAAGTACCTCTTGCCATGGCTGAAGCACTCAGGTCAGGAAATATCGGTGTGATGGACTATATGAACTTAAAGAATATCGACGCTGATACGGAAATGAGAGACTCGATCGGGAAACTAACCGGGGATAAAAATGATCCGAAAAATTCTAAAGATAAGTAATTTCCCCTTGTGAGAAAGGAGTTTTCTCCATGGAACCTTTAATCATTGCCATACTGATCGGACTTATCACTACGATTTTCAACAAAGTGAAAGAGTCGCCTTCTAATAAACCGGTAAGGCAAAAGCCGATTCAAACGGCGTCTCCCCCTCCTTCCGAACCTCATGAAAGAGGAAGAGAAAGGGAGAGACCGGCACGGAGCAGAGTGCCAAGAGAATACAAAGAACCATTGAAAGACGCAGCCTCTTCTATTCAAACCCGGTTTGAAGAAAAGAAGAAGGAAGCAGAATCAACGTATGCAGACCTGCAAAAGAAAGAAGAACGTTACTCCCGCAGACTGGAAGCTCATCAAACCAGGGCAGAGAAGATACGGGAAAAAGGTTCAACTCTCAACATTGATTTCAACAAGGAAGATGATATCGTAAAAGGTTTTATCTTTTCAGAGGTATTTGGACCTCCAAGATCAAAAAAACGTCATCATCAAAAATAAGAGTGATGAAACCCCTTTTCATTTCATAAATATGAGATGAAAGGGGGTTCTTTTTTATGGCAAGAAGCTTTTTACAACATGCGCGTAAATGGATGACACAGAAAATGGATTTACCTGAAGATGTCATGATGGACCTTCCTCGCGTCACCATGATTGGACAAATTCACATCTATATAGAAAACCATCGTGGTCTGTTAACGTTCACAGATCGAGAGGTACGACTTCTGCTAAAACAAGGTCAACTTTTAATAAAAGGTGAACAGTTTGTCATCAAGATGATTCTTCCTGAAGAAATTCTTCTTCAGGGGAAGATCGTAGAAGTGATCTATTTGGAACAATAGGAGGGACGGGTTTGAAGAATCAATGGTTCACCTTTCTTAGGGGAAAGGTATTTGTGAAAATGGAAGGCAGATTAGTTGAGAGGGTCATCAATCAATTGCTTCGTGCAAATATCACGATTTGGAATGTGAAGAGAGCTGGAACGGAGACCATCACCTTTTACTTAGCCTTAGAGGATGTACATAACTTCCGAAGAGCGGTTCGAACATCCGAGTGTAAAGTGACATTTCTAAGAGGTCAGGGAGTTCCATTTTTGTTTAAGCGGTCTCTGAAGAACTCAGGATTCATGATAGGTGGACTTGCTTTCTTCGTCATCGTCTTCCTGCTTTCCAATATGGTTTGGGACATTCAAATTAAAGGGGCATCCCCTCAAACGGAGCACAGCATCAGAAAAGAGCTGGAAGAAATGGGAGTGTCAAAAGGGAAGCTGCAATTCTCCCTGCCGGATGTGGAAAATATCCAACGGGAGCTATCCTACAGAATGAACAATATTACGTGGGTAGGGGTGGAGTTGCAAGGGACAACCTTTCACTTCCAAGTGGTTGAGAAGAACGCTCCTGAGCCTTCTGAAACCTCTGGTCTGCAGCATATCGTAGCGAAGAAGAAAGCGATCATCACTCAAATGTTCGTAGAAGAAGGAGATCCCCAAGTGAACGTCAATGACTATGTGAACAAAGGTCAGCTTCTCGTATCAGGATTGATAGGGAATGAAAAGGATCCTAAAGGGGTCCCCGCCAAAGCAAAAATCCTGGGGGAAACATGGTATAAATCTAACGTTGATTTACCTTTGAAATCCCAATTTGTGGTTTTTAGCGGCGATGAAAAAAGAAAGCATTATGTCGGAGTCGGCTCTATTAATATTCCGATTTGGGGATTCGGGAAAGTTGAGTATGAAGAGTCCATTGAGGAAGAGAACAAAAAGAACCTGCGTTTCTTGAAATGGGAGCTGCCGATATATTATATTGATAAAAGCTTTAAAGAGAAAGAGGATGTAGAGAGAACTTATACGAAATCAGAAGCCATCGATGCGGCGAGGAAGCTGGCCAAGAGTAATTTGGAGTCCACCCTCCCTGAGGATGCCGAAGTCATAGGTGAAAAAATTTTGCAAGAAAAGGTTGAGAATGGTAAAGTTAGGGTAACAATTCACTTCAAAGTATTAGAAAACATTGCAGTAGGACAACCAATTATTCAAGGAGACTAACGAATGTCAGATGAAATCTTAATGAAATTACAACTTGAAAACCCTAATGAAGCCATCGCTTTGTTTGGCGTTTCAGATTCTCACCTTAAATTAATCGAACAGGAATTACACGTTTCAATCGTAACAAGAGGCGAAGAATTGCTGGTTTCAGGTAAGGAAGAAGATGTAAGTCTCGCTCTAGATGTTTCAGATCGACTCGTGGCTGTAATACGTAAAGGGATCAATATTGGCCAAAGAGATGTCCATTATGCACTGGAAATGGGCAAGCAAGGGACACTTGAATACTTTACTGACTTGTACAATGAAGAAATTACGAAAAATGCAAAAGGTAAATCCATCAGGGTGAAAACCCTTGGGCAGCGTCAATACATTCAGGCTATCAAAAAACACGATATGGTGTTTGGGATTGGTCCGGCAGGTACAGGGAAAACCTATCTTGCTGTGGTGATGGCGGTACATGCGTTGAAAAACGGGCAGGTAAAGAAAATCATTCTCACAAGGCCTGCTGTTGAAGCGGGAGAGAGTCTCGGCTTCCTTCCGGGTGACCTGAAGGAAAAAGTGGACCCTTATCTCCGTCCCTTATATGACGCACTGCATGATGTGTTGGGGGCTGAGCATACAGCTCGGTTGATTGAAAGAGGAACCATTGAAATCGCTCCTCTTGCCTATATGAGAGGCCGTACACTGGATGATGCGTTTGTCATCCTCGATGAGGCACAAAACACAACGAAAGCACAAATGAAAATGTTTTTAACCAGACTTGGCTTTGATTCGAAGATGATTATCACAGGAGATCGCTCTCAAGTGGACTTACCGAGAGGAAGCGAGTCAGGACTGATTTCTTCTGAAAAAATATTAAAAGATGTAAAAGGCGTATCGTTTATTTATCTTGATCAAGCGGATGTGGTTCGTCACCCATTAGTCGCCAAAATCATCAATGCCTATGAAACAATTGAAAAATAAAACGATAAAGAGATTGATCCAATGTGTTCATGCCACCTGTTAATAGAGGCGGCGCATGCAGGGATCAATCTTTTTTTATCGGGTTTAACATGGATAATTAAGAGAAAAACTGTTATCATTTTACATAATTGCTAGATTGTTTTTTCTTATGCTTTCTGTGAGCTCTATACCTTGAACTGGTTGAAAATGTACTTACATAACAGGGGGTTCTTTATGCAAACGCACCCATTTTTACTCAAAATAAGGAGCTTTCTTAGCTACCGACTTTTTACTAATCTCTTATTTGTGTTACTTGGTATTATTGTTTTCGGGGTTTTATATGGGAATGTAAAACCGAAAACCCTGGATATTAATTTGTATGAAGAAGCTCCTACTACAATTAGGGCGCCGAAGAAATTCGTTGATGATGAGGCTACTGAGAAGAAGCAGCTGGAAGCTAAAGAAGAAGTAGGAAATGTCTATACCCCTAAAGAAGGGGCGGTCGACAACTCCATATCGTTACTTCGTTCCCTTATGGAAAGTGTAAAAGAAGTGAAGAAGGAAACTGAAACTCAAGAACCCGGATCAGAGGAACTGAAGCCTCCAGCTGAAGCGGAAATAAATGAGCAGCTAAAACAGCTTAAAGCTAAGCTTCCTAAAGATAAAAATAATAATGTAACCAACCAATTGAATGATACGATTTTAAAAACTCTAGTGGAAGCTTCAGAGGAAGATCTGGAACGAGTAGAGACAATCGTTTCTACGCAAATGAAGATTATCATGGAAAATGGTGTGAAAGAAGAGGAATTGAGTGAAGCGAGGTTAAATTTAGAACAAAGGATCACAAACTATACCTTTAGGGGGGATCTATCCAATGCTGCCGTAAAGCTTGGGAATGTGGCACTTGAGCCTACACAATATTTTGACTCTGAAAAAACAGATGAATTAAAGAGGCTGGCCGTGGCGAATGTCCAATCAGTTGAAATCATTGAAGGCGGAGTCATTGTAGAAGATGGGGAATTGATTACTCCTAAAGAATATCGGATCATGAAATCATTGGGGATGGTGGAAAATACGTTCTCCTTCCGCCCATACATCGGATTGGCGCTTTTTGTGCTTGTGGTGATCAGTTCACTTTATTATTTCTTCTATACATTGGAAGTAACCGAGGAACGAAAACAAAACTATTTGATCCTCACGAGTATCGTGTTTGTCATCTCACTGTTGATCATGAAGATTGTAGGATTGATAGAACAGCTGGAAATCAATGATATCGCCTTTATATTTCCTGCTGCATTCACGGGAATGATCCTGAGGATTTTATTGAATGAGCGGATTGCCATGATGATGGTGTTTATTTTATCAGCTTGCTCAAGTATCGTTTTTCACCAGCAGTTCTCAGGTTCAATCGATATGGAAATCGCTATTTATACGTTATTCAGTGGCGTATCAGGGATTCTTTTCCTGGTGAGCCGCAATCAGCGCTCGAATATTTTAAGAGCGGGTATTTACGTAGCTCTTGTAAATATATTGATCCTGGCGTTTTTGGTCCTGTTAAGCGGAACTTCTTATTCCAATAGTGAATATGTGTATTATCTCGTGTTTGCCCTGGTATCAGGAATCAGTTCCTCTATATTAACAATCGGTTTTCTGCCGTTTTTCGAGGCCGGGTTCGGCATACTTTCTTCCATGAGGCTGGTGGAGCTTTCAAGCCCTACACAACCACTATTAAAGAAGCTGCTGACCGATGCACCCGGTACCTATCATCACAGTGTCATGGTAGCGAATCTTGCAGAATCCGCGTGTGAATCCATTGGTGCAAACGGACTATTAGCGAGAGTCGGCTGCTACTATCATGATGTCGGGAAATCAAAAAGGCCACACTTTTTCATCGAAAATCAGCTTAATATGGAAAATCCTCATGATCGGGTCTCGCCTGAGACGAGCAGGGATGTTATTATAAGTCATGCTTCAGATGGTGCTGACATGCTTCGGAAACATAAGCTTCCAAAGGAAATCGTCGATATTGCCGAGCAGCATCATGGGACAACCTTGTTGAAATTTTTTTATTATAAGGCAAAGGAACAAGGGAAAGATGTTAAGGAAGAAGATTATCGATATCCCGGTCCAAAACCACAAACAAGGGAAGCGGCCATTATTAGCATTGCAGATAGTGTAGAAGCGGCTGTCAGATCCAAGAAATCCCCCACTCAGGGAGAGATCCAACAGCTCGTTCATTCCATTGTACAAGACCGCCTTCAGGACGGTCAGTTTAACGAATGCGATCTTTCAATGAAGCAATTAGAGACAGTCAAGAGGTCTCTATGTGAGACTCTGAATGGAATCTTTCATCCAAGAATAGAATATCCGGAACTTAAAGCAAAAGGAGAAGAAGTATGACATTATTGATCGACTTTATTGATGAAACTGAAACATTATCCGAAGAGGAAACAAGTTTGGTGCAAAACATCTTAAACTTTGCAGCAAAAAAAGAAGAGGTCGAAGATGACAGCGAAGTGTCGGTTACGTTTGTGACGAACGAAAGAATTCAGGAAGTTAATCGTGAATACCGCCAGAAGGACCAGCCGACGGATGTCATTTCCTTTGCTCTTGAAGAACTGGGGGAGGATGAAGTCGAAATAGTAGGTGGTCAAATTCCCCGGGTTCTCGGTGATATCATCATTTCCATAGATCGGGCCAAAGAACAGGCTGAAGAATACAATCATTCATTTTCCCGTGAACTGGGTTTTCTTGCTCTGCACGGATTCCTGCATTTATTAGGCTATGATCATATGGAGGAAATGGATGAAAAGAAAATGTTTCAGAAACAAAAGGATATTTTAGATGAGTATGGACTCAAAAGGGACTAAGTTCGGCCTGTTCAGGTTCTTGAAGTCTTTTGGATATGCGGCAGATGGGATTAAATCTGTATGGTCCACGGAGCAGAATTTCAGGATTCACTCATGTGTAGGGATCATTGTTTTTATCTTAGCGTATCTGCTTTCCGTATCTGCCATGGAATGGATCATCCTGATTATATTGGTGTTTTCCGTACTGGCACTTGAAACCATGAATACGGCGATCGAAAAGGCAGTGGATCTTTCAATTTCGGACTACCATCCCTTGGCGAAAGCGGCAAAGGACCTTGCTTCGGCTGCCGTATTACTCTTTGCCGTCTGCACGGCGATTGTGGGTGCCATTATCTTTATTCCAAAGCTGCTTGAACTCATCACGGCTCTTTGATGGGATGCAAAGAAGATACAAATACCTGAAAAACAAAGGCTGCAGGAGAGAAATTGAACGATTTCTTTCCTGCAGCCTTTAATTCATTTGAAAACGTTCTTATACTTGTATAGAATAAGTGGAGCAAAGGACAAAATCGATAAATAGTTTGAATTATCTAACTATTTTATTACAAAATGATAACAGCCCATTTTCTTTTATGAAAATTGTAGTAAAATGAATTTGTAAGGGTTAAAAGGAGAGTTAAACGAATGAATGCAGAACAATTGATACAAGAAGCTAAACTAGCGAGAGAAAAAGCATACGTACCCTATAGTAAATTTAAGGTGGGAGCGGCCCTTCTGTCAAAGGATGGTAAGGTCTATCACGGTTGTAATATCGAGAACGCAGCCTACAGTATGTGTAATTGTGCTGAAAGAACAGCACTATTCAAAGCTTACTCAGAAGGTGATACAGACTATTCAATGATTGCGGTTGTAGCAGACACGGCAAGGCCGGTGCCGCCATGCGGAGCCTGTCGTCAGGTCATTTCAGAGTTATGCCCGAAAGAGATGAAGGTCGTACTGACAAACCTTAAAGGCGATGTGGAAGAACTAACCGTTGCAGAACTATTACCAGGAGCTTTTTCACCGGAGGATTTAAATGAGTAATATAGGCAGTAATACAGGGCACAAATCAGGCTTCATCTCCATCATTGGACGTCCAAACGTTGGGAAGTCCACTTTCTTGAACAATGTAATCGGTCAAAAGATTGCGATTATGAGTGATAAGCCTCAAACAACACGAAACAAAGTTCAGGGAGTTTACACGACAGATGATGCACAAATGATATTCATCGATACTCCAGGGATACACAAACCGAAACATAAACTGGGAGACTTCATGATGAAGATTGCTCAGAACACTTTAAAAGAAGTGGACGTCATTTTGTTTATGATCAACGTAGAAGAAGGGTTAGGAAAAGGAGATCACTTCATCATCGAGAAGTTAAAAGGGGTCAAAACACCTGTTTTTCTTATTCTTAATAAGATTGATCAAATTCACCCTGATGCGTTATTGCCGATGATTCAACAATACAATGACCTGTTTCCTTTCGCGGCGACTGTTCCGATTTCAGCACTTGAAGGAAATAATGTAGATAACCTTCTGCAATTATTAAAGGATCAACTGCCGGAAGGGCCTCAATTTTATCCTGCTGATCAGATTACAGACCACCCTGAACGTTTTATCGTTTCAGAACTCATACGTGAGAAGGTCCTGCACCTGACAAGGGAAGAGATTCCCCACAGCATTGCAGTCGTGATCGATAAAATGGAGCGAAAGCAAGAGAAGGACCTTATTGACGTGATCGCAACCATTATTGTGGAGAGAGACTCGCAAAAAGGGATTGTCATCGGAAAACAGGGGTCGATGCTAAAGGAAGTAGGGAAGCGTTCCCGTGTAGACATTGAGAACCTGTTGGGATCAAAGGTATATCTTGAACTATGGGTGAAGGTACAGAAGGACTGGAGAAACCGATCTTCTACCCTTCGTGACTTTGGATTCAGTGACGACGAATATTGATAGCTGAATTAACAATATTTAGGCCGCATCTTTTAGAGAGAATATGCTCATTCTAATCACAAGAAAGCTTATGAAGTCTTGCTAGTTTAAATCCAGAAAGGTGGGTTTTTTATGTTAGACTTAACATGGAAATTTTTTTCGCAGACAGGAAGTATAGACACCTATTTACTTTTTAAGGAGCTTGAAAAGGAGACGACTGAGGATCCTTACAGCTTTGAAGAAGAAATAGCGGAAGTTGATTTTCCTTTAACGTGATAAGCTTGTCATCACCCGGATGGATTGATGTCGGGAGGTGGCTATATGCTGCAGAAGTGTGAAGGAATCGTGATCAGAACGAATCATTACGGTGAGTCGAACAAGATTGTTACCATATACACACGAGAATTCGGAAAGATTGGATTGATGGCTAGAGGGGCAAAGAAACCTAATAGCCGTCTATCCGCCATTTCACAATTGTTTACATATGGTTATTTCCTTTTTATTAAAGGAAGTGGGCTGGGTACACTTCAACAGGGAGAGATGGTTGAATCGTTAAGGCATGTGAGGGAAGATTTGTTTAAGACGGCTTATGCCACTTACATCGTCGAGCTTCTCGATAAAGCGACGGAGGACCGGAAACCGAACCCATTTCTATTTGAACTGCTTTACAAGACCATTCACTATTTAAATGAAGACTATGATCCCGAAATTCTTATGCACATATTTGAAATGAAGATGCTCCCTGTATTAGGGCTGTATCCTCATCTGAATGGATGTAGTGTATGCGGGGAAGCGGATGGAGAATTCGCTTTCTCCTTTAAAGAAAATGGATTCATCTGTCATCGTTGTTTAAGTGAAGATCCTCATCATTTTCCGATCTCGCAGAGCACTGTGAAGCTTCTGAGGGTATTTTACTATTTCGATATCAATCGATTGGGAAATATATCGGTGAAAGATGAAACAAAACGTCAATTGAAGCGGGTAATCAGGACTTATTACGATGAAAATTCAGGTCTAACATTAAAATCCAGGAGGTTCTTAGACCAAATGGATAACCTGAAGGACTTATTCTAGCTTATAATGCTGCTTGTGATTATATAGAAAGGCCCATTCACTATGGTGAATGGGCCTGTTTTTTATGTGTCTGCTAGCTCCGGGGCTTAGAGGCTCGAGGTCATAAGTCAAACATACCAAAAAGGCAAAGAACGCCTTTCCGGTATGTTCGTCTTATGCTTGTCGCCTCTGGGCAAAGCCCCTCCGCTTTAGGTTTTAAAATTTAATTTTCTCCTGCAAGAACGCCTTTACTTCGCTGATTGGCATTCTTACCTGATCCATCGTGTCACGGTCACGTACGGTCACTTGACGATCTTCTACCGAGTCAAAGTCAAATGTGATACAAAATGGTGTACCGATTTCATCTTGACGACGGTAGCGTTTACCGATTGACGCTGTTTCGTCGAAGTCTACCATAAGGTCCTGTGATAATTCTTCATACACTTTGAATGCATCATCAGATAATTTCTTAGAAAGTGGCAGGACAGCTGCTTTAAATGGGGCCAGTGCCGGATGGAAGCGGAGCACTGTACGTGAATCATTTTCAAGTTCTTCCTCTTCAAATGCGTCACATAGGAATGCAAGAGTGACACGGTCTGCACCAAGGGATGGTTCAATACAGTATGGTACATACTTTTCATTTGTTTGAGGATCCATGTAGTGGAAGTCCTCATTCGAATGTTCCATATGACGCTTCAGGTCAAAGTCTGTTCGATCTGCTACACCCCAAAGCTCTCCCCAACCGAATGGGAATTTGTATTCAATATCCGTAGTTGCATTACTGTAATGAGATAATTCATCTTGATCATGATCGCGTAAACGCATATTTTCTTCGTTCATTCCCAGGTTAAGTAACCAGTTTTTACAGAATTCACGCCAGTAAGAGAACCATTCCAGGTCTTCTCCAGGTTTACAGAAGAATTCCAGTTCCATTTGTTCAAATTCACGTGTTCTGAATGTAAAGTTCCCAGGTGTAATTTCATTTCGGAAGCTTTTTCCGACTTGAGCAATACCGAATGGCATTTTTTTACGCATGGAGCGCTGAACATTTTTGAAGTTTACAAAGATACCTTGCGCTGTTTCAGGGCGTAAATAGATTTCATTTGTAGACGATTCTGTCACACCCTGATGAGTCTTAAACATTAAATCGAATTGGCGGATATCCGTGAAATCCTGGCTTCCGCAATCAGGGCACGCGATACTGTGCTCCTTGATGATTTCTTCCATTTTTTCAAACGAAAGCCCATCAACGATCATCTCGATGCCTTTTTCTTCAAGGGCATTTTCAATGATTTTGTCTGCGCGATGGCGTGTTTTACACTGCTTACAGTCGATCATTGGGTCGTTGAAGTTTCCAACGTGACCAGAAGCTACCCAAGTTTGTGGATTCATTAAAATACTTGCATCAAGACCCACGTTGTAAGGGGATTCCTGAACGAATTTTTTCCACCATGCTTTTTTAATATTGTTTTTTAACTCTACACCTAATGGACCGTAATCCCACGTGTTAGCAAGTCCTCCGTAAATTTCAGAACCCGGGAAAACAAATCCGCGATGCTTCGCTAAATTCACTACTTTTTCCATTGACATAAAAGTCACTCCTTTTCATCATGTATGTAAATAAAATAAAAAAGCTCGTCCCTAGGCTTATAGCCTAGGGACGAGCTTTATACTCGCGGTTCCACCCTAGTTGATATACGTCAAGTATACCCACTTTCAAATGATAAATAGCTCGGGATTGCCGTTTCCCTGCTCTCCAGGCTTTCACCGTCCCTGGTCGCTTTAGTGCAGCAAGTACTTATTGATCCGTCGTAGCCTTATTGATTATAAGATGAAGATATTTTATCATGATAAAGAAATAAAAACAACTACTGAACAGTAGAAGGGAAAAGATTTGAAGTTTGTATTAAAAAAAGATACTCTGTGTTAGGTGAAATTTAAAATATAGTGTTGACACAAATGAATGATAATATGCTCTTTTCATTTTTTTTAAATAGTATATAATATTTCATATAAAGTATAACATAAATAGTTTGTCCATTAGGTGGTGAGTAACAATAGAACTTAATAAGCGTCAAGAACATATCTTACAAATAGTTAAAGACAACGGACCTATCACTGGTGAACAAATCGCCGATCGATTAAACTTGACCAGGGCGACTCTGCGACCTGATCTAGCCATTTTAACCATGGCGGGTTACCTGGACGCACGTCCCAGAGTGGGGTATTTCTATACAGGAAAAACAGGGACGCAGCTATTGACAGAAAACCTTAACAAAATATATGTTAAAGATTATCAATCGATTCCTGTGGTGGTAAACGAAAATGTTTCTGTGTATGATGCCATTGTGACAATGTTCCTGGAGGACGTAGGAACATTATTTGTAGTGGATGGAAATACGTACTTAGTTGGAGTTCTGTCTCGTAAGGATCTTTTAAGGGCGAGCATAGGGAAGCAGGAACTTAGTACCTTGCCGGTCAATATCATTATGACGAGAATGCCTAATATTACGGTCTGTGAAAAGGATGACCAGCTAATAGGCGTGGCCAAAGACTTGATTCATAAACAAATCGACTCTGTTCCAGTGATTAAGAAAACAGAAAAAGGCGATTTAGAGGTCATAGGCAGGATTACGAAAACCAATATCACAAAAGCATTTGTAGCGTTAGCAGATGAATATTAGAAGGTGGTGAACGATCGTGAAAGAACCGATCATCTATGTTGTATCCGACTCGGTGGGTGAAACTGCTGAACTAGTCACAAAAGCGGCGATTAGCCAATTCAATGGTTCCAATACGGTCATTAAACGCTTTCCGTATGTAGAGGACTTAGAGCATATCGATGAAGTGATTTCCCTGGCGAAATTAAACCAGGGACTGATTGTGTACACTCTCGTAAAGCCGGATATGCGTGCGTATATTAAAAAAGAAGCTGAAAGAGAAGAATTGTACGCGTTTGATATTATCGGTCCATTAATGGATAAATATCAATCAGCTTACCAAAAGGAGCCGTTGTTCGAGCCGGGAACGGTAAGAAAGCTGGATGATGATTACTTCAAGAAAGTGGAAGCGATAGAGTTTGCCGTGAAGTATGATGATGGGCGGGACCCCCGCGGTATCCTTAGAGCGGATATTGTGCTTGTAGGTGTTTCCAGAACATCAAAGACGCCGTTATCACAATATCTTGCACTGAAGAGGATTAAGGTGGCCAATGTACCACTAGTACCGGAAGTCGATCCCCCAGAGGAATTATTTATGGTTTCTCCGAAGAAGTGCTTCGGATTAAAGATCAGTCCTGAGAAGTTGAATACGATTCGCCGGGAAAGATTAAAGTCATTGGGATTGAATGATCAGGCGAGCTATGCAAATATTCAACGCATTGAAGATGAGTTAAAATATTTCGAGAAAATAACCAATCGCATCGGTTGCCATGTGATTGACGTAACGAACAAAGCTGTAGAAGAAACAGCCAATGTCATTACGAATATCTATCAGCACTCAAGTAATTAACATTTAAAAAAGAATGATTCTTTCCCTGAATAAAAGGGGAAAGAATCATTCTTTTTTGGTGAATTGAAACGGAAACAATCCTAGGTTTCATAAATTGAGTTTTTATAGTGGTCAAACTTGTCCGATTATACTATAATAAAAAATTGTGATAAAAATATTTAAAATAGGTTTAGACTAAACCCTTAAGGAATAAACTAATTATTGTGATATGTCAAGTCTCGTCTCAATTAAAATTCGACAATTTTAATCAATTCTCCAGGAAAGTTCAAAAGAGAGAAGGATAATACGGAGTGATGTAGAATAGTTAGTATTAGCGAACATAAGTCTACCGTATATGTGGATGCAGATGCTTGCCCGGTAAAGCAGGAGATCATTAAAATTACCAGAGGATATGGCTTTGAGGTTGTATTTGTTGCTTCTCATGCCCATAGAAAGAACACACCTGATCAAGGCAGGTGGGTATATGTCGATAGTTCGAAAGAAGCGGCTGACTTATACATCATGAACCATGTCAGGCCACACGATGTACTGGTTACCCAGGATATTGGACTCGCGTCATTGGTTTTGCCGAAAAAAGTTTATGCCATCTCTCCCAGGGGAATAGCCTACAGGGAAGAGAGTATAGTCACGGCACTCGATTATCGATACGTCGCAGCAAAAGAACGCCGTAGAGGAAACTATGGTAAAGGTCCTAAACCTTTTACAAATGAAGACAGAGAAACATTTTGTATTTCCTTCGATAAAATCTTGTCGGAAATTGCAGGAGAATCGGAATAAGTACAGAATGGATTAAGAGGGTAAATAAAAACAGGTGATAAATCGTGTCTGAAAGAATCCCTGAAGATAAGTTAAATAAAATATTATCGTCAACCGATATCGTAGATGTCGTGAGTGATTATGTACAACTGAAAAAGCAGGGACGCAATTATTTTGGTTTGTGTCCGTTTCATGGAGAGAATACTCCATCTTTTTCTGTTTCCACTGACAAACAAATATTTCATTGTTTCGGATGTGGGGCCGGGGGAAATGCGTTTACGTTTCTAATGGATGTTGATGGTTTAAGCTTCCTCGAAGCAGCGCAAAAGCTTGGTTCTAAAGTAGGGGAAGAAATCTCCATACCGACATCTTCGTCTGAAAGGGATCTTCCCCCTCAAGAAGATGAAAAGCAAATGATGGAAGCTCATGGGTTATTAAGTAAATTTTACCATCATCTCCTTCTAAACACAAAAGAAGGTCAGGAAGCCCTCGAATATTTATTGGCTCGGGGGTTTACGACTGAAAGCATCACTAAATTTCAGATTGGGTGGTCACTTCCCAGCTGGGATTTCACGGTTAAGTTTCTTCAGAAACGAGGCTATTCCCTGGAGCTGATGGAAGCGGCGGGTTTACTCGTTAGAAGAGAAAGAGACAATTCCTTCTTGGATCGCTTCAGGGGAAGGATCATGTTTCCTATTGTGGATACGAAAGGAAACACGGTCGCTTTTTCAGGAAGAATTATCGATGCGAATGATGAACCGAAGTACTTAAACAGTCCGGAAACGAAAATTTTTAACAAAAGCACCATTCTTTATAACTATCACGGCGCGCGTTCAATGATTAGAAGAAAACAGCAGGCGATTCTGTTTGAAGGATTTGCCGACGTCATATCAGCCAGTGAAGCAGAGGTGGAAAATGGCGTAGCCACTATGGGTACTTCATTAACAGAGCAGCAAATCGGACTGCTTAAACGCCTGACTGATTCCGTGATCATTTGTTATGACGGTGATTCTGCTGGAGTGGAAGCCGCATTCCGGGCAGGAAATCTTCTTCACAAGCATCAGCTGAACATTCGTGTCGCAACAATACCGGAACAATTAGACCCTGATGACTACATTTCAAAATATGGACCAACAAAGTTTCAACAAGATGTAATAGGGGCAAGCTTAACGTTCATGGCATTTAAGCTTCGGTACTATAAGCTGAATAAAAACTTAAATGATGAAGGAGATCGCCTTAAGTATATAGAAGACATACTTAAGGAAATTACCCAACTGAGTAAAGCGGTTGAAAAGGATTTTTATTTAAGGTATTTAGCAGATGAGTTCGAATTATCTCTTGAGGCTCTTCAACAGCAGCTCTTTGAACTGGAAGGCCCTGATAAACGGAATTCTAAACCGCCTAAACAGGTAGGTATGCAAGGTAATTTCTCCAGGCAGACTCAGTCTAAACTATTACCCGCTTACCAAACGGCTGAGAGAAGATTGATTGCCTATATGCTTAAGGACCCGAACATCGCTTATAAGATTCAGGAGTGGCTTGCAGGTACTAACCTTAATATTGATGAACATCAGGCTATTATTACTTATTTATTGGGTTATTATGAAGAAGGTCTACCTCCAAGTGCCAGTGCCTTTATCGGGTATCTTCCCGATGAGAGGTTAAGAAGGATCGTAACGGACATCGAAATGATGTCAATAAGCGAAGAAAGTACGGACCAGGAATTAGTAGATTATGTCAATCAGGTGTTAAAACATCAAAAGATGTTGAGAATAAAAGAAAAAGAAGTGGAAAGAAAAGAAGCAGAACGACTAAAGGATTACAGAAAAGAAGCACAAATAGCAATGGAAATCTTACAGCTGCGTAAGTCTCTATAAAGTTTTGTAAGGAAGTTGGAAGGAGGGGAACAAATGGCTGAAAAGTCAGCGCGTTCCAAACAAATAGCGTCAGAATTAACAGTTGATCAGGTGAAAGAATTTTTAGTTAACCAAGGTAAAAAAAGAGGGGTCCTCACATACGAAGATATTGCCGATAAATTATCAGGGTTTGAGTTAGATTCCGATCAAATGGATGAATTCTACGAACATTTAGGTGAACAAAGTGTAGAAATCATCAATGAAAATGATGAAGATGATGATCCGGGTGCTACTGAGTTAGAGAAAGAAGAGGAAGAAGAATTCAATCTGAATGATTTAAGCGTTCCTCCAGGAGTTAAAATAAATGATCCTGTTCGTATGTATCTGAAAGAAATAGGAAGAGTTGATCTTTTATCTGCAGAGGAAGAGATAAATCTTGCCAAGAGAATTGAAGAAGGCGATGAGGAAGCTAAGCGACGTCTTGCTGAAGCGAACCTGCGACTTGTTGTCAGTATTGCCAAACGTTACGTTGGTCGCGGTATGTTATTCTTAGACCTTATCCAGGAAGGAAATATGGGTCTGATTAAAGCGGTAGAAAAGTTTGATTACCGTAAAGGGTACAAATTCAGTACGTATGCAACTTGGTGGATTCGCCAAGCCATCACACGTGCGATCGCTGACCAGGCAAGAACGATTCGTATTCCGGTTCATATGGTTGAAACCATTAACAAACTTATTCGTGTGCAAAGACAGTTATTGCAAGACTTAGGACGTGAACCGGCACCGGAAGAAATCGCAGAAGAAATGGATCTGACACCTGAAAAGGTTAGGGAAATCCTTAAGATTGCTCAAGAGCCAGTATCTCTTGAGACACCAATTGGTGAAGAAGACGATTCTCATCTTGGTGACTTCATTGAAGACGCAGAAGCTCAATCTCCTTCAGAACATGCTGCTTACGAACTATTAAAGGAACAGCTTGAAGATGTACTGGATACTTTAACAGATCGTGAAGAAAATGTTCTTCGTTTACGTTTTGGTCTGGACGATGGCAGAACCCGCACACTTGAAGAAGTAGGGAAGGTCTTCGGTGTAACAAGGGAACGTATTCGTCAAATAGAAGCCAAAGCCCTTAGAAAACTGCGTCATCCAAGCAGAAGCAAACGATTAAAGGACTTTTTAGAATAGAAACCCCATTGACTGCCTCTATTGTGATAGAGGTGGTTTTTTTTTGCTCGAAATAAAGGGTTTTCCATCACCTTTGACGAATGTAGCTAAAAGATTTAACAGACAAAGGTGTGACAGCTGTGAAAACAGTAAAAAATTCAAGAAAAGAATTGATTGTGAATGAAATACAACTTTGGAAGCAAGCCAATATGCTGCCAGAGCATTATTGTGACTATCTCCTTGCATTATATACCGAAGGAGATGGTATGGAACACAGTGATCAAAAGAATGTCAAAAAAGAGACAATGCTTATAGACTTCGCTTCAATTTGTGCGATATTTATTTCATTATTTGTCATTTATTTTACTGAATTGTCAATCGTTTTGCAAACAACGATTTTGGCAAGTTTTGTCGGATTATTAGTAGCGATAGGAATTTATTATACTAAAAAACAATTATCGCCTTTACTCTTGTATATGGCTGCCGCTTGTATACTTCTTCTGGCCTCCATAGAAATAACAGAAGAGTTATTCGGTAGGAGTTCTTTCGGAATGTACATAACCTTATTTCTGAACTGTTTCCTTTGGATAGGTGCAGGTTTGAAATGGAAGCTGGGCTATTTTTCCCTTTCAGGATTGGCAGGGGGAATCCTCCTAATTATTTTTATATTACTATAACTTCTGAAAATTTAAAAGTTTTTTAAAGTTGAGAAAATTCACTATTCCCTTTTATAATAAGAATGAGAGCGCATTCATAGAGTGCAGTGATTATGCTTGAAAGCGCTATTATGGAAATGAAGATAGGGGCTTTCAGTCATCAAAGTTAGACAAGGGGGATAAGAATGAATTTTGACTTAACACAAGAACAAACAATGATTAAAAAGACAATCAGGGAATTTGCTGAAGAAGAAGTGGCTCCTGGTGCATTGGACCGGGACCGCACAAAGGAATTTCCTAAAGAAATTTTCAAGAAGCTTTCTGATCTGGGGATGATGGGACTTCCGTTTCCCGAGGAATACGGGGGGGCAGGTGCCGATACGGTCAGTTTCGCAATCGTAACCGAAGAGCTTAGCCGGGCTTGTGCTTCGACAGGTATTACTTACTCTGCGCATATTTCACTGGGAGGAGCACCCATTAACTTATTTGGTTCTCATGAACAAAAGCAGGAATACTTGACGCCAATCTGTACAGGGGAATCGTTTGGAGCTTTCGGCCTGACTGAACCCAATGCAGGTTCTGATGCAGGCGGCACCCAAACCACTGCAGAAGATAAAGGGGATAAATGGGTTATTAACGGTAATAAGTGCTATATTACCAATGCAAGCTATGCGAATCATCTCGCGTTAACAGCGATTACAGGTAGAAACAATGGGAACAAAGAAATTAGTGCGATTATCGTTCCGACTAAAGCAAAAGGATTTACGGTAATTGATAATTATGAAAAAATGGGTCTTCATTCATCAAACACGACTGAGTTGGTTCTTGAAGATGTAGAAGTGCCGAAGGAAAACCTGTTAGGTAAAGAAGGAGAAGGTTTCAAGCAGTTCCTTGTCACCCTGGACGGTGGAAGGATCGGAATCGGTGCTATGGCTGTCGGTGTGGCACAGGCTGCTTTTGATAAAGCACTGCAGTATTCCAAGGAAAGAAAGCAGTTTGGCAAAACCTTATCACAGTTTCAAGTCACTCAATTTAAGCTTGCTGATATGGCAATGAAGATTGAACTGGCAAGGAATATGGTTCATAAGGCAGCATGGTTGAAAGATCAGGGAAGACCATTTTCGAAAGAAGCTTCGATGTGTAAGCTTTACGCCTCAGAAATCAGTATGGAAGTAGCTGATGAAGCCATTCAGATTCACGGTGGATACGGATACATGAAAGAATACCATGTGGAAAGATATCTACGGGATGCCAAACTCCTAGAAATCGGAGAAGGGACCTCAGAAGTCCAGAGAATGGTCATTTCAAGGCTTATAGGATGTCAATAAGGTGAAAACGCCATAATATTAATCAGGAGCTCTATTGGTCCTCTCCGGGGCAATAGGGCTCTCCTCCTTTTAATGAAAACTTACCTTATTTCACACGAAATGTGTCTAATTTGTGAGAAAGATGGAAAAGTTAATTGATAGTACTTTTACTTTGTCGTTTTTTACAGTAAAATATAAAGTGTTGAAAAGAGCACTATTTTTGGATGTTGTACATAAAGGAGGTTAAAATCATGAATCGTAATCCAATTATTCCATTCGTACTTATCATGGCTCTTGGAATTGGTCTTGTTTTCTTCTTATCTTTAGAAGGCCTTAACAACGCTGAAGAAAAAGCAAAAGAAGAAGGTCAAGGAGAAATGGAAGGTAAAGAAGGCGAACAGGCTTCAAGCGGAGAATTCGATCCGGAAGCTAAGTACAAAGAGTCTTGTATTTCTTGTCATGGTGGAAACTATGAAGGTGGCGCTGGTCCTGCTCTAAAAGGAACAAAGCTATCTAAAGACGAGATTAAAGAAACGATCAAAAACGGTAAAGGTATGATGCCGGCTGGTCTAGTAGAAGAAGGAAATCTGGATGCTATGGCAGACTGGATTAAGTCACTTAAATAATCAATGATTGAAAAAGGTTCTTTGTCTTTTGGGCAAAGGACTTTTTTTATCGTGTAAAGTTGGTTAGAATGATTATCGTATATGATTTATCCAATAAAAATGATTAAAGGTGAACGAATGAATATTCAACAGTTATCAAAACGACTAGAAACAGTTGTTTCATACATACCCAAGCAATCTAAAATCGCTGATATCGGTTCCGATCATGCATACTTACCGTGCTATGCCGTCAATAAAGGCATTGCGTCCTCTGCCATCGCAGGAGAAGTAGTGAAAGGGCCATATCTTTCTGCCAAGAAACAAGTGGAAGATGCCGAATTAACTCAAGAGGTCGAAGTAAGATTAGGGAATGGCCTGGAAGTGATTTCTCCAGGTGAAGTGGATTGTATTACGATTGCCGGAATGGGGGGCACATTGATTGCCTCTATCCTGGAGGCGGGTAAAGCAAAGCTGACCAATCAACCCAGGTTGGTCCTTCAGCCTAATGTGAGTTCAAGGTCCATCCGGACGTGGCTCATGGACAATGAATGGGACTTAATAGGGGAAGAAATTCTTGAAGAAGATGATAAGGTATATGAAATTCTAGTGGCGGAGAAAGGAAATCCGAGACGCCATTACTCTGGTGAGCTTGAAAAAGAGTTGCTGCTCGGTCCATTTTTGATAAAGGGGCGCAACGATGCATTTTTGAAAAAATGGAATCAGGAGCTTCATCAATGGAAGAATATATTGAATAACATGGAAAAAGCGGAAAAAACCGATGCGTTGGAAGAACGAAAACGGGAACTTATTAAAAAAATACAAATGGTGGAGGAGGTTCTTATCCCATGAAGACAGTAAACGGTCATGAGATCATTCAACTGTTTGAACAATTTTCACCAAAATATTTAGCAGAAGAAGGGGATCCGATTGGTCTTCAAATTGGTAAGCTGAACGAAAAGGTTGAGAATGTGATGATCACCTTGGATGTATTGGAGAATGTGGTGGATGAAGCCATTAAAAACAATGTGAAATTAATCATAGCCCACCACCCACCGCTCTTTCGTCCATTAAAGTCCCTGCAAACGGACACCTATCAGGGACGAATGATTGAGAAGTTAATCAAGCATGATATAGCCGTGTATGCGGCTCATACGAATCTTGATGTGGCGACGGGGGGAGTGAATGACCTTTTATCCGAAATGCTGCATTTGCAGGATACGTCTGTACTCGTCCCTACCCACCATGAGGAGCTCCGTAAATTGGTCGTTTATGTGCCAAAAGAAAACGCAAACGAACTTCGAACAGCCCTTGGGAATTCCGGAGCCGGGCACATAGGAAACTATTCTCATTGCAGCTTCTCGACTGAAGGAAAGGGAAGATTCCTCCCTGAGGAGGGCACGAACCCGCATATCGGGAAGCAAGGTTCCCTTGAGGAAGTAGCGGAAGAGAAGGTGGAAACGGTTTATCCTGTTTCTTTAGAGAAAAAAGTGTTGAAAGCGATGTTTACCCATCATCCTTATGAAGAAGTTGCCTATGATATCTATGCACTTGAAAACGAATCGCCTGCTTTAGGGCTGGGTAGAATCGGACATTTACAGAATGAGATGAGTCTTAAGGAATTTGCTTTAGTTGTGAAAGAAACATTTGGTATGGACGGAATCAGAGTCATTGGTGATGGGGAAGCGAAAGTGAAGAAAGTGGCAGTGCTTGGCGGAGATGGAAATAAGTTTATCGGGAAAGCGAAAAGACAGGGAGCGGATGTATTCGTCTCAGGCGATATTTATTACCACACTGCCCACGACGCCATGATGATGGGGCTGAATGTCGTTGATGCAGGACATCACATCGAAAAAGTCATGAAGGATGGAGTGGCCAGTCATTTAGCGAAAAAATCCTCGGAAAAAGGGTATATCGTCAATATATTCGCGTCAAAAGCTGAAACCAACCCATTTACGTATATGTAAAGATGAAAGGCCCCTTAGAATTTCTAAGGGGCCTTTCACTTTATTTTGTTCCCAATTTAGATTTTCGTACTTTAGGGAGAATTTTATTTATTGGAACATTTCGCTCTCTTGTCCAAGTGGATTCATCATTTGGGTTAAAAGCTTCAAGGAATTTAATGACTTCTTTTACGATTGGAGTAGGAGTGGACGCACCTGCTGTTACAGCAACGATGCCCGCATCCTTAATCCATTCTATATCCAATTCACTAATGTCGGAAATGCGATGTGCAGGAGTACCTGCGATATCCTTTGATACTTGAGCGAGCCGGTTGGAGTTATTACTCTTTGGATCTCCCACGACGATGAGAACATCTGCATCTCCAGCTTGTTCGGCAACTGCTTCTTGACGAACCTGGGTAGCCAGGCATATTTCTTTGTGCAGCTCAACGTGAGGATACATTTCCTTCACTTTATCCATCGTGTCCAATACATCCCACTGACTCATCGTCGTTTGATTGGTCACAATGATTTTTTCGTTTTCAATTGAAAGCTTTTCTACATCTTCTGCTGTTTCCACGAGATGTACGATCTCAGGTGCGACCCCGACAGCCCCTTCAGGCTCAGGATGTCCTTTTTTACCGATATAGATCACGTCATAGCCTTCCGCTTCTTTAGCTCGAATCAAATCATGGGTCTTCGTTACATCGGGACATGTTGCATCCAGTGTGACAAGTCCTTTTTGTTTGGCTATTTCTTTCACTTCGGGAGAGACTCCATGTGCCGTGAAGATAACCGTTCCTTCATTTACCTGTTCGATGATTTCTTTTCTGTTGCTGCCATCCAGGGTAATGATCCCGTCTTCTTCGAATGCGTCAGTCACATGCTTGTTGTGAACGATCATGCCTAAAATATAAATTGGACGAGGAAGCGATTTGTCTAATGCGGCGTTTCTTGCAATGACCATTGCATCTACAACACCGTAACAATAGCCTCTCGGGGTAATCTTAATAATTTCCATCTATGAATATCCTCCTACATGAGAAAAGGTTTTGTCTTCATTATAAAGGAGAACAGTCTTCCTGACAAAGAGAACGATAATAATATGAACCTTTCCCTATCGAAATGCCTTTTTAGTGGCCTTTAAAAAGGCTTTTTTCGTAAAGTTTGTTGCTATTGTAGAGGAGAAAGTAATAGTTGATTTCCGCTACAGGATGCTCGCTTTCCGCGGGGCTGGCGGTGAGCCTCCTCGGCTGCGCCTCCGGGGTCTCACCTGTCCAGCTATTCCCGCAGGAGTCGAGCTTCCTTTCGCTCCAATCAACTTTCTGAGCATGTATCCTTAATAGAAAACAATTAAAACAAGAATTTTAGCTAACAATCTTATTTAAGATAAGTAGAAATTGATTTTCCTTTTAAGAAAGAAGAATTTATTTTCTAGTTACATTGTTTTGTTGCACACCTTGAAGCTCTGTCATGAAAATTCCATTAAAGATGGTGAGAAGAACTGCGGAGACTCCTGCGTAAGAACGGGCGTGCCGAGACCCCGTTCGTCTAAGCTGAGGAGGCTTGGCCGAACGCTAGCTGCAACCGGAGCAGTTCCCCTCAACATCCAGCAGAGCCCTGGCAGTTTCTATGTTAGAAAACATCAATCTTTGCGAAAAGAGTCAAATAAAAAAATCCCTAAACAGGTGATTCGGTACCTTTAGGGATCCTGGCTTTAAATATACAGTTTGGGTTTTGATCCTGATTTAGACTTTGATGGCGCCTGGTTCTCATCAAGATCATTATCCCCTGAACTTTCTACCGGTGGTTTCTTTCTCTTTTTTTTCTTAACGGTGGATTCGACTTCAGGGATGTCGATATCCGCATCTTTTTCTTCGCTATTCCCGTCGTCGGACGCATCATCGGCAGACATATCTTTGAATCCACGATATAACTTCCATAGTGCCGGGATATTTTTCACCATAGGTCCATATTGTTGGAACATCGGACCCAGCTGTTGAGCGGTCTGGAGCAGTTGCTGTGAATTGGATAAAAATGAATTCACATTGCCGGGGTTCAATAGGCTCTGGAGGATTCCGCCAGCTGCCTGGGGAGATCGTTCAAAGCCAGACGAGTTGGAAGATGAATCCCCTCTGGAAAATTGTTGTAATAATCCTCCGCCGGCATTCTGATTATCACCCTTTTTAAGAAGCTTAGACAATAAACCACCTTTACCTGGCCCCCGGTTTCTTCCTCTCTGATTCATTCCCATATTGAATCCCTGATTTTGACGTTGTCCTCCAAATTGAAACGGAGGTGGCTGCGTCTGCCCCAGTCCAAAGCTGTTTCTCCCAGGCTGCTGCATTCCGAACCCGTTGAATCCCCGCTGCTGTCTCATTCCGAAAGGATTTCGCATATCCTGGCCCTGATTCCTCATTCTTCTATGCGGCATAATGACAGCCTCCTTTCATTCGAATAAATTCCTCGTCAGTATAGAGTATGCAATAGGTGGAAAAAGGGTATTCATACAGTATCATCTCAAATTAAATAAAGTATGAACTAGATGTTTTGCCAAAAAAATATTATAATGGTTAGATGTTCTTTAAATATGACGCTTGCTAACGTTAAGATAAAATCACTCGCGATGATAAAGTGACCCGTAAATTTTATATATATCTATGGTGATGATGTGTACGAGAAGTCATCCATCCCGATGACAGCGTAAATAAAAGGATATTTTGATAAAAGGAGATGTAAGAATGAAAAAGAATTTATTTCTAAAATTCGGATTACAGTCTTTCATTAATGAAGCTGTAGAACAACTGGGTTTCTACGAACCAACAGAAATTCAAAAGAAAATGATCCCTCTGATTTTAAAAGGGCAAAGTGCGATAGGTCAATCCCAGACAGGAACGGGAAAAACACATTCATATCTATTACCGATCATTGAGAAGGTGAATGCAGATTCTGAACAGGTTCAAGCAGTCATTACTGCTCCAACCCGTGAGCTGGCACAACAGATTTATCAAGAAGTACTAAAGATCACGAAAGATAGCAACATTGTTTCCCGTTGCTACATTGGTGGAACGGACAAGCAGAGAACGATTGAGAAATTAAAACACCAGCCTCATATTGTGGTTGGTACTCCTGGCCGGATCAATGATTTAGTGAAAGATCAAGCCTTATTTGTTCATACTGCTAGTCTACTGGTGATTGATGAAGCGGATCTGATGCTTGATATGGGATTCATTGAAGACGTGGATCAAATTGCCGCTAAGATGCCTGAAAAATTACAAATGCTTGTATTCTCTGCGACGATTCCAGAGAAACTGAAGCCATTCTTGAAAAAGTATATGGAAAATCCACAATATGCACATGTCGAGCCCGAGCAACTATCGGCTAAGAATATCCAACATGTGATCGTCCCTCTTAAGAGCCGTGATAAAATTAACTTATTGTACAATATTTTAGTGGATATCAATCCATATTTAGGCATCGTTTTCACCAATACAAAACAAAAAGCAGATGAAGTGGCAGATGCTTTGATCGCTAAAGGATTAAAGGTTGGACGTATTCACGGAGACCTTTCCCCGCGTGAGCGTAAGAAAATGATGAAGCAAACGAGAAACCTGGATTATCAGTACATCGTAGCGACTGATTTAGCAGCAAGAGGGATTGATATTGAAGGTGTAAGTCATATCATTAACTTCGAATTGCCACAAGACCTGGATTTCTATGTTCACCGTTCTGGCCGTACAGCGCGTGCCGGTAATAGCGGAATTGCCTATACCATATATACACCTTCGGATGAAGATGCATTGAATCGTCTGGAGAAGCTCGGAATCAGCTTTGCTCATCACGACATTAAGAAAGGGGAATGGTCTGAGTTACCACCCCTGAACAAACGTAAGAACCGTCAAAAATCGAATGTTAATGAGATTGATGAAAAAGCGAAATCTATGGTTCGGAAACCGAAAACCGTTAAGCCGGGCTATAAAAAGAAAATGCAATACAAAATGGACCAAATTAAGAAACGTGAGAGAAGAATGAAAAACAGAAATAAATAAGTGTTTTAACGTGATTCATTTGTACACATTCGATACAATATAGAGAGATTTTCTTAGGAGTTGAGAAGAATGGTTAAGATTGGATCCCATGTTTCAATGAGTGGTAAAAAAATGCTATTAGCTTCCAGTGAGGAAGCCGTTTCCTATGGAGCTAATACATTTATGATTTATACAGGTGCACCTCAAAATACGAGAAGAAAAAAGATCGAAGACTTAAATATTGAAGCGGGTATCGCTCACATGAAAGAAAATGGGATAGAGGATATTGTTGTTCATGCTCCCTATATCATTAACATCGGAAATACGACGAACCCTGCTACATTTGAATTAGGTGTCAATTTCCTCCGTTCTGAAATCGAGCGCACAGAAGCTCTGGGAGCGGGGCAGATTGTGCTTCACCCGGGTGCTCATGTGGGTGCAGGAGCAGATAAGGGGATTGAAAAGATCATTGAAGGTCTGAATGAAGTACTGACCAAAGACCATAAAGTGCAAATTGCATTGGAAACAATGGCAGGGAAGGGTTCAGAATGTGGAAGATCTTTTGAGGAATTAGCTCAAATCATCAATGGAGTAGAACTGAATGACCGCCTTTCTGTTTGCTTCGATACTTGTCACACCCATGATGCAGGATATGATATTGTGGAAGATTTCGATGGAGTCCTGGAAGAATTCGATAAGATCGTCGGGATTGACCGCTTAAAGGTTCTTCACATTAACGATAGTAAGAATGTACGTGGAGCAAGTAAAGACCGCCATGAAAATATAGGATTCGGACATATCGGATTCAAAGCACTGAATTATATTGTGCATCATCCACAGCTGCAAGAGGTCCCTAAGATTCTGGAGACACCATATGTAGGGGAAGATAAGAAAAATAAAAAACCTCCTTACAAGTTCGAAATTGACATGCTTCAGAATCAAACATTCGATGAAGATGTATTAACGAAAATACTGAATCAATAAAAAAAGGCAATAGAGGAGGTCATCTCTCATCAATAGGGACGCCTCCTCTTCTTTTACTATCTGATGAGCTGCAAAAAGAGTTGGTTGATTTCCTTCGCCTTGGCAGGTCCTATGATCCTGGCTAAGTCCTTCACCAATTTACTGCGCTTCTTGTCATCAAAAATATTGATGTTCTTTCCTTTAACACTAGCGACGATGCTTGTTGCCTGCTGGGACGTCAATGAAATGTTATATTGATTCGCGTACTTTAATAATTCATCATTTGTGATATTGTTGATTTTGTGATTAATCACGTTTTGTAATAGCTTCATGTTTATCACTCCTCAACAGATACATATGTAACTCCTGATCAGAAAGTGACATTTTTATAAGAAAATAAAGTGAAAGGAAAGGAATTGACGATGACTCAAAGAGTACATAAAAAAGAAAGTCCCCTTCATTTTATTTACCGATTGATCTTTATTACGATTGGAGCAGCCTTAGCTGCTATATCCATTGAGTTGTTCCTTGTCCCAAATAATATCATCGATGGTGGAATTATTGGTGTTTCGCTGATTTTGGATTATTTAGTTTCAGACACCATTCCATTTGTAAACTTTGCAACCCTGCTGGTTTTTTTAAACCTCCCTTTCATGTATTACGGGTATAAACATATCGGGAAGACCTTTGTCGTTTCTTCTCTGTTTGCCATTATAGCGCTGGCAGGTATTGAAAGCCTTTTACACCATATTGAACCGTTTGTAACAGAGAAAGTGTTAGCCACTGTTTTTGGAGGATTGACCCTTGGGGTTGGGGTCGGCCTTGTGATACGTCATGGTGGATCTTTGGATGGAACTGAAATTCTTGGTATCCTTTTAACGAAGAAGCTTCCGTTTTCAGTCGGGGAGTTTGTTATGTTCATCAATATTTTCATTTTCGCCTGGGCAGCATTTGTCTTCGGGCTTGAAGAAGCGATGTATTCCGTTATGACCTACTATATAGCCTTTAAAACGATTGATACGGTCATTCAGGGAATGGATGAAACGAAGGCGGTTATCATTGTTTCTGACCATTACCTGGATGTATCCGACGCTATACTTAAAAGACTTGGCAGGGGAACAACCATGTTAAAGGGGCGTGGAGGTTACACAGATAATGATAAAGAGGTCATTTATGTCGTGGTCACGAGACTTGAAGTAACAAAATTGAAATCCATTGTTTCTGATGTAGACCCCAATGCATTCATTACGATTATGAGTACACAGGAAACAAAGGGTGCACGATTTAAGTCTGCCATTCATTAATGCAACATTGGAGTAAAGGACTGCTCACTCAAATTGAGCAGTCCTTTTATTATGGTATCGGGGTATGAATATTTACAATTGTGCACCCATCATGTATACTACCCTATGTACTTTTAAATCGTAATGATTCTTATAAAGAGAGATGATTAAAATGGATACGATAAATCCTATTATTAAAATAGAAGATGTGAATTTCAGGTATGAGCGGGAAAGAGTGCTCGAGGATATTAACCTAAGCATCCCCAGGGGGGCCTTCCTAGGGATCGTCGGACCTAACGGTTCAGGAAAATCGACCTTACTTAAGCTTGTTCTGGGCCTTTTACGAGTGAAACAAGGGAATATTGAGCTATTTGGGATCCCCCAGCATAAATTCAAACAATGGGATCGCATAGGGTTTGTTTCCCAGAAGGCCAATAGCTTCAATACAGGTTTTCCAGCCACGGTTTATGAGGTGGTGGCGAGCGGATTAGCGAAAAAAGCAGGTTTGTTCAAGAGGATTTCATCTAAATATAAACAAGATGTTCATGGAGCCATAGAATCGGTTGGGATGAGTCAATACGCTAAACGTAATATTGGAGAATTATCAGGAGGACAACAGCAAAGGGTGTTCATTGCCCGGGCGCTCGTCAGCCAGCCTGATGTATTGATTCTTGATGAACCGACAGTGGGAGTGGACAGTCAAAACGTCCAAAACTTCTATGATATGTTAGAAACCTTAAATAAAGATTTAGGGATTACACTCGTTTTTGTCACTCATGACATAGGATCGATTTCGAACAAAGTGACTCATGTCGCTTGTTTAAATAAACATTTACATTTCCATGGCAAAACTGAAGAGTTTGAAAAGCTAAAAGAAAATCAGCTTTCCTCTTTTTATGGTCATGATGTACATTTCTTAAATCATGAGCATGAACATCATCATTCATGATCGGTTGGAGGGAAGACAATGCTTCAAGCTATTTTTCAATATGAATTTTTACAAAATGCATTTCTGACGGGGATACTCATTGGAATCATCGCCCCCTTATTAGGAGCATTCATCGTTGTAAGGAGGCTCTCTTTAATTGCGGATGCCTTGAGTCACGTCACTCTGTCAGGTATTGCAGCGAGCCTGTATGTAAGTAAAACGATACCTGCTTTTTCGGGGTTGAACCCACTCTATTTGGGAATGGTATTCTCTGTCATGGGTTCCTTGTTCATTGAGCGTTTGCGTATGTTATATAAGCACTATCAGGAGCTTGCGATTCCGATCATCCTATCTGGCGGAATCGGGATAGGGGTCATCTTCATCTCTCTGGCAGACGGTTTTAATACAGATTTATTTAGTTATTTGTTTGGAAGTGTCAGCGCAGTCAGCAGAGGGGATTTGTATCTGATTGGGGGAATCAGCGTCCTTGTCATCGGCGTGATTATCTTGCTGTATAAGGAATTGTTTCTTTTATCCTTTGATGAAGATCATGCAAAGGCGTCAGGTATCCCCGCTAAGGCAATTCACTTTATCTTTATGGTCATGGTGGCTCTTGTGATTGCCGCTTCCATGCGCATCGTCGGGATCCTGCTGGTTTCGTCTCTTATGACATTACCGGTTGCTGCAAGTATCAGGATTGCCAATGGATTTAAGCAAACGATTGGGTTTTCACTGTTATTCGGTGAAGTTTCTGTTATTGTTGGATTGATCAGTGCGTTCTATTTGAATCTTGCACCAGGTGGTACGATTGTCATGACGGCTATTTTAATCCTTCTCATTACAATTGTGATGAAAAAAATAAGAACGTCGAGTCATTCTTCTAAAGTTGAGGTGTAGGAAATGAATGTAACGGAAGCAATGGACCTGTTAAAATCAAAAGGATATAAGCATACGGGAAAACGGGAGCAATTACTTGAACTGTTTTCCAGCTCGAATAAATATTTGACGGCCAGGGATGTATTAGAAAACATGAAGGCTGATTACCCGGGGCTCAGTTTTGATACAATCTACCGTAATTTGAGCTTGTTTGTTGAACTTGAGATCTTGGAAGAGACTGAACTCTCAGGCGAAAGACATTTTCGGTTTACATGCGAAAGTCATCACCATCATCATCACTTCATTTGTATGGATTGTGGAAAAACGAAAGAAATTCACACATGCCCCATGGAAACATTAAAAGAAAACTTAACGGATACAGGGTATGATATATCCGGCCATAAATTCGAAATATATGGTAAATGTCCTCAATGTCAGTAGAGAGATCCTTTTTAGGGTCTCTTTTTTCTTGGCTCCTTTGGAAAAGTTTGTTGTTTTATTACATAAGATCTGCTTGTTGCTCTGTCAACAAGTGTGTGCTTAGATGGTGAGGGGAACCTCTTCGCTTTCCGCGGACGTTCGGCCGAGCCTCCTCAGCTTCGCTTCCGGGGTCTCGGCACGCCCGTACTTCCGCAGGAGTCTACGCAGTTCCCCTCACCATCTTTAAGAGGTTTTCGTGACAGAGCTAAAAGGTGTCAAAAAACTAACTAAATTGGAAAACAGCCTTTTTAAAGAAATTTTACGCCTTTCTAGAACCCTGAGGCTTGATTGATAATTGAAATAATTATTTTTTGTATTAGCACAGAGGGGATTGTAGCGGAAGGCACTTGACTCCTGCGGGAAATAGAGGAAAGGTCGAGACCCCACAGACGGAACGTCGAGGAGGCTCGACTTCCTCCCCGCGGAAAGCAAGTGCCTGGAGCGGAAAGGAACGGTCCATGTTTTCACACTACCACTCATGATAAATTTGTTTTTCTTGGAAGTCTTTTTCTTTTATTGAAATGTCCAGAGTTTAAGTGAAGGTAAAAGAGGGAAAAAATGCAATTATAGAGAAGGAATGGAGAGGAGATGCAGCCATGGAAAAAGTCCCTTTTACGCACTGCCCAACGAATAAAAAAAACTGTGTAAGCACAATTGATCTCACATCATATCATCGAATAGCACCACTTCCCATCAGTGACAACACAGAAGATACGAAGATGAGAATCCGCAACACCCTAAGCAAGTTCGATCATGTTGAGATCAAAGAAGAAAAGTCACATTATGTACATGCGGTTTTCACATCAAAGTGGTTGAAATTCAAAGATGACCTGGAACTCTATATTGATGGAAGCACCAACCTTCTACATATCAAGTCAGGTTCACGTCTCGGATATTATGATTTTAAAGTGAATCGGAAACGGGTGGAGCAATTTAAAAATTTATTCAACAAATAATGGAAAAAGCCTCTTACGATTAGAGGCTTTTTCCTATGATTCATTTTGAAGCCAGGTTTGAACCCAGGAGTTCGCTTCCTGCCAGTCGTTTACGCGAATGACTCCATCAGGGATCGGTTTTTGATTGTATGGTGTGTTAAATAATAGAACGGGAATCGATAGTTCTTCAGAAATCGCTACAGCATTATCATGTTTATCTTCAAAGAAAATATCGACACCGTGTTTTTTTGCTGTTGAAATTTTGTCATGTGAGCCAATTAATTCGATGTGATGATACATCAAGTCTTGTGAATTAAACCATTCTTTCGTTAATTGGATGAGATCGGATCTTCTTGCACTTATGAAATAAAGCTCATGTATTTCTTTCCATTGATCCAATATTTTCTTTGCGCCGGGAGCTAGTGGAGATTCTTTGTAAATGGTTGGTTCTGCTTCCTTAAACCATTTCCCGAAAGTTTGAGGTGAAATATTCAGAACTTCTGTCAGTTCATATTGGGTGATGTCTTGTAAGGTTAAATTCAACTTAAAATAATCATTTATGTGAGGCAGTAAAGATTCAGGTGACGTAACTGTCCCATCAATATCTATTCCAAAACGTTTCATTCTTTATCATGCTCCTCTTTATAAAAACTCCTTCAAGTTTATCACATTTCTGACCAGTAGATAAACGATGTTTACAAAAGGTTCTTTTCTTAAAGTTTGTTGCTGTCTTAAAGAAGAAAGTAGTGGTTGATTTCCGCTCCAGGTGCTCGCTTTCCGCGGGGCGTGAGTTGAGCCTCCTCGGGCTTTCGCCCTGTGGGGTCTCAACTTTCCCGCTATTCCCGCAGGAGTCGAGCACCTTCCGCTCCAATCAACTATTTGAGCATGTTTCCTTAAAAAATAAATAACATCATAAAATTTAGCAAATAACCTCATTTATGGTGAGTAGTGATCGGAATTTTTTTAAAGAGAGGAGAATTATGTTTTTTAGAGATTTTACTTTGACACCTTTGAGCTCTGTCACGACAATCTCTTAAAGATGTTGAGGGGAACTGCGTACACTCCTGTGGAAGTACGATCGTGCCGAGACCCAGGAAGCGTAGCTGAGGAGGCTCGGCCGAACGTCCACGGAAAGCGGAGCAGTTCCCCTCAACATCCAGCATACACTGATTGACTGAGCCCAGGCAGACCATATGAAAAAACAATAAAATCTTTGCGAAAAGAAACCTTTCAAAAGCAATGATTGTTTGAAAAGTGAAAGTAAGCTAACAAAAATGACAAACATTAGCATAGTAAATATAGTGAAGTGACACACAATAAGAAGGCTCCCAAACACAGAAAGTGAGGGATTGCTGTATGAATGATGAACGACGCGAATTAAACAGCGTTGATCGAAATCTACAAGATATCGACGTGTATTACGACAATCCGGAAACAGATGTGAGTAAAGAATACCGCGAAGAAACAGCAGCAGAAATTGCTGCTCCAATGAGTGTAAGCCGCGACTTTGAAGAGGATACCGCCCGAGATACGACAACATCAGGTCGTGTATTGGGATACTCTGCACTTGCTCTATCCATTCTTTCCTTATTTATTCTCCCGGTAATCATGGGAGCTGCGGGAATTGTTCTTGGATTTGTGGCAAGAAGAAGAGGAGCAGAAATGCTCGGTGCCTGGGCAATCGGAATTGGGGCCGTATCGATAATTATTGGATTATTTGTACTGCCGTTCTTTTAAAAATAACACTTTTTCTTGAAATTGGGAGCGTTTCAAGAATGAAAAAAAGAGGGCTGATCGAGATCAGTCCTCTTTTACTTTACATGCATTTAAACTTCTTGTTCATTCTTTTCTGCTTCTTGCTGTGCAAAATATTCTTCTGCAATCTTGTCGATTTCTTTCTTTAATTCCTCAACCATCGTCTCTTCAGGAACTTTCCGGACAGTCTTTCCTTTTCGGAATAATAGTCCTTCACCACGAGCACCGGCGATACCGATATCGGCTTCTCTGGCTTCACCTGGTCCATTTACTGCACATCCCAGGACAGCCACTTTGATTGGTGCTTTAATGGTGGAGATGTATTCTTCCACTTCATTGGCTATTGAAATTAAGTCGATTTCGATACGGCCGCATGTCGGACACGAAATTAAGGTAGCAGCATTTGAAGCTAATCCAAACGACTTTAATAGTTCTCTGGCTACTTTCACTTCTTCAACAGGGTCAGCACTTAAGGAAATACGCAGTGTATTACCAATGCCAAGACTTAGAATCGCCCCCAGACCTGCTGCACTCTTTACAGTTCCTGCAAACAATGTACCCGATTCAGTGATTCCAAGGTGAAGAGGGTAATCAAATGCTTTAGCCGCTTTCGTGTATGCTTCAATGGCCAAGTTCACATCAGATGCCTTCATGGAAACGATGATGTCATGAAAATCGAGATCTTCCAGAATCTTGATGTGATGAAGGGCACTTTCTACCATACCGTCAGCCGTTGGGTATCCATACTTTTCAAGGATTTTTCTTTCCAAGCTTCCGGCATTTACCCCGATTCGAATTGGAATCCCTTTTTCTTTCGCTGCTTTGACAACGGCCTCCACTTTTTCACGGCGACCGATATTTCCTGGATTGATCCGAATTTTATCGGCTCCGCCTTCAATGGCTTTTAAGGCTAGTTTATAGTCAAAATGTATATCGACAACAAGTGGAATATTGATCTGTTTCTTAATATCAGCTATCGCGTCTGCAGCACGTTCATCTGGACAAGCTACGCGGACAACCTGACAACCTGCTTCTTCGAGACGGTGAATCTCTTTAACCGTTGCTTCAACATCATGTGTCTTTGTAGTGGTCATACTCTGGATAACAAGTTCATTGTTACCGCCAATAGTTAAATCTCCGACTTTGACCGGACGTGTTTTTGAACGATGTATAATTTCACTCAAGTGTAATTCGCTCCTTTAGAAAGGTTCTCAAAGTTTCATTATAAGTAATACGAAGCTATTGTAACAGTGTTTTGTGTGAAATGACAAGAAATAGGTGTATTTTGAATGCTTGGATTATTGATAATTTGGGATTTTGTAGGTTTTCCCGATTTGGATCTTTGCAGGCGGCACATCATTTAATTCTTCGAAATCGGTAATCACACGTTCGATGGGAACAGGTATAGAACCATCAGGAAGATCTTCTACAAGACTTAAGACTGTATCACCGGGCTTGACCTCCATTTCCACATAAGGTATGGATGAGGGATCTTCCTCAGGAGTTTCCTGGGACGCGGTTGGAGATGCCTGATTAACCTGAGGCTGGGCTGTTGCGACAGTGGATTCCTTATAAAGCAGCCTTAAGGTTCCCTCATTTAAATCATAATAGACACTATAAAGAAGAATGATAATACCAAAGAAAATAGCCATTCTTTTCATATATACTTTCCTCCCGGTATTTTAGAATGAATCTGACTATGAAGGGGTTACGAATCATGACGAATAAGCTTCTCCAACTGGTAATCGGATTACTGCCCATACTAATGGTATTGGGAAATTCTATGCTTATTCCCATTCTTCCGAGTATTGAAGCGGATCTACATTTGAATAGCAGCTGGTCCGGTTTTATCTTAAGCTCATTCACCATACCTGCAGCAGTGGTGATTCCGTTTGTGGGAATGTTGTCTGATCGCTTTGGTCGTAAACGATTAATCATAGTTTCTCTATGGATCATGATTCTGGGAAGTGTCCTATGTGTTGTGAGCGGAGAAGTAAATGAAACTGTTAAACTCTTCATGATTGGCCGAGGTTTACAAGGTGTGGGGGCCGCTGGAACGACACCACTGGCCATGGCCTTGATCGGTGACATCTTTCAGGGACAGGAACGCTCAAGGATGTTAGGCTCGTTAGAAGTGTTTAATGGGATAGGCAAGGTCGTCGCACCCCTTACTGGTGCCACACTGGCTATCCTTGTCCATTGGAATCATGCATTTTGGGTGTTTCCTGTATTGTGCTTGGTGATTTTAATAGGCCTCAGAAAAACGATTGAAACGAAAGAAGATGATCACAAGGCTGATAAAAAGAACCTGTACTCCATCCTTATTTCAAAGGGACGTTTATTATTTCCACTTTATGCGATTGGAGGGATAGGCTTATTTTTATTATTCGGCATTCTCTTCTTCCTTTCCTACCATATTGAAAATACTTTTCATATTGACGGCTTTTTCAAAGGATTTACATTTATCTTTCCACTTGGGGCGATGACCATCAGCTCTTACTGGTGTGGGAGGAGGTTAAAGACGGATGAGGAACTGGGATGGACGTATATGAAATGTGGGTTGTTAATGATGTCGGTCCCATTAGGCTTTCTGACCTTTTTTTCATCGCTTGGTTCTCTTATGTTCTTTATAACGGTAAGCTTTGGTGGATTAGGATTGATGCTGCCAGTCATCAATACCTTTATTACGGGGAGTGTATCGGAGCATGAAAGGGGACTTATTGTCAGTATTTATGGTGCTGTGAGGTTCGGAGGAGTTGCACTCGGACCTATTGCATACAGCTTATGGAAAGAGAATGCGATGGAAATGTATATGATTACATTTGCTTTTTCTCTACTAAGCATGATTCTCTTTCTGTCTATAGCCAAACGAAGGGAGGGGGTCTTTCGTCCTAAAATTCAATAAACCTTTACTCCAGCTTTACATTTCCTTCATCTTTTTTTGAGAAAATGAAATGTGGAATGATTAGGGAAGGGTGTATAATTTTGTCGAAAATACTAAAGTTCAAACGAGAATGGCTTTGGAGGATTAATCAGGTGAAAATGAACGTTCCTTTTACCAAGTTATCATTAAAGAATCGATTATTGATTGTCATTTTACTCCTGGTTGCCATTACAGGCTCAGCGATTGGGGGGATATCCTATATAAAGTCCAAACAGGCAACGATCCATTTAATGGAACAGCGATTGGACCGTGAAGTGACATCGATGAGTGATATAGCACAAAGCATGATGCTCCTTTATGTTGGGAAACAGGAACAGTTTGAAAAAAAACTGGACGATGTGATTATGAAGCAGGATTCTGCACTCATCCAAGATAATATAGAAGCACAATTCTTTTTTGTCAAAGATTCGAAAGCAGTCCCTTTTTCAGTAAGTCAACGTTCTGAATTGCAATTTGAGAAACCCCTTATTGATCGAATTGAAAATCTTGAAAAAGGGACCATTCAAACCACCATCAAGGGTGAGGCCTATACGTTAGCATTTCATTCGATTCAGGAGCTGCAAGGTGAATACGTGATTGTTGTTCCTCAGGAAGAGTATATGCAGGACATTCGATCAATGGCTGCTTATACAATGGTTATGATTGGTCTAAGCGTAGGGGTTGCCTTTATCATTGTCCTATTATTGGTGAACCGGTTAACCTCCCCAATCGCAAAATTGCGAGAGTCGATGAAAAAAATAAGAGATGGGGATCTTTCAGCAAACGTCCCCGTGGAAACGACGCTGCCCGAAATTGTTTCCCTTCAAAAAAGTTTTGATTCGATGGTATTGAAAATGAAAGACTTAATACATAATATTCATCAAACAACAGACAGTTTATCTTCTACAGGGACAAAGCTTCAATCCTCTTCATCTGAACTATTGAAAGAAAATGAGTATATGGTAGAAACTGTGAGAATGGTGAAAGAGGGGGCAGAACAGACGGCCGGTACTTCTGAAGTAAGTGTCAACCACTTCCAAGAAATGAATATCACTGTGAAATCCATATTTATGAAAATGAATTCCGTCTTCCAGAAAACAAAGGATATGAACGAATCAGCGGGTGACGGGGAGTACAAGGTTGATAAAATGGTAGTGGGGTTGAACAGGGTATCCGGCGACTTCAAGCATATGAATAAGATCATTCAAGATGTGCATGATCAATCATCCTCCATCGTCTCTGTTATCTCATTGATTAATCAAATTGCTGAACAAACGAAACTGCTTGCCCTCAATGCCACGATTGAAGCCGCACGGGCGGGTGAATCCGGTCGTGGATTTGCGGTTGTCGCCAATGAAGTAAAAAAACTTGCAGATCAATCATCAGATGCTACGAAGAATATTAGGGAAACCATTCATACTATGGAGTCAATCACGTTGAATGCTTCCAGGCAATTCGATCAATTTTTCAAAGAATTTCAGTACTACGTATCAGAAGCTACTGAGACACGAGAATCGTTTGATCTGTTGAAAAATGAAATAGATGGTGTCAGCAGGGATCTGCAAAATATGAAGGCGGATTTGGGCTACTTAGAAATATCTCTTCCAAAGGTGGAATCATCAACAGAGGCATTTTCTTCCGTGTCACAAGAAACGTTAGCGGGAACGGAGCAAATGCTTGCTGCCTTTAAAGAGCAGCACGAAAAGGTAAGGAATACCCATGAAGTAGGAGAAAAGCTATTGAATGCTTCTAACCAACTAAAGGAATTAAGCAGGCAATTCAAGTTATAGGGATGAAGCCGAATGGTCCTTATAAAAATGGTGTAAAAGGGAAATCCCTGTCTCCGGGTGAGACAGGGATTCTTATTATGCCCGGATCCTCTTTTGAGGAATCTCTTTCACGACTAAGTAAAGAATGACGGTGATCACAAACCAATCCAATATCGGGGCTGCAGGAATATAGGTTTGCAGCATTTCCATTAGGGTAAAAAATAAGGTGGAAACCGTCGCGGAATAGGCGGTCATCCGAAAGCTTTGCCGGTAGTTAACATTTCGTTTAAGAACATTGGCAAACGTAACACCGATTATGGCGAAGAGGGTGATCTTCAAGAACGTCATTCCGGAAGTGAATAAGTAAAGAAAGAATAACGCTACGGGAAGGAGAATCCATTTCATATCTATTAACGAATCCAATAGTTCGATTAAGCCATCCTTTGTAAGAGCCGTATCTCCAAATAAACTATAGGAAGAAGATTGAACATTTCCTTGATTGATGACTACGAAACTCTTTTCCAAAAAGGCTATCGTATCATCGTTTGCGTCAAGTTTTTCTTCCTTGAGTTCGCCTGTACTGTCAAAGATGATAGTGATGCCTTCCTTTTCTAATGTAATCGGTTCTGCTTGATCGGAAGATAACGAACCATTTTCGATTGTAAAGGGTGGAAATTCAGATTCCACTGATTCTCTTACATTGTCAATGGCACTGGTTGCAAACGATATAAACTGTAAAGCCACTGGTAAAATAGAAATTAGTGCCAGTAAGAATATGTAACGGATTGTCTTGCCGATTCCCTGAAAGCGGAATGTTGCAATGTCTTTTGGGGAATAGATACTTTTATACAATTGTTGAAATACATTCATTTAAACTTTTCTCCTTTCGTGCATACCCTTTCTATTTTATGCTTGTCTTTCCTCTTCATCAAGTATGGAGAATATGAACAATCTGTAATAATTATATTTTGTAACATAATTGTAATAAAAGACGAGTTTTATTAACCTATTGTAAATTTGGAGTAAAAAGTATTTACCTTTGCTCAATTATATATTAAAAATGATATGGGGTTTTTGTTGTTTAATGTCGAAAATTTAAGTAGGGGTTGAAAAAATGGAATTAAATTGGCAAGAGATGTTGTTTCAGTTCTTTGGAGGACTAGGGATTTTCCTCTTCGGGATAAAATATATGGGGGACGGACTTCAAAAGTCTGCCGGTGAACGCCTGAAAGAAATTCTTGATAAGTTCACGACCAACCCATTCATGGGCGTATTAGCAGGTATTTTTGTTACAGTCTTAATACAGTCCAGTAGTGGAACAACGGTTATCGTAGTCGGATTAGTAAGTGCAGGCTTCATGACACTCAGACAAGCGATCGGTGTCATCATGGGTGCGAATATCGGTACAACGGTAACAGCGTTTATCATCGGAATTGATATCGGTGAATACGCATTACCAATCATTGCAGTTGGTACCGTCATGCTATTCTTCTTTAAAAACAAGAAAGTGCATAATTTAGGTCAGATGATATTTGGTTTCGGTGCATTATTTTATGGACTGGAATTAATGGGTGGAGGAATGAAACCACTTCGTTCACTTGAGGCTTTTCATGATCTAACAGTAAGTATGAGTACCAGTCCTATTCTTGGAGTTGTGATCGGTACATTATTCACTGTGATTGTTCAAAGTTCATCTGCTACAATCGGTATTTTACAAGAGCTATACAGTTCAGATTTAGTGGACATCCAGGCAGCACTTCCTATTTTATTTGGGGATAATATTGGAACGACCATTACGGCAGTTCTGGCAGCTTTGGGTGCTTCAGTTGCTGCAAGACGAGCTGCAGCAGTCCATGTACTCTTTAATCTGATTGGCTCAACAATCTTTTTAATCATATTGCCATTTTTCACTAAGTTTGTTCTGTTTTTACAATCTTCATTTAACCTGAATGAACCGATGACAATCGCTTTTGCTCACGGCTCATTTAATATAACGAATACGATTATCCAGTTCCCTTTCATCGCTCTATTAGCAGTGATCGTAACGAAATTGATCCCTGGGCAGGATTCACTTGTTGATTATAACTCTAAACATTTAGATCCAATGTTTATTGAACAATCACCTTCTATCGCTTTAGGACAAGCTAAGGAAGAAGTCCTTCGCATGGGTAAATTCGCCGTTAAGGGATTAGAAGAAACCAATGAATTCTTAAAGTCAAAGAGCTCTAAGAATGCTGAAGCAGCTTATCAAATTGAAGGAGCCATTAACAATCTTGATAAGAAAATCACAAATTATTTGGTAGATTTATCTTCAGCTTCATTATCTGAAAATGAATCAGAAAGACACTCTATATTGATGGATACCGTTCGCGACATCGAACGTGTAGGAGATCACTTTGAGAATATCGTTGAACTGATTGAATACCAACAAACCAACAAGGTTAAGATTACAGATGATGCAATGAACGACCTTGAAGTAATGTTTAGTCTAACTATTGAAACAGTGGAAAAAGCCTTGAAATCTTTAGACTTGAACGATACTGATATCGCAAGGGAAGTAGCTGAAAAAGAAGATCAGATCGATAAAATGGAAAGAAAGCTTCGCAAACAGCATATTCTGCGTATGAACGAAGGAAAATGTTCGGGACAAGCAGGAATCGTGTTTGTTGATATCGTCAGTAACCTAGAACGTATCGGTGATCATGCAGTCAATATTGCCGAAGCGGTTTTAGAAGTAGAGTAATACAAGTGCTGACCCATTTGATATTTGTCAAATGGGTCAGTTTTTTTTATACTGAATGAGAGGTGTTAAAAGATGGAAATTTTTTATTGGGGTATTATCATCGTATTAATGATTTTAGCCTTTGTGGGATTGATCTATCCGATCTTGCCGAGTGTCCTATTTCTGATTGGAAGCTTTATTTTATACGGCGTGTTTTTCAGTTTTGAACCCTTTAGCTGGTTATTCTGGACTGTGCAGGTCCTGTTTGTGATTCTTCTTTTCGGTGCTGATTACATGGCGAACCTCATAGGGGTAAAGAAATTTGGTGGTACAAAAGCGGGAATATGGGGAAGTACGATCGGTTTGCTTGTCGGACCTTTCGTCATTCCTGTCATCGGGATTCTGATTGGCCCGTTTTTGGGTGCGATCATCGGTGAATGGGTCGTGCATAGATCCAATCTAAAGACCGCCGTAAAAGTAGGTGTTGGATCCGTCGTTGGATTCATCTCCAGTGTCGTGACAAAAGGAATCATCCAGATTGTCATGGCTGTATATTTCTTTTTTGTTATTTGAAGGGGAAATATATTCTTATGACTAGTAATGGAAATATAGGGAATTTTATTCTTGTATGAGAAAAGTGAGAAATAGAAGGCAAAATATTTGAACAGATATAGTAGTTTTGGTAATCTTATACTGAAACGGCCTGAATTCATTGTTCAGGAAACTATACATAGGGAGGAATTTATAATGGCTTACGAATTACCGCAATTACCTTACGCATATGATGCATTAGAACCTCATATCGACAAGGACACAATGAACATTCACCACACGAAACACCATAATGCATATGTTACGAAAGTAAATGATGCACTTCAAGGTCACGATGATTTACTAAGCAAATCCATTGAAGATCTTGTTTCTAACTTAGACGCTGTTCCTGAAGGTGCTCGTACTGCAGTACGCAACAATGGTGGCGGCCACGCTAACCACTCTCTATTCTGGACAGTATTATCCCCGAATGGTGGAGGCGCTCCATCTGGAGAGTTGGCAGATGCTATTTCTTCCAAGTTCGGAAGCTTCGATTCATTCAAAGAAGAGTTCGCTAACGCTGCTGCTACTCGCTTTGGCTCAGGTTGGGCTTGGCTTGTGGTAAACAACGGTGAATTAGAAGTAACAAGCACACCAAACCAGGATAGCCCTCTAATGGAAGGCAAAACACCAGTTTTAGGTCTTGATGTTTGGGAGCATGCTTACTACCTGAATTATCAAAACCGTCGCCCTGATTACATCGGTGCGTTCTGGAACGTTGTGAACTGGGATGAAGTAGCGAAGCGTTATTCAGCTGCTAAATAATTTTACTTGTAGAGGAGAGAGGTTCTTTTGAGAACCTCTCTTTTTTTTGTATAACTTTCCTCCCTTTTTCAAAAGATAGGGGTACGTTAAAGGGGAGTTTTTCAAATGAGTAGATATAAAAAGTTATTAGGCGATATTGATTTAACGAAAGATCTTACTCTGTTGCTGTTGATTGGTGGATTATATTCATTGAGTATTGCGCTCTCAAACACATTCGTAAACATCTACTTGTGGAAGCAGTCAGGTGAATTCATTGACTTAGGTATCTATAATTTAACCGTGGTGATCTTTCAGCCAATAACGTTTATATTAGCTGGAAGATTGGCAAAGAAAGTAGACCGGGTGATTGTGTTACGCTTCGGGGTTATTTTTTTGGCTTTATTTTACATATCTGTATTGACGTTCGGGGAGTCGGCTGAAAATTTTCTGGTTGTATTGGGGGCGTTGCTCGGGATAGGTTATGGCTTTTACTGGTTAGCGTTTAATGTGCTGACCTTTGAAATCACGGAACCTGAAACGAGAGATTTCTTCAATGGTTTCCTCGGTACGTTAACGTCAGCTGGAGGAATGATCGGACCGATCCTCGCAGGTTTCATCATTTCCAGGTATACTTCATTTAAAGGATATACCATTGTGTTCGGTCTATCTCTCCTGCTATTTGCTATTGCCGTCCTTATGAGCTTCTTTCTTAAAAGGCGACCTGCCTCCGGAAGATATCTATTCCTCAGAATTCTGGAAGAAAGGAAAAACAATGATAATTGGCGGCACATTACGAACGCCCACTTCTTCCAGGGATTGAGGGAAGGAACGTTTATCTTCATTATTTCTGTGTTTGTGTTCATCAGCACGGGAAGTGAGTTTGCCATTGGTACATTCGGACTCATTAACTCAGGGATCGCATTCGTTGGCTATTACATTGCATCCAGGGTGATTAAAAAAAAGTTTCGGAAAAAGGCCATTTTATTAGGTGGAATCCTTCTCTACCTGGCAATATTCTTGATTGTGTTTGATGTCACTTACACGAAGTTATTGCTCTATGCCGGGGTGATTGCCATTGCGTACCCCATACTCCTGGTACCCTATATTTCCATGACATATGATGTGATAGGAACGGGCTGGAACGCCGCTGAAATGAGAATTGAGTATATTGTCGTAAGGGAAATTTTCTTGAATCTGGGAAGGATTGTATCAGTCACAGCTTTTATAGTTGCCGTCACATTTTTCAATCACGAAGAGAGCATCCCCATCCTCTTACTAATGCTTGGAGCGGGTCATACCCTCATTTATTTCTTCGTGCGAAAAGTGGATTTGCCCATATAGGATATTAAAGCAAAGAGAGGGAAAGATTTCCTCTCTTTGCTTATGTCTAGATTATCCTTGTACTTTTCTATAAAATAAGAAGGGATGGTAACGATATAAAGATATTTTTACATAGAGGAAGGGTTGGAAAGATTGAAAAGAAATAGGAGAAAAAGAAAGACGCATGTTCCCGTTAGGATGAATCTGCTGTTTTTTGCCGTGTTCTTATTATTTTCTCTTCTGGTACTTAGACTGGGACTCGTTCAAATAGTGAATGGAGAAAGCTACAAGAAGGAAGTAGAAAGAACAGAGGATGTTGTCGTCAATACAGGTGTGCCACGAGGGAAAATGTATGACCGTTATGGTAATGTGATCGTGGATAATGTTCCGCTGAATGCGATTACGTATACACGTGCAAACAACACCAAGATCGAAGAGATGATGGAGGTCGCTTCCAAGCTTTCTGAGTACATTGAAAAAGATACAAAAGAAGTGACTGAAAGAGACAAGAAAGATTATTGGTTATTAAATAATAAAGAAAAAGCAGACAAAAAGGTGTCAAAAGAGGAAATAAAAAAGCTTCAGAACAATGAAGATTTCTCTGAAGACGATGTGAACGGGAAAGTGTACCAAATGAGACTGGATCGGATCACAAAAGATGAGTTAGAGTCATTGACTGAAAAAGATTTAGAAATCATTGCGATTTATCGTGAGTTCTCCAGCGGATATGCATTAAATCCGCAAATTGTCAAAAACGAAGGGGTCACCCCGGAAGAATTCGCCGTCGTCAGTGAACATCTCAGTGAACTTCCCGGCATCAATACCACTACAGACTGGAAGCGATCCTACGTATTTGATGATACGTTGAGGACGATTCTAGGGAACGTTTCTTCCTCAAGGGAAGGTTTGCCGAAGAACCTGGTAGATTCCTATTTAGCGAAAGACTACAACCGGAATGATCGTGTAGGGAAGAGTTACGTTGAATTAGAATATGAAGATGTCCTTCAAGGTCAAAAGGAACAAATCAAAAACGTCACCAAAGGCGGTAGCGTGTTGGAATCCGTACTCGTTCAAGAAGGGCAACGGGGAAAAGATATTGTTCTGACAATCGATATGGAGCTTCAGCGTGAAGTCGAAAAAATAATAGAAGAAGAATTACGAAAACAGATTGTAAATCGCGGTGAGTCTCCCAACCTGGATCGTGCTTACGTGGTCATGATGGACCCGAGTACTGGGGAAATATTGGCCATGGCCGGAAAACAGTATGTGAAGAACACTGAAACTGGCAAGTACGAGATGAGGGATGCTGCGTTAGGAACCTTTACGTCTTCTTATGAAGTTGGATCGGTGGTTAAGGGTGCCACTGTATTAACTGGCTACATGACAGGGAACTTGACTCCAGGTGAAGTGCTTGTCGATGAACCAATTAAAATTGGTAATGACCCACAAAAAAGCTCATGGTTCAATCGATCGGGAAGAATTCCGATGTCCGATTTGTTCGCCCTTGAGAAATCTTCGAACTCCTATATGTGGAAGATTGCGTTTAGAATCGCAGGAAGAGAATATATTCCGAACGAAACCATGATTAATAATCCCCAGGCATTTGACGTTCTACGAAATCATTATGCTCAATTTGGATTAGGTGTGCCAACAGGAATCGATCTGCCTGGTGAGTCTTCCGGACTGACAGGAACAGACACCACTCCAGGTTTTTTACTTGATTTAGCGATTGGGCAGTTTGATACGTATACAACGATGCAGTTAGCTCAGTATATCTCTACGATTGCTAATGATGGGTATCGGGTGGAACCACATATCATGAAAGAAATAAGAGAGCCAACCAATGATCTGGACAGCCTGGGACCGATTCTGTTTGAAAAAGAGACGAATGTGCTGAATCGCATTGGTGCTACACAAGCTCAGATCGAGCACGTCCAAAAAGGTTTCTATCGTGTGTACCACTATCCGGATGGTACGGCGTATGATCAATTTAAGGATGCACCGTATAATGCGGCAGGTAAATCGGGTACCGCTGAGACGTATGTGGATGGAGAGCTGAACTACAACACGACTCTTATCGGATACGCCCCGTTTGATAACCCTGAAGTGGCTTATGCCACAATGGTTCCCGCTTCTCATATCCAAGCAAGCGGAGTAGCCGATCCTTACGTGAATAAATACATCTCTAAACGAGTGATGGATAAGTACTTTGAACTGAAGAAGAAACGTGCAGAAGAAGTGAAGGACCCGACTTCAGTTAACAAGAAAGTAGAAAATGCTGAAGAGGCAGAAGAACAAATGCAAGAAGAAAGAGAACAGAATAACTAAGCAAACTTTAGCTGATTTCCACGAAATGAATTTCTGGAAATCAGCTTTTTTCTAATGGTGTTAAGTCTTTTTACTCAAGATCAAAAGAACATTTTTAGAATGAAAACGGGAATCAGGGTTAAATCTTATAAATATTTGAGGTTTTTTAAGCGAACTACATAATTTGCAAAAGTATGTCTAATACTATGTTTATAAGGATTACATGAGGTTCTTCAAGTTCTGTTAAGGGTCTGAAAGGTGAAGAATAATGTCGAATTTACAAAACCTTTACAAACGGTTAAAACCTTATTAACACTCATCTATTAATCTATTACTCGTAGGACAAAACAACCAAGTTTCTTAGGGGGAATTTAGGAATGAAAAGCTTTAAGTATCTGGCAATGTCAGCAATGATCGGATCAGCTCTTGTATTAGGAGCATGTGGTGCTCAAGGTGGAGCAGAGAATGGTTCAGGAGAACAACTATCCGGCAGTGTAAAAATGGATGGTTCATCGACTGTAGCTCCAATCATGGAAGCTGTTAACGAAGAGTATGCAGCTACACAACCTGATGTAAAAGTATCGATCGGTGTATCCGGTTCTGGTGGTGGGTTTGAAAAATTCATCGCAGGTGAAACGGATCTTTCAAACGCTTCCCGTCCAATTAAAGACGAAGAAAAGCAAAAGCTGGAAGAAGCTGGTATAGATTTCACTGAATTTGAAGTTGCTAAAGATGGTCTTACAATCGTTGTTAATAAAGAGAATGACTGGGCAAAAGATATGACAGTCGAGGATCTTCAAAAGCTTTGGGTTGAAGATGGAAAGACAAAGAAATGGTCTGATATCAATCCTGAATGGCCGGATGAAGAAGTGAAATTCTATTCTCCTGGTACTGACTCAGGAACATATGATTATTTCAACGAAGCAATTTTAGAAGAAAAAGATATGGTTAAACAAAACATTCAGCTTTCTGAAGATGATAACGTTCTTGTACAAGGTGTAACGGGTGATAAAAACGCGATCGGATTCTTCGGTTATGCTTATTACCTTGCAAATAAAGAAGAACTTAAAGCGGTTAAAATCGGCGGAGTTGAGCCGAATAACGAAACAATCGAGAGCGGGGAATACACTCCACTATCACGTCCATTGTTCGTTTATGCTAAAAACGCTTCTGTTAAAGATAATGAAGCTGTATATGATTTCATGAAATTCACTCTTGATAACTCTGCTGAAATGGCAGAAGCAGTTGGATATGTAAGTCTTCCTGAAGATAAAATCAAAGAAGCTACTGAAAAATTAGAAGGTCTTAAATAAGTATTAATCGTTGTTAAAGTCAAAATGAACGGATGAGAAGCGATTACTTGCTTCTCATCTTGTCATGTGGATGAAAGGGGTTTACATTATATGGCTACAAATTCAAAAGGATCTTCATACTCTGTTTCAGAGATGATTGCACAAAAAAGTGGTAAAGGCTTAAATCGTTCTGTTGAAAAGTCTATACCATGGATCTTGTTTGCATTAGCCGGGGTTTCAGTATTAACAACCATAGGTATCGTATTTACACTTATCTTTGAAACATTTACTTTCTTTTCAAGAGTATCGGTATTTGAGTTCATAACAGGAACAGAATGGTTTCCTTTTTCCATTCAGAATCCAAGTTACGGAATCATTCCTTTAATCTCGGGAACATTGAAGATTACCGGAATAGCTGTAGTGGTAGCAGTACCGATAGGACTTGCTTCCGCCATTTATTTGAGTGAGTACGCAACGGATCGTTCAAGACGGTTCATCAAACCGATATTAGAAGTGTTAGCGGGGATTCCAACGATTGTATTTGGGTTCTTTGCTCTAACATTTGTTACTCCTTTATTGAAGTCCTTTATACCTGGATTAAGTATATTTAATGCATTAAGTCCTGGAATTGTAGTTGGGATCATGATTATTCCCATGATTGCTTCTCTATCTGAAGACGCGATGTCGTCTGTTCCGAATTCCATACGTGAAGGTGCACAGGCATTAGGGGCAACCAAATTAGAAGTGGCACTTAAGGTTGTTTTGCCCGCTGCTGTATCAGGCATCGTTGCATCGATTGTTCTTGCCATCTCCCGTGCAATTGGAGAAACCATGATTGTAACGGTTGCTGCAGGTGCTTCTCCAAACCTTTCTTGGGATGTTACTGATTCCATCCAAACGATGACAGCCTACATCGTTCAGGTAAGTACAGGAGATGCAGGATATGGAACGACGATTTACTATAGTATTTATGCAGTAGGTTTCACACTATTCTTATTCACATTAGGTATGAACCTGCTTGCTCAATACATCTCTAAGCGATTCAGAGAGGAGTATTAATCATGAAGTATATCAATCAGGAAAATGTCTTGAAAAAGATGTCATCCAGACTAATGGTGAATAGCATCTTTAAAGGGCTTTTCTTACTGGCAACTTTATTTGGCTTAGTCGTGTTAAGTGTATTATTATATCGGGTATTCACTCAAGGAATTGGATACTTGGATCTGCAATTTTTACAAAATGTGGGATCGAGGTTCCCTGAAAAAGCAGGGATATATGCCGCCTTTATGGGAACGATCTGGTTGATGTTCGTTGTTGTCATTGTTTCGTTCATATTAGCAGTGGGGACGGCCATTTATTTAGAAGAATATGCGAAACAAAACAAAATCAATAAATTTATCAAAGTAAATATTTCAAACCTTGCAGGTGTTCCCTCCGTTGTATTCGGTCTATTAGGTTTAACGATCTTTGCCCGGGCCTTTGCCCTTGGTCAAAGTGTACTGGCAGCCGGTTTGACGATGAGTTTGCTCATTCTGCCCGTTATTATTGTTGCGGCACAGGAAGCGATCCGTTCAGTACCAAGAGAGTTAAGGGACGCATCCTATGGTATGGGTGCTACAAAGTGGCAGACTATTACTAGAGTCGTTTTACCAGCCGCAATACCCGGGATATTGACAGGAAGCATTTTAGCGTTTTCCCGTGCAATCGGAGAAACAGCGCCCCTTGTCGTTATCGGTGTACCAACAATATTACTCTTTACACCAGGTTCCATCTTAGATACATTCACAGCACTTCCAATGCAAATTTACGATTGGACAAGACGACCACAAGCGGATTTCCATGATGTGGCAGCTGCAGGAATCATCATCCTATTGGGACTACTATTAATAATGAACTCGATTGCAGTGTTAATTCGTAATAAGTTTCAGAAGAGATATTAATAATTTATTATGTTTTTTATTGGATGAAGGAGGCTTTCGAAATGCAAACGATTAAAGCAAAAGAAAGTAACATGGTTGATCATAAAGTAACAAAAGAAGCGGTATATCAAACGAAACAATTGAACTTATGGTACGGTACGAATCATGCGTTAAAGAATATCGACCTGGATATCATGGAAAATGAAGTTACGGCAATTATTGGACCTTCAGGGTGTGGTAAGTCAACGTATATTAAAACATTGAACCGAATGATCGAATTGATTCCAAGCGTAAAGACTTCTGGAGATATTATTTATCGTGATCGCAACATTTTTGACAGTAAATACCGCGTTGAGGAATTGCGTACAAAAGTAGGGATGGTATTCCAAAAGCCAAATCCATTTCCAAAGTCGATTTACGATAACATTGCATATGGACCACGCATTCACGGAATCAAAAACAAAAAAATCCTGGATGAAATTGTTGAAAAAAGTTTACGCGGTGCAGCGATTTGGGATGAAGTAAAAGATCGTCTGAATCAAAATGCATATGGACTATCTGGTGGCCAGCAACAGCGTATCTGTATAGCAAGATGTCTTGCCATTGAGCCGGATGTCATTCTAATGGATGAACCTACTTCTGCTCTTGATCCTATTTCTACATTAAAGATTGAAGAACTGGTTCAAGAGTTAAAAACGGAATACAGTATTATTATTGTTACGCATAATATGCAACAGGCTGCACGTATTTCTGACCGCACAGCGTTCTTCCTGAACGGGGAAGTAGTTGAATTTGACAAAACAGATAAAATCTTCTCTACTCCATCTGATAAGCGTACAGAAGACTATATCTCCGGCCGTTTCGGTTAATTCACATTAGAAGAAGGATAAATATCACCGGGTGTTTAATTCCTACTATTGAGAAGCATAAGTGTTGAAAGAGGAAGGGGTATAATCATGGCAGTAAGAGGACAATTTGATGCGAATTTGAAAGAGTTACAAACCAAACTAATGGATTTGGGCAATATTGCAAAGATTGCACTTGAGAGAAGTATTGTGGCGTTAGAAGAGAAGGATGTTGATACGGCGCTTGCTATTATCGAAGGCGACCAAAAAGCCGATGATCTGGAAGAGGAGATCAATGATTTAGCCATTCTGACAATAGCTAAGCAACAACCAGTGGCAACTGATTTAAGAAGAATCATCGTTGCGATCAAAATTGCTTCAGACTTGGAAAGAATCGCAGATTTCGCTGTGAATGTAGCGAAATCAACGATCCGTATTGGTAATGAACCTCTGATTAAACCGATTCATCATATTAAAGAAATGCATGCCATCACATCTGAAATGATTCAGCTTACATTAGAGTCATTTGTCGAAGAAGATGTGGCGAAAGCAAAGAGAATCGCTGATATGGATGATAAGGTGGATGACTTATATGGTGAAACGATTGTAGAGCTTCTGACTCTCAATAAAGAAAAGCCTGAATTCACTGCTCAGATTACTCAGCTCTCATTCATCTGCCGTTATCTTGAAAGAGCTGCGGATCATTCAACAAACATTGCAGAAGGTGTATTCTATCTAGTGAAGGGTCGTCGTTACGACTTGAATGAATAGACACTACCAAAAAAAGCTGTCCTTTTTCGGGACAGCTTTTCTTATGTTTTGTTACAACTTCGAAATGAGTTGCTGAACTTCTGTTTTAGAAAGTGCGGATTGTTTTGCGATTTGTTCGACAGGTATACCTTGTTGATATAACGCAATGACTTGATTTTTCACGACCTCATGAATGGGTTTCCTGACTGGGGCTGTTCTTTTTAATGGGAAGTCACCATCCACCATCAGCTCTTCTTCCAGTACCCGTATTCTCTTCTTCAACTGATAATGCTCCTGAAGAACATTCATTGACAATTCTTCCATGTCTTTTTCAATATCACGATACCGATCCCGTTGGAAAAACGAAATGACTAGTAATAGGATAGAGAAGCTTACTAATCCAATGAATAGTAAATCCACTATATCACCTCATGCAGTATTATTCTCCTTTAGTTATAGCATAGATAATGGCTTATCTCTATATGATGGAAGGATAAATTTGTGGAAAGAACCAATATTTTGTCGAATGTCATTGGGTAATTATGAAAGAATCTTGTCGTTCCGGTAATGTAATCGCTTTAATATCATTTCAGCATAATAATTTGTAAAAAAAATGCATGATAAATCCCACTATCACCACGTTTAACAAGATACGACAAAATGCGTTTATTGTAGGTTTTTGAATAGGGTGTTACGATGAATCTATAGATAATTGTCATAATTTTTAGATTGAAATTATATAATATTTGGTTACTCTTTAGGAGGAATTGTTTTGATCACAGAAATCATTCGGTTAAAAGAACAAGGAGTGTCATTCAGGAAAATTGCCAAAGAGCTGAATACGACCGTTGGGAAAGTTCAATATCAATGGGTGAAGTATCAGAAGGCTCAGGGGAACCCTACTGTAAATGTGGGTGCCCCTGTAGAAGTGATTGAGCCGGAAGTACCGAAAAAACGAGTAGGAAGAGCTTCCTTTGGAAGAAAGATGCCTAAGCCCCGTGCGAAAAACCCGCGTGCCACTGAATTATCAATCATGTTTTCTACGTCATCCAGAATCTATTGCTATTGGAATATTACACAAGAATGGATTCGCCATGTGAAAAGCCATTTTAAAATGAATGCTGACCCTCAATCTTTTGTCCTTCGTTTATATGATATTACATCGATTTCCTTTAACGGGCATAATCATCACTCATACTCAGATTCATATGTTCCCCATACAGAGAGTGATTGGTTTGTAAATGGTCTAAAGGAAAACAGAAGCTACTGTATGGAAATTGGATTGCGCTTACCGTCCGGTGATTTTGTTGCATTCACACGCTCCAATGTACTACATACCCCAAGAACGTCCCATCATCAGGAGTATCATAGTATGAAAGAGTTATTTGAATATGAGCAAGGATTAATTAAGGAACCGAAATGGGTGGAGCATGTGAGCACCTATTCGTATTATGTAATGAATCAGGAGGAAAAGGCATGAAAGGACTTTCGGCAGTGATGATATATCCACAATTTAACGAAATGGCTTTTTCACAATGTAACGAAAAAGAAGATCTACTGACATCCATCCTTCTCGAAAATAGTGCATTATTAGATCTTCTGCAGCGTAACGGAGCATCCGCGATACCTGTCGTGATGAATCCTACCCTCTTCTCCCTTTTTATGAGTGAAGAGTTTAAGGAGAAAGCCCACTCAATCATTCAATCCAATCTTCTACAAGCAGAGCCGCATGAAAAGAGTAAATGGCAGCTGATCTATTCTCAGTGGTCGACCCATGACATGAATTTCGTACAAGCCTATAAGAGTCTGGTGGTAGAAGGTAAAGCTACCGTCATTCCTACGACAGTAAGCTCATTTCCACTGACACATTACAGGACTCCGAGGGCGATTGAATCACAGGTGCGTATGAGTACGTTGTTGTATAAGCAGTATTTCCAAATGATTCCGAAGTTTTTTTGGTTACCGCGGGCAGCGTATGTTCCTGGAATTGACTTATACCTTACTAAGCAAGGAATCGAATTCACCTTTATTTCCTCCTTCTCGTATGAACATAGTGAAAAAGAGAGGGATAGCGGTGTCATAAGAACACCCAGGGGGTTAAAGTTAATACCGGTTTCAGAAGGAAGAATCGGAGCATTAGAAGAGAACGTTCATTCACTCTCCGTTGTTTTCATCGAGGATCATTCTAGCTACGGTGAATGGATGAATGGAGAGATCACCCACTCATTAGAGGAGAAGGTGGAATCTTCTACTGCTCTTTCCAGAGTAGGTTTTGGGTATCTTGGGATGGAGAAGCAGAGCCCGATTCTATCTGACCCAGCCATGAAGAATATCCGGATCATTCATCGTATGGAAGAGAAGCTTGACGATCTGTATTCTTCTGCAGAACAGACAGAGGTCGCACATCAACTAATGAGGGAATGGGTCGCGAGCATGGAAGGGACGAATATTGAGTCTGGCTTGACGACTATTCACTTTGACAGCTTACTTGATATGGTAACGGGGAGTAAGGTTGATGAACATTTATTCCTTCATCGTAAAAGGGTCGTTCCATTCCCATCTGATGAAATCCTTGAAAAGCTCTTCGCAGGCAATGTAGAAGAGAAAGCAGTGAAACAGGATTCCGTTCTGGTCCTCTCGTGGGAATACCCGCCGAATATCGTGGGGGGACTCTCGAGGCATGTGTATGACCTGGCTAATAATCTTGTGAAAAAAGGGAAACAGGTGCACGTTCTTACGACTAAAGCAAATGATGCCCTGTCACTTGAGAAAATGGAAGGGGTCACGATTCACCGTGTGCATCCCCTGCATCCATATGAAGAAGACTTCTTCACATGGGTATTTGATTTAAATCAGGCGTTCATTCATTACGCTCATGATCTCTTAAAAGATGAAAGAATCACTCATATTCATGCCCATGATTGGATTGTGTCCACTTCAGCAATGAAACTGAAAGAGTATTATTCGATTCCTCTCATAACGACCATTCATGCAACGGAACATGGACGGAATCAGGGGATTTACACAGATTTGCAACACAAGATTCACCGGGAGGAGCAGCTTCTCATTCGTGCATCCGACCATCTTATTGTGTGCAGTGAGCATATGAAAGAGGAGATCAAGAGCCTATTTACTATCGAAGCACCAGTCGCTGTGATACCAAATGGGGTGGAATTGGAGAAGCTCGATCAATCCTCTCCTTATAGCTTTGTACAGCCATCCACTCCTTATTTCTTTTCAATCGGACGGATGGTTCATGAGAAAGGGTTCGACACGATTATCAGGGTAGCCTCACAGTTAAAGAGAGAAGGATTCAACATCTCGTTTATCATAGCTGGAAAAGGCCCGATGTTAGAGCATTATCGTCAAATGGTAACCCATGAAGACCTGGGTGATTGTGTGTCCTTCATGGGATACATTTCTGATAGGGAGCGGAATGATTATTTGAAAAATTGTTTAGCGGTTATTTTCCCTAGCCTTTATGAGCCATTCGGTATTGTTGCCCTGGAGGCGATGGCTTTCCGTAAAGGGGTGGTCGCATCCAATACAGGAGGACTTAAATCAATCGTGAAACATGAACAAACCGGCTTATTATTTGAGCCCAATCATGAACAAAGCCTTTATGGACAATTGGTCTCATTAATTGAAAATCCTTCAAAATCGGAGCAATTAGGGAATCTCGGTTTCAAAATGGCTCAATCTATGTTTAGTTGGGACCGGATCGCTGAACAAACCATCCACGTATACGATGATGTGCTTCTTCAAACAAAAGTAGAAGGCATAAAAAGATGAAGGCCGTGATATTGGCAGGTGGAGAAGGCAAGCGGTTAAGACCCTATACAATGTCAATTGCAAAGCCGATGGTTCCGATTCTGAATAAGCCAATTCTGGAATACAGCATCAACCTCCTCAGGTCATATGGAATTAAAGATATTCTCATCACCACCTGTTACAAAGGCGAAACGATAAAAGACTATTTTGGTGATGGGAAACGGTTCAATGTAAACATTACCTATCTGGAGGAAAAATCACCACTTGGAACAGCAGGAGGGGTCTTCCTCGCCAGGCACAGACTTCGTGAACCCTTCCTGGTGTTAAGTGGAGATGCATTCACGAATATTCCAATAGATAAAGTCATTGAATTCCATTATGAGAAAAGAGCGGTAATGACCGTGGTCTCAAAAGAAGTAGAGAATCCAAAAGAATATGGGATTTGTCATACAGACGCAAATCGGAAATTGGTTAATTTTATCGAAAAGCCGGAAGAGTGGGTAGGAAATGAGGTGAACACCGGGGTATATATGTTAGATCCAAGACTGCTTGATCGCTATGCTCACTTAGGAGCGAGGGATTTCGGTCAGGATTTCATTCCTCAACTGCTTACGAACAATGAGGAAGTCTATGTCTTCAAAACAAGTGCCTATTGGAGAGATATCGGAAACCCGGAAGAATATAAATGTGCACGTGATGATCTCATGAGGGGGCAATATTCTCCCCCCTCCTTTATAAAAGGCTCCCACCACTCTAAAGACTTTATAGAGCCTTTTATCACCAGACTTCAAGTAGCGTGTCCAAATGGTAAAAAACCCATCGTCCTTGCTAAATTACTGGAAACCGTTCCGTCTTCCTCCAGTCAGAAAGAGATTGTTTTTGATCATAGAGATGGTGGCCGAACGAAAATCATCAGTGATTCAAAAAGAGGATTCATCATTTATTCCAAAGCTGACAGACGGAATCTGGCAAGGGAGCTTGCCAGATATTATGGAAAGAAAATAAAAATCTGGCAAAAGGTGTAGAGGCTAATGAAGGAGAATCCGAATGAAAAGTTCCATATCCAAGGAATAGCCTGGAACAGGAATAATGAATATGTACCCCTTTACTCAGAGAAACTAACCACTCTTACCGGCATAAATGTGAAAATTCACGAACATATTGAAGGGTGGGGAGAATCCTTTGCCTTCGAAATGGAAAATACCACAAAGGAGAGCAGGCATTTTAAGGTTTTTTTTCTCATTGAATGGCTCGCTTGTAAAGAAGATGGAGTTGGGGTCTTATCATTATCTAAGGATACGTTCTGGAATTACAGTGGTAAACGTGTTGCCATCACGAATATTGTTTCCTGCGCGGGCTCTGTTAAGAAAACGATCTATCCCCTTAATTTGAAAGGTTTACAATTATGGAAAAAATCCCTGAGTAACGGAAGCCTTTACTACTATCCGATCACCAATGGCCTTAATATGATGGTCTATATGTTAGACTTCTCATTCAAGCCTTTTGAAGTGAAACAAGGCAAAGTGTATGCCATTGAAGGTGCTTTTGAAGAAGAGGTTTCAAATTTAAGCGATAGAATAAAAAACGGACTAGCATTTCCGAAAGAAAAATGATATTATATAAAAGTCGTATGAATAGTAGAAGATGTATATGTTTGGAGGGAAACAATAATGCGTGTAAACATTACTTTGGCTTGCACAGAAACTGGTGAGCGTAACTATATTACAACTAAGAACAAGCGTAACAACCCAGACCGTCTTGAGCTAAAAAAATATTGCCCGAAATTAAAGCGTGTGACTCTTCACCGCGAAACGAAATAAGCAGCCGGATTTTATCCGCTGCTTTTTTTTATGCTCATAACTGTCACAACATCGCATTTACATAGAGAATCCATTAAAATAATATCTGTATAGTAAGCATGGAGGGATATCTAATATGGGAAAAAAAGAACTGCGGAATCTTCAGCTTCAAACATTGAAATCGATCGATCATATAGCGTTTCAACAAAAGTGTTTCCGAATTGAACAATTACTCTTTCAGTCTCCTGAGTGGAAAAACAGTACCACTATCGCGGTGACCATTTCAAAGCTTCCGGAAATCAATACGTGGAACATCATCAAACGGGGATGGGAGGAAGGGAAAACCGTAGTAGTCCCGAAATGTTTTCCGGAAAACCGTGAATTGGTCTTCTATGAGCTTCTTGATTTCCATCAGCTCGAACCATCCTATTTTGATTTGTATGAACCAGCCCCCGACAAGTCGGCCGTTGTACATAATGACGCTATTGAATTGATGATCGTTCCTGGTTTGGCTTATACAGAAAAGGGATACCGGCTGGGGTTTGGTGGGGGATATTATGACAGGTTACTCTCAAGCTATCCGGGTCTGACAATGTCCCTTGCCTTTGTGGAGCAAATGGTCGACACATTGCCAATCGAATCTTTCGACATACCCGTTGGAACGATCTTGACGGAAAAGGGACGGATCGATTGTGGTTCTTGAGTATTTCTTTCTTCTCCTTTTTATTTTCTCCATCGCCATAGCTGGGTGGAAAACCAGTAATTTAAGTCTCTCAGGCGCTGTTATGGCCATAATCATTGGCCTCGCTATTGGCTATTCATATGGGTTTGAGGGGCTGTTTATATTAGGCGTGTTCTTCTTGTCATCAAGCATATGGTCACGCCTTTTTAAGAAAAGCAAGATAGGGATCGAGGAGCGCTTAGCGAAAACGTCCATCAGGGACTGGCAGCAAGTGTTGGCGAACGGAGGTCCTGCAGCCCTCTTTGCCATATTATTCAGTGTGACGGGAAACGAAGTCTGGACCCTTGCCTTCATTGCGTCGATCGCGGGGGCAAACGCTGATACATGGGCATCAGAAATCGGTCCTCTCAGTCATAAAATGCCGTTTTCCATAAGAACGTTCAGTAGAGTTCCCAAAGGCACGTCGGGTGCTGTTTCCATCACCGGTTTGGTAGCGGCTTTAATTGGATCTGCCCTTATCTCACTGACCTCATTGCTCTTGTTGAATGTCGGGGATGTCTCTCTCTTCTTACTCCTTCTCCTTTCCGGGTTTTTAGGAAACATCCTGGATACAGTTCTGGGCGCGTTCATTCAGTTGGAGTACCGGTGTCCGGTCTGCGATCTTAGAACAGAGTCATCCGTTCATTGTGGACATCACACAGAAAGAACGAAAGGGCTTCCTCTCATGAATAATGAGACAGTGAATGCTATGTCGAGTCTTTTTGCAGGATTACTTATGCTCATATTCTATTGACGGTACCGAAAGAAAGTATCGTTTCCTTGTAATTTAGTGGAATAAGCTTCTCTATAATGATCCAAACTACTAGCAGGAGGGATCATCATGAACGGATGGACAAAATGGTTAGTGCTGGGCGGTTTGGTTCTTTTTCTGATTCCGAATCGATATCGACTGTTAAATGTATTTCTAGGGAACTTTCTCATTAGAAAATTTGCTGTGAAAGCAGCCATGGGGATACCCGGTATTCGCTCTAAATTCATTCAAGGTGCATTCAGAGGATAACAGTGAAAAAGACTGTAAGGGGAAAACCCCTCTTACAGTCTTTTTTGTTTTACAGGTTAAGAAAAGGTTCGGTATAGTAGGGGTAGAATAGGATTTCTTAAATTAGAACCTCTTTTCGCAAAGATTGTGGCAATCTTAAAGAAGTAAGTAGTAGTTGATTTCCGCTCCAGGATGCTCGCTTTCCGCGGGGCTGGCGGTGAGCCTCCTCGGCAAGCCTCCGGGGTCTCACCTGTCCAGCTATTCCCGCAGGAGTCGAGCATCCTTCCGCTCCAATCAACTTTCTAAGCATGTTTCTTTTAAAAAAGTAATTAAAAACAAAAGCTTTTAGCAAACAACCTCTTTTAAGGTGAGTATAGATTGATTTCTTTTTAAGGAAGAAGAATTCTGGTCTCTAGTTACCTTGTCTTTTTTGCACACCTTAAAGCTCTGTCACGAAAATTCTCTTAAAGATGGTGAGGGGAGCTGCGCAGACTCCTGCGGAAGTACGGTCGTGCCGAGACCCCGGAAGCGAAGCTGAGGAGGCTCGGCCGAACGTCCGCGGAAAGCGGAGCAGTTCCCCTCACCATCCAGCATAAACTAATTGACAGAGCCCAAGCAGACCTTATGTTATAAAACAACAATCATTAAGAAAAGAGCCAAAAAGAAAGTAGTGGATGATGTGGATTTACGTTATCATTATTTGTTTTGGAAGATAGCTTATCATCTCGTTGAAGATAAACACTATCGAATTCTTAACCTTTCACCCAATCAGGATGAAATATGGCTTGAGAATACCGGGAAGAAAGAAGCGAACGTCATTCGAATGGTCCGGAAAGATCTGGATTGGGGAAACTGGGTCAAGAGGGATATGGAATCGACCTCCGTGAATGGGGAGAAGATCAGGAAATCCCTTGGGAAAAGACAGCTTCAAATGAAGAATATCTATGTCTCCACCTATCCACCTGTAGATGCAGATCCGGATTTATTCCAGGAATCCCTGAACAATCAAAAGACATCCGTTCAGCCACTTCTTCTTCATGGTGATCAGAGTGTCGAAACGCTTAGGAATGACCCTTTATTCAATGACGGGGAATGGGACCTCCCCCCGGAAGTATTGGATGCCAATGTAGAGTGGATAAAAAGCATGACCATGACTTCTTCTTCCAAACAGATACAAAAGGAAAGGCAGCTGTTTGAAAAAGGAAAGCCGTTCTTTACCTATTTCTTCATTGCACTCCAATTGATCATGTTCTTCATTCTTGAACTAAATGGTGGAAGCAAGGATCCACAAACCCTGATTGAGTTCGGTGCCAAGTACAATCCCCTCATGATAGAAGGAGAGTGGTGGCGCCTTGTAACCCCGATCTTTCTGCATATAGGAATCCTGCATTTACTTATGAATACCCTGGCCCTATTTTATCTGGGAATGGCAGTGGAGAAAATGTTCGGGCGACTCAGATTCATCTTCATTTATATGATATCGGGAATCACGGGATCTCTAGCCAGCTTCCTTTTTACATCCAATCTTTCTGCAGGGGCCAGTGGCGCGATCTTCGGCTGTTTCGGTGCACTGCTGTATTTCGGTGTATTATATCCAAAGATTTTCTTTAGAACGATCGGTACCAATATTATTGCGGTGATCCTGTTGAACTTAGTCCTGGGGTTTACACTCCCGGGAATTGATAATGCAGGTCATATCGGTGGATTGGTGGGAGGCTTTCTCGCAGCAGGAATGGTCAGCTTGCCGAATGCTCTCCGCCCGCTGCGTCAATTGCTATTTCTGACGGGAAGCATCCTACTTGTTGGGGTTCTTGTGTCGAGGGGGATTGGTGCAGATCCAACCTCTTGGGACGTTAACACTGTGAATGGCGTGGCTCAAGAAAAGATTTCCAATCAAGAGTGGGAGGAAGCGGAAAATATTCTTGTCCCGGTGGTTGAAAATGGCTCACCAAATGCACAGACATATTTCTACTTATCATATGCTGAAATCAAGATGAACAAATTAGCACAAGCGAAAGATCATTTGAGAGCTGCAATCCAGGAAAATGATGAGTTTCATGAAGCTCACTACAACCTTGCATTGATTCTCATCGACTCAGGTGACAGAAAGGAAGCTCTTGTTCATGCAAAAAAAGCCTATGAATTAAATAGGCAGGATGAAAATTATGAAGAACTTTATAAAGAGTTACAGGAGAACACTTAAATGGAAATCTGTTGTTTAAGTACAGAAGCTTCTCCATTTTTATCAATCAGTAACACGAGAACTTCCTTTCGATCATTTTTCACTAATATAAGTGGGATGGAACTGTCTATTGACTCAATGACAGAGCCGTCCTCTTTTTTAATTCCTAAATAATAGTTTTTATAAAGTCCTTCCCATAAGTTGCCTATAACACGTTCCCATTCTTGCTGGGTGAATCCTTCCAAAGGTTGATTTTCTAATTTAGGGAGTTGAGTTAATGGAAAGGATGTATAGTCTTCCATAGGGATTTTCATGGCTGCGATTGCCTTTTCCCATTGATAGTCAAGCTGTTGGGAAGTCACTTTGTCCAGTATGTTTTTCCATTCTTTTTCTGCATCTGTACCGGGGTGTCGGAAGGCATTTAATGGGCTGAAATTCGAATCAATCACATACAGTGTATCTTCAGACATTTTCTGAGCACTCGTAAAATCTGTTTCCGTTTCATGAATTTCAGAATAGTGGAAAGACACAGCTTGAAGGAGACTGCTTTCTTTTCCCTTTATGGTTGATTCCTCAACAATTTGATCGGTGTCCTGTTCCCATTCGTTCATGAGCCCTTTTAGTCTCCCGTTCATAAACAAAAAGCCGACATCCTGACGTAAATAGGCAGGTGTATCAAGCTTTGAAGAGACCTTCCAGTTTACCTCATAATGATCATTTTTCTTTTCGGGTTGAAGCATCAGAATGGTAGTGGCAGATTCATAGGAAACATGTTCATTTATCGGGAAAAAAATAATGCTTTCCTCCGTTTGGGGCTTGTAAACATATTGAATCCCAAGAGCAACAATGCACATGATGACAAGAAAGGGCATGGCTTCTTTTAGTCTTTGCTTCATTTCGTTCACTCCAGTAGTATGTCCATTTAGTAAATAGTATGAAGCGCATGATATCAATATGATAGGATGTATGTTTTCTAGTTGCTTTGTCTAGGATGGTAAAGATGGCAATTCATGTAAAGGTATTGGGAGTGAAGGCTAATGACAAATCAAAAGAAAAAGCCTGTCTCTACTCAGATTGAAGAAAACACCAATTATCTAAGGGATACCTTAGCAGTAGACAAAAGCTTTGATGTCATTCAATTGGATTTGGAGTATGCTGAGAGAAAAATGGCGATGTTTTTAGTGGATGGCTTTGTTAAAGATGATATTATGCATTATCTGATGAAGCTTTTGTCAGGACTTAGTCCTGAACAATTAGAAGAAGACACGTTAGAAAAATTATTGAAGACGTACATTCCTTACATAGAGATCGAGCAAGTAGATGATCTGAACCAAGTGATCGATTTAGTATTGGCAGGTCCCACAGCCCTTGTGGTGGATGGTATTGACAAGGTCATTATGATTGATGCAAGAACGTATCCAGTCAGAGGACCTCAGGAACCAGATATCGAACGGGTGGTGAGGGGTTCCAGGGACGGGTATGTCGAGACGATTGTGTTCAATACAGCTCTGACAAGAAGGAGAGTTCGCGATCCTTCGCTTCGAATGGAATATATGCAAATTGGGAGAAGATCCAAAACAGATATAGTCGTCAGCTATATTGAAGACATTGCCGATCCAAATTTAGTCCATAAAATCAAAGATGCCCTATCGAAGATCGACACAGATGGTCTTCCCATGGGAGAGAAGACGCTGGAAGAGTTTATTGCCGGGCGCCACTGGAATCCATATCCCATGGTCCGATATACGGAAAGGCCGGATACAGCTGCTGCGCATTTATATGAAGGGCACGTCATTATTATGGTGGACGGCTCACCGAGTGTCTTGATTACACCGACAACTTTTTGGCATCACCTCCAGCATGCAGAAGAATATAGGAATAAGCCTTCAGTTGGAGCCTACTTACGCTTTGTCAGGTTTATCGCTGTGTGGAGTTCGATTTTCTTACTGCCGTTTTATTATTTATTTGCCATTCATCCTGAACTATTGCCGGAAGCAATGAGTTATGTCGGGCCAAATGATGTTGGGGAAGTACCGTTGTTCCTCCAATTTTTAATCATTGAAATCGGAATCGATATTCTAAGGATGGCAGCCATTCATACCCCTTCTTCGTTAGCCACGGCCCTTGGTCTCGTTGCTGCGTTAATGATTGGACAAGTGGCGGTGGAAGTTGGTCTCTTAATTAACGAAGTCATCCTTTACCTGGCCATTGCAGCAATCGGTACCTTTGCAACGCCAAGCTATGAGATGAGCTTAGCCAACCGGTTAGTCAGGATTTTCTTATTGATCTGTACTGCATTATTCGGAGTGTACGGATTTGTGGTGGGTATACTGCTATGGATTATCATGCTTTCAAGAATGAACTCCTTTGATATTCCGTATATGTGGCCATTCATTCCGTTTAACCTAAGAGCATTCCGGGACGTATTCCTGCGTTCGCCAATGCCGTTGAAAAACAGACGACCGCGATTCCTGCACCCTAAAGATCCCGATCGTTAATATAAGTGAAAGAGATTTTCTTATTGGATATGCCATTAAGGAAGTCTTTTTTATTTGTTTCTTAAATAGGATATTTGACAGCTGCGTATTGAGAAGATGGGGATTTTCACTTATACTTTAATGTGAATGATAGAAAGCAGGGTGTATGATATGAAAACGATTTATGATATCCAACAGTTATTAAAAAGTTATGGAACCATTATCTATGTTGGGCATCGTCTTTCTGACCTGCAACTAATGGAAGGCGAACTAATAGAACTTTATCAATCCCAGCTGATCGAAACGCGGGATTTTCAAACAGCTTTGTTTTTGTTGCGACATGAAATAGAAATTGAAAAAGAAAAACAGGACAGGTGATAAAGATGACAGAAAAATGGTTGGTTGGTGTAGATTTAGGAGGAACGACGACAAAAATCGCGTTCTTGAATAAATACGGTGAGCTCTTACATAAATGGGAAATCCCTACTGATAAATCAGAGAATGGCAAAAATATTATTGTAGATATCGCTAAAGCGATTGATAAGAAGCTTGAATACTTAGATCAATCAAAAGATAAACTGGTCGGAATCGGAATGGGTGCGCCGGGACCTGTCGATATGGCGAAAGGGATTATTTACGAAGCCGTTAATTTAGGCTGGGACAAAAATACGCCATTAAAAGATTTACTTGAAATGGAATCAGGTTTATCAGCCGTTATTGATAATGATGCAAACTGCGCAGCACTGGGTGAAATGTGGAAAGGTGCAGGAGACGGAGCGAAGGATATCGTCTGTGTGACCCTTGGAACAGGTGTTGGTGGGGGAGTCATAACCAATGGAGATATCGTGCACGGGGTGAAAGGTGCAGGTGGTGAAATCGGGCATATTACTGTTGTTCCTGAAGGTGGGTTCCAGTGTAACTGTGGAAAGACCGGTTGTTTGGAAACGGTTGCTTCTGCTACTGGAGTCGTTCGTCTCGCAAATGAAAAACTGGATGCTACAACGAAAACGTCTGTCCTCCGAGGGATAAGAGAGTCCCATGGAACAGTGAGTGCAAAGGATATTTTTGATGCAGCCAGAGAACAGGATGAACTTGCCCTTGAAGTCATTGATCAATTAGCCTTCTATTTAGGGTTGTCCCTCGCGAATTTAGGGAATGCCCTGAATCCTGAAAAGATTGTCATTGGTGGAGGAGTTTCCAAAGCGGGTGAGATCTTATTAACCCCGGTCGTGAAATATTTCAAGCAATTTTCATTCCCTACCGTCCGTACTTCAACAAACTTGAGCATTGCTACACTTGGAAATGACGCCGGTGTGATCGGTGCAGCCTGGTTAGTAAAGAATAAGATTTGATGAAATAAGTTACATAATTATTTCTATGAAAGAGCTTTCCTGTATAGGAGGGTTCTTTTTTCTGTGATTCTACTAAAGATAACAACTAGTCTTTATGACTCAGGGGCGAAGGAACTGTTTTTAAAAAATATAGTTATTTTGAAACTTTCTACGGTTTCAATCGTCTAATAGTATGGGTAAGAGAATAAGACTTAAATAATTATTATACATGATTGATGTGAAATGAAGTTTGACGTTTTGTGAAAAAAGTATTAAGATAGGTCAAGGTTGCACTTCAGGTATTACCTAATTTTACCATTACGAATATTACATGAATTTGTTACATACGAATGAACCGTTTGTAGCACGGAGGTTGATTAAATGAATTTGAAAAAGACACCAAAGGCTTCTCTTATTATCATCGCTGCATTGCTCCTTTGGGTTAAGACGTACATTGTCTATAAAACTAGTTTTGATATAAAGATAGAAAATACACTCCAAGAACTTATACTCTTCATCAACCCACTAAGTTTCTTACTTTTCATCTTCGGAGTAGGACTACTTCTTAAGAAGGATAAGTCTCGCACCCGCTATATTATCGCTGCAAGCTTCGTCCTATCGCTTATCCTATATGGAAACGTTGTTTTCTATCGATTCTTTGATGACTTTTTGACACTCCCCGTCCTGTTTCAAACAAGCAATTTCTCTGATTTAGGTACGAGTGCCAGCGCCATTATGAGCTGGAAGGATTTATTCTATTTTACAGATGTCATTGTGTTAATTCTGTTCATCAAGTTAAAGCCAACATGGTTCTCTCTGCAAAACTATAGCAGAGCCAATCGACGTGCGTATTTCCTGGTTGCCACGGCCCTTGTTTTCTTTAACCTTGGCTTGGCAGAATCGGAACGACCACAGCTGCTGACAAGAACGTTCGATCGTGAAATGTTAGTAAAGAATATTGGAACGTATAATTACCATGTGTATGATATTTTCTTACAATCAAAGTCTTCCGCTCAACGAGCAATGGCAGACGGAAGTGAATTAGCGGATATTGATAACTATGTTCGCGCAAGTTACATCGAACCTGATAAAGAAATGTTTGGTGTGGCAAAGGACAAGAACTTGATCATCGTAACACTTGAATCACTACAGAACTTTGTCATTAATAGCGAAATGAATGGTCAGGAAATTACACCTTTCCTGAATGACTTTATTGGAGAAAGCTATTACTTCGATAATTTCTACCATCAGACTCAGCAAGGGAAAACGTCTGATTCCGAGTTTTTACTCGATAATTCCCTTTACCCATTGAACCGTGGGGCGGTATTCTTCACGCATTCAGGAAATGAGTTTGAATCCATGACGGAAAAGCTTGGAGAAAATGGATACTATACAACCGCTATGCATGCAAATAATAAAAGCTTCTGGAATCGTGACATTATGTATGATTCCTTAGGATATGAACGTTATTATTCTTTACCCGACTATGAGGTAACAGAAGAAAATTCTGTTAACTGGGGTATGAAGGATATTCCGTTCTTTGCGCAATCTGTTGAGCATATGAAAGAGATGTCTCAACCTTTCAGTACGAAGATGATCACACTGACGAACCATTATCCATTTACACTGGATGAAGAAGATAAGCTTATCGATCCTTATACATCCAATGACGGTACGGTCAATCGTTATTTCCAAACGGTCCGTTACATGGATGAAGCTGTAAAGAACTTCATTACAGACTTAAAGGAATCAGGTTTATATGAAAACTCTGTTATCGTGATGTACGGAGATCACTACGGCATTTCCGAAAATCATAATAAGGCCATGAGCCAATATCTTGGTAAAGAAGTTACACCAGTTGTAAGTACACAGCTTCAAGAGGTTCCTTTAATCATTCATGTTCCTGGACAGGATGGAAAAACCATTTCTAAAGTTTCCGGGCAAATTGACTTAAAACCAACGATTATGCATCTTTTAGGAATCGACACGAAGGAGGATATCCAGTTCGGTTCTGATATGTTCTCCAGTCAGAAAGAAGATCTGGCCATTCTGCGTGACGGTCGATTCATCACTAAGGACTATGTTTTTGCAGGTGAAAAGTGCTGGAATAAAGAATCCGAAGAAACAACGGATATGAAATACTGTGAGCCATACAAAGAGCGTGTAAATGAGGAGCTGGAATACTCCGATAAGATCATTAATGGAGACCTTCTCCGCTTTTATGGTGAAAACGAAAACCATGATGAATAAGTAAGAAAGAGCTTGCGAAGAGATTCGCAAGCTTTTTTTGTCATGAATTATAGAACCATTCATACATGTAAGTAAGGACGTATGTATAGGGAGGTTCCTTCATGAAAGTGAAAGTTCGTAATGGCGATTCTCTTTGGTACTATAGCCAGCTGTTTTATATTCCAATCCAATTAATCATTGATTCGAACCCTTCCGTTGATCCCGATGGATTGAAGATTGGGACAGAGATAGAACTCCCTGGATTCAGAAAAGAAAGCCATACAATTAAAAGTGGAGATTCCTTCTGGACGCTTGCCGAACAGTGGAATATTGGAGTAGACGCCTTACTCCTGCTGAACGAAGGAGTTAATCCTAACCGTTTACAAATAGGGTCAAGCATTTTTCTGCCATCAAGAGTGGTATATCCGCTAGTCAATGGGAAACAAGCCTATAGCTCCGAAAGATTCGAAGAAGATGTAAAAAAATTAAAAGAGGTCTATCCATTCATAAAATTAAACTCGGTCGGCGAAAGTGTCCTTGGAAAAGATCTCATTGAAATGAGAGTTGGAACTGGAAAGAAAAAGGTTCACATAGATGCTTCTTTTCATGCAAATGAATGGATTACCACTTCAATCTTAATGACGTTCATTAATGATTATTTATTATCGTTAACGAATGGAAATCTCATGAGAGGAATTCAAACCCTCCCTATATATGGGGTGGTGACGATATCGTTTGTACCTATGGTTAATCCGGATGGGGTAGATCTCGTCTTGAATGCCCCGCCGAAAGGCAAGCGAAAAGAATTAATCGAAATCAATCGGGGAAGTTCTGACTTTACAGGCTGGAAAGCAAATATAAGAGGAGTAGACCTGAATAACCAATTCCCTGCCAAATGGGAGCTGGAAAAAGAAAGAAAGGAAGAAAAAGCACCAGCTCCGAGAGATTTCCCAGGATATAAGCCTCTTTCAGAACCTGAAGCAGTCGCTATGGCAAAACTGGCCCGACAGGAAAAGTTCGACCGGCTGCTTGCCCTCCATACTCAAGGGAAGGAATTCTACTGGGGCTATGGGGGGTTAGAGCCGCCGGAAGCTTCAAGGCTTTCAGAAGATTTTAACAGAGTAAGCGGATATGAATCTGTCAGATATATAGATAGCTACGCGGGTTACAAGGATTGGTTCATTAAAGAATTCAAGCAAGCGGGGTTTACCATAGAGTTAGGAAAAGGAATAAATCCTCTGCCACTCTCTCAATTCAACGAAATCTACCAAGACATGCTCGGAATCTTCCTCGTATCCATCTATCGCTGGTACTAACAAAAGCGGAGGCGGCTCGATCAGCCCCGACAAGCATAAGATGAATTGGCCGGGAAGGCGTTCTTTGCCTTCTTGGCCAATTTAGCTTATGACCTCGAGGGGCTAGCCGCCGTAGCTGGATGAAACAAAAGCGGAGGCGGCTCGATCAGCCCCGACAAGCATAAGATGAATTGGCCGGGAAGGCGTTCTTTGCCTTCTTGGCCAATTTAGCTTATGACCTCGAGGGGCTAGCCGCCGTAGCTGGATGAAACAAAAGCGGAGGCGGCTCGATCAGCCCCGACAAGACTGTATGAATTTCGACTTATCATAAAAAATGACTCGAAAAATCTTTTGACATGTTCCATAAATAACTATTGTACAAAGTGAAAATCAGGAGTAAAATAAATCATCATCCTATTTAAAGAATAACCGATCGTGGTGACCCAAATGGTGTGTGAGTGAACATCTGGTCATCACTTTTTTGAATTTTGTAATGTTTTTTTAATAATTTTGAAACATTTTCTGCTTTGAAACGTACTAATTATTATGGAATGAATTGAGGGAGGGAGAAGGATTTTGAATAATAAAAAGGTAAGTGTTTTGCTGTTTTTGCTATTAAGTATACTGTGGCTGTCAGCTTGTCAAACTGAACAAACTCAAACTTCTCCCCCCGTGAAAGAGAAGACTGAAAACAAGGAAGTCGTTGCAGGAATTCTTGCTCAAGACAGTTTTGTAGAAAACATAGGCTGGCTCTCAGATTCAGAGATTCTATCCGTACAAAATGATGATGATCTATCCTCTTTATATATATATAATCTCTATGATGGAAGCAATAAGAAAATCTATGGTATTCCTTCGTCATTTGTGAGTGCAAGCATCTCACCCGATAAGAAAAAAATACTCATACATTCTGCACCTGCCTCGTATTCAGCCCGGGTGACGATAATAGACAGAGCAGGAGAGGTGCTGTTTCAGGAAGACATCCCATCCTACGAACTGACTCATTCTTGGAACCAGTTTAATGACAATGCATTACTTATGACCAGCTTCAGCGAAGATTGGAGCTTTCAAGTCTTTCATATTGATGTAGAAGAGGGAACAATGGATTCTATTGAAGTAGAGCAGCCATTTGTTCAGTGGCAATCAAAATCTTCCATTCTTTTTCAAGATTGGAATAAGGAAGAAATCAGCGTTGCGGCTCCACTCATATCCCAGAATATTCAGGGTGGTGGGAAGGAAATGATTGTGGATACAAGCGTCCACTTCAATCAATTTAAGGATTCTCTTTTATCTATCTTTTCTCGTGAAGAAGAAGGTCCGTTTGCGTATCAATTCATTACTGCAAATGGTAAGATTCAGTCAGAATTTACAGTAGATCTGTTGAGCCGTTATTCTGATTGGTTAATTCCTCATTATGATATGATAGAAGGGAAGGGTCAGTTGATTACTTTCGTATCAAATGAACCAGGTTCCTTTGATACTTACTCTGGTACATTCTCATTAGAAAAATGGGATACGGTTTCTGGAGGAGAAAATGTTCTTTTTGAGGACCTTCCTTTAGAACCTATTCAGTGTTCACCCAATGGGGACTATTGTTTATATGGAAATCAACTTGAGAAAGTAATCGATTTGACGGACTCAACCATCATTCAACTACTGAAAGAAGAAGGAGCAGATCTATAATGGCAATCGTTGATGTAACAGTCATTCCAATCGGGACGGAATCACCAAGTGTAAGTTCCTATGTAGCGGACTTACATAGAATACTTAAAGAGTATGAGGAAAAAGGGGAAATACGTTTTCAACTAACTCCGATGAATACCATCATCGAGGGGGATCTTCCCGTTTTGTTTCAGGTCATACAAGACATTCATGAATCGCCTTTCCAACAGGGGATCAAACGAGTAGCAACAAATATTCGAATTGATGATCGCCGTGATAAGAAGTCGACAATGGAAGGAAAACTTTCTTCTGTACAGCGTCAATTAGAACAATAAGCAACAAATAAGGGGTGGGTATCTTAAAGATACTCACCCCATTGGTTTGCTGAACTATGCTTCCTCACTATCCACCAACACTTCGCTTTTGTCAGGACAGGTTTTTTCAATATGCTGTTCTCCCCATGCACATAGCATATCTAAAGGTCCTTTTAACGACCATCCATAATCCGTTAATTCGTATTCTACTTTCGGGGGAACTTGATTGTAAATAATTCTATTGATGACTCCATCTGCTTCGAGCTCTCTCAGCTGCTGCGTCAGCATTTTCTGAGTGATTCCAGGCATTAGTTTCTTCAATTCACTGGTTCTTCGCTTGCTTTTGATCAAATGACAGAGAATCACTACTTTCCACTTGCCCCCGATGACTTCTAAGGAAGCCTCCACAGGTATATTATATTTTTTCATGAATAAACCTCCGTTCCAGAACGATTATTTCCATATAGGATAGACCGCTACATTGGCTATTATCCTGATCGTCTTAAACTTATTTCTATTATAACGTACCCATTGTAAAGGTCTATAGGGTACTTTTTAGTGCCTACATAACTTTCGGGTACCCTAATTAAAAGTAAAAAAGCCTTCCATTTCATAACGGAAGGCTTTTTTATGAGTATTCATTTGTTTAATTAATTCCCACCTGGGTAACCAGAGTGAAGGACAGTCATAATTGTAAACCAACCAAAAACGCCTAATGTTGCCAGTGAGAAAAGAATTCCCATGGCATTCTTGTTTTTGAAAGTGCTTACTACCGCAAACAAAGCTAATAATGTAACCAATGCTGTAATAATTACAAGACCCATTTATATGACCCCTTTCATTAAAATGCGTTTTACTACCTGATAACCATATGTACATAAATGCACTCATTAACATTTTATATTTTTTTCCTCTGTTTGTCGAGGTCAAAAATTTGACACTTCTATGGCGTTCTATCCACCATGTTTTTATGATGTGATAAGTTCTGCTACAATAATAGTATCACATTTGGAGGTGGAGACGTTGCAGTGGAAACAAATTCCGTTAGGACCCTTACAAACCAACTGCTATATTTTATGGAACACAAAAAATGAATGCCTGGTCGTGGATCCGGGTGGAGAAGGGGAGAAGCTGATTCAGTGGTTAGAGAATCATTCGTTAACTCCGATATCCATTCTCCTTACTCATGCTCATTTTGATCATATTGGAGCAGTTGATCAAGTACGTGACAACTATAGCATTCCGGTATATATTCACGAGAAAGAAGCTAAGTGGTTAATGGATCCTGCTTTAAACGGATCTCAATTATTCATGATGGGTGACCTGATCCGACTTAAGCCTGCTGATTACATATTAACAAATGAAAAACACCTGACCATTGGTGATTTTCAGCTAGAACTATTTGAAACGCCTGGTCATTCACCTGGTAGTATTTCTTATTATGTACAAGAAAGTGGAATCGTATTAGCAGGAGATACGTTATTTATGGGCAGTATCGGGCGATCCGATTTACCTGGAGGAGATCATAAAGAGCTCCTGGCGAGCATTCATGAAAAGTTGTTAACGCTGCCTGAGACTACGATGGTCCTACCTGGTCACGGTCCGGAAACATCGATTGAAGGTGAGATGGATTCAAATCCATTTTTAAATGGGTTTTAAATTGCACCAAAAAATTCCCTTTAGCCATAAGCTAAAGGGAATTTTTTAGTGTCCTCCTGCACCCGGAGTCATCATAAAGGTCGTCCAATAAGTAAATCCAGCAAAGAACACTGTTAAGTAAGCACCGAAAATGTAAATATACATACGTTCAGACAATTTTAAATAGCTAAGCATAATGAAGAATCCTGTTTGGCCTAAAAAGATTAATGATGTCGTGGTCATATCACCAAGATAGAACATTACAGCAAATATACCAGTCCAAAATCCAAGAACTCTAAACATACGATCCATATGTAACCCTCCTTTGCACCCTAAGTCCATCATTCAATATTATAAATGAATACTACCATAAAAGTAAATATCCGTTTGCTTTTAGTTTGTGACGATTACGTGATATCTACACGTGGAACAGTCATTTATCATATTTTCTTCTTGTTTAAATTCTTCCACAGAGTATAGATTTTCAAACATACCTTTTAATAACGCGTTGTGTAAACCGCATATGAACACGGGTTCCAGCTGAGCATTTTCATTAAAAGGGCAATGATCATAGTGGAACCTGATGTGATCCGCATCACTGATTGACTCATCTACAGTAAAGCCGATCGATTTGGCAATTTGTGATAAAACATGCAACTTTTCAGCTTGTGTTACCCCCACTAAGGATAGGTTACGGCTTTCAAGGTAGTGGTCCACCAAGCTTTTACCGTACTCATATCCTGTCTCCACCAAAACCCTGAACCCTTCTTCTCCCAGCTTAGCTAATGAGGCAATGGTGAGATCGCTAAGTAAACGGAAGTCACGAGGAGGAAAGGATAACTGCACGACTTCTTCAGAAGGAATATATCGTTTGCCTGGCCTGCCGCCTTTGCCGGTCTTTACATATTCTGATTGTAACCCTCGAATCTCTTCCAGCTTTGATAGGTGTAGACGGGCAACATTCGGGTGAATATGAAACTTCTCGGCGATGTCTTGAACTGAAAGCTCATGTTTTCTCTCACTAATGTACAAGTAAATGGAATACCGGGTCGGGTCTGAAAGTACGCTTGTAACCTTCAGTGTCATATCCATTCAAGGAACACCTCAATTTTGTGGTTAATAACTCTATTATAAGCCTCGAGAAAAAGAATGGATATGAGAGGAAAGCCTATTATAACTTGATTCATTCATTGTTTATAAAAAGTTCACAATTTTCCAAGGGATATTACTATACAAAAGTTATACAACTAATGTACAATATGTTTAACATATCATGAACATGCAAGCTTAAATTTAAGGAGGTCATGAAAGTGAATAACCTGACATTTTTTACTTATCCAAGCTGTACCTCTTGCCGAAAAGCCAAAAAATGGTTAACTGCCCATTCCGTTGATTTTGATGAAAGACATCTATTCAGAGAGACGCCTACCCATAGAGAGCTAATGGAGCTACTATCCCTGACCACCGACGGACTCGATGAAATATTGGCGACAAGAAGCCAAACCTTCAAAGACTTAGGTAAAGATGTGAACGATTTACCTCTATCAGAAGTGATTAAATTAATTATTGAAGAGCCAAAACTTCTCCGCAGACCCTTGTTAACAGACGGTAAAAAGCTGGTGGTCGGATACAATCCAGAGGGATTACAAAGCCTTGCGAACAAGAACAGACCGTTGAAGAAAAGCAGCTGAATGCATAATGAAAAATAGGTTGGATTGAAAACGGCAGGCACTTTTTGAAAAGTGCCTGCCGTTTTCAATGCTTGTCGGGGCTGAACAAGCCGCCTCCGCTTTTAATGTGTCCAGCTCCGGCGGCTAGAGGCTCGAGGTCATAAGACAAACCAGCCAAAAAGGTAAAGAACGCCTTTCTGGCTGGTTTGTCTTATGCTTGTCGCCTCTAAACAAGCCGCCTCCGCTTTTAATGTGTCCAGCTCCAGGGCTTAGAGGCTCGAGGTCATAAGATAAGGCACCCAAAAAGGCAAAAAGCGCCTTTCCGGGTGCCTTATCTTATGCTTGTCGCCTCTGAGCAAAGCCCTTCCGCTTTTCTAATATCCAGCTCCGGCGGCTAGCCCCTCGAGGTCATAAGTCAAAGCTGCCAAAAAGGCAAAAAGCCGCCTTTTCGGCAGCTTCGCCTTATGCTTGTCGGGGCTGAACAAGCCGCCTCCGCTTTTAATACTGGGCTAGCTGGATTCGAACCAACGCATGTCGCAGTCAAAGTGCGATGCCTTACCGCTTGGCTATAGCCCATTGAATCGTAGTTACAAGCTATAGTATGACTAGATTAAACAGTTCTATGCAAACTTTTTTGAAATAAAAGAAGGATATTGTAAATTAATGTCGTATATCTTAAGTTAGGAAAACAGAAAGGTGGTGCCTATGTATATTTCACTCAGTAGAATCCCTATCGGAAGTGATGATTGGAGAAGCATTCAGCAGTGATGCGACAGATGTTCATGTCATACCCAGAACGAAAGATTACTTGATTCAGTTTAGAAAGCTCGGGGTATTAGTACCGTTCCAGACGATTGATCCGGAACAGGCAGAACGATTGATAGCCCATTTAAAGTTCATGGCTTCCATGGACATTGGAGAAAAACGAAAGCCGCAAAGTGGCTCCTTCAGTCTTACCGTTCGAAATACACCTCTATCTCTCAGAATATCTACCTTACCAACCACTCATTTAAAAGAAAGTCTCGTTATTCGAATACTCCCTCAAAAATATCAAATACCTATTGAAAAAATGTCACTATATCCTTCCTCTGCAAAAAAATTACTCGCTCTACTGATGTATTCTCATGGTCTGATTTTGTTCACAGGACCGACCGGCAGTGGGAAAACAACGACTTTGTATTCTCTTGTTCACCACTGTTCGGCAGCCTTGAACCGCAATGTGATCACGCTGGAAGATCCCGTGGAAAAGATGCATGAGGATATGGTGCAGATACAAGTGAATGAAAAAGCCGGGATAACGTATTCCACCGGCTTGAAAGCGATTTTACGACACGACCCGGATATTATCATGGTGGGGGAGATCCGCGATCGGGAAACGGCGGAGATTGCAATAAGGGCGAGCTTAACTGGCCATTTGGTCATTTCAACGATGCATACGAGAGATGCAAAAGGGGCGATCTATCGTTTAATGGAATTAGGAGTTGAGTGGCATGACATTGAACAGACGCTGCTGGCAGTTTCAGCCCAGAGATTACTAAGGTTAGTGTGTCCGGTTTGCAAAGCAGAGTGTGGTGGGAAGTGCCATCGGGTTAAAACTCTGAACATGGCATCTGTATATGAAATTGTAACCGGAAGTGCTTTGAAAGAAGTATTAAAAGAGGCGAAGGGGGAGTCGGTCCAGTATCAGTATCATACACTCCAGACTTTGATCAATAAGGGGGTGGCACTAGGATTTGTTTCAGAACTTGAATATAGGAAATGGGTACATGAAGAAAAGCGATGATCAAGGAAAGTTTCTTAAAAGACTTGGAGACCTTCTCCAAAAGGGGTATAGCTTTTCGGAAGCCATCGATTTTCTCTTGCTCCCTAAAGAAAAGAATACGATCAAATTAAAAAAGAGAATGATTGGATCCTTGCAAAAAGGAGAGTCCGTCTCTTCCGTCATCAACAAACAGTTGAATATCCCGAGTCACGTCAGTGCACAGATTTATTTCGCCGAGCATCATGGTCAAATGGGCCACACTCTATCAGAGGCGGGAAACTATCTGATTAAAAGAAGGAAAAACCAACAGAAAATACAACAAGTCATTCAGTATCCATTAATGCTCATCATCGTCTCGATATTAATGATGGTCTTACTTCGAAAAGTGCTATTTCCAAGATTTCAGTCTCTGTATACTTCTATTGGATATGAACCTTCAGCGAATCTAAATTACCTCATACACTTCATCGAAAACTTCCCAATGATTTTCAGTAGCTTTTTACTATCACTCATTATCTGCACCATATTATTCTTCCTGTTCAAAGATAGAATTTCTCCTATTAAAATATCAGTCACCCTATGCAAAATTCCTTATCTTTCAAATTATTTAAGGCTTGGTCATTCACACTTTTTTGCGAGAGAACTAAGCTTCCTTCTCACAAGCGGAGTATCCATCACAGAGTCCCTTCTCATTATCGAAAGTCAATCCTTCCGACCAACCCTACAATTCACTTCAAAAAGATTGATCAAAGGATTAAAAGAAGGGAAACCATTTCATGAATGTTTCTCCTCGCTTCCGTTTTTTCAAAAAGAGTTACCCTTTGTGGTGCATCACGGGCAATCCAATGGACGATTAGCAGAAGAGCTGCGACTTTATAGCGAGATATGCTTTCAAGAATTAGAGGAGAATACCAATGCACTGCTTAAATATATTCAGCCCATGATTTTCACTTTTGTAGGTCTATTCATCATGGCGATTTACTTCTCCATTATGATGCCGTTGTTTCAGATGATGCAGGGGATTTAGAAAAATATCTGAAAATGGCCAATACCTGCATTCAGCAAATTAAATGAATTTCTTCGTTCACCATAGTCACATTAGTAACAAATACCCGAAATCCAAGGAGGAACACCATGCTCAAAAACCAAAAAGGCTTCACCCTGATCGAAATGATGATTGTTCTATTAGTCATATCTGTATTGCTTTTTATTACAATACCCAACGTCACCAACCAAAGCAATTCCATTAACTCCAAAGGATGCGAAGCATTTGTTCACATGGTGGAAGGCCAGGTGGAGGCCTACAAAATGGATGGGAATGCGCTTCCGGTCACCATAGATACACTTGTCACAGATGGGTATTTAAATGAGGATTATAAAGCCTGCCCCGACGGTAGTGCCATCACCATTGATGCCGAAGGGAAGGTAGCCTCTAATTAATGAAGAAAGAAATGGGGGAAGCAGGGTATACCCTTATTGAGATGCTTGTCGTCTTATTGATTTTCACGACCCTTCTTTCTTGGGTCAGCTTTTCCATCCTTCCCATGAAAGAAGTTAATGAAAAGGACTTATTTCTTTCCCAGCTCCAATCAGACCTCTATCAGATCCAAAGCTACAGCATTAGACACCAGGTTCCCATCACCGTGACCTTTTACCCCTTAACAAATAAATACGTTGCGAAAACTGCAACTAGACAAACAATCGTCTCAAGAGAGATTTCATCTTCCATTCAGATTACATCAATCAACAGCTTGGAAGACATCACATTCTACCCGAATGGAAATACAAACCAATTTGGAAAAGTGAACTTTCAAATGGGGGATATCATGATTCAGCTCATGTTTCAAATTGGGCAAGGGAGATTTTATGTACAAGAATACTAAAGGTTTCTCACTTCCGGAAACCCTTATTGCCTTCAGTTGCATCCTTATGATTGCAGGCGTATTTATACCATTTCTCATTGACTATGCTTCCCAACTTCAACGTCTTCAGTATGAAGTGGAGGCTTTGAAATTTCTTGAAGAAGGGGTGGAGAAGGCAATCGTCAGTCACGAGTATGAGGATCATACAAGAATGTATAAAGGAGTCAGATATGAACTCGATTGGAAAGGGGGAGGCAATGAAGAAGCGTGTGTCCAATATCATAAAAGAGGTGCAGATCCCCATGAAGTCTGTATCTCAAAGGCTGAATAATCAAGGATATACACTGATCGAGGCTCTGTTAAGTTTTACAGTATTTTGCATGATTTCAATATGCATCCCTCTCATCATGAAGGGTATCTCTACGATTAAACAGGATATGGTTCCTCCCCATTATTATGAATGGAATCTATTCAATGAAAGCCTGAGCAATGAATTATGGAAAGGGGAAAGTGTAGTGGTCACTCACGATAAGATCTCTTTTCTGGTGAGTGGTGAATCAATTTCGTATGAAAAGTATAATCATTCCATTCGAAGGAGGGTAAATAATCGAGGGCATGAAATCGTACTACAGTCAGTTGATTCATTTAGTTTTGCTTCCATTATCCAGGGAGTGCATATGGATTTGGAGTTTGTTGGTGGAGATAAAGTGGAGGGGGAATTCTTTTACTTTTCAACCGAACAAGAAGAAGGAATGCCTTAACAATAAGGGATTTATTTTGCCCTATACTTTATTTCTTCTGATGATTGTTTTATCGATAGGGTTTGCTGCGAAGGATCTTTTTATTAGTAAATATCTATACTTAACAAATATGAAAAACATTTATGAAAGAGAAGTGAGTGTGTCCCATGCGATCCTGTTGGAGATGGATAGTGGGATGCTTTCTTCCAAACAATTGAAAGGGAATTATGGTGAAATCTTGACCCACAGCGAAATGGTCAACCCGGATGAAATACAATTGGAAGTGACATTCAAACGGGATGAGAAGCTTTTTCTTCCAACGACGGTTGTGTATAATAGGGAAACAAAACACATAATAAGTTGGGAGTAGAATATGAAACCGATTTTCTTTATTGGATTTATGGGGGTAGGAAAAACGACGATCGGGAAACATCTTGGGGAACTACTGAATCTACCGGTCATTGATATGGACAGTTACATTGAACACATAGAGAAAAAGTCTATTAAAGAGATCTTTAATCAGCAGGGAGAACAACATTTCAGGGATCTGGAAAACAAAGTGCTCCTTGAGTTAGCCAACAAGCAAGCGATTATCACTACGGGTGGCGGAGTGATTGAAAGGGAAGAGAACCGGGAGTTCTTACGACAACAGGACTTTGTATTCCACCTGACTTGTCCTTTTGCTTCATTATGGTCCCGTTTAGAAGGCGATGAAAATCGTCCACTCGTACAAAATAACTCCAAGGAACGTTTATCGGGTTTATTCAATCTCCGCTTCCCACTGTATGAGAGTGGAAGCTCCATAACGATTCATACAGACAATAAAACCATAGAAGAGGTCATTGAAGAAATACTGCCTCATCTAAAAGGGCAAGCTGAATAAATTACCTATAGCCGGGCATACTGATAAAAGCAGGAGGTGGTGCTTTTATGTCAGTGAATGATTATGTTAAATTCATAACACAAACATTTGTCCAACATTATGAAAAATCACCTCATGAACGTAAAAGTATAAAGAAGCAACGGAAGAATGAGAGGGAACCATTCCTATTTCGCTGGTTCGGGATCATCCCATATGCTTTCATGATCATGTTTAAGAAAAATAAATAGTTAACGGCTGCCTTTTGGCAGTCTTTTTTATGGAGTAAAACGGAGTAAGTGTGTGATGCACTCACTCCGTTTACCGGTTAACTTGAATGCTGTAAATAAAAAATCCCGCCATTGATGATATCAATGGAAATCTTGGGCTCATACTGCTCTTTCAATGCTTGTTGTTCCATGAAATAGGATTCGGGCTTTTCCTCTTGATCTCCATAAAAGTGATTCAATAATTGTAAATCTTCCTCCCACGTCTTTCGTGCCTGCTCAGCCCATTCAACAGGTTCTTTTTTGATTTCTTCATACAGGAACGTTTGAATGCGGTTCACTCCGCTTTTCGGTTTAATGATCGGTGTCAATGTGAACGAGAAATCAGGAATCTTAGGTGTCAGGTTTCTGGACATCAATGACGAATGAAAGTTTTCCTGAATGACTCCATTGATCAGGTTCAATCCCATGCTTCGAATGCTGTCTTTCTTTCGGTTGGATTGATACGAAATTTTGATATTCAGTCCAAGCCATGGATGAAGAGGGGTTTGCTGACCACTCGGTGTGAGCCGGTTTTCGTATAACCGTATATACCCTGCTAAATTTCGTGTTGAATGGAAGATTTGGTGTAACCGCGGAGAACCAAAGTGAATAGGTTCTCCTTTTAAGTCTTCAGGTGCTTTATCCGGATTCGTTATAAGGGATAATGTCATTGGATTTGGAATACCTCCCGTTTTCTCAAGGTAGTGCCAGTAGAACGGACGGTTCATCAGCTCTTTATCCAAATCAATCGTGAGCTGGACGGTCATATGGCCGTCTCCGTTCGCAACCAGGTCACATCCATTAGCCACGAAGTATCTCTCAAGAAATCGATGAATTTCGTGCTGCTGCATTTGATTTCTCCTCCTTTAATTGTTCGGCAAATTGAATCATACTCGTTAAATTCTCCATTTTAATCTTCATTTCCCCTTCCGTTCTGGATGAAGAAAGAATATCGGTTACATGCTCTTCGAAGTCGCGGAAATCCAGGCGGGTCAGGATTTCATCCAATTCTCCGATCACCCGTTCAAAGAGATTGATTTTTTCATAAAGAAGCTTCAATATATGTTCTTCAACCGTGTCTCTGGTAGCAAAATTGTAAATATGAACATCCTCTGTCTGTCCGAGACGGTGGACACGACCGATTCGCTGCTCTAACCTCATAGGATTCCATGGCAGGTCAAAGTTGATCACGTGATGGCAGAATTGGAGGTTGATTCCTTCCCCTCCGGCCTCAGTAGCAATCAACACCTGTGCATGCTTTTGAAAGAGTTCACGCATCCAATCTTTTTTCCCCCGTTTAAATCCACCTCGGAACGGTACGGAGCTTATTCCATGTTGTTTTAAGAACCATTGCAGATAGAGCTGTGTTGCCCGGTACTCTGTAAATATAATCACTTTGTCATTGATCGATTGGACGATTTCAAGTGCTTTCTGAGCCTTGGAGTTCATTGTCACGTTTTCAACTTTTTTCATAAGAGTGCCAATTGTATTCTCAAAACCAGCTGTCGGAGCCTCCTTCTTCTCAAGCATGTTTTTGAGAGTATAAAATACTGCTTCACGAGAGCTGCATGCTTCTCTTTGAAGCGTTAATAGAGAGAAGGAGCTTGAATTAGCCCAGTCATCATAGTTCCCCCTGAGCAAATCGATGCTGTTATATAAATCTCTTTCAGCCTCGTTAAAATCGATTAAGACAGTCTTTACGTGCCGTTTTGTCCATTCTATACCCGTATCGCTGCGTCTGTTACGGATCATCACTTTGTTAATGAGACTTTTTAAATGTTCATCCTCTTGAAGAGTACGGTCCCCTTTTTTATATCTTTCAGAAAAACCGGATTCATTTCCGAGATGTCCCGGCTTAAGGAGAGAAACCAGATGGAAAATCTCTTCGACACGATTTTGAATAGGTGTCGCTGTCAGCAATAAGCAGAATTTCTTTTTTAGGTTTTGGACAAATTCATAGTTTTTTGTTTTATGATTTTTTAGTTTGTGAGCTTCATCGATAATCACCAAATCATAATCCTGTTCATACACCTTTTCCCGATGAGGGCTCCGCTTAGCGGTATCCATGGATGAAACGACAATATCGCACTGATCCCATACGTAACTTTTTCGTTGCGGAACAGCCGGAATGAAAAACTTACTGTTTAATTCATAGGACCATTGAGAGACCAGGGATGCAGGAACCAATATTAATACTTTCTTCACTAATCCTCTAATCATGTATTCTTTCAATATCAATCCGGCTTCAATGGTTTTACCTAATCCGACCTCATCTGCAAGGATCGCTTTTCCGTTCATCGTTTCGACAACCTGCTTTGCTGCTTCCAACTGATGGGGGAGCGGAGTGACATTTGCCAAATGTTTTGGAGCTTGCAGGCCTTCAAAGTTCGGAATTGCAAGATGATGTTCAAATTCGATGGCCAGCTTATATAGCTCCCAATTTCCCCATGGGCCATCGTTATCAATTAAATTCTCGAGACCCTCGCCCCATTCTTCATCAAATAAAACCTCAACATTCATCTGAAAAACATCTCCTTAATTCTAATAAAAATGATTGCTCAATCCTCGTATTTAATGGTAGGATGAAAATAGATTTTCTAATGTTTGAAAAACTCGAAAATCCGAACATTCACATTTACAACATTTCTTCTGTATATTTCTAGTATGACCAAATGTTTCAAGGAATATTGGCGAATGATAACAAGGGGAGAGACTGTGCATACAGCGCCGAAGGAGCAAGCACATTTAAGTGTGAATCTCTCAGGCAAAAAGACTCTTGTTGGACGCAACTCTGGAGAGTGTTTCCGGTACCCGGGAACCACCAAAGGGGAAAGCCGTTCTTCGGTAAACTTTCAGGTGCAAGGACAGAGAAAACTTCTTTATGAAAAGGGGTTTTTCTGTCCTTTTTTCATGGGATAAAACTTGGTTAAGGATTATGCATGTAAGGAAGATAAAGGGGGAAAAGTCATGTCAGAGTTAAAACAAACACCTTTATACGAAGTGTACAAAGAGTATGGAGGAAAGACCATCGACTTCGGTGGCTGGGCTTTACCAGTGCAATTCTCAAGTATTAAAGAAGAACATGAAGCGGTACGAACCCGGGCTGGACTATTCGACGTTTCTCATATGGGAGAAATTGAAGTGAAGGGTGAAGGGGCTCTTGACTACTTACAAAGAATGATGACAAATGATGTCTCCAAAGTAAAAGATGGAGGAGCTCAGTATACGGCTATGTGCTACGAAAACGGTGGGACGGTCGATGACTTATTAGTTTATAAAATAAAAGATAATGATTATTTGCTCGTTGTTAATGCGGCAAATATAGATAAAGATTTTCAGTGGCTGAAAGAGCATGAAGTCGATGGAATTGAAATCAACAACATCTCTGAACATATGGCGCAATTGGCCCTTCAAGGTCCACTTGCTGAACAGGTTTTACAAAAGCTTACAAACGAACATTCACTAAGCGATATCGGATTTTTTAAATTCCAGACCGAAGTGAACATAGATGGTAGACATGCACTTGTTTCACGTACCGGTTACACAGGGGAAGACGGATTTGAGATTTACTGTGATGCAGGTGATGCGGCTGCAATCTGGAAAGCCATCCTGGATGCAGGAAAGGAACATGGGGTGCTTCCATGCGGACTGGGTTCTCGTGATACATTGCGTTTTGAAGCGAATCTTGCCCTTTACGGACAAGAATTATCTCAATCGATCACGCCGATCGAAGCAGGGATTGGATTTGCGGTAAAAGTGAATAAAGAGGTTCCATTTAATGGTCAGGAAGTGCTGAAACAACAAAAGGATGAAGGCGCTCCAAGAAAAATCGTCGGGATTGAAATGATCGATCGCGGAATTCCCCGTCATGGATATAAGGTGTATGCCGGTGAAGAAGAGATAGGGGAAGTCACAACCGGTACGCAATCGCCGACATTAAAGAAAAATGTAGGATTAGCATTACTCCATAAAGAGTTTACTTCTTTAGATACTGAAGTACTGGTTGAGATCAGAGGGAAAAAGTTAAAAGCGAAAGTAGTAGCGACACCATTCTATAAAAGACCAAAGAAATAGGGGAGGAATGACGGTCATGAAGCATCGTTATTTACCGATGACAGAGCAGGATCAAAGGGAAATGTTAGACAGCATAGGAGTAGACAGCGTTAACGATCTATTTGAAGATATTCCTGAGAAGGTCCGTTTCAAAGGGGATTACAAAATCAAAGAAGCGAAGTCAGAAACGGAATTGGTAAAGGAACTGACCAAAATGGCAGCGAAGAATGCTGACCTGAAAAGTCATTCATCCTTTTTAGGGGCTGGAGTATACGACCACTACATGCCGATCATCGTGGATCATGTATTATCACGCTCTGAATTTTATACAGCTTATACACCATATCAGCCGGAAATCTCGCAAGGAGAACTTCAAGCCATTTTTGAATTCCAAACGATGATTTGTGAGCTGACCGGCATGGATGTAGCCAATTCTTCCATGTACGATGGAGGAACGGCTCTTGCAGAAGCAGCTATGCTTAGTGCAGGGCAGACCCGTCGGAAAAAGGTCCTGGTTTCAAGCACTGTGCATCCCGAGTCACGTGATGTTTTACGATCTTATGCAAAAGGTCAATATATCGATGTGGTAGAAATCCCTCACAATAATGGTGTTACGGACGTGGAAGAACTTAAGAAGTTAATGAGTAGTGAAATTTCAGCGGTAGTCGTTCAATATCCTAACTTCTTCGGCCGGGTAGAAGAACTAAAAGCCATCGAAGAAGTGACTCATGCTGAAAAAGCGATGTTCGTGGTTTCTTCAAACCCGCTTGCATTAGGGGCGCTTACTCCTCCTGGACAATTAGGAGCCGATATCGTCATTGGTGATGCACAGCCATTTGGTATTCCAAGTGCATTCGGTGGACCGCACTGTGGATACTTCGCTGTGAACAAAAAGCTTATGCGTAAAGTTCCTGGCCGTCTTGTTGGTCAAACCGTTGATGAAGATGGAATCAGAGGATTTGTTCTGACTCTTCAAGCACGTGAGCAGCATATCCGTCGAGATAAAGCAACGTCGAATATTTGTTCAAACCAGGCATTAAATGCACTCGCTGCATCTGTAGCCATGACGGCACTTGGAAAACAGGGCGTCAAAGAGATGGCACTTCAAAATATTCAAAAAGCACATTATGCAAAAGAAGCCTTTAAAGCAAAAGGATTCTCCATTGCATTTGAAGGACCATCATTCAATGAGTTTGTCGTAAAGGTAAATAGGCCGGTCAAAGAAATCAATCAAAAGCTCCTGGGTAATGAAATGATTGGTGGTTATGATTTAGGATTAATGGATGACAGCTTATCACAGCACATGCTGATCGCTGTTACTGAACTTCGCAGCAAAGAAGAAATCGACGCATTCGTAGCAGAATTGGGGGATTGTCATGAATAAGCAAGATCAACCTCTTATTTTTGAATTATCTAAAGAAGGCCGTGTCGGCTATAGCTTACCTGAGATGGATGTACCACAGGTAGAACTGTCAGATCTCATTCCATCTGATTATATCCGTACGGAAGAACCGCATCTTCCAGAGGTTTCTGAACTGGATATCATGCGTCATTATACGGCATTATCAAAACGTAATCATGGTGTGGATTCCGGTTTCTATCCATTAGGGTCTTGTACGATGAAGTATAATCCAAAGGTGAATGAAAACGTGGCACGCTTGAATGGCTTCGCTCACATCAATCCTCTCCAGGAAGCGGAAAGTGTTCAAGGTGCCCTTGAACTGATGTATGATCTTCAGGAGCATTTGAAAGAGATCACAGGCATGGATGAAGTGACCCTTCAACCTGCTGCCGGTGCTCATGGAGAGTGGACGGGTCTTATGATGATCCGTGCTTACCATGAAGCGAATGGAGACACTCATCGTACGAAGGTCATCGTACCGGATTCAGCTCATGGAACGAACCCTGCCAGTGCGACTGTAGCAGGTTTCGAAACGGTAACGGTGAAATCAAACGAAAACGGTTTAGTTGATTTGGAGGATCTGAAGCGTGTAGTTGGAAATGATACAGCAGCCTTGATGCTGACCAACCCGAACACCCTTGGATTATTTGAAGAAAACATTCTGGAAATGGCTGCAATCATTCATGAAGCAGGCGGTAAGTTGTATTATGATGGTGCCAATTTAAATGCCGTATTATCAAAAGCCAGACCAGGGGATATGGGATTTGATGTCGTGCATTTAAATCTTCATAAGACCTTTACGGGCCCTCACGGAGGCGGTGGTCCAGGGAGCGGTCCTGTCGGAGTGAAGGAAGACTTGATTAAATACCTTCCAAAACCGATACTGGTAAAAAACGGTGATAAGTTCGAATTCGATTACAACCGTCCTGATTCCATTGGCCGTGTAAAACCTTACTATGGAAACTTTGGAATCAACGTTCGTGCGTATACGTATATCAGAACGATGGGGCCGGACGGACTGAGAGCCGTGACGGAAAATGCCGTCCTGAATGCCAATTACATGATGCGCCGACTGGCACCTCACTTTGACCTTCCATTCGATCGTCATTGTAAGCATGAATTCGTGATCAGCGGAAAACGCCAGAAGAAGCTTGGTGTCCGTACATTGGATATTGCGAAGCGACTACTTGACTTCGGATATCATCCGCCAACCATCTACTTCCCACTAAACGTGGAAGAGTGCATGATGATCGAACCGACGGAAACAGAATCAAAAGAAACCCTTGATTCCTTCATTGATGCCATGATACAGATTGCCAAAGAAGCAGAAGAGACGCCGGAAATCGTCCAGGAAGCACCTCATACAACCATCGTCAAACGTATGGACGAAACACTCGCAGCAAGAAAACCGGTACTGCGTTATACAAAAGAAAGCTAAAGAAATAAAATTGGAAATCCCCGCAGCGATTCACTGCGGGGATTTTTTTGAGGGACGGACCTATGTAATATAAAACCAACTCTACCCGCGAGCACAGCCCACTACTTCCACCAATCAAAAAAAGGATCGCCCAAAGGCAATCCTTTCACATTATTTTTTATGTTTTACTTTACCTGTCCACTTTTTAAAGCCGCCCTGCAATTGGTGAAGATCCCGGTACCCTTTGCGGTGAAGCATTTGAGCTGCTCGTCCGCTGCGGAGTCCGCTTTGGCAATAAAGATAAACGGGTTGATCGGCACGGATTTCCTTTTGTCTCATTTTAATTTGAGAGAGGGGGATATTTCGTGCGCCAAGTACGTGACCGTTATCAAATTCATTCGCTTCACGAACATCTATCAACTGAGCTTTACGATATCCTGCTCGAAAATCTTCTTCAGTCAATGTATTCACAATCCTCTTTTGATAGAAGAACGTAAAGAGTGAATAAACAATGATTCCACCAAGTACGACTAAAAGAATATATAATCCTTCCATCATTCATGCTCCTTTCTACAAATGCGCTAACTTCTATTATATTCATGAAAGCCCCGAGAATCAAAACAAATTTATTATTTTACAGCAAACACTTTCCAATCTGTTTTTCTTTGTTTTTTCTTTTGGATTTGATAGACTAGTAACGGACTTAAATGAAGTTGGTTTTTTACATAACATAATATCAAAGAGAAGACGCAAATGAGGTATGATGCATGAAAAAAGAAACATGGAGATTCATTGACTCAGGGAATTGTTCCCCTTCTTATAATATGGCACTTGATGAGGCGCTACTGGATTGGCATAGCGAGGGAAAGATTCCTCCCACGATCAGGTTTTATGGCTGGGATCCCGCGACGCTCTCGATCGGTTATTTCCAAAAGGTAGTAAAGGAAATCAATCTTGATGCAGTGAAAGAGCACGGTCTTGGCTTTGTCAGAAGACCGACGGGAGGCAGAGGGGTTCTGCATGAACATGAATTGACGTACAGCGTCATTGTTTCTGAAGAGCACCCGGAAATGCCTAAAACCGTTACAGAAGCATATCGAGTGATTTCGGAAGGGATCTTAAAAGGATTTCAAGGACTTGGACTCGAAGCCTATTTTGCCGTTCCGAAAACAGCAGAAGAGCGGGAAGGATTAAAGAATCCACGTTCAGCCGTTTGTTTTGATGCACCGAGCTGGTATGAACTGGTGGTAGAAGGAAGAAAAGTGGCGGGAAGTGCCCAGACGCGGCAGAAAGGCGTCATCCTACAACACGGTTCCATTCTATTGGATCTTGACGAGGATAAGCTGTTCAGCCTGTTTAACTATCCATCTGACCGGGTGAAAGAGCGTATGCAGAGGGCATTTAAAAGCAAGGCTGTCGCGATGAACGAAATCAGTTCGGAAACGGTCACCATGGATATGGCGAAGGAAGCATTCAAAAAAGGTTTTGAGGAAGGATTGAATATTCACCTGGAGCCATATGAACTTTCTGAAGAGGAAACACAATATGTTGTGGACCTTGCCAAAACCCGGTACGAATCAGATGACTGGAATTTCAAACGATAAAAAATTTTTTGTAGAAAAAAAGCGATGCTTGTCGCTTTTTTCCTATTTTACCAACTATTACGCGACTTGGATTTATATCAAGTTCTAAATTAATAGAAATGGTCGGAGTATTATATGATTTTCTATTAATTCCTTCTGTTTTCTATTTTTATTGGCATATTATCCGTTTGACAAACAAATGACCTATTGACCTGAAACACAATATGTGGTGTGTCGAATAATTTTTAACACACTATATGTTGTGTTTATTTATTGCTTTTCCAATTGAGCTATGATATCGTATTATTTGATATTACACATCAAAGTTAACAACAAACAAATGAAAGATTTGAGATAGAAGGAGTTGTCTTTATGACTGTTGCGTCGAAAAACACAATGAAATTAAACATCGAAAGATTAAATCAGGATATTGGATTGTTTCCTCAAGTACATCCCATAACCCCGGATATGAAAACTACACATAAGGGTGTATCCCGTCTTGTTATGATTGATCGCTATTCTTTCAAAGACACGGAAAAGATCACTCTTTCAGAAGGTGATTTCGTGGTCCTCACCATCAAAGAAGATCCTAAATTCCCTGCAAGAGGATTAGGGTACATCACAAGCATCGATTGGGAAACGAAGAAAGCAGATGTTTGGATCGAAGAAGAGTACAGAAGTGCCATCGACAAGCCGGAAGAAATGGAAACCGGTATCGTCTCAAGAACACTTGATGTAATTGAAAAGCCACTGGAAGTCTACTATGAACAAATTGCGAAGCGTAACGCAACAGGCTTGGCAGAAGTGGAAGAAACTCCTGAAAAGAGACAAGTTTGGTTTGAAAATTTCTATCATGAATTAGTGAATTTACATTTTGTTCCTGCTGGCCGGGTACTTTACGGAGCGGGTGCCGGGACGGACGTAACGTACTTTAACTGCTACGTGATGCCTTTCGTACAGGATTCTCGTGAAGGAATTTCGGAACATCGCAAGCAGGTGATGGAGATCATGAGCCGAGGCGGGGGTGTCGGAACGAACGGTTCGACTCTTCGTCCGCGAAATACTCTGGCTAAAGGTGTGAACGGTAAATCCTCCGGTTCGGTTTCCTGGCTGGATGACATCGCTAAATTGACTCATTTGGTTGAGCAGGGCGGATCAAGACGTGGAGCACAAATGATCATGCTTTCAGATTGGCATCCCGATATTATCGAATTCATCATTTCTAAAATGCAAAACCCGCGTATTCTGCGTTATCTTCTTGAAAATACAGAAGATGAAACGATTAAAAAAGCAGCACAGGATAAGTTGAAATTCACCCCTCTGACTGAACAAGAGGAAGCGATGTATCAAGGAATCCTAAATTATAGACAAATCCCTGGATACGGTGGATTTGATGCGAAAATCCTTAAGAATGCAGAAGAAAAGCTCCGTACAGGCGGAACATACAGCGTCCATAATTCAGAATTCCTGACAGGAGCGAATATCTCGGTTTGCCTGACAAGCGACTTTATGGAAGCCGTGGAAAACGATCGTGAATACGAACTGCGCTTCCCTGATGTAGAAAGCTATAATGAAGAGCAGATGAAATACTATAATGAAGAATGGCACAACGTAGGGGATGTCCGTGAGTGGGAAAAGCTCGGCTACAAAGTGCGTACTTACCGTAAGATCAAGGCGAAAGAACTTTGGAATCTTATCAATGTATGTGCAACCTACTCTGCGGAGCCGGGAATCTTCTTTATTGATAACGCGAATGATATGACGAATGCGAAAGCATACGGTCAAAAGGTAGTTGCTACGAACCCATGCGGTGAACAGCCTCTTGCTCCATATTCCGTGTGTAACCTGGCAGCCGTCAACCTTGCTCAGTTTGCCAATAAAGAGACGAAAACCGTTGATTTCGAAAAATTGAAGCGTACCGTTGAAGTGGGTGTTCGCATGCAGGACAACGTCATCGACGCGACTCCTTACTTCCTGGATGAAAACAAAAAGCAGGCCCTTGGTGAGCGACGTGTTGGCCTTGGTGTAATGGGTCTTGCAGATTTGTTGATCTACTGTGAGAAAGAATACGGTTCTGAAGAAGGCAATCAGCTTGTGGATGAAGTATTTGAAGTCATCGCCACAACCGCTTATCGTGCTTCTGTTGAATTATCGAAGGAAAAAGGAAGCTTTCCATTCCTGACTGGAAGCACCGATGAAGAAACAAAAGCTTTACGAAAAGCATTTGTGGAAACAGGCTTTATGAAGAAGATGCCTAAGGATGTCCGAACAGACATTGAACAGTATGGAATCCGGAATTCCCATCTGTTAACTGTTGCTCCTACAGGTTCAACAGGTACGATGGTTGGAGTATCTACCGGGCTTGAACCTTACTTCTCCTTCACGTACTACAGAAGCGGTCGTCTTGGTAAGTTCATTGAAGTGAAAGCGGATATTGTAGAGGATTACTTGAAGAGAAATCCGGATGCAGATGCTGACAATCTTCCAGAATGGTTTGTTTCTTCCATGAGCTTGGCGCCACAAGCACATGCCGATGTCCAATGTGTGATTCAGAATTGGATCGACAGCTCTATTTCGAAAACGGTTAATGCCCCTCGTGGTTATACGGTTGATCAAGTTGAAAAAGTGTATGAGCGACTCTATAAAGGTGGAGCAAAAGGTGGAACCGTGTACGTTGACGGAAGCCGTGATTCACAAGTTCTTACCCTCAAAGCAGAAGAAAACAGCTTTGATGACGAGGACGAACAGGAACAACAAGACATTCCTACATCGAAAAAGCCCATCGTGTTACTTGATACGATTCAGGACGTACGTTCAACAGACGTGTCCATTGGTTCTGAAGTTGGGAATACGTGTCCAGTCTGCCGTAAAGGGACGGTAAAAGATATGGGTGGCTGCAATACTTGTACAAACTGCGGCGCTCAGCTGAAATGCGGACTATAATATATGAAGAAAGGTAGGAGGGGACTGGTTCCCCTCCTATTTTTTTAGTCTAAAATCCTTCTTTGTGAATTAAAGATGTAGTAATAGACATTGAAGGAGTGGGGCCTTTGGACATCGATGGCGTTTTTTCAGGTGGAGGCATAAAGGGGCTCGCGTTGATTGGAGCATATCAAGCATTAGAGGAGAAGGGCTACAAATTTAAAAGGCTCGCAGGAACAAGTGCCGGAGCGGTGATTGCAGCATTTATTGCGGCAGGTTATTCGAGCAGGGAGCTCCTCAAAATCATGGATGATATAGAAGTTAGTAAATTGCTGGACTCAAACGCGATCATCTCTCTCCCTATTATAAAATGGTTTCGGGTTTACTATCGTTTAGGTTTATATAAAGGAGTGGCACTTGAAAGCTGGGTAGAAGAGAAGCTGAAAGCAAGAGGGATTTATACGTTTGCCGATTTACCACCCCAGTCACTACGGGTCATCGCTTCAGATTTATCGAATGGCAGATTATTGGTTCTTCCAGATGATCTTGAGAAGTACGGCATAGCGAAAGAAACCTTTCCTGTGGCCAGGGCGATACGAATGAGTGCGAGTCTTCCTTACTTCTTTGAACCTGTAAAGCTGCGTTCTTTAGAAGGAATAAGTTTCATGGTGGATGGTGGGGTGCTCAGTAATTTTCCAATGTGGCTGTTTGATCGGGAAAATGTGAAAAAGGTAAGACCGGTCATCGGGGTTAAGTTGAGTCACGATCTAGTCGGAAAGCCAAAAAAACAAATCAAAAATGCGATTGATATGTATGAAGCACTCTTTACTACGATGAAAGATGCACATGATTCAAGATACATTTCCAGAAAACTTGAAAAAAACATCATCTTTATTCCGACTGAAGGTGTGCTCACGACCGAATTCGGATTAACACCGGAAAAAAGAGCAGAACTCATTCAATACGGAAAATCAAAAGCGGAAGCATTTCTGCAAAAATGGCCGTATTAATAAAACAATCGAGCTCCTAAAATGAGGCTCGATTGTTTTTCTTATTCTTTTTTCCTTCAATTACGGTAAGGTTGGCATTGGATTTCTTTCGTATCGAACGTTTCTTTGAGGCGTTTGATACTTGAGGCTTACTTGGAGATTTTTTCTTATGCCGCCTCTTTGATTGTTTGGCTGCTTTAAGAAACGCTCTCTGTTCATTACTATTACCAGCCCGCCTTCCGCTGAACCATCTTCGGTAAATGAAGTAGATGATTCCGATCACAGCTGCAGTAACAAGTAATTGTTTTACTAGCCCTAAAGGATTTCCGAATAGGGAAGTGAAGAGCCCTACAATAGCTAACAATATTAATGTGATAACAAAGATATTACGAGCGTTCAACAAAGCCACCTCCTTACAATTCAATCCATTATACTTATCTATACTATTATTCTAGACAATTTCCTTGTTATTTAACCATATTAGTTATCGATTTTCTGTAAATATTACTGAGGCTATTTTTCTGAAACTTGGAAAGATATTATCTATTTTACTAAAAAATGATTCAAAGGACTAGAGATAGAATTTTAACATCCATATTTCCTCATCATCCACAAATGAAAAATAAGTAAAACCATGCAAATGTTTAAATCAATGGGACATACTACGAATGGAGGTGTTACAGATGGCTGAACAAAAGGGACAACATGAAAAGATTCAGGATGGAACTGAAGAAAGCAAGGAGAATCCACGTTTAGAGCAGAATCAGGGTGAAAAACCACTATCGTTCATGGCAATGGTTGTGGTGACGGGCTTTATCGGTGGGATGTTATGGAGTTCAATTGCCTATATTTGTTACTTTTTTTCCTTTACGAAAATCGAGCCAAATATTATATTTGAGCCGTGGGCGGTTGGTGACTGGGTGGACAAATGGATCGGTATCGTTCTTTCCATTGTGGCTTACGGAGTGATTTCTATAGGTGTGGCCCTCATTTATTATGGTTTATTACGAAAATTCAAGTCTATGTGGGTAGGAGTTGCCTACGGTGTAGCGTTATACTTAGCTTTCTTTTTACTGCTCAATCCGCTTTTCCCGAGCATTGAATCCTTTACATCCATTGATTATCACACTTTGATCACAACCTTCTGCCTGTATATATTGTATGGCGTATTTATCGGCTATTCGATTTCTTATGAAGAAAATGAATTGAGACATCAGAATGAGAAAGAAAAATCAGGGGAAGTATCCCATTAACAAATCCTCATTATCAGACAATTATGTAGGTATAGGTATAAGGTTTGTGTTAGAATGTTCATGATGAACATTCTATTTTTTTAGGGGTTTACATATGATGAAAATCTTGCTTTTAAATGGTCCTAACTTAAATAGGCTCGGGAAACGTGAGCCCGATATTTATGGACATGTTACCCTGCCGCAACTTGAGGGGAAGCTTTCGAAACAAGCAAAAGGTGAAGGATTTCAACTCTTTTCAGCTCAATCGAACCATGAAGGGGAACTGATTGATTACATACACGGGGCAGAGGATGAAGGGTATGGGGGAATCATCCTGAATCCCGGTGCTTTCACGCATTATAGCTATGCGATAAGAGATGCAGTGGCTTCGGTATCAGTACCGGTAGTGGAAGTGCATATATCTAATATCCATGCCCGTGAAGCGTTCAGACATCAATCTGTCGTGGCAGCTGAAACGGTTGGACAGATCGTCGGTTTTGGACTGTTTGGTTACGAATTGGCTTTACAAGCGATCATAAAGAACATTAAGGGAGTGGAATTGAATGAAGATTGAACGATTAAGAGAGACTTTTTCAGAAAACGAACTTGAAGGGATTTTACTTACAAGTACCTACAACCGTCGGTACATGACAAACTTTACGGGTTCATCAGGTGTTGCTCTGATTTCTAAAGAGAAAGCATTATTCATAACAGATTTCCGCTACATCGAGCAAGCAACCGAGCAGGCTGCCGATTTTGAAATCGTCCAGCATACTGGACCCATCCATGAGGAAGTAGCCAAACAAGTGAAAAACCTGGGGATTAAGAAACTGGGCTTTGAGAAGAACTACATGACATTCAGTGCGTATGACAGCTATCGTGAAGTGATGGAAGCAGAACTTGTACCGGTATCAGGGCTTGTGGAAAAGTTACGCTTGATTAAGACACCTGAAGAGCTTAAGATAATTAAGGATGCGGCGGATATTGCCGATGCAGCATTTAAGCATATATTAGATTTTATTAAACCGGGTGTGACAGAGCTAGAAGTTTCCAATGAATTAGAATTCTTCATGAGAAAAGCGGGAGCGACATCTTCATCTTTTGATATCATCGTTGCTTCAGGTAATCGTTCTGCACTTCCTCATGGGGTTGCCAGTGATAAAGTCATTGAAAAAGGTGATTTTGTAACGTTGGATTATGGTGCATACTATAAAGGATATTGCTCCGATATGACACGTACATTATCTGTAGGAGAACCAAGTGAGAAATTGAAAGAGATCTATGACGTCGTTCTACAATCACAGCTTCTGGCTATGGAAAAAATCAAGCCTGGTATGACAGGTAAAGAAGCGGATGCTATTGCACGTGATTACATAACAGAAAAGGGTTATGGAGAGTATTTCGGACATTCATTGGGACACGGAATTGGACTTGAAGTCCATGAGGGACCAGGATTGTCCTCCCGTTCAGATGTGGTACTGGAGCCTGGAATGATCGTAACGGTTGAACCGGGGGTCTATGTACCAGGTGTTGGCGGTGTTCGTATTGAAGATGATACACTCATAACAGAAGATTCCAATGAAACACTGACACATTCCACAAAAGATCTAATCATTCTACCATTGTAGCCCTAAAGACTGGTCTACTAGACAATAGGAGGAAATAAATATGATTTCAGTAAATGATTTTCGTACAGGTTTGACAATTGAAGTCGACAACGGGATTTGGCGAGTAATCGATTTCCAACACGTTAAACCAGGTAAAGGGGCAGCATTCGTTCGCTCCAAACTTCGTAATCTGCGTACAGGTGCCATCCAGGAAAAAACGTTCCGTGCAGGTGAAAAAGTAGGAAAAGCCCAAATCGATAACCGTAAAATGCAATACCTGTATGCTAATGGTGACATGCATGTATTCATGGACAACGAAAGCTACGATCAAATCGAACTTCCGGCTTCTTCCATTGAATATGAATTGAAATACCTGAAAGAAAACATGGAAGTGCACATCATGATGTACGGTGGAGAAACTCTTGGAGTCGAGCTTCCTAACTCAGTTGAATTGAAAGTAACTGAAACAGAACCGGGTATCAAAGGCGATACAGCTTCCGGTGGTTCAAAGCCTGCTACAGTGGAAACAGGATTAGTGGTTAACGTACCGTTCTTCGTCAACGAAGGAGACACATTGATCATTAACACAACGGACGGATCTTACGTATCACGTGGATAATTGAATGTGAAAAGCCTGAGCGAGATTTACTCGTTCGGGCTTTTTTTATATTAAAACTCCCAATCCCCGCCTCAAATCTTCCAACTCTACTGTCATAATCTCATTCCACTAGAATACATTGTATTATCGGGAAGCATGTACGAAGGATCATTTCCGTGTTCATACATTCCGAAGTGGAACAAGATTAGGAGGTACCTATATGCAAGAAGTTCTAGCCTTACTACCCAGCACTATTTCTGACAAAGTCCTGACCCTTCCACAAGATCTTATTGACCGAATTGAAGAAATCAGGGTTCGTACCAACCGTGTGTTGGAGGTCACGGCCAGGGGGAAGCCATATTTTCTTTCCTATACCGTTACCGAGGAAGATAGCGAACAGCTCATTAACAAACTATCCAGGCATTCATTTTATACATTGGAAGAAGAATTGAAGAGAGGATATATCACGATTGAAGGCGGACATCGAGTCGGTCTTGCCGGCAAGGTCATTCTAGAGGGTGGTGTGGTGAAAGGGATTCGGAATCTGTCTTCCTTTAACATCAGGATTGCGAGACAAAAGCTTGGCATAGCTCAATCTATTTTTCCATATGTTTATGATAGTGGATGGAAGCATACGATGATTATCGGCTCGCCTCAGACAGGGAAAACCACATTGCTAAGAGATCTTGCACGTATGATTTCGACGGGCGTCCCGGAAAAAAAGATCCCCCCTTTTAAAGTAGGGATTGTCGATGAACGGTCAGAAATTGCCGGCTGTGTAAACGGAATCCCTCAGCTGATGTTCGGACCGAGGGTGGACGTGCTGGATGCATGTCCGAAGGCTGAAGGGATGATGATGCTGATCCGCTCCATGAGTCCCGACGTGCTGATTGTGGATGAGATTGGCCGCGTGGAAGATGGTCAAGCTATCCAGGAAGCCGTTAATGCCGGTATTACCCTTGTGATGACGACTCATGGGGCTACATTTGGTGAAGTAGCAAAGAGACCCGTTATCAAGGACATTGTCAATCTTCAAACCATTGAGCGGTTTGTTGAACTAAGGAGAGGGGATGAGCCTGGTAAGGTTCATGAAGTGTGGGATGAACACGGTCAATCTCTTCTGAAAAAAGTGAGTGTGACATAAATGATTAAACTAATCGGTGCTGTTTTCATCCTGCTTTCTACTTCCTGGGCTGGTTTCGAAGCGTCAAAATATTTAACGGAAAGACCAAGGCAGCTTCGGTTGTTGAAGGTGGCCCTTCAGTCATTGGAAGCAGAAATCACTTACAGCCATACCCCTTTGCATGAAGCGACGAGAAAGATCTCCAAGCAGTTGCAAAAACCTGTTTCATGGTTCTTTGAAACGTTCTCAAAGAAATTAACGGAGCAGGAGATTTCAGTTAAGAAAGCGTGGGAAGAAAGCCTGAATGATATATGGAAATTAACGGCTTTTAAAACAGGTGAATATGAAATCCTGAAACAATTTGGAGAAAACCTGGGCAAACACGACATGTTGACCCAGCAGAAACATATACAGTTAGCGTTAAAACATCTGGAAAGAGAAGAATCAGAGGCGATAGAAAAGCAGAGAAAATATGAAAAGATGACGAAGAGCTTGGGGTTCTTGTCAGGTTTATTATTGATCATCCTATTACTCTAACGATGCTTCATAGGTCAATACTTTCATACATGCCAATCGCTTGCGAGAAGTTTAGAAACCAGGAGGGAAATGAATATGGGAATTGATGTGGATATTATTTTCAAGATCGCAGGGGTGGGGATAGTAGTGGCCTTTTTGCATACGATTTTAGATCAGGTCGGGAAAAAGGAATATGCACAGTGGGTTACCCTCTTTGGGTTCATCTATATTCTGTTTATGGTAGCCTCGATTGTCGATGATCTGTTCCAGAAGATTAAATCGGTCTTCTTATATCAAGGTTAGGGGGCGTCCGCGATTGAAATCATTCAAATTGTTGGTATAGCACTGGTTGCGACCTTTCTGGCTTTGATCGTGAAAGAGCAGAAACCAAATTTTGCTTTCTTGCTTATTGTGTTTGTAGGATGTTCGATTTTTTTATTTCTGATCGATCAAATATACTCCATCATTCATATGATTGAGAAGCTTGCTGCGAATGCAAATGTGAATATGGTGTATGTAGAAACCATTCTCAAAATTATCGGCATCGCCTACATAGCGGAATTCGCTTCTCACATTACAAAGGATGCCGGACAAGGAGCACTTGCGGCGAAAGTGGAGCTTGCAGGGAAGATTTTGATTTTAGCAATGGCGGTACCTATATTAACAGTGATTATCGAAACGATCATCAACATGATCCCAACTGGATAAGCGAAACGTTAAGAGGTGGAATAAATTGTTGCAAATATATCGAATACTCGTCATAGCCCTCGTAATCTTTTTCGTAGGAGCCTCCAGTGGACAAGCTGAAGAAGGGGAAGAACAGAATCCGCCCGATTCGACGATTCAACAGCAAATGATCGATCAGCAGTTAGATCAGTTAGGAATCGAAGAATTAAAAGGATTTTGGAACAGTATTGTGGATGAATACGGTGGCTATCTTCCTGAAAGTCAAAAAGGCAGTTTGGTTGATTTTATCAAAGGAGAAAAAGAGTTTTCTTTTAAAGCATGGTTTAGTGGAATCTTCAAGTTCGCCTTCCAGGAGCTTGTGATGAATGGGAAGCTATTAGGAACGCTGATCATGCTCACGATTTTCAGTATGTTTCTTCAATCCCTGCAGAATGCATTCGAAGGAGGGAGTGTCAGCAAGGTTGCATATAGCATTGTGTTCATGGTGTTGATCATCATCGCCCTTAATAGTTTTCACGTGGCGATTGATTACACCCGGGATGCCATCTCCACCATGATTCACTTCATCATTGCCCTCATACCTTTGTTGTTAGCCCTTATTGCCGCTTCCGGGGGAATAGTCTCTGCCGCATTTTTCCATCCTGTGATTATCTTTTTAATGAACACAAGCGGTTTGTTGATCCAAAATGTCGTGCTGCCCCTGCTATTTCTGGCGGCGCTTTTAAGTATCGTAAGTACCCTTTCCACTCATTATAAAGTGACGCAGCTGGCACAATTATTGCGAACATGGAGTATCGGGTTATTAGGAGCCTTCATGACCGTTTTCCTTGGTGTAATATCCGTACAGGGAGCCACGGCAGCGGTGACAGATGGGATTACCATTCGAACAGCGAAATTTGTAACAGGAAATTTTGTACCTGTCATCGGCAGAATGTTCACCGATGCGACGGACACAGTGATCAGCGCTTCCGTTCTTTTAAAGAACACGGTGGGAATCGCTGGTGTCGCCATTGTTCTGATCATTGCAGCTTTTCCCGCAATCAAGATCCTCATGATTGCGTTTATTTATAAATTAGCAGCGGCTCTCTTGCAACCCCTAGGTGGCGGACCGGTGATAGAATGTCTCGATATCATTGCCAAAAGTGTGATTTATGTCTTTGCGGCCCTTGCCATTGTATCCTTTATGTTCTTTTTGAGTCTTACCGTCATCATTGCAGCAGGAAATATCACGATGATGATGCGATAAAGAGGAAGGAGTATCGTCATGTCATTTCTCACCGATTGGATTACAAATATTATAATTTTTGTTCTCTTAGCCACCGTCATTGACATGCTTCTTCCCAGTTCCAACATGCAAAAATATGCGAAAATCGTGACTGGCTTATTGTTGATCACCATTATCCTTACCCCTTTGTTTAAATTAATGTCAACCGATTTTGATACGGTGATGGAGTCGATTGATATAAATGGAGATTCCCGGAATAATTCAGTAGAAAATTTAATAGAAATGAAGAAAAAAGAAATACAAGCCTCACAACGTGCATATATTTTAGAACAGATGGCTGTCCAAATGAAACAACAAGCTGAAAAGGAGATGATGGATGAACACGGTAAGGTCATTGAGAAGGTTGTAGTTAAAGCAGATGATTTGGAGAATGTCCCGGATAGTATCACAGAAGTGACAGTGGTAGTGAAAGAAAAACAAGAAAACACTACGATTGAAACCGTTCAAAACGTGGAGATCGATACGGGAGCTGAGCCAAGAAAGAAAACCCCTGAAGAAAGTACGTCCCAAATGGCCTCCTTACTTGCCGAGCAATGGAATCTTACACCAGACAAAATAATCATTACAGTTGAAGGGGGGACTGGGGAAGCCAATGAACTTTAATAAAAGTCCGCTTAACGCATTGAAGGAATGGCTGTCAAAAGAAAATTCCAATTCACCGCCAAAGGATAAAAAAGGGAATAAGTTTCAATACTTTCTCATTGTTCTGTTAGTAGGTGTCGCCTTTATGCTGATCAGTGATCTTTGGAGCAGGGATAGCAGCTTGGAGGTCTCGAAATCAGTAGACGAAGGAGTACCTGAAGAGGTCGCGACATTCGGCTCCGGCCATAAGGAATCGGATGGCTCCATGAGAGGGTACGAAGATCAATACGAAAACCAATTGAAAGAAGCCCTGGATCAAATTGTCGGGGTCAGCGAAGTACATGTTGTGGTCAATGTAGAGTCAACAGAGTCAAAAGTATATGAAAAGAATGAATCCACACAGTCACAAACAACCTCAGAAGAAGATAAGCAAGGTGGAAAACGATCGATAGAGGATAAATCACGAGATGAAGAAATGGTCATCGTGAGGGATGGAGAGAAAGAAGTTCCCATTGTGAAAGAAACTAAAAAACCTAAAGTCAGCGGTGTCCTTGTTGTAGCAAAAGGGGCCGATAATATACAAATCAAAAAATGGATCATAGAGGCTGTTACCCGCGGATTAGACGTACCAAGTCACAGGGTATCGGTTCTGCCCAAAAAATAAGGGGGAAATGATAGATGTTACTTAAAAAACAAACGGTTTGGTTATTAACGATGTTAAGTCTTGTGATCGTGCTTTCAGTGTATTACATTACTTCTCCTACACAGCAAGTGACAGATATGGCATATGAAGAAAAGGACGGAAAAGAGCAAGCGAAAGAAGATGGGAAGGAAACCATGTCTGACATGGAAGTCGTAACAGACGCAGCTGGAAATGAAATGTTCGAAGCTTTAAGAATTGAAGTATTGGATCAACGTGAACAGCTTCGCGAAGAACTGGAAGCGAAAGTGGCGAACGCTGATGTATCAGCAGAGGAAAAAAGCGCTGCCTATGAAGAAATGGAGAACTTAAGAGAGTTGGCCATGACAGAATCAGTATTGGAAACCATGATTAAAACAATGGGTTATGAAGATGCGTTAGTCAGAGCTAACGGTGAAAATATCCGCATTACAGTGAAATCCGACAAAGAGCACTCAACAGCCGATGCAAATGAAATCATCCGCCTCGTGATGAGTGAAGTTGGTCAGATGAAACCGGTAGCAGTAGAATTCCAGCCAACAAACTAACGTGTACACCAGTGCCGCCGAAGGGAAACCTTCAGGCGGCCATTTTTTGTTTGAAAAAAGGTAATGCATTGACCTGCATCACACCTAAACTTCCTCAGAAATCAAAAAAATTCTTCTATTATTTTATTTTTTTCCTAAAAAGGTCTAGAATAGAGAATAGGGTTGTATGCGCTTTACAGAATGGTAGGAATCGCATATTGAATTTATACGAGGTATTATCGTATGATATTAGTAGCTAGTCATAATTTTTTAAACTATAAGAGGGGTGTCAACCGTGTTAAAAATTCAAGAAATTCGTGAAATAATCAAACTCGTAGATCATTCTAGTGTTGATGAGTTTACATACGAGCATGATGGTTCGAAAATTAAACTTAAAAAGAATAATGGTGTAACAGTTTCCGGGCAACCACAAGTCGTTCAGGCAGTAGAGGAAGTAAAACCTGCAGCTCAAGCAGTACAGCAGGCTCCTGCGCCAGTACAGGAAGCAGCTCCTTCCGTAAATACAGAAGAAAAAGAAGCTCCACAAGCAAAAGCAGAAGATTCAAACTTACATAAAATCACGTCTCCTATGGTAGGGACGTTCTATCAATCTTCTTCCCCGGAATCAGGTCCATACGTGAAGGTTGGAGATAAAGTCGATGAAAGCTCTGTCGTATGCATCGTAGAAGCGATGAAATTATTTAATGAGATCGAAGCGGAAGTAAAAGGTGAAATTACTGAAATCTTAGTAAAAGACGGTCAATTGGTTGAATATGGACAGCCGTTATTCTTGGTCAAACCTGAATAAGGAGCGAAAATAGATATGATAAAAAAAGTATTAATCGCCAATCGAGGAGAAATTGCGGTACGTATTATTCGTGCATGCCGAGATTTAGGCATCGAAAGCGTAGCCGTATATTCTGAAGCAGATAAAGAAGCACTCCATGTTCAATTAGCGGATGAAGCTTATTGCATCGGACCGACTGCATCGAAAGACAGCTACCTGAATTTCACAAACATCATTAGCGTGGCAAAACTGACAGACTGTGATGCCATTCACCCGGGTTACGGATTTTTAGCCGAGAACTCTGATTTTGCAGACCTGTGCCGCGATTGTAACATCATCTTCATTGGTCCTTCACCAGAAGCGATCTCGAAGATGGGTACGAAAGACGTGGCTCGTGAAACTATGAGAGAAGCAGGTGTTCCCATCGTACCAGGCTCAAAAGGTATCGTGAAGGACGCAGAAGATGCTGTGCAGCTTGCAGAATCCATGGGGTATCCTGTCATCATCAAAGCCACAGCCGGTGGTGGAGGAAAAGGGATCCGTGTTGCGAAAAGTAAGGAAGAGCTTGTTAAAGGGGTAACCATCACTCAGCAAGAAGCCATGACTGCATTCGGTAACCCTGGTGTTTACATTGAAAAGTACATTGAAGACTTCAGACATGTGGAAATCCAGGTGCTGGCTGATAATTTCGGGAACGTGATCCATCTTGGGGAACGTGACTGTACGATTCAGCGCCGCCTTCAAAAACTGATCGAGGAAACGCCATCACCCGCTTTAACAGAAGAAATTCGTGTTAAAATGGGGGAAGCAGCAGTAAAAGCAGCCCAAGCGGTTGATTATACTGGTGCCGGCACGGTAGAATTTATATATGACTACGTAAATCAATCATTCTACTTTATGGAAATGAATACCCGTATTCAGGTAGAGCACCCTGTAACAGAACAGGTAACAGGAGTCGATTTGATTAAAGAACAAATTCTCGTAGCATCAGGAGAAAAACTTTCTCTTACACAGGAAGAAGTAACGTTCACTGGTTGGGCCATTGAATGTCGTATCAATGCAGAGAATCCTGAGAAGAACTTCATGCCTTCAGCGGGGCGCATTGAAATGTATCTTCCACCAGGCGGCATAGGCGTAAGAATCGACTCAGCCGCATATCCTGGTTATATGATCCCTCCATACTACGATAGTATGATTGCCAAAGTGATCACCTATGGAGCGACTCGTGAAGAAGCGATCTCGAGAATGAAACGTGCCTTGAGTGAATTTGTGGTTGAGGGAGTACACACAACGATCCCGTTCCATTTGAAACTATTAGATCATGAAACCTTTGTTGGTGGGGAATTTAATACGAAATTCTTAGAGAAGTACGAAGTAATGAAATCCTAGTGTGAATTCAGGAGGTGCCTTAAAATGGCGGAAAATCAAAACCTTTTACAAATGTCTCACGGTAAAGACGGCCTTGGGAAGATTGAAATCGCACCTGAAGTGATTGAAGTGATTGCAGGAATCGCTGCTTCAGAAGTAGAAGGCGTATCACAAATGCGTGGTAACTTCGCAACAGGTGTCGTCGAGCGTCTCGGAAAGAAAAACCACGGTAAAGGTGTCAAAGTGGAGCTTGCAGAGGAAGGAATCATCGTGGATGTATACTGCATCATGAAATTTGGTGTAGCCATCCCGACAGTGGCTCAAAAGATCCAGGATAACATTCGTCAAGCCCTGCTTAACATGACTGCATTAGAAGCAGATGAAGTAAATGTTCATATCGTAGGCATTCAATTTGAGAATCAGAAATTTGAAGCTGAAATTGAAGACGAAATGTAAGAGAAGGACGGTCCTTAAGGGGGCCGTTCTTTTTTGTGTGTAAAGAACTCTCGAAAGGCTACGTACATTTGCTTTGTAATGTAAAAGTCGATAATAAAAGTCGGGATGTCGATAATATATGTGGGAAAGTCGATAATATATGTATGAAAGTCGATAATAAGTAGTGGAAAGTTGATAATATCCTGGTATAGCAGCTATATAATTCATCTGAAAAGTACCATTTCAGAAGTTGCTCGGACAATCGGATCCAATTTTCATGTCCTATTTAATAATAGGATTGAATATAGAGATAAAATCCTTATTTTTCATTCAGTTGCACTCTTAAAGTGCTTGTCGGGCCTGACCAACCCGCCTCGGCTTTTCGATTGTCCAGCTCCGGGGCTTAGAGGCTCGAGGTCATAAGTCAAACCTGCCAAAAAGGCAAAGAACGCCTTTCCGTCAGGTTCGTCTTATGCTTGTCGCCTCTGGGCAAAGCCCCTCCGCTTTTCTATTTGTCCAGCTCCGGCGGGTAGTCCCTCGAGGTCATTTCTGAAAAATCCCCAAAGGCAAAGAACGCCTTCAGGGATTTCCCAGAAATGCTTGTCGGGCCTGACCAACCCGCCTCCGCTTTTCGATTGTCCAGCTCCGCCTCCTTGTCCCTCGAGGTCATAAGCTAAATGGGCCATGAAAGCAAAGAACGCCTCCCTGGCCCATTCATCTTATGCTTGTCGGGCCAACCCAGTCGGCTCCGCTTTTCTGTCAGAATATTGATTTTTTTACATAGACGTGCGTATTACCCTTAGTTTGTGCTATTATCAAAGGTATGAAAATTGATGGATTAAAAGGAGTAAATATAAGATGAAGAGAAGAGTTGCTCGTGAAAAGGCCTTACAAGCATTATTTCAAATAGATATGAGTGGGATTGAGCCGGATGTTGCGTTAACCAATGTGCTGGAGGAAGATCAAAAGATGGATGCCTATCTTCAACAGCTTGTTCTCGGGTTCATTGAGAATCAGGAACGTATCGATGGACACATTCGGGAAAACCTGGAGAAATGGTCCTTTGACCGCCTGGCAAAGGTAGATCGTAACATCTTGCGTTTAGGAGTCTATGAACTGCTGTTTGTGGAAGACGTCCCTAATAATGTAGTCATTAACGAAGCAGTTGAAATTGCAAAGATCTTTGGAGATGATCAATCAAGCAAGTTTATCAATGGTGTTCTTTCAAAGGTAAGTCAATCTTAACAATGTTAGGGGTCGAGTGGAATGTCAGCTTCTATAATTGATGGCAAACTCATTGCAGGTCATTATCGTGAACGATTAAACAGTCAGATCGAGGAGCTTAAGGAAAAGGATGTCACTCCAGGGTTGGCTGTCATCCTGGTAGGAGATAACCATGCTTCTCATTCATATGTCAAAATGAAGAGAAAAGCGTGCAGTAATCTGGGCATTCATTCAGAGCTTTATCAATATGAATCCAGTTTAACTCAAGATGAACTGCTGAATAAAATTGAAGAGTTAAATGAACAGAGCCATATTCATGGCATTCTTGTTCAACTGCCTCTCCCTGAGCATATTAATCCAATAACCGTGATTGAAACGATTTCCCCATCAAAAGATGTGGACGGATTTCATCCCGTTTCCATTGGGAAAATGGTGACCAATCAAGATACCTTCTATTCTTGTACGCCACTTGGAATCATGAAGATGCTTGAATATGAAAACATTTCAGTAGAAGGTAAACACGTCGTGATTTTAGGAAGAAGTAACATTGTCGGAAAACCGGCAGGTCACTTATTCCTCAATCGTAATGCGACGGTTACGTATTGCCATTCGAAAACGAAGAATATGTCTTTCTACACAAAGCAGGCAGATATTATCGTATCTGCGGTAGGGAAAGCCAATCTAATCGGCGCAGAGGACATTAAACCGGGAGCCGTAGTCATCGACGTCGGAATGAATCGTGATGAAAACGGTGCACTTTGTGGGGATGTGAATTTTTCAGAAGTGAAGGAAAAAGCCGGAAAAATCACACCTGTTCCTGGTGGTGTCGGCCCTATGACGATTACGATGCTGCTGTATAATACAGTGAAATCTGCCGAATGGGCTCTTGCCAATCGCCAAAACGGTTAAAAAATAGTACACTATAGGTAACATAAAACGGAAAGGGACAGCTCATCGCTGGTCCCTTTCCGTATTCCTACATACAAAAGCCTTTACAAATTGCAAGAAACAAAGGAGTCACTTGAGCATGGAACTCGATCAATCACGTTATTTAACGGTACAAGCTCTGACAAAATACATAAAGCGTAAATTCGATAGAGATCCCCACCTGTCCAATCTATTCGTACGGGGGGAAATTTCAAATTTCAAAAGACATTCAAGCGGCCATATGTACTTTACCCTGAAAGACGAAAAAGCCCGTATCTTGTCTGTCATGTTTTCAAGTAATAATCAATCCATGAAATTCAGACCTGAAAATGGAATGAATGTGTTGATTCGGGGAGACGTCTCTGTCTATGAATCAGGTGGGCAATATCAGATCTATGTAAAAGAAATGCAGCCTGATGGAATCGGTGAGCTGTATTTGGCTTATGAGCAGTTGAAAGAGAAGCTTGAGAAAGCAGGCTATTTCGATCAAGGCCGGAAGCGTGTGATTCCTAAGTTTCCGAAAAGAATCGCCGTTGTGACATCTCCAACAGGTGCGGCAATCAGAGATATCATTACAACCATCAAAAGAAGATATCCAATTGGGGAAATCCTTATTTTCCCTGCTTTGGTTCAAGGGGAACAAGCCGCAGGATCGATTGCCGGGGCAATGAAAAAGGTAAATGATCTGGGGGATATAGATGTATTGATTATTGGCCGGGGCGGTGGTTCGATTGAAGAGTTGTGGGCGTTTAACGAAGAGATCGTGGCCCAAGCCATCGTTGAGTCAAAAGTCCCCGTCATTTCTGCTGTCGGACATGAGACAGACTTTACGATTGCCGACTTTGTAGCCGACTTAAGAGCACCTACACCAACAGCAGCGGGAGAATTAGCGGTTCCGCACGTTGATGATTTGCTGGAAAGAATCATGAATCGTAGATTACGACTGATCAAATCGTTCAAGGCAAAGCTCCAAAGTGAGCGCAGCCGCTTAAATAGTTTAATGAAATCCTACGCTTTAAGAAACCCGCGAAATCTATATCAACAGAAAATTGAAACCGTCGACCGGCTGACCGACCAGCTGCAAAAAAATATAAGCCTTCATGTAAGGCAAAATCACGATCAATTAACCCGTCTTCACTCACGACTTCAACGTGTACATCCTTCACAACTCATCACCATTCAACACGAGAGAGTCTTATTTATGAAGACGCGGGTAGAAAAGCAATTTAAACAGGTGCTGAAAGAAAAGAAAAATCGTTTCAGTTCTTCCCTGTCTACCTTGCATGCCCTGAGTCCTTTAAAGGTCATGGACAGGGGATACAGCCTGGTTTATCAGGATGAAGGTACATTGATCAAATCATCCAAGCAAGTCAAAGCTGGTGACCATCTGGAGATAAATGTCAGGGATGGTAAAATACATTGCGAAGTTGAATCCGTTGAGGAGCGTGAAAATAATGGCGAAGTCTAAAGAAGAACTATCATTTGAAACAGCTATGGAACAATTGGAAGAGATTGTGGAGAAACTGGAAGAGGGAGAAGTTCCATTGGAGAAAGCGTTAGAGTTCTATCAAAAAGGAATGGATCTTTCGAAATACTGTCATGATACGTTGCAAAAAGCAGAAAACCAATTAACAAAGATGATGACAGATGAAGGGGAAAAAGCCTTCGACCTGGATGAGGGGGAATAAAGGGTGAATCCTCACGTTGATCTGAAAGAATTTCAACAACAGCATGGAGAATTGATTACCAACCATATGGTCGAGACAATAGACAGCCTTGCTATGCCCCCGAACTTGAAGGGTGCTATGATCTATTCATTGCAAGCAGGTGGAAAGAGAATTCGTCCCATCCTCCTTTTAGCAACGATTAAAGCCTTTGACAAGGACCCTTTACTCGGGTTAAACACTGCGTCTGCCCTCGAAATGATTCATACCTATTCCTTGATTCATGACGACCTTCCTGCCATGGATGATGACGATTTGAGAAGAGGGAAGCCGACCAATCATAAAATGTTTGGGGAAGCGATGGCGATTTTGGCCGGTGACGGTTTACTGACCTTTAGTTTTCAACTGATTGCAGAGGACAATGACCTTACAAGTGACATGAAGATAAGGCTCATCGGTCTTTTAGCGAAGTGCGCAGGACCTCAAGGTATGGTTGGCGGACAAGTTGCGGATATCGAAGGGGAAAATAAGCAGCTATCAGTGACAGAACTTGAAGGCATCCATGAGCATAAAACAGGTAAGTTATTGATATTTAGTGTGCTGGCAGGCGGAATTGTTTCTGAGGCGTCGGAGGAAGAGCTGGAATTACTTGAAAAATTTGCTTATCATATTGGACTCGCCTTTCAAATCCAGGATGACATCCTGGATATTGAAGGCTCGGAAGAAATGATTGGAAAGCCTGTAGGGAGCGACGAATCAAAACTTAAGAGTACCTATCCAAGCCTACTCACGATGGCAGGAGCTAAGGAAAAGCTTCACTACCACTTGAACGAAGCGTTAGCATCACTGAAACAAATGCCTATTGATACCCGACTTCTTACCGAAATTGCCCAATTAATCGTTGCCCGGAATCATTAAAACCATTCTATGTTTGAGCAAATTATTTAACATATGTTATAATGTAAGTAGAATAAATTTTGGGGTGGTGCAGTATTCTAGTCAGTCCACCAATCCTGAAGGTGGGCCTAAAAATCCACTAAAGGGCACATCGATGAAGTTCCTGGAATTGGCTTGAGGCGCCCAGCCTTGGGTCATATCTGGGAGTAAGGCTTGAGGGCGATCCACAATGGCATGTGGGCGTTGACCCGCGAGCCGCGGAGGCTTTGTTTCTTATGCTGGCATTAAGCATATGCAATAAGAACAAAGTATGAACCTGCGATGTGATGATTCACTAGCAGCGTAGCCTGCCTTGAGTGAAGAGTGAGGGGATTATGGTTACAAGGTACACATCAGTTGGCCATTGATATGTGCTTTTTCGCCCATATGAAATCCTCTTTGCAAAAGAGGCTAAGGATTGCGTTAAGGACTGTTGAGGAAAACTCCTAGACTGTTCATATTCGGACATATAAAGAGGATTATAGTGCGGACTAAGTGGTAATCCAGTCTAGCTTGTGGTGACGCGGCTAAGTCGGGTTTAATGGGAAACCGCCGGTATGGCAACATCCGGTATCTGATTGGGAAAACCTACTGGACCTAAGCTGCAATTTTTACTCTTTATATGACCCCCCAATTACATATAAACAAACTATTTACACAGTAGAAACGGTGTGGTTAAACGATAATGAATGAAACAATGAAAAACTCAATAAAGTGGAGTGTCAGCATTGCCGTTATCACATTTGTGTTAGCGGCTATTTTTTCAGTTACATCCAATATGGTTTTAAATGGAGTCGCATGGTATACAGGACTGGTTGTTGTGTTGATCATCGTCTTTATCGGTATCTTCTTTGATATGCTGGGGATTGCTGCAACGGCTGCTGATGAAACCCCTTTTCATGCCATGGCGGCCAAAAAAGTGTACGGTGCACGTTATTCAATTAAAATCGTCCGGAACGCAGACCGTTTCGCAAGCTTCTGTAACGACGTAATCGGCGATATTTCAGGGATTATAAGTGGTACAGCGTCAGCGATTGTCATTATACAATTAGCCGTATCTTTTCAGCTTGAAGGCGGCTCTTTGAGAGAATATATTGTAAGTGTAACACTGACAAGTATCATAGCTTCCTTGACCGTTGGAGGCAAAGCGCTTGGAAAAACGTTTGCTATCACCTATTCTAAGGATATAATATTTAGAGTTGGTAAAGTTCTACAATTTTTTGAAGATCGATTTCACATCGTAGTGATTAAAGATAAAAAAGACAAAAAAGATAAAAACAAGAAAAAACGTTACAAGCGTGCGAAACAAAATATTTAGTGATGAAAGTGAGTGGACCCCATGGATTTATTATCAATAAAGGAGCCTTCTTTTCTTAAAAATATGTCAAATGAACAATTAGAAGAGCTCAGTCAAGAGATTCGCCATTTCTTAATAAAGAATCTATCTAAGACTGGCGGTCATATTGGTCCAAACTTAGGGGTGGTTGAATTAACAGTTGCCCTTCATAAGCATTTCTCAAGTCCAAAAGATAAAATCCTTTGGGATGTTGGTCATCAGTCGTATGTACATAAGATCTTGACTGGCCGTGCTTGTCAGTTTGATACGTTGCGACAATACAAAGGGTTATGTGGTTTCCCTAAACGCAATGAAAGCGATCATGATGTTTGGGAAACGGGGCATAGCTCTACTTCACTATCCGCAGCCATGGGTATGGCAATCGCAAGGGATGTCAAAAAAGAAGATTCATTCATCATCCCTGTGATCGGAGATGGTGCCTTAACGGGGGGGATGGCACTCGAGGCACTTAACCACATTGGTCATGAAAAGAAAGATATGATCGTCGTTTTAAATGATAATGAAATGTCCATTGCCCCAAACGTTGGAGCCCTTCACAGTGTTCTTGGCCGATTGCGCACTGCCGGGAAGTACAACTGGGTGAAGGATGAAATGGAATATATTCTTAAACGGATCCCTGCTGTCGGTGGCAAATTAGCAAGTACGGCTGAGCGGGTGAAAGATAGCTTAAAGTATTTATTTGTTTCAGGTATGTTCTTTGAAGAATTAGGATTTACCTATCTTGGACCAATCGATGGACACGATTATAATGATCTATCTGAAAACATCCAGTATGCGAAGAAAACAAAAGGCCCTGTCCTTTTACACGTCATAACGAAAAAAGGAAAAGGGTTTCATCCTGCTGAATCAGACAAGCAGGGCACATGGCATGGTACAGGTCCATACAAGATTGACACAGGAGACCTGATTAAACCTATAAATGCACCACCTTCCTGGAGTGGGCTTGTAAGTGAGACCGTCAGAAAGATTGCCCGTGAGGATGAACGAATTGTCGCCATCACTCCAGCCATGCCGGTAGGATCCAAACTGCTTGGATTTGCTGAAGAATTCCCCGATCGAATGTTTGATGTAGGGATTGCCGAGCAGCATGCCACCACGGTGGCAGCGGGTCTTGCTACTCAGGATATGAAGCCATTCCTGGCCATTTATTCAACATTCCTGCAAAGAGCGTATGACCAAGTGGTTCACGATATTTGCCGACAAAACTTAAATGTCTTCATCGGGATTGACCGTGCCGGACTAGTCGGTGCCGATGGTGAAACGCATCAAGGGGTATTTGATATTGCCTTTTTAAGGCATTTACCGAATATGGTGATCATGATGCCGAAGGACGAAAATGAAGGTCAACACCTTGTTAATACGGCTCTTCAGTATAATGATGGTCCAATTGCGTTACGCTATCCCCGTGGAAACGGATATGGAGTCCCTATGGATTCAGAGCTGAAAACCATTCCAATCGGTACGTGGGAAGTATTGAAGCAAGGTACAGATGCTGCCATATTGACATTTGGTACCACAATTCCAATGGCGATGGAAGCAGCTGGTGAGCTCGAGAAGCAAGGTCTTTCCGTTCGGGTCGTGAATGCGAGATTCATTAAACCAATGGACGAAACGATGCTGAAGAGTATCCTTGGAGAAGAAATGCCTATTTTAACGATAGAAGAGGCGGTTCTTCAAGGAGGATTCGGAAGCGGTGTTCTTGAGTTCGCGCAAGAACAGGGTTACCATAACGCCGTGATTGACCGCATAGGAATTCCTGATTACTTCATAGAGCATGGAAGCGTGAAGGAATTGCTGAACGAAATCGGTATGACTAAAGAAAATGTCGTAGATCGTATTTTAACGATAACACCAAAAAAACAAAAAAGGGCTTAATGATGAAAGTAAAAAAACAACGTGTAGACGTACTTCTTGTAGAACGAGGATTAATTGAAACGAGAGAAAAAGCTAAAAGGGCTGTCATGGCGGGACTTGTCTATTCCAATGAAATGAGATTGGACAAGGCAGGGGAAAAAGTAAGTGAAGATATTCCCCTTACGATAAAAGGGAAAGTGATCCCCTATGTGAGCCGTGGCGGCTTGAAGCTGGAAAAAGCTTTACAAGTCTTTGATGTAGACGTCAACGATAAAGTGATGATAGATATCGGGGCGTCTACTGGAGGATTTACCGATTGTGCTTTGCAAAACGGGGCAAAGATGTCCTATGCACTTGATGTAGGGTATAATCAGCTTGCGTGGAAGCTTAGACAGGATGATAGGGTCGTCGTGATGGAAAGAACCAACTTCCGCTACGTAACGCCGGCGGATTTACAAGGTGAAATGCCGAGTTTCGCATCCATTGATGTGTCCTTTATTTCTCTTTCACTCATATTACCTGTCCTTAAAACCCTATTGGTGCCTGGTGGGGACTGTGTCGCTTTAATTAAGCCACAGTTCGAAGCAGGTAAGAATCAAGTCGGGAAAAAAGGAATTGTAAGGGATCCGGCCGTGCACAAAATGGTAATCGAGAAGATTATGACCGTGGCTACTAAAGAAGGCTATCATATTGCCGGTTTGTCCTATTCCCCTATTACAGGAGGAGATGGGAATATTGAATTCCTTATCCATCTGAAATGGTCCGGGGATACAGATAGTGGCGAATCTTTCTTGAGCAATACACCGGATGAGGTTATTGAGGAAGCTCATAATCAGTTAAAAGCGAATACGCAATAAGGAATGGGCTGCTCTTTTTTGAAGGGTGGCTTTTTTCATGTGGGAAGGGCTTTAAATGTATGATGACATTGGGTTAGAAGGAAAGTTGATAATATAGTGGGCAATGACGATAATATATCATGGAAAGTCGATAATAAAATAAAAAAGTCGATAATAAATCCTGAACTTCACTATTTGAAGCTTCTAAGTGTTCGCCATATGCTTGTCGGACCTACCCAAGCCGCCTCCCCTTTTCTTTTTTATTGTACTCTGATACAAAATAGGCTAACATAAGCGTAGAGGTATATTTATACAGGTTTTAATCAAATGTAAGAGGTGTATGTTCTATGATGAACAAAGGGCAAAGACATATAAAAATCAGAGAAATCATTACGAATAGAGATGTGGAAACACAGGATGAGCTGGTGGAAAGTCTTAAGAATGCTGGCTTTAATGTGACCCAGGCTACCGTATCGAGGGATATTAAAGAATTGCATTTGGTTAAAGTACCGTTGATGGATGGCAGATACAAATATAGTCTGCCTGCTGATCAGCGCTTTAATCCTCTGCAAAAACTTAAGCGTACCCTGACCGATGCGTTTGTTAAAGTGGACCAGGCAGGGCATATGCTGGTCATGAAGACTCTACCTGGTAATGCCAATGCTATCGGTGCTTTAATTGATAACTTGGACTGGGAAGAGATTCTAGGGACGATTTGTGGGGATGACACATGTTTGATCATCTGCCGCACTGAAGAAGAGACAAAGATTGTTTCAGAACGTTTTTTAGATATGCTATAAAGGGTAGGATCAATTCTAAATTAATGTGCTGCTGTTTGCAGCCCTTCATACAAAATTCAATAGGAAGCTTTTCTTTTAAATTGTTTGAGGGAAAAGTTCCTTTTTATTTGAGGTGAATGTTTTGCTACAAGAACTATCAATCAAAAATTTCGCCATAATTGAATCCCTCTCTCTTTCCTTTGAAGAAGGCCTTACCGTTCTATCAGGGGAGACTGGAGCTGGGAAGTCGATTATCATAGATGCCATTCACTTATTGGTTGGTGGAAGAGGATCCTCGGAATACGTTCGGCATGGGGAGAAAAAGGCTGAAATTGAAGGGTTATTTATTCTTGATAATGAAACGCATCCTTGCATTGGGAAAGCGGCGAGCTTCGGGATAGAGATCGAAGAAGGCATGATCATCCTCAGAAGAGATATCTCGAGTTCAGGAAAAAGTGTTTGCAGGATCAATGGTAAGCTCGTGACGATTGCGATCATGAGGGAAATTGGTGCTTCACTTATTGATATTCATGGACAGCATGAGCATCAAGAGCTGATGAATGAAAGCCTTCATCTCTCCTTATTGGATCAATTCGGGGGGGATGAGATTGCTTCTGGTCTCTCGAGTTACGGAGAAGTATACAAAGAATATCTTTCCATTTATAAGCAGCTAAACAGGCTTAATGAGAACGAGCAGGAGATGGCGCATCGATTGGATCTCATTCAGTTTCAGCTGAAAGAAATTCATGATGCGGATCTGCAATTAAACGAAGATGATGAGCTAATGGAAGAAAAACGGAAGCTTATGAACTTTGAAAAGCTTTTTGAAGCGCTGCAGACTTCGTATGACAGCATTCAAGGCGAGAGAAAAGGGCTGGACTGGACAGGCCTTGCCATGAGTCATCTCGAGACAGCTGCAGAAGTGGATTCACAATATGATAAGACTCTGGAATCTGTTTCGAATGCTTTTTATATGCTTGAAGATGCTGCTCAACAAGTAAGAGGAGAGTTAGATCAACTTGAATTTGAACCGAACCGTTTGGATCTTATCGAGACGAGACTGAACGAGATTAACGGTTTAAAGAGAAAGTATGGATCCTCTGTAGAAGAAATTCTCGCATATAGTTCAAAGATTGAAGAAGAAATTGAAACCATCGTGAACAAAGATTCTCATGTCGAACATTTACAAAGTAAATTACAATCACTTGAGAAAGACTTATCATTAGAGGCGAGAAATCTGTCACAATCGAGAAAGCAGTGGGCGAAGAAATTAACCACAAGTATTCATGAGCAGTTAAAGCAACTTTACATGGATAAAACGAAATTTGACGTTCGTTTTGTGAAAAGTGGGGAAAATGAATCGTTTTCCTTCAATCATTTTAAAAAGGATGGTTGGGATACAGTGGAGTTTTACATATCCACCAATCCGGGTGAGCCTTTAAAGCCGCTGTCCAAAGTGGCTTCAGGTGGAGAACTTTCCCGCATTATGTTAGCTTTGAAGACCATCTTTTCCAAACACCAGGGAATCACCTCCATCATTTTTGATGAGGTGGATACGGGAGTGAGTGGAAGAGTGGCTCAAGCGATCGCTGAAAAAATTTATCAGGTGGCCATTCATTCCCAGGTGATGTGTATATCTCACTTGCCACAAGTAGCTGCGATGGCGGATTGTCACTTGTTTATTTCGAAAAAACTTTCAGGCGGCAGAACGAGCACAATGGTTAAACGTCTTCAAGAGAAGGAAAAGATCAAAGAAATCTCCAGAATGATTTCAGGAGTGGAAATTACAGATTTAACATTGGAACATGCCAAGGAATTGTTGCAGTTAGCAGGTTCCATTAAAGAAACATGAAAAGCTATCCAATTCGGGTAGCTTTTTTTCATGATTACCAGTTATAAATGTGGCTTTTAAAGGCAAAATTAAAACTGTAGCCAATAGTTAGTGTGTGTGGATTAGAAGCGAGGAGAGTGAATATATTGAGTTTAGATTGGTTAAGAAAATGTATAGGTGGAATTCTCCTTGTTTCGCTTTGCCTTATTGGTTTCTACAAACCTGTTCAACAGTTTATCAATACTCCGAACTCTGTAAGGGTGATGGAAGGGGATCAAGTTGCTCTCCCTAAGGCTGCATCCGTTACGACGATGGGTTCGTCTGATAATCAACATGTTCAATTGAAAGAAGAGAAAGGTCAGCTCTCAATTCAAGGAAGTTCTGTAGGCAAGGATGAAGTGGTATTTGAGTTAGCTGGGTTACCCATTAAAAAAGTCGATGTAGAAGTACTGAAAGATTTCAAGGTGATCCCGGGTGGTCAATCTATCGGGGTGAAATTAAATACTGTCGGGGTGTTAGTCGTAGGTCATCATCTGGTTGAAACAGATGCAGGTAAGATGTCTCCAGGCGAAAAAGCCGGAATTCAGGTAGGGGATATGATTACAGAAATAAACGGAACGAAAATTGAAGAACTTGCGGATGTTGCTCCTTTTGTTCAGAAAGCAGGAGAAGAATCCCGACCTTTAGATGTTGTGATCAAGCGTGAACAGAAGACCGTAAAAACTCAATTGCTCCCGTTAAAAGAAAAAGGGGAAAAGAACTATAAATTAGGGTTATATATTCGTGATTCTGCAGCTGGAATCGGTACGATGACGTTCTTTGACCCGAAGTCCAAGAAGTATGGGGCGCTGGGCCATGTCATTTCTGATATGGATACAAAAAAACCGATCGTCGTTGAAAACGGAGAAATCGTTCATTCAGAAGTAACGTCCATTCAAAAAGGGACCGATGGAAAACCAGGTGAAAAATTAGCCCGTTTTTCTTCTGATCGCAACGTCATTGGGAACATTACCAGGAACAGTCCATTCGGGATTTTTGGTGAATTAAATCAATCCATCGATAACGATCTAATGGATAAACCAATGCCCATCGCTCTTTCCCATCAAGTGAAAGAAGGACCTGCCCAGATATTGACTGTGGTAGATGGAAAAGATGTAGAAATGTACGATATTGAAATTGTCAGCACCATTCCACAGAAATATCCGGCAACAAAAGGAATGGTTTTGAAAGTAACAGATCCGAAGCTATTGGATAAAACCGGTGGAATTGTCCAAGGCATGAGTGGAAGTCCCATTATTCAAAACGGTAAAGTCATCGGAGCCGTCACGCATGTGTTTGTAAATGATCCTACAAGCGGCTATGGCGTTCACATTGAATGGATGCTGAGTGAAGCGGGGATCGATATTTACAAGAAAGATCATGACCGAGCAAGCTAAAAGTGGAAAACCCTTACTAAAGTCCCGATCGTGGGTGCTTATAAGGGTTCTTTTTTATGCTGACAATTGGTTTTGTGAAATCTACGTGATTCAAGAAGAAGGACATTAGAAAATAAGGAAGGTTTGCCAAAAGCACGGTAAGCTTGTTAAAATAAAGATTATTCGACAAACTATTGAGTGAATATCGAATAGGGTCGAAATATAAAGAAATCTTTAGAAAATCAAAGAAAATATAATATTTTTCAAGTTTTTTTCAAAAATAAAAGGAATTTAGGTTGCATTGTCGAAAAAGTAATTTAGAATAAAATTACAGAGAAGAATTAATTAGGATTGAGGAGGAAACCTGTAGTGAAATCGATTAAAGTATGTGTTGTGGATGATAACCGTGAACTTACGTCATTATTGGAAGACTACATTGCTTCACAAAATGATATGGAAGTAGTAGGAATTGCTCATAATGGCCAAGATTGTTTAGATTTGTTAGAAGAAGTGGAGCCTGATGTCCTGGTATTGGATATTATTATGCCTCATTTGGACGGGCTCGCTGTGCTCGAACGACTTCGTGAAAAGAAGAGCATTCCTAATGTCATCATGCTGACAGCTTTCGGTCAAGAAGATGTTACGAAGAAAGCCGTCGATCTTGGAGCTTCTTACTTTATCCTAAAGCCATTTGATATGGAAAATCTAGTGAGTCACATTAGACAAGTAAGCGGTAAATCAAACTCAATCATCAAAAAACCTTCCTCATCCAGAATGCATACAGAACAGAAACCAAGAAATTTAGATGCAAGTATTACAAGCATCATCCACGAAATTGGCGTTCCGGCACATATTAAAGGTTATTTATATTTAAGAGAAGCGATTTCTATGGTTTATAACGATATTGAATTACTTGGTTCAATTACAAAAGTACTCTACCCGGATATTGCAAAAAAATACAACACTACAGCATCAAGAGTAGAACGGGCTATCCGTCATGCAATTGAAGTAGCATGGAGCAGAGGGAATATCGATTCCATTTCTTCTCTTTTCGGATATACAGTGAGTATGTCGAAAGCAAAGCCGACAAACTCAGAGTTCATTGCCATGGTGGCTGATAAGCTTCGTTTAGAGCACATGGCTTCATGAAAGAGTAAGGACTAGTGCTAAGCTGAATAGTACGATTATAAAACCCTATGAGCCCAGGTGGATTCGTGGGGTTTTTTGGTTTAAAGATAATCGTCCAATAATTTTTCCGTTTTCTCAGTAGCATTCGCCTCTTTTTTTAAAAGTAGGAGTACGCCCTTACGGCTTGTCCATTCTTACATAAGATACAATGTAATACAAAATCATATATAGGGAGGTGAGACAATGGGATGCTTCCGTGATAGAGATGATGTTGCTGGTGCTTTTGACAGAGACAGAGACGACTTTAGAGTTCCTGTTAGAGCTTTTATTAGAGGAGAGGATTTCTGCAGAGCTGTACGCCGTTGTGACAGAGACGATGTAAGAGGTATTGAAGACCGTCGCCGTAGAAGAAGATGCTGCAGGTGGTTTTAATAGTTGTCAGCCTTAACATTGAAACAAAAAAATCCTGAGCTTCTCAGGATTTTTTTTAAAAGGTTTCATCCTTTGAGGAGATTTAAAATAAGTATATAATGGGAGTAGACAAACATTCATAAGGATCGATAAAGAATGTACATACAGGAATAGATTATCTTAAGAAAAGGGAGTGCACTCATGACGCTAATCTTTGCACACCGTGGCTCAGCCGGGACTCACCCGGAAAATACGATGGACGCATTTTATGAAGCTGAAAGAGTAGGGGCGGACGGTATTGAATTAGATGTTCAACTAACGAAAGATGGAGAAATCGTCGTCATTCATGATGAAACGGTTGATCGCACAACCAATGGGAAAGGGTTTGTCAAAGACTATACGCTTAAGGAAATTCAAAAGCTGCAGGCGAATTTCAAATTTAAAAGTAAGTTGTTTAAAAAAAATCGTGTGCCCTCATTGAGAGAGGTATTTCAGTGGTTAAAGGGCAATGATATGCTTTGTAATATTGAATTGAAAAACAGCATTATGGACTATCAGGGCTTGGAAGAAAAAGTGATCGGATTGATTAGGGAGTTTGGGTTTGAGGATCGAATCATCATTTCTTCATTTAATCACTATTCGATCGTGGCCTGCTACCGATTGGAGCCTGCAGTTGAAATTGCTCCATTGTACTCATCGGGTCTATATATGCCCTGGATTTATGCCAGGTCCATCAGGGCGAAAGCGATACATCCCAATTTAAAGGCTGCCCCCGATGAGATCATTATAGAAGCCATGAAAAACGGGATAGCTGTCAGGCCCTATACGGTAAATAAGATTGATCAGATGGAGAGACTTCTCAGTATTGGCTGTTCAGGGATTGTGACGGACTTTCCTGATCGGGCATTGAAGTTAAGGAATCATAAAAAAAGCTAGCGTAGAAAATTACGCTAGCTTTTTTTCGTGAATCGGGACTGTACTTTATTGCGCTTTCGATCACGGTGCAGAACAAAGCCCGCAATAAAACCGAGACCACAAATAAAGAATAGCAAACCGATCACGAATTGCAGCCATAAATAAGGAATGGGTGACTGCAGAATACCAAATAACATATCTCTCATCAATTTAATCCCCAGTGCAGCAAGTGCGCCAGGAATCAACATTATAATAAGGGCAATTAGTCGGACCATGAGGTGCATAACTCCTTTTTTCGCTTCCATACTAAAATTCTAACTCCAACTAGAAAATTGTCAAGTTTAGAAAAGTAGTGTAACATTATGGTTGTGAAAAAAATTGCAGGTATTGATAGTCGGGGTGAAAAATGTTGCAAGAGGTTCTAATTGTCGGTGGGGGTAAAGGTGGAACAGCGATTTTAAAAATCCTCCACGAAGCTTCCGTTATGAAAGTGATTGCAGTTGTAGACCTAAATGAAAACGCTTCAGGTATATTGTTGGCTAAAGAGCTGGGGATACCAGTTGGTACTGATTGGCGACAATTCCTGAATGATACTGTTGATATCGTCATTGAAGTGACCGGTGAACAAAAAGTGTTTGAAGATATAAGAGATATACGGGGGAAGAATACAGTCATTATTCCAGGCAGTGTTGCCTTTCTTATCTCAAAGCTTCTCGAAGATAAGGAAGATCTCATTCATCAATTAACAAGTGAGTCGTTTAAAAGAGATCTTATTTTTAACTCGACTGATGATGGTATGGTCGGGATTGATGATCAAGGAAATGTGATGCTTTATAATAAAAGCGCAGAGCGGATGATTGGGAAGGATCAGGAAGACGTTATCGGGATGCATATCTCTGACGTGATTCCCGAGAGTAAATTAACCACCACGATGGAAACACGGCGTACTGAAACCAATCAAGAAGTGGTGTTGGATAATGGGCTGAAGATCATCTCCAATCGTATTCCGATGATTACCGACAATGATGAGATCATCGGTGCTTTTTCCGTGTTTAAAGACATCACGGAGGTCGTGAATCTTGCCGAGGAAATAACGAACCTCAAAGAAATCCAGACCATGCTTGAGGCTATCATTCATTCCAGCGATGATGCCATTTCAGTAGTCGACGAAGAGGGGAAAGGAATATTAATAAACCCTGCCTATACACGAATTACTGGGCTCACCCAAGAAGAAGTAATCGGAAAACCGGCAACAGCAGATATTTCCGAAGGAGAGAGTATTCACTTGAAAGTCCTTCAAACAAGAAGGGCCATAAGGGGAACAAGAATGCGGGTTGGTCCGAAACGTAAAGAAGTGATCGTTAATGTAGCTCCGATCATAGTGAACAATAAGCTCAAAGGGAGTGTCGGTGTCATCCATGATATGTCTGAGATTCAGTCACTCACCCAGGAGTTGGATCGTGCGAGAAGAATCATTCGGACCCTTGAAGCAAAGTATATGTTTGAAGACATCATCGGAGACTCAGAGGAAATGATGATTGCCGTAGAACAAGCGAAATTGGGGGCGAAAACGCCTGCCACTGTTCTTCTTCGGGGTGAATCCGGTACGGGAAAAGAATTATTTGCGCACGCGATACATAATGCGAGTGATCGAAAGTTCAACAAATTCCTGCGGGTCAATTGTGCTGCATTATCGGAGAATCTATTGGAAAGTGAATTATTTGGATATGAAGAAGGTGCCTTTTCTGGAGCGAAGCGGGGAGGCAAGCGAGGATTATTTGAAGAAGCCAATAATGGCAGCATATTCCTGGATGAAATTGGGGAGTTGAGCGCCAACACTCAAGCCAAGTTACTGAGGGTCCTGCAGGAGAGCGAAATTGTTCGGGTTGGGGGGACAAAATCCATTCAGATTAATGTCCGGGTCATTGCGGCGACGAATGTGAATTTGGAAAAAGGAATCGCTGACGGTTCTTTCAGAGAAGATCTTTACTACCGGCTAAACCGAATGCCCATTCAAATACCTCCACTGCGACATCGTAAATCAGATATTCCGCTCATTTCTGAAACCCTGATAACCAAGATCAACCAGGATTACGGTAGAAATGTTGAAGGCGTTACAGAGGAAGCGATGAACAAGTTAATGAATTACCATTGGCCAGGGAATGTCAGAGAGCTTGAGAATGTATTGGGTCGAGCGATTATCTTTATGAAATACAACGAAGTAATGATTGCCGGCAAGCATTTACCTCAGCTGGAGAATACATCAAAGAGCCATCTTAAAAAGGTTGCGGCCGATCCATCAGGAAGCCTCAAAGATTTGGCCACTCAAGTAGAACAATATGAAAGAAATATAATTCAGAAGGTTTTAGAGCAGAATAATGGTAACAAAACGGCAGCAGCCAAAGCATTAAATGTTTCAGTGCGAAATTTGTATTACAAAATTGAAAAATATAACATTGAAATAACTAGCATGAAATAATTTGCGTGGTATGAAGAAAATTGCATGGTTAAATGTTTGGAAATGAAGCGTTTACAACACTTTAAAAGTTGGCACGGTTCTTGCATATAGTTTAATGGGAACATAATAACAGAAAAAAGGGGTTGAAACGGCATACATGAATCTACAATCTTTGGTGGAAAAAGCAACCCAGATAGAAAATTCCACTGTAGCGGTCGCAGCTGCAGAAGATAAAGAAGTCCTTGGGGCTGTCGCAATGGCAGTTGAAAAAAACATGGCCGAATTTTTATTGTTTGGTGATAAAGAAGAAATTCTCACTCTTTTAGAAGAGGTCGCTCCACAGCTTCGGTCACACGGCAACATTAAAATCAAGCATGCTTTTTCTCCACAGAAAGCAGCGGAACTTGCTGTGAAGGCTGTAAAGGAAAACGAAGCCAGTGCTTTAATGAAAGGAAATGTTCCTACTGCTGTCATTTTAAAGGCAGTGTTAAATAAAGAGTGGGGACTCCGTACAGGTAATGTATTATCACATGTTGCAGCTTTTGAGGTGGCTGGGTTCGATAGATTGACATTTATTACGGATGCAGCTATGAACATTGCACCTGATTTGCAACAAAAAGCGCAAATTATTGAAAATGCCGTTGGGATTGCCCGATCAATCGGTGTCATCCATCCGAAAGTTGCCCCGATAGCCGCGGTTGAAGTAGTGAATCCGGCCATGCAGGCAACAGTGGATGCCGCTTCTCTTACGATGATGAATCAGAGAGGCCAGATCCGTAATTGTGCCGTCGACGGACCGTTAGCCCTTGATAATGCAGTTTCTCATCATGCTGCTGAACATAAAGGGATTGAAAGTGAAGTCGCAGGACAAGCTGATATCCTGCTTGTTCCGAATATCGAAACGGGTAATGCTCTTTATAAGTCCCTGATCTACTTCGCAAAAGCGAAAGTTGGGGCTGTGATTGCGGGAGCAAAAGCACCCATTGTGTTAACATCCAGAGCAGACAGTGCAGAAAGCAAGTTATATTCATTGGCACTGGCTATATGCTCTGCTTCAAATAAATAAGAAACATTAAACATAATTAGACTTTAGGGGGAAATAAAAATGAAAATTTTCAGCTATATGGAACAATATGATTATGAGCAATTGGTATTCTGTCAAGATGAAGCATCAGGGTTAAAAGCGATCATCGCCATTCATGATACTACTCTTGGACCTGCACTTGGAGGAACCCGTATGTGGACATACGAATCTGAAGAAGCGGCGATTGAAGATGCTCTGCGTCTTGCCAAAGGAATGACGTACAAGAATGCAGCTGCCGGGCTTAACTTAGGTGGAGGGAAAACGGTTATCATCGGTGATCCACGCAAAGATAAGAATGAAGAAATGTTCCGTGCGTTTGGTCGCTACATCCAAGGGTTAAACGGTCGTTATATTACTGCAGAAGATGTTGGTACTACCGTTGCTGATATGGACTTGATCCATGAAGAAACAGATTATGTAACAGGTATCTCACCAGCCTTTGGTTCTTCAGGTAACCCTTCTCCTGTTACGGCTTATGGAGTATACCGTGGAATTAAAGCAGCAGCGAAAGAAGCCTTTGGAACAGATTCACTGGAAGGGAAAACAATCGCTGTTCAAGGAATCGGAAATGTTGCGTACAATATGTGCCGCCATCTTCACGAAGAAGGAGCAAATCTGATCGTTACAGATATCAATAAAGAAGCTGTTCAACGTGCTGTAGACGAATTCGGAGCAAAAGCTGTTGATATCAACGAAATTTATGGAGTTGAATGTGACATCTTTGCCCCATGTGCATTAGGAGCGATCATCAACGACGAAACCATTCCACAGCTAAAAGCAAAGGTCATTGCAGGGGCTGCGAATAACCAATTAAAAGAAACTCGTCATGGTGACGCGATCCATGAAATGGGTATCGTTTATGCACCTGACTATGTCATCAATGCAGGTGGAGTCATCAACGTGGCGGATGAATTATACGGCTACAATAGTGAGAGAGCGATGAAAAAAGTGGAGCAAGTGTACAACAACGTTGAGCGGGTTATTGAAATCGCTAAACGTGATAATGTTCCAACTTACGTAGCTGCTGATCGTATGGCGGAAGAAAGAATCGAGAAAATGCGCCGTTCAAGAAGCCAGTTCTTACAAAACGGTCAACATATTTTAAGCAGACGTGGATAATTAGAAGAAAAAACGCTTTACTTCTAACAAAGTAGAGCGTTTCTTCCCTGTTAATGCGAACATCGAACAGATTAAGGGGTTATCTATCATAGGGGAAAAATTCTACGTACAAACATTACAATAATAGCTACCCAAATGGAGGTAACAACAGTGCAAGAGAACAAACATCGAATATTAGTCATTAACCCTGGTTCGACATCAACCAAAATAGGTGTTTTCGATGATGATCGATCTATCTTTGAAAAGACGATTCGTCATGATACAGAAAAGATTAATAAATTTCCTACCATTATTGATCAGTATGAATTCAGAAAGGATACCATTCTTCAGACATTAGATGAAGAAGGGATCAACATTTCAAAACTAAGTGCTGTTTGTGGCCGTGGGGGCCTTCTTAGACCGATAGAAGGTGGCACATACTTAGTGAATGATGAAATGCTCAAGGATCTTAAAGAAGGATTCTCGGGTCAGCATGCTTCCAACCTTGGCGGGATTTTAGCGTTTGAAATTGCCTCTGGATTGAACATTCCATCTTATATTGTCGACCCTGTTGTAGTGGACGAGCTACAATCACTTGCCCGGGTTTCAGGATTTTCACTCATTGAAAGAAAGAGTATTTTCCATGCGTTAAATCAGAAAGCGGTAGCAAGAAGAGTCGCAAAGGAACTTGGAAAGAAATACGAGGACCTAAACCTGATCATCACTCATATGGGTGGTGGAATTACCGTCGGTGCCCACCGCAATGGGAAAGTGGTGGATGTAAATAATGGTTTACATGGCGATGGTCCATTCAGTCCTGAAAGAGCAGGTACTGTTCCAGCGGGTGATTTAGTTGACCTATGCTTCTCAGGTGATTATTATCGTGATGAAATCATGAAAAAACTCGTTGGTCAAGGTGGCTTAGTCGGTTATCTTGGAACAAACGATGCGGTAAAAGTAGAGAAGATGATCGAAAATGGCGATGAAAATGCCAAAGCCGTGTACGATGCGATGGCGTATCAAATTGCAAAAGAGATAGGCTCAGCAAGTGCCGTCCTTAATGGTAAAGTAGACGCCATTGTGTTGACGGGTGGTCTTGCTTACGGTAAAGAGTTTGTAAAAGCGATTAGCAATCGAATCAATTGGATAGCAGATGTCGTGATACAACCAGGAGAAAATGAACTGCAAGCTCTTGCGGAAGGGGCATTAAGGGTCTTACGAAGTGAAGAAGACTATAAGGTGTACCCTGGAAATGTAAAAGAAGAAGCAAGAGTATAAGAGCAAGGAGGACTCAAGATTGGCAGAAGAATATGATTTAGTCATTCTAGGGGGAGGCACAGGTGGCTATGTAGCCGCCATTCGTGCTTCTCAACTTGGATTAAAAACAGCAATCGTTGAAAAGGGAAAACTGGGGGGAACATGCTTACACAAAGGATGTATACCTAGTAAAGCTCTTCTTCGCAGTGCTGAAGTATATGCTACAGCTAAACACAGTGAAGACTTTGGTGTGAAAATCAATGGAGTAGAGTTAGATTTCACAAAAGTTCAATCCAGGAAAGACGGGATCGTTGAGCAGCTTCACAAAGGAGTTCAACACTTGATGAAACAAGGCAAGATCGATGTCTTTGAAGGACTTGGACGTATTTTAGGACCTTCTATTTTCTCCCCGATGCCAGGGACGATTTCTGTTGAAATGAACAACGGGGAAGATAATGCAATGTTGATCCCTAAGAATGTGATCGTTGCAACAGGTTCCAGACCTCGTTCGTTACCGGGCCTTGATATTGATGGAGAATACGTATTATCCTCAGATGAAGCGCTTTCACTTGAAACTCTTCCAAAATCGATCATCATCGTTGGAGGAGGGGTCATCGGTATTGAGTGGGCTTCCATGCTGTCTGACTTCGATGTTGAGGTAACCGTTGTGGAATACGCTGATAAAATCGTACCAACCGAAGACCAAGAAATTTCCAAAGAAATGCAGCGCTTGATGAAGAAAAAAGGCGTCAAAATCGTGACAAGTGCAAAGGTGCTTTCTGAATCCTTAGAAAAAGGGGACGGGGAGGTCACCATTAAAGCTGAGCATAAAGGAGAAGAAAAATCCTTTACAGCAGAGAAGATCCTTGTATCTGTCGGCAGACAAGCGAATGTTGAAGGCATTGGCATAGAAAACACAGATATTAAAGTGGAAAAAGGCTTTATTGAAGTGAATGATTTCTTCCAAACAAAGGAATCTCATATATACGCGATCGGTGATGTCATCGGCGGCCTTCAATTAGCTCATGTTGCATCTCACGAAGGAATCACAGCGGTGGAACATATGGCGAATGAGAAGCCTCATCCCATTGACTATTCACTGATTTCAAAATGCATCTACAGTAATCCTGAAATTGCAAGCGTAGGGATCACGGAGCAGGAAGCGAAAGAAAAGGGGTATAACCTGAAGACCGGGAAATTCAGTTTCAGAGCCATCGGGAAAGCACTTGTTTATGGTGAATCGGATGGATTCGTCAAGATCATTGCAGACAAAGATACCGATGATATTCTGGGCGTGCACATGATTGGTCCGCATGTAACGGACATGATTTCAGAAGCGGGACTTGCTAAAGTATTGGACGCAACCCCATGGGAAATCGCACACACCATCCACCCTCATCCATCCCTGTCAGAAGCGATCGGAGAAGCCGCACTTGCTGTAGATGGAAAAGCGATTCATTCATAGAAAAGCGAAGCCGACTGTTCTGGCCCGACAAGCACAATGGGGAAATCCCAAAAGGCGTATTTTGCCTTATGGGATTTATCCACTGTGACCTCGAGGGACAAGGAGGCGCAGCTGGACAAATAGAAAAGCGAAGCCGACTGTTCTGGCCCGACAAGCACAATGGGGAAATCCCAAAAGGCGTATTTTGCCTTATGGGATTTATCCATTGTGACCTCGAGGGACAAGGAGGCGCAGCTGGACAAATAGAAAAGCGGAGATGGCTTTTTAGCCCTCTTCATCAAATAAAAACATTATAAGGTAGAGATCTTCTCTACCTTTTCAACCATTAGATTGTGTAGGAGGTAAATAAAATGGCAGAGAATCGTCATGAAGAGTTAGACCTTTCCAATGAGAAAGTATTAGAAATGTATGAAACCATGCTGCTTGCCAGAAAAATCGATGAGCGCATGTGGTTACTGAACCGTTCGGGTAAAATCCCATTCGTTATTTCATGTCAAGGTCAAGAAGCGGCTCAAGTTGGTGCTGCATTTGCTTTAGATCGTGAAAAGGATTATGTACTTCCGTATTATCGTGACATGGGTGTTGTATTAACATTCGGGATGACGGCCCAGGAATTAATGCTATCAGGTTTTGCAAAAGCAGAAGATCCAAACTCAGGTGGACGTCAAATGCCTGGTCACTTTGGTCAAAAGAAAAATAATATCGTAACGGGTTCATCTCCTGTAACCACTCAGGTGCCACATGCCGTTGGTATCGCTCTTGCCGGCAAAATGGAGAAGAAGGATGTTGTAACGTTTGTGACGTTTGGTGAAGGGTCTTCCAACCAGGGAGATTTCCACGAAGGCGCAAACTTTGCTGGTGTACATAAACTTCCTGTCATTTTTATGTGTGAAAACAATAAATATGCGATTTCGGTTCCGATTGAAAAACAATTAGCGTGCGAGAATGTGTCCGATCGTGCCATTGGATATGGAATGCCTGGAATTACGGTTGATGGAAATGATCCAATCGAAGTATATAAAGCGGTCAAAGAAGCAGCGGATCGTGGCCGACGTGGGGAAGGTCCAACCCTTGTTGAAACAGTTTCTTATCGTTTAACTCCTCACTCTTCTGATGATGACGATCGAAGCTATCGCTCTCCGGACGAAGTGGCAAAAGCGAAAACAAACGATCCGATCATCACGTTTGGTGCTTACCTGAAAGAGACAGGCGTTATGAACGATGACATTGAGAAAGAAATCAATGATCGCATTATTAAGCTCGTGAACGAAGCAACGGATTATGCAGAAAACGCTCCATATGCTGAAGCAGAATCAGCGATGAAGTATGTTTATGCAGAAGAGAAGTAAGGGGGAATTCAATCATGCCAGTAATTTCATACATTGATGCCGTAACAATGGCCATTAGAGAAGAAATGGAACGTGATGAGAAAGTATTCGTTCTTGGGGAAGACGTAGGGAAAAAAGGTGGAGTATTCAAAGCGACTCATGGATTGTATGATCAATTTGGAGAAGAACGTGTCATCGATACACCACTTGCAGAATCAGCTATAGCCGGAGTTGGAATCGGAGCTGCCATGTATGGTATGAGGCCGATTGCAGAAATGCAGTTCGCTGATTTTATCATGCCTGCTGTGAACCAAATCATTTCTGAAGCCTCACGTATTCGTTATCGCTCGAATAATGATTGGAGCTGTCCGATGGTTATTCGTGCTCCATACGGTGGTGGAGTACATGGAGCGCTTTATCACTCTCAATCCGTTGAGGCCGTTTTCGCTAATCAGCCAGGATTGAAAATCGTGATGCCTTCTACTCCATATGATGTGAAAGGCTTGCTGAAAGCGGCGATCCGTGACGAAGATCCAGTGTTATTCTTCGAACACAAACGTGCATACCGCCTAATTAAAGGAGAAGTACCTGAGGATGATTACACCCTTCCAATCGGAAAAGCAGACGTGAAGCGTGAAGGGGAAGACATCACAGTTATCACTTACGGCTTGTGTGTTCACTTTGCTCTTCAAGCAGCAGAAAAGCTTGCGCAAGATGGAATTGAAGCGCACATCCTGGATTTACGTACGATCTATCCACTAGATAAAGAAGCAATCATTGAAGCAGCTTCCAAAACAGGTAAAGTTCTGCTCGTGACAGAGGACAATAAAGAAGGAAGCATCATGGGTGAGGTTTCTGCGATTATCGCTGAAAATTGTTTATTCGAGCTTGATGCTCCAATCAAACGCCTTGCTGGTCCCGACGTTCCTTCAATGCCATATGCACCGACAATGGAAAAATACTTTATGATTAACCCGGACAAAGTTGAAAAAGCAATGCGTGAACTTGCAGAATTTTAATCAGAGTAAATACCAATTAAACTCAACACAGTAAGGAGGGTTCCTCATTGGGTATTGAAAATATGAAAATGCCTCAGCTAGGGGAAAGTGTTACAGAAGGTACAATAAGTAAATGGTTGGTTTCACCTGGTGATACCGTCAATAAATATGATCCGATTGCGGAAGTTCAAACGGATAAAGTAAATGCAGAGGTACCATCATCCTTTACGGGTACCATTAAAGATTTAATTGCTGACGAAGGAGACACTCTTGAAGTCGGTGAAATCATTTGTTCGATTGAAGTGGAAGGTGAAGGTTCTGCACCTGCTGAAGAAACTCCGAAAGAAGAGCCTAAGAAGGAAGCGGATGAAACACCTCAATCAGCACCTAAAACGAATGCTCCAAGTAAAGATAGCGGGAATAAAGCAAGGTATTCTCCGGCAGTATTAAAGCTATCTCAAGAGCACGATATTGACCTGAATCAAGTGGAAGGCACTGGAAACGGCGGCCGTATCACTCGTAAAGATCTTAAGAAGGTCATTGAGTCAGGTAATATTCCAAAAGCAGGAGAGGCTCAGGCACCTAAGGCTGAAGCTCCGGCTCCTCAGCAAGCGCCTGTGAAAGAGCAAGCCGTTCAACAACCGGCCAAGCAATCGGCACCTGCAGCGAATGTTCCTGTTGTACCTGGGGATATTGAGATCCCGGTTTCGGGAATTCGTAAAGCGATCGCATCCAACATGGTTCGCAGCAAGCATGAAGCTCCTCACGCATGGACAATGATGGAAGTGGATGTTACAAACCTTGTTGATTACAGAAACTCACTTAAAACGGAATTCAAACAGCGTGAAGGTTTTAATCTGACATTCTTCGCATTCTTTGTGAAAGCTGTAGCGCAAGCCCTTAAAGAGTATCCGCAAATCAACTCTATGTGGGCAGGGGACAAGATTGTTCAGAAGAAAGACATCAACCTTTCCATTGCAGTGGCCACAGATGATGCACTATATGTGCCTGTGATCAAAAATGCAGACGAAAAGACGATCAAAGGAATTGCAAGAGAAATTACTGAGCTTGCCGGAAAAGTCCGCAGCGGTAAATTAACTTCTCAGGATATGCAGGGAGGCACATTTACGGTTAACAATACCGGGTCATTTGGTTCAGTACAATCGATGGGTATCATCAATTATCCTCAAGCAGCGATCCTTCAAGTGGAATCGATTGTGAAGCGTCCAGTTGTCATGAACAACGGAATGATCGCAGTTCGTGATATGGTGAACCTGTGTATGTCACTTGATCACCGTGTACTTGACGGATTGGTATGCGGAAGATTCTTGCAGCGGGTGAAAGAAATTTTAGAAAACACATCAAAAGAAAACACATCTGTATATTAATAGTGACAAGGACTTGCCCTGGGTGGTTAGTCCTTGTTTTTTTCTGCTTCTGGATAGAAAGAATTATAAAAACTGAATGGCAGGCCCAAGGATTCGGGAAATGAAGGAGAGTTATAACTGGAAGAATATCCAGGAATTAAATTCTTTACTGTTTATAGGTAGTTTTCCGAGTGCTTTCAAGATAAAATCCCCCCCTATGTCTTCTCTCTCATTTATTTCTTACTTAATCTGAAAAAGTAGGACTACTCCATCCTTTTACCCTATGAGGTGTGCATTATAATCCAGAATATTCCTGTAGTTATATAATCTGTGTGACTATATGCATACATGAAATAAGCGAGAGGGTGACTTTTCTATTAATTTCTGAATATTCAGATTTAATCCGACATAAACTTACAACATTTTACATCTATACTTGGTTATCTTTGGTTTAACAACTACTTTTTACCAAGTAGTGAATCAGGGAGGTGTCGGGTTTACTGAAGCAATCAAAAATTACTGGGAGGGAATTAGATGACAAGTAGAAAGCGTAAGGCAAGATGGTTATCCATTGTACTCACCTTAGTAATGTTTGTCCCTTTACTGTTTCCATTCAATGCAGGGGCAACGAATACCTCACAATCAGCTCTGGCTAAAGAAAAACCATCCACTTCAGCAAGCGAAAGCGCAAAGGTAAGTCCACAATCAAAGATCACATCGAAACTACAGGATCAATTCAAGAAAGATAAGTACGTCACATACTTAGTGAAGTTCAAGGAGCAGCTTGATACGAAGGCTGTAGCTAAGAAGGCGGCTGAAAAAGCGAAAAAGCAGAAGCTGTCTGCTAACAGCAAAAAATTACTGAAACGAAATATGGTCGTTTCCGAGCTTCGTGCCACGGCCCTTGAATCTCAAGCAGAAGTGAAAGAATACTTAACGAAACAGAAGAAGTCCGGTCCAGTAAAAGAAATAAAAGACTTCTATGTTGTAAACGGAATGGCCGTTACTTCCACAAAAGAAGTAATGGATAAAATTTCAACATTTGCAGAAGTTGAGAAAATCTTGCCGAATGAAACGCGTCAGCTCATTCAACCGGCAAAAGCTGAAGCTTCAGCTAGCGTTGCAGAAAAAGAAGTCCAAAACAGTCCGGCATCGATTGAATGGAATATTGACAGAGTTGGTGCACCGGCGGTTTGGGATATGGGAATTGATGGAGCAGGAACCGTTGTAGCATCGATTGATACAGGTGTTCAATGGAATCATCCGGCTTTACAGGGAAAATACAGAGGATATGATCCTCAAAATCCTGATGCTCCTGATCATGAATTCAGCTGGTTTGATGCAACAGCCGGGCAAAGTGCACCTTATGATGATCAAGGACACGGTACCCATGTTACAGGAACAATGGTTGGTTCAGAACCTGACGGCAGCAATCAGATCGGCGTCGCTCCGGGAGCAAAGTGGATTGCTGTTAAAGCATTCACGGCAGATGGAGGAACAGATGTTGATTTATTAGAAGCGGGAGAATGGATTCTTGCTCCTAAGGATGCTGAGGGCAACCCTCATCCGGAGATGGCTCCAGATGTTGTCAATAACTCATGGGGTGGCGGTCCCGGTCTTGATGAGTGGTACCGTGATATGGTGAATGCATGGAGAGCGGCCGAAATATTCCCTGAGTTCTCTGCAGGTAATACAACCTTATTTAATCCTGGTGGCCCGGGTTCAATTGCGACACCTGCAAATTACCCTGAGTCATTTGCAACGGGTGCAACTGATATTAATGACAACCTAGGAAGTTTCTCACTACAAGGTCCTTCTCCTTACGAGGAAGTTAAACCTGAAATATCCGCACCAGGAGTGAATATTCGATCTTCAGTACCGGGAAGTAACTATGAAGGTGGATGGAATGGTACATCAATGGCGGGTCCTCACGTCTCTGCAGTTGCAGCATTATTGAGACAAGTGGATGCAAGTTTGACGGTTGACGAAATGGAAGAGATCTTAATGTCAACGGCTGTTCCATTGACTGACGGCACCTTCCCTGAAACGCCTAATAATGGATATGGTCATGGATTGGTTAACGCCTTCGATGCCGTTTCATCCGTAATGAGCGGAATTGGAAAAGTTGAAGGGCAAGTTTCAAAAGAAGGGGATGACTCTGAAGCTCCAGTAATCAGTCATGAAGCCCCAGGTGAAGCATTTGAAGGAATGAATTTGCCACTACAAGCGGAAGCAAGTGATAATGTGAGCGTAACGAATGTTTCATTACATTATCAAAATCAGGATGGTGCTTGGGAATCTGTTGAAGCAACAAGATCTGCAGGTGACTATACATCAGGAACTTATGAGGCAACCATTCCTGGGGAAACACTGACAGGAGAAAGCGTTACTTATAAATGGTCGGCAATGGACTTTGGCGGAAATGAAGTAGAAACGGATGCCTATTCTGTCCCTCTTCTTCCGGGAATCACAGTCGGATATGAGCAGGACTTTGAGTCTTCTCCAAGTGGCTGGAATTCTTATGGTCCAGGAAACAGCTGGGAGTGGGGTGTACCTGTCAATGGTCCAGGTGCCGCTACTTCAGGAGAAAAGGTATATGCAACAAGTCTGGATGGTACGTATGACAACAGTGCCAACATGTCGCTGCAAATGCCTCCGATTGATTTACCAGAAGGCAGTAGCTTCTTGCAATTCAAGCAGTGGCACGAGCTTGAAAGAAACTATGATTACGGTCATGTGTTTGTATCCACTGATGGTGAAGAGTGGACACAGGCGCTACGTGTAAATGGCAATACGGATGGCTGGATCGACGGAGAAGTGGATCTAAGTCAATATGCCGGTCAGCGCGTCTACATCGCATTTAATGTTACAACTGATGGTAGTGTCGTGAAACAAGGCTGGTATATCGATGACGTTAAGCTAAGTGGAGAATCGATTCTTCCAGCTAAAAAGATGAACCTTGGATTGAAATCGAAGGATGAGAAGTCATCATCTGTTTCAAAGAAACCGAGTGTAAATCCGAATAAAATCAAAATGGCTAAACATGTAAGCAAAGAAACTCCGGTAGAAGGAAACGTACCAGGTCCAGTGCTGCTTCCATTGCAAGCTGAAGTAAGCGTACTGGAAACAGGACGTTCGGTATATACGAACCCTGCCGACGGATCGTACGAAATGACTCATGCAGCCGGTGAGTTTACGCTGCAAGCATCAACCTATGGGTTCAGATCAGAAACACAAAGTGTAACGATTGAAGCAGATCAGACATCCAACGCCAATTTTACACTTGAAGAAATTCCTCAAGGGAATATTACGGGAACAGTCACAAATGAAATTTCTGGAGAACCGGTTGAGGGAGCTACTGTCTTCTTACTTGAAGATGCTGTTGTAGAGCCGGTGGAAACGAATGAAAATGGTGAATATGAGCTGGAGGCATATGAAGGTGAGTACACCCTTAAAGTAGTTGCACCTTACTACTATAGTAAGGAGATGACAGTAACAGTTGAAGGTGGAGAAGTCTCAAATGCCGATGTTTCATTAGAGCCTTTCATCGGATATCCCGGTGAAATTGGTTACGATGATGGGACAGCTGAAAACGCCCGTGCATTCTATGATGCAGGTAATGGCTGGGCTGTGAAAATGTCTCTTGAAGAAGGCAATGAAACAGCATTGGTTACGGGTGGTTTATTCCGATTCTGGGATACAGAATGGCCAGTACCAGGAGGAACAGAATTCCAAGTTGCCGTTTATGATGCATCTGGTCCTGATGGCGCGCCTGGTAAGAAAGTAGCCGGCCCGTTTGATGGAACTGCTTTACGTAACGGGGAATGGACACATGTAGATCTAAGTCAGCATGGCATCATGGTAGACGGTGACTTCTACATGGTTTACATTCAATCAGCTCCAAATCCGAATGCACCAGGACTTGGAACAGACGAAGACGGGGAATATGCAGCGAGAAGCTGGCAATTCGTCGGAGGTGCATGGTCACAAGCACCAGAAGATGAAGGGAACTATATGATTCGTGCAACAGTGAATTATGAAGTCACTGCACCAGTCATCACATCACCGGAAGATGGATCATTCACTAATCAGGATTCGGTTACGGTTGAAGGGACTTCTGCCCCGACCACAACGGTTCACCTCTTTAATGGTGAGGACGAAGTGGCAACTGCAGAAACGACGGAAGATGGTACCTTCTCTGCAGATGTTTCATTACATGATGGAGAGAATTCGATTACAGCGAAAGCAGCAACCGAACAAGGGATGACAGGACCATCTGAGCCTGTAACCATCACCCTTGATCAAGTGAAGCCTGAGCTTGCCATCACGTCTCCGAAAGAAGGCATGAAAACGAATCGTGAAGCCATCACCGTAGAAGGGACGATTGTCGATGAAAACCTTGCTTGGGTAAAAGTAAACGGCGAGAAAGCTTCTGTAAGTGATGGACAGTTCAGTCATAGACTGCTTCTGAATGAAGGAGAAAATGTCATCCAGGTAGTAGCGAAAGATAAAGCTGGAAACAAAAAGAAACAAAGAGTAACAGTCTTTGCAAAATTTGGTGACATCGCAGTTGACAATCTTCTTCCTGCTGAAGATAAAGAGCTGAAGAAGGGTGAATCGGTTAAAATCGAATTTGACAGTGAGCCTGGTTTAGATGCGACATTTGTCATCCAAATGCCACTGACAAATGCCGGATCCCAAGTAACAAACGCAAATGAGCTTCCAATGATGGAAACATCAGAAGGTCACTACGTCGGTTACTATACAGCCACTTCAAATGTAAAAGCACCTGGAGCACTTATTGAAGTGAAGATTTCCGATGATTATGGAAATGTCACAACAAAACGTGCAGAAGGTAAATTGTATATCAATACAAAGAAATAAAGCTTAAGGGAGGAAGAGTCGACCCCGTCGACTCTTCTTTCTTTTTTGACACATTTCCCTGAGAGATTGAAGAAATACGTTTTTTTTTATATACTAAAATAGTATTAGTATAAACATTTCGAATTTTCAGGTGAGCACTTATGCTGGTTTAGTTAGATTCTTCAGGTGAAAATGTAAACGATTACAATTATGCAGGTCGAAAGAGGGGTATTATGAAGCTTAGTGATATGAAAGATCAATCATTCAGTCGACGAACACTTACAGAATGGCAAGAAGCAGCTGAAAAAGCATTAAAGGGGAAAGGGATTCGTTCCTTACATACAAAAACCTATGAAAATATTGAACTTAAACCGTTATACACGAAGGATGATTTACCCGGTGTAGATAGGGTGAAAGCTTATATCCCTAATGTTGAAGGGAAGTTGGAGAGGGCTCCAAAATGGTTCATCGCTCAACCGGTCAAAAGGGGATCTTGGGAAGAACTCACTTCTGCAATGAAGGATGCATTATCACGGGGACAGAACTGTGTTTCATTTGAAGTAGGTGACTTAGACATAACAGAAGACTTCGATCAATTTATAAAAGAAGTCGTTGAGTTAGAGATCCCTGTCTTTTCCATTGAAAAAAAGACAGCTTTCTCTATTCAGCGAATGATGGAAATTCATGAACTTAAGGAAATCAAAGGTGTGATGGGCTTTGATCCGATAAATGAAAATCAGGAGCATGTGTTTGAAGATTGGTTGGAGGTTGTAAAAGAAGTAGATGAGCATCTGCCTAATTTGAAGACCATAATCATTAATTCTGCCCTCTATCATAATAGTGGAGCAAGTGCCACGCAGGAATTGGCATACAGCCTGAGTGAAGGGATCACTTATATTGAAACACTTCAAGAAAAGGGATGGACCATTGAAAAAATTGCCGGGAAGATGCATTTTCACTTTTCAGTAGGCAGCCATTTCTTCATGGAAATAGCCAAAATCAGAGCCTTTAAGAAATTGTGGCAAGAGGTATTATCCTCTTATGGACTTTCAGAACAAGCGATTGCGAATTCTGTCAGCTGCAGTGCGGAAACGTCTCAACTGAATAAATCCACACTGGATCCGTATGTCAATATGCTTCGCGGGGGTGGAGAAGCGTTTTCTGCGGTTCTTGCAGGAGTCGATTATCTTCTTGTTGCACCGTTCAATGAAGTGAGTGGGGAAGCGAACGCATTTTCTGAGAGAATTTCCCGGAATACTCAACTGATCCTCGGCGAAGAGGCTCATCTGGATAAAGTGGTGGACCCTGGAGGCGGTTCTTATTATGTGGAATGGTTATCAGAAGAGGTAGGGAAGATGGCATGGAAGGAATTTCAGGACGTTGATGGGGATGGGGGAATTCTTGCCTGTCTGAAAAATGGTTCCATTCATGAAAAAATAAATAGAGTGAGAGAGTTCCGCATCCATGATTTAGCCACAAGAAAGAACTCGATGATCGGGACGAATATCTATGCGAATCTTGAGGAGTCATTTCAAGCTCCATCATCAAATGTGGGTGAGCGTTTGTCACTTCCTTTTGAAAGATTAAGAGAAAGGGCATGTAAGCTGGCAAGGAAACCGGTGGCAGGCTTAATAGGTTTAGGGAAGTTGAAAACCCATAAGCCCCGGGCTGATTTTGTGAAAGGATTTTTAGCAACGGGGGGCATTCATGCGAATCAAAGTAAAGAATGCTTCTCTAAGGAAGATGTACTTCAATATGTGGAAGAAACCCGTTATCCATACTATGTCGTTTGTGGAACAGAGGAAGAATATCAAGGCAAACTGCCCATGCTGATTAAGTCCATTCATCATATTGATTCGTCCATTGTGATTGACCTGGCAGGGAAAATACCTGATGAGCATGAGTGGGTTCGCCTCGGACTGAATGGATCCATTTACAACAAGCAAAACATACTTAAAAAAGTAGATGGGCTATTAACCATCTGGGAGGAGGGAACTGACAATGAAAAAGCCTGATTGGCAAGAAATCAACCCTTATTCGAAAGAAGCGGGAACGAATGATGTTTCTCTAACAGGCAGCACCTATGAGACGAATGAGAAGATTGTCATTAAATCTCTTTATTCAGAACAGGACTCAAAGGATATATCCCATGGAGAAGACCTTCCAGGCTTGGCTCCTTATACAAGGGGACCGTACCCGACGATGTATGTGAATCGTCCTTGGACGGTAAGGCAATATGCAGGATTTTCAACAGCAGAAGAAAGCAATGCGTTTTATAGAAGAAACTTAAGTATGGGTCAAAAAGGCTTGTCTGTCGCTTTTGATTTAGCTACTCATCGTGGCTATGATTCCGATCATCCCCGGGTGGTAGGAGATGTAGGAAAAGCGGGAGTGGCCATTGATTCGATTCTGGATATGAAGATTCTGTTTGATGGAATACCTCTTGACCAAATGTCTGTTTCCATGACGATGAACGGAGCGGTGCTGCCCATCCTTGCATTTTATATCGTCACGGCAGAGGAACAGGGCGTTTCGCAGGAGAAGCTGTCCGGTACGATTCAAAATGATATTTTAAAAGAGTATATGGTGCGGAACACCTATATTTATCCTCCTGAAACATCCATGAAGATTATTGCAGATATTTTTGAGTATACGTCCAAACATATGCCGAAGTTTAATAGCATCAGTATTTCCGGGTATCATATGCAAGAAGCGGGTGCGCCTGCCGATATTGAGTTGGCTTATACGCTGGCAGATGGTCTTGAGTATGTGCGTACCGGATTGCAGGCAGGGATCGATATCGACTCATTTGCACCAAGACTTTCATTCTTCTGGGCGATTGGCATGAATTATTTCATGGAAGTGGCCAAAATGAGGGCGGCGCGGAGAATCTGGGCGAAAATGATGAAAACATTCAGTCCTGATAATCCGAAATCGTTGGCGCTCAGAACCCACTCCCAGACATCGGGTTGGAGCTTAACCGAGCAGGATCCGTATAATAATGTCATTCGTACATTACTTGAGGCGCACGCGGCTGCTATGGGTCATACGCAATCCCTTCATACGAATGCATTGGACGAAGCGATTGCCCTGCCGACAGACTTCTCTGCGCGGATCGCACGTAATACACAGCTTTACCTTCAAGAAGAAACCGGTATTACGAAAGTGATTGATCCATGGGCCGGTTCACATTATGTTGAAGCCTTGACCGATCAGTTGATGGAGAAGGCCTGGGAGCATATCGAAGAAATTGAAGACCTTGGCGGGATGACCAAGGCGATTGAAACCGGGTTGCCGAAAATGCGGATTGAGGAAGCGGCTGCGAGAAGACAGGCAATGATTGATTCGGGGGATGAAGCGATTGTCGGAGTAAATAAGTATCGCCTGGACAAGGAAGACCCGATTGAAACGCTGGACATTGAAAATACAGTTGTAAGACAAAAACAAATAGAGCGAATTCAAATGCTTAAAGAAGAACGAAATGAAGATAGAGTAATCGAAACGCTCGAGGCATTAACGCTGGTAGCAGAAACAGGAGAAGGGAATCTTCTTGAAAAAGCGGTAGATGCAGCGAGAGCACGGGCGACACTGGGAGAAATATCTGATGCCATTGAAAAAGTATCAGGACGACATAAAGCAACAATCAGGAGTATAAGTGGGGTGTACAGCTCGAATTTTTCAAATGAACAAGAAATCAACGTCGTGAAAGAGATGACAGAAGAATTTTTGGAAAACGAAGGAAGAAGACCGCGGATCCTTATAGCGAAGATGGGACAGGACGGGCATGACAGAGGGGCTAAAGTGATTAGCACGGCGTTCGCAGACCTTGGGTTTGATGTGGATATCGGACCATTGTTCCAAACGCCTGAAGAAACGGCCCTGCAAGCAGTTGAAAATGACGTGCATGTCATCGGTGTAAGTTCATTAGCCGCAGGACATAAAACACTCCTGCCTCAACTGGTAGGGGAGCTAAAGAAATTAGGCAGAGAAGACATTCTCGTTGTCATTGGTGGAGTGATTCCGGCTAAGGATTATGACTTCCTATTGAATAACGGAGCTTCTGCCGTTTTTGGACCAGGGACGATCATACCCGTTGCTGCACAAAAAGTCATCAAAGAAATTTATGAAGTGCTGGGCTATGAGGAAGTGGCTGAATAATGGCAGAGCATGACTCAGGGCGAAAAAAGCGGTTTGTGAAGAAGAAAAGGGATTCTGTATCGATTACCGAATTAAAGGACGGGGTCTTGAACGGAGACCGTAGCTGCTTGGCGAAAGCCATCACGCTGATTGAAAGCAATGCAGAGCAGCATTATGCCATGGGACAGGAACTGTTGCAGGAGCTCCTGCCCTATACGGGTAAAAGCTTCCGGATCGGCATTACAGGTGTGCCGGGAGCCGGTAAAAGTACATTTATAGAAGCGTTCGGGGAGATGTTATGTGAGCTGGGCCTCCGGGTTGCCGTCCTTGCGATTGATCCCAGCTCTTCCATTTCAGGGGGCAGTATTCTGGGGGACAAAACAAGGATGGAACAATTATCGAAAAACCCCCGTGCTTTTGTAAGACCTTCCCCCACTGCAGGAACACTTGGTGGAGTACACCGGAAAACCAATGAAACGCTCCTCTTATGCGAAGCGGCAGGATATGATCTGATGATCATTGAAACCGTTGGAGTGGGTCAAAGCGAAGTGATGGTGAGGCAAATGGTGGATTTCTTCCTCCTGCTCGTCATCACAGGAGCCGGGGACGAGCTTCAAGGAATGAAAAAGGGGATCATGGAACTTGCCGATGCCTTACTTGTCAACAAAGCGGATGGAGAGAATAAACCTCTCGCTGAAAAAACAAGAAGAGAGCTGAACCAAATCCTGCACTTTTTGATTCCTGCTACTAAAGGATGGAGCTCAAAGGCTTATACTTGTTCTGCCTTGAAAAATGAGGGACTAAAAGAACTGTGGAATGTGATTCTACAGTTCGAGAAGCAAACAAAAGAACAGGGAGTCTTTGAAGAAAGACGACTTCTCCAAAAGCAGGAATGGTTTCATACGATGTTGAAAGAAAGGGTTCTCTCAGATTTCTTTTTTCATCAAAACATAAAGTCTGTCCTTCCTCATATGGAAAAGCGAGTGAAACAAGGAGACTTTACGACTTCTCAGGCAGTAGAAGAATTGCTAAAGCGATATAAGGATGCAATTCATTGACGGGTTTAGTTAATTTTAATTGAAACATAGGGTTTGAAATTGTTATGATAGAGGTACATCAAAATTCCTGTTCTTATGGAGAATGATTAAGTCAGCGATTAAAGGAGAGTTCAAGCATGGATATAGATTTCAATTTATTAATGAATGATGTTGTTCGCCAGGCTCGTCAAGAAATCGAACAAGCCGGTTATACTCAGTTAACAACCGAAGAAGAAGTAAATCAAGCTTTCGCTAAAGAAGGTACAACACTCGTAATGATTAACTCCGTTTGTGGTTGCGCCGGAGGAATTGCACGTCCAGCAGCAGCTCATTCCGTTCATTATGATAAACGACCAGATCAATTGGTAACGGTTTTCGCCGGCCAGGATAAAGAAGCCACTGCGAAAGCGCGCAGCTACTTTACCGGCTATCCGCCATCTTCACCGTCATTTGCTTTATTAAAAGACGGAAAGTTATTGACGATGGTAGAAAGACATGAAATTGAAGGTCACGACCCAATGTCGGTTGTGAACAAAATTCAATCTTACTTCGATCAGTATTGTGAAGAAGTGTAAGTAAGAGAGTGAGGCCCGTCAGGTTCCTTACATGAACATCTGCTTTAGGTGGATGTTTGTGTGAGGAACTTGACGGGTTTTTTGTTTTGATTGAAGGGGGATACCGTATGTTTGGTAATCCCAGAAATGATAGAATCATTACTCCCCTCAAAATCTTCCTATATAATAATGTATATATTATGAATAAAAATCTCCTTTTTATGTCATTATTTCTTCCGGTCAATGCTAAAACTTTGTAAATAGGCACTTATATTTTCAGAAAATATAAACATTTATGGATATACATAAAATATATTGCATAAATATTTATCTCTGCTACAATACGAATATAGTAATTAATATACATTATATATTATATTTATACATTATAATCGGGGAGGAATTACAATGAAAAGGATATTATCTCTTATATTAGTATTAATCGTTTCTACTACTCTTGCTGCGTGTGGTGCAGGAGAAGAGAATGCAGGAACCGCTTCAGGTGAATCAAAGAAACTGATTATGGGCACGTCGGCTGACTATAAACCATTTGAATATGTCGATACGGCAAACAGTGATGAATTTATCGGGTACGACATTGACTTGGCTCATTTGCTGGCAGATGAACTTGGTTATGAAATCGAGATTAAAGATATGGAGTTCAGCGGATTGATCTCAGCCCTCAAAACCGGCCAGGTGGATTTTGTGCTTTCTGCCATGACGCCAACGCCGGAGCGACAAAAGAACGTTGACTTCAGTGAGGTCTACTACACGGCGAAGGATATGATCATCTCGACAAAAGAAAGCGGAATTCAAAGTGAAAAGGATCTTGATGGGAAAACAGTAGGAGTGCAGCTTGGTTCCATCCAGCAGGATGCTGCAGAAGAACTTTCAAAGTCGATTCAATTAAAAGTGGAGACACGTGACCGTATTCCTGAACTGATCCAGGATTTGCAAAATGGACGTTTTGACGCCATCATCATTGAAAATACGGTGGCAAATGGTTATTTGGATAAAAATAAAGAACTTCAAGGAAATACAATGGACGTGAACGAAGAAGAGGCCGGTTCTGCCGTTGCTCTTCCAAAGGACAGTGAGCTTACAAGCGAATTCAACGATGCATTGAAAAAGCTCGAAGAAAACGGAGAATTGGATAAACTGGCTGAAAAGTGGTTTGACGGAGAGCAGTAGATTGATTAAGGGCTAACCCATCATCGGTTAGCCCTTCCTATTTAACAGTACGAATGGAGGAGAATTTAATGCTACTTGATTTTCAACAACTGATTCCTTCGATTCCTTTTATTTTGGAAGGATTGAAGGTCACTCTTAAAATTGTCGGGTTAGCAGGAATACTTGGATTTGCCTTCGGTATTCTGCTTGCTCTTTGTAAAATAAGTTCCATCAAACCTTTAACATTCCTTGCAGATATTTATACATCGGTTTTTCGGGGGACTCCTTTAGTTCTGCAATTAATGATCATCTTTTATGGTTCCCCTCAGCTTTTTGGAACCCAGATCGAACCGTATACAGCAGCCATCCTTTCTTTTTCCCTTAATTCAGCTGCCTATATTTCCGAGATCATCCGTGCGGGAATCAATGCAGTGGATAAAGGTCAAAAGGAAGCGGCCATGGCCCTTGGGGTTCCATATCGTTTGATGATGAAAGACGTGATCCTACCTCAGGCCATTAAAAACATCCTCCCTGCCTTAATGAACGAATTTATCACCCTTACGAAGGAATCTGCCATCGTCACTGTTATCGGAGCCGCCGATGTGATGAGGCGTTCGTATATGGTAGGCAGTGATTTGTATTCCTTTTTCGAACCACTCTTATTTGCAGGACTGATATATTATGTGCTTGTCATGGTTCTAACCTTATTAGGGAAAGCGCTGGAAGGGAGACTACGTGGAAATGATTAAAGCAGAAAAGATTACAAAGTCGTTTGGAAAGCTTCAAGTATTAAAAGGGATTGATTTCTCCGTGGAAAAAGGGGAGGTTGTCGCATTGATCGGTCCTTCAGGTTCCGGAAAATCCACTCTTCTCCGCTGTCTGAATTATTTAGAGCAGCCAACCTCAGGATCGATATACTTTGAAGAAGCTGTTGTGAAAGGCAAAACTATAAGCAAAATGAGACAAGATATAGGCATGGTATTTCAACACTTTCACCTCTTTCCGCATATGACGGCGTTGGAAAACGTGATCTACGCTCCAGTGAAAGTGAAGGGGCTAAACAGATCAGATGCTAAAAAATTAGGGACGGACCTCCTGACAAAAGTCGGTTTGAAAGAAAAAAGTGATGAGTACCCAAACCGTTTATCAGGAGGCCAAAAACAGCGTGTTGCGATTGCAAGGGCACTGGCCATGGAACCGAAAGTGATGCTTTTCGACGAACCGACATCTGCACTGGATCCGGAAATGGTCAAAGAGGTGCTGGAAGTCATGAAATCACTTGCTCATTCAGGGATGACGATGATCATTGTCACCCATGAAATGGGGTTTGCCAGAGAGGTGGCAGACAGAGTCTTATTCATGGATGATGGTAATATTGTCGAAGAAGGAGAGCCTCTTCCTTTTTTCTCGAACCCGCAAAGCGAACGTGGAAAAGAATTCTTAGAGAAAATACTTTAAACGATGAAAGGATTAACGAACCGTTTCGTTAATCCTCCTTTTTATGTTCAAGGGGAATTATGGTATTCTAAAGTAGCTAAAAAAGAAAGAGTTAGGAGAAAAGTGAATGTTTCGAATCGGGTATCGAACACTTAAGACTGGGATCGGCACAGCGGTTGCGATCAGCATTGCACAGTGGTTTCAGCTGGATAACTTTGTATCAGCCGGGATTTTGACGATACTGTGCATTCAGAACACGAAGAAGAAATCGGTTAACGCGTCATGGAGCCGTTTCCTGGCCTGTGTGATTGCCATGGTGATTTCGGCTGCGTTCTTTGAGTTCATTGCCTATCACCCTGCCGTAATCGGCTTGTTATTACTTGTGTTCATTCCGATAACGGTAGCCCTGAATATCAAAGAAGGGATCGTCACCAGTTCCGTTATCATTTTACATATTTATTCTGCAGGTGAGGTAACCCTCGGACTTTTCGAGAATGAATTAGGCATCATTGTCATAGGGATTGGGATCGCTCTTGTTATGAATTTGTATATGCCAAGCGTTGATAAAAAGATGATCGAATATCAAGAAAAGATCGAAGCTAATTTCTATAAAATCTTTTGTGAAATGATCAACTACCTGCGAACAAATGATAGCCAATGGGATGGAAAAGAAATCACTGAAACAGAACAATTACTTAAAGAAGCGAAGACCATAGCATTCAAAGATGTTGAAAATCACTTTTTACGACATGAGAACTTATATTATTTGTATTTTAAAATGAGGGAAAAACAGTTCGAAATCCTCCAGCGTATTTTACCGATTGCGACATCGATCTCTTTGACGGTAGAACAGGGACATCGGATTGCAGAATTTCTGGATGAGCTCAGTGATCACATACATCCGGGAAACACGGCCTTGTTTTATTTGAAAAAATTGTATGATATGAAAGTGGAGTTTGAACAGATGGATTTACCGAAGACGAGGGAAGAATTTGAAACCCGCGCCGCTCTATATCAATTTGTTCAAGAGATGGAGCAGTATCTTCTTCTGAAAAGCTCGTTTAAAGGAATAAAGAAGGATGAAAATGATCAAAAGGAAGTAAACTACACCTAAAACACGAAAAAAGGTGATAGGATGCGTATACTTCTTGCCATTATCTTGTTTACTTCCCCCATCTGGCCGCTTGGAAGGAATCCACTGCCCGGGGATCCGTTTATTATCGTGAACAAGGAAAGTAATCAATTAGCCTACATCGACGACGGGAAGGTTCAGCACACATTTCCGGTAGCAACGGGGAAAACGACGACCCTCACCCCGGAAGGACTATTTAATGTAACAGTCAAAGCTAAGAACCCTTATTACCGTAAGAAGAACATACCCGGTGGAGACCCACGGAATCCATTGGGGTCAAGGTGGATCGGATTTGACGCCGAGGGGACAGATGGAAGGATCTATGGAATCCACGGAACGAATCAACCTTCAAGCATAGGCAAATATATCTCAAATGGATGCATCCGAATGCATAACAAACATGTCGAATATCTGTTTGATCAGGTGCCGGTCGGAACAAAGGTTCTAGTCGTAAAAACGAACAAAAGCTTCTATCAGCTGGGAAAAGAACACGGTGCGATAAACTAAAAAGGATCTGCTAATCGACCCGGTCGAAAAGCAGATCCTTTATTTTTCTATTATAATAAGAAAGTCAGTCCCGCCATGATCGTCGATGCAACCATCGCAAACAACATGACAAATACAATTATTTTTTGTAATTTTTTATTACCCATTGTATCTCTCCATTCTTCATCTCACCTTAAAGAGGCGATTTTCAACTCTATTTTAACGTGAATAGTGAGAGAAAACAACCATTGGCATAAAAGAAAACGCTTTAATTATTCGCGGGATTAGGAGGGAATTCGACAACATTTATCGAATACTATACGGGTGGAGCATGTAATCAACAGGGGGATGATAGGGATGAAAAAGGTAGACCATATCGGAATAGCAGTATCATCAATAGACAATGTTCTTCCATTTTACAAAGATACTCTTGGGCTTTCACTCCTCAAGATCGAAGAAGTGGGAAGTCAAGGTGTGAAAGTAGCATTTATTGATGGTGGAAATATTAAGCTTGAATTACTTGAACCATTACATAAGGAAAGTCCGATTGCCACGTTCATCGAGAAAAAGGGAGAAGGCATTCACCATATCGCCTTTGGTGTTGAAGGAATTGAAGAACGAATAAAGGAACTGCAAGTGAGTGGAGTCCGAATGATCAACGAAACGCCAAAACCTGGGGCTGGCGGAGCTGCTGTTGCCTTCATGCATCCAAAGTCAGCGCACGGTGTACTATATGAACTATGTGATAAATCAAACATCAAAGGGGAGTAACATAATGGATATCTATGAAAAGATTAATGAATTGTATGATCGCAGAAGAGAAGTGGAATTAGGCGGCGGAGATAAAAAAATAGATAAGCAGCACGAAAAAGGAAAACTGACTGCGAGAGAACGAATCGATATTTTAGTGGATCCGGGCAGCTTTGTTGAGCTGAATCCATTCATTGAGCATCGCTGTTCAGACTTTGGACTGGACGGGGTTCAGGGCCCTGGAGATGGAGTCGTTACAGGTTATGGAAAAGTAAATGGAAAACCCATCTACTTATTTTCTCAGGATTTCACCGTATTTGGCGGCGCATTGGGGGAAATGCATGCAAAGAAGATTTCAAATGTCATGGATTTGGCAGTCAAAAATGGTGCGCCTTTCATTGGTTTAAATGATTCTGGTGGAGCAAGAATTCAAGAAGGCGTCGTTTCTTTAGATGGCTACGGACACATCTTCTATCGAAACTCCATTTATTCCGGAGTGATTCCACAAATCTCCGTGATCATGGGACCTTGCGCAGGAGGAGCGGTTTATTCACCGGCCATCACGGATTTTGTGTTTATGGTAGATGATACGAGTCAAATGTTCATCACAGGACCTAAAGTAATTGAAACAGTCACCGGTGAGAAGATCAGCTCAGAAGATTTAGGCGGTGCGAAGGTCCATAACTCCATCAGCGGGAATGCTCATTTCAGAGGGAAAACTGAAGAAGAGGTGCTTCTCGAGGTTCGAAGGCTATTAGCGTATTTACCCCAAAATAATGAGGAGAAGCCTCCTCGTTTGGAAGTGGATGAAGAAGATGATTATCGTGGAAATTTAACGGACCTGATTCCATTCGATGCTATCCGTCCGTACGACGTCCGCACGGTCATCAATGAAATTGTGGATGAAGACAGCTTTATGGAAGTTCAGAAAGAATTTGCGAAAAATATCGTCGTAGGTTTGGCACGAATCAAAGGAGAGGTCGTAGGACTTGTCTGTAATCAGCCGAAATTCATGGCAGGAGGACTCGACATTGATTCTTCTGACAAAGCAGCCCGTTTTATCCGTTTCTGTGATTCCTTCAATATTCCGCTGATCACCTTTGAAGATGTAACAGGCTTCTTTCCTGGAATCAAGCAGGAGCATGGCGGGATCATCCGTCACGGTGCGAAAATCCTCTATGCCTATTCAGAAGCGACGGTTCCAAAAATGACGGTGATTTTACGAAAAGCCTATGGAGGTGCTTATGTTGCCCTAAACAGTAAGTCCATCGGGGCTGATTTAGTTTTTGCATGGCCTAATGCAGAAATTGCCGTAATGGGTCCACAGGGAGCAGCGAATATTATTTTTGCAAGGGAAATTGCAGGCAGTGAGAATCCTGAACAGCTCCGGGAGCAAAAGATTGAAGAGTACCGTGAGAAATTCGCTAATCCATATGTGGCAGCGTCCCGTGGTATGGTGGATGACGTGATTGATCCTCGTGAAACCCGGATCAAATTGATTCAAGGATTGGAAATGATGAGAAATAAACGGGAAGAGAGACCAAAGAAAAAGCACGGAAATATTCCATTGTAGAAGCGATACCATTTGTTGAACCGGCCTATTCACGCTATACTATAGAAGTGAATACATAATTGTGGAGGTCGACTAAATGATTAATCATGAACGTTTACTAAATGAATTCCTGGAATTGGTTCAAATCGATTCCGAAACGAAAGAAGAAGCGGAAATCGCGAAAGTACTAAAGCGAAAATTCTCTGACTTGGGTGTAGAGGTATTTGAAGATGACACGATGGGTGAAACGGGCCACGGTGCCGGAAACTTGATCTGTACGCTGAAAGGAAACAAAGAAGGCGTGGATACCATCTACTTCACTTCCCATATGGATACAGTTGTTCCTGCGAAAGGGGTTAAGCCAACCCTGAAAGATGATGGCTATATTTACTCTGACGGCACGACCATTCTTGGAGCCGATGATAAAGCGGGTCTTGCAACGATGCTTGAATCTGTACGCGTACTTAAAGAGAACAATATTTCGCATGGTGATATCCAGTTCATCATTACAGTAGGGGAAGAATCAGGATTAGTCGGAGCGAAAGCACTGGATTCTTCTCTAGTAAAAGCGAAATACGGTTTCGCCCTTGATAGTGATGGGAAGGTCGGTAATATCATCGTTGCCGCTCCTACACAAGCGAAAGTGAGAGCGACGATATATGGGAAAACAGCACATGCCGGTGTAGCTCCTGAAAAAGGCGTATCTGCCATCACGATTGCGGCTAAAGCGATTTCCAAAATGCCACTCGGCCGCATCGATGAAGAAACGACAGCAAACATCGGACGCTTCGAAGGTGGAAAAGCAACGAATATCGTATGTGAACAAGCAGATATTCTTGCAGAAGCACGCTCACTCGTCCCTGAAAAAATGGAAGCTCAAGTAGAGAAGATGAAATCTGCATTCGAATCCGTAGCAGAAGAAATGGGTGGAAAAGCGGAAGTTGAAGTACAGGTAATGTATCCAGGCTTCAAGTTCAAAGACGGTGACGAAGTAGTCGAAGTGGCAAAACGCGCCGCGAAGAAAATCGGTCGTCCAAGCGAGCTTCTTACAAGCGGAGGCGGAAGTGACGCCAACGTCATCGCAGGTTTCGGAGTGCCGACAGTCAACTTGGCAGTAGGATATGAAGAAATTCATACGAAGAGCGAAAGAATGCCTGTTGAAGAACTGAACAAGCTTTCAGAAATGGTTGTAGCAATCATTCAAGAGGTAGCCGGGGAATAGAAAAAGCCTCGAGGCTCGATACATTCAAATGTCCGCGTTCAAAGGTTCCCCCTTTGAACGCGGACATTTTCTTCTTTCACCTAACCTTTCTAAAATATGGTACATTAAATAGTATACATATCAGAAGTTTAAGAGGGGACGTTATACAATGCCTAAAGTAGTCGTTTTTCATGCTGGAAAAGAAGAATATGCTCTACCTATTGAGAACGTAGTATCGATTGAAAAAGTGGAAGGAGTGAGACCCATCCCTCATCTGCCTTCATTTGTCCAGGGACTTGTAAAGGTCAGGGGAGAACTGATCCCTGTCCTTGATTTAGCAAATATCCTTTATAACACGAATGCAGATGCCGAAACAGGAATGTTTCTTCTCGTCGTTCACACAGAAACAATGCAGATCGGTTTGGTCGTAAAGGAAGCGAAAGAAATTATCGAAATACCGATTGACTCCTTTACAAATGTAGGTTTACTTGCGTATTCAAAAACAAACTATTTCTCAGGAATCATCAATCTTGAAGATTCGCTCATCACCCAGATCGACCCCGATGTTTTAATAGAGAGTTTAGAAGGTATTAGAGAGATAAAGGATTACGTGAACGAGCAAAAAACCCATCAAAATTAGAAAAGAAAGCCGCGATTTAAATGAACTCACATTATCCAAAAAACGGACGAGTGATCCTTCATGTGGATATGAATAGCTTTTATGCCTCTGTTGAGATGGCTTTTGACCCAACATTGAGGGGCAAGCCATTAGCTATTGCCGGGAATCCCCAAGAGAGACGAGGCATTATCGTGACATGCAGCTACGAAGCGAGAAGCTTCGGAGTAAAAACGACAATGCCTCTTTGGGAAGCCAAAAAACTTTGCCCCGAGCTCATTATCATGACGCCTAACTTTGACCGTTACCGCGCAGCCTCCAAAGGAATATTTGATATCCTCAGACAATATTCAGAATTAGTGGAGCCCGTCTCGATTGATGAGGGATATCTGGATATCACGGACTCCTTTGAAAAAGGAACTCCGTTACAAATTGCGTCAGACATTCAATCCCAAATTAAAGGTCAACTCGATCTCCCCTGCAGCATCGGGGTGGCCCCTAACAAATTCCTGGCGAAAACCGCCTCAGATATGAAAAAACCCATGGGAATCACCGTATTAAGAAAGCGTGATATCCCTGAAAAGCTTTGGCCCCTTCCTGTCATCGAAATGCACGGCATTGGACTGAAGACAGCCGAAAAGCTCAATTCGTTCGGTATTCATACCTGCCATGACCTCGCTCATGCAAATGATATACAGCTGAAGTCAGTGCTTGGAATCAATGGTCTACGTCTCAAAGAACGCGCCAACGGGATCGATAGGCGAAGCGTGGACCCTGATTCGATCTATGATTATAAAAGCGTTGGAAACTCCACTACTTTACCAAAGGATACAACGAACCAACACGAGCTGTTAATGGTTGTAGAGAAACTATGTGCAAAAGTATCGTCACGCCTGCAGCAAAAAGACGTTCTGGGGATGACGATCCAGCTCATGATCAGGGATAAATTCAGAAAAACCATTACGAGAAGCAAGAAGCTGGAAAATCCGATATATAAAAAAGAAGAATTATTTCATTATGCGAAAGACTTATTGTTAAAGCACTGGGATGGAGATCCCGTAAGACTTTTGGGGGTCACCGCCCAGGATATAGTGGAAAAGAGTGAAGCAACCGAACAACTGGACCTATTCTCTTATAAAAAGGTTGCAGAAAAGGAACCGCTTTATAATGTATTATCACAGCTTCAGGAAAAGTTCGGGAAAGATTCCATCTCCCAAGGAATAAAAGGGAAGAACAAGAAGAAGACCTTTGACTCTAAACAGGACACAAGCTTCAACAAAGACTTTCTGAGGGAATGACCCAGGAAGAAAGAGGACACCTTAAGGTAGATAGCGAACACTTCAAACGGATTATTTGCAACACCACACTATTCTTGTTAGATTGAAATAGAGTGCGAAATACAGGATTTGAAAAACGAATCAACTGGAGTTTTCTACATAATGTTGATTGTTTTAAAAAGGTGAAAACCAGTATTCTATAAATGAAAGGATGTTAATTCATGTCTCAAGAAATTGGTGTTATCGGTTTAGCCGTAATGGGTAAAAACTTAGCTTGGAATATTGAGAGCAGAGGCTATTCTGTTTCTGTATATAATCGTTCCCGTGAAAAAACGGATGAAATGATAAGTGAATCTAAAGGAAAGAATGTCGTTCCTACATATACGATTGAAGAATTCGTTAATTCCCTGGAAAAGCCTAGAAAGATCCTCTTGATGGTGAAAGCAGGAAATCCAACTGATGCAACCATTGAACAATTAAAGCCGTTCCTGGAAAAAGGGGACATTCTGATTGACGGAGGAAATACGTTCTTCGAAGATACGCGCCGCCGCAATCACGAACTAAGCGAATTAGGTATTCACTTTATCGGAACGGGTGTCTCCGGTGGAGAAGAAGGTGCTCTTACTGGTCCTTCCATCATGCCTGGTGGACAGAAGGAAGCGTACGACCTAGTCGCTCCTATTCTGAAAGACATTGCAGCTAAAGTGGATGGAGACCCTTGTACGACGTATATAGGTCCTGATGGCGCGGGTCACTATGTGAAAATGGTGCACAACGGCATCGAGTACGGAGATATGCAGCTGATCGCAGAATCCTACTTCCTGATGAAAAATGTCCTGGGCTTAAGCGCCGAAGAACTGCATGAAGTGTTTGCCGACTGGAATAAAGGCGAGCTTGATAGTTATCTCATCGAAATCACAGCAGATATCTTCACGAAGAAAGATGAGGAGACAGGAAAACCGATGGTCGATGTCATCTTGGATAAAGCAGGACAAAAGGGTACAGGAAAATGGACAAGCCAGAGTTCGTTAGACCTCGGTGTTTCCTTACCGATCATCACTGAATCTGTCTTTGCCCGTTTCATCTCAGCCATTAAAGATGAACGTGTGAAAGCAAGCAAAATGCTGAAAGGACCTGACACGAAACCATTCCAAGGCGATAAAAAAGCGTTGGTTGAATCAATCCGTAAAGCTCTTTACATGAGCAAGATTTGTTCGTATGCTCAAGGATTCGCACAAATGCGCTCTGCATCTGATGAGTACAAATGGGATCTTCAATACGGGGATATCGCAATGATCTTCCGCGGAGGATGCATCATCCGTGCTCAATTCCTGCAAAAGATCAAAGAAGCTTACGACCGTGAATCAAATCTTTCAAACCTTCTATTAGATCCTTATTTCAAAGAGATCGTAGAAAGTTACCAATATGCACTTCGCGAAGTCATCAGCGTAGCCGTCCAAAATGGTGTACCGGTACCCGGCTTCTCTGCGGCACTGTCTTACTACGATAGCTACCGTACAGAAACCCTGCCTGCAAACCTGATCCAGGCTCAGCGTGATTACTTCGGTGCCCATACGTATGAGCGCGTGGACAAAGAAGGTACTTTCCATACTGAGTGGATGAAATAATCGAATGAGTATAGCCCCTTTCCTATTAGGAGAGGGGTTTTTATTTTTATGAAAGGATATAAACAAAAAATATTAAATTATCGGAATTTTATCGTATGAGAGAGACAGGGTGTGTTACCATAATATTACTTAAATGATATGGATGGAGAATGCTTCAAAATATAAAAGAAAGCAAAGTAATGAATGTGAGGTTATCAAGGAGTGATTTTCAGTGCTTAAGATTGATATAAGAAGACCACAAATAGAAGACAACGATGAGCTGAATCAATTTTTTTCTACAGTCATTAAGCATACCTTTGCCAGAGAAGGTTTAGCGGAGCTGCTTGATGACATCGAAAGTGAAATAGAGAGCAAGAAAAAATACTTAAAAAGTGACTTGGACACTAATGGGACGAACCGATACTTTCTAATCGCTTCAGAAAAGAACGATGCTGACATCATCGGAACCATTGAATACGGTCCTGCCAGTGAACTGATTCGCACCTGTACTGATGGAGCATTGAATGAGATGTATGAAATCGGAACCGTGTTTGTGCATCCCGATTATCAAGGACGTGGTGTTGGGACATTACTATTAAACGTCATGTTCCTTACCTTTCTAAACCGGGGGATCCAGGAATTCTGTCTGGACAGCGGATACGCAAATGCCCAGAAGATATGGAAGCGGAAATTTGGTGAACCTGATTATTGGCTGAAGGATCATTGGGGTGATGGGGCTGATCATATGATCTGGCAGAAATCGATGAATGATGTTTCCATCAACTTTAGATGGTGAGTTTACTAGAGCCGGAACATATTTTAATAGAACGATGGGGGTTATGATGAAACCACAAATGATCAACATACAAAAGCGTATGAAAGAGTATGGTGTAACGGGATTAAGCATGTCAGTCATTGAGGGGGGCAGCATCAGCAGCACAGAATGCTTCGGTTTACTCGAAGCAGGAACGGATAAACGGGTGGAAAGTGATTCGATTTTCAGTGCTTGTTCAATCAGTAAATTTCTAACCTCCATGTTGGTCATGACCCTGACGGAACAAGGTATTCTGAATTTAGATGAGGATGTAAATCAAACGCTAACATCATGGAAGGTCCCTCTACATGGATATACTGGGAACGTTACCTTAAGAAATTTACTTAGTCACCAGTCGGGGGTTGTCGATCCTGAAGGTAGCTTCAATGAACTCGATCCGAATTTCGGAACGCCGGCGTTGGTTGATTTGTTACAAGGCAAAACCGCTTATTGTAAGGTCCCTATTGAATTGAAATATGAGCCTGAAAGCGACTTTCAATATTCTGATGCAGGCTTTTGTATCATTCAACTGTTGATTGAAGACGTTACAGGGAAACCTTTTTCCGAAGTCATGAGCGAACATCTTTTTCAACCAATACATATGGAAAATAGCACATTTGATCCTCCTTCTCAAAATGTCTCATGTGGTCATACGAATGAAGGAAAAGTTGTGAATGACAAACATCCAATTTATCCGTATCCTGCTGCTTCGGGACTTTGGGCAACGCCTTCAGATTTAGCACTTGTAGTGATTGAACTCATGCATGCGTTAAAATGGGAAAGCAAACTCAATCTTTCGTCAAGTAAAGCAGCCGAAATGATCCATCCACAAGGTGGTAAGGCTTGGACCGGACTGGGGGTTTTCCTGGACCAAAACGATAAGGGGATCGAAATATCATCACTTGGGTGGGGCGTCGGTTTTCAATGTATGATGCTGGCCTATCCTCAATTGGAAAGGGGCTTGGTCGTCATGACCAATACAGACTTAGGTGTTCATCAATTAAAAGGGATCATTGGGGACGTGTACAAGGCTTTTTTAAATGATTGACTAACACAAAAGGGGGAATCAAATTGAAGTTTGTCTTAAGAGAAGCGACCTTAGACGATTACGAAAAAATAAAACCAATCCATAAAGAGGTTCACGATCTCCATGTTTCAGGAAGACCTGATCGTTACAAACCGACTGAACATACGTTGGACATGGGTTATTATCAGGGATTGATTATGAACGATGATGCGGAAGTGTTTGTAATCGATCTTTACGATGAAATCATCGCCTTTACATTTTTAAGGAAGAACGAAACCCCTGACCGAGAAACTATAGTGAAAAAAGAATATGTCTTCATAGAGGACTTCGGAGTAACAGAAAAATATAAAGAAAAAGGATTAGGAAAACAATTGTTTACTAAAGCAGTAGAATTTACAAAGGACACAGGAGCCGAAAGCCTGGAGCTCGGTGTCTGGGAATTTAATGATACGGCTATTCAGTTTTATGAAGCAATGGGAATGAAGACACAGGCTAGAAAAATGGAAATCAGGGTACATGGATAAGGCACATGAAAATTATCGAGAGTGGGCTCTCTTAAAAATGGGAGCCTTCTTTATGGAATCTAAACATTGAGTTTAAACTATGAATTGGAGGTCCATTCATGACAAGACTAGTAATCATGACTGTTGGTAAAACCCATAGCGGAAAATCAACCTTCGCCAGGAGCCTGGAAGAACAATTGTTGAATTCCGTTGTGATCGACCAGGATACCCATGCTGAATTCATCAACACCTTCTATAGGAGGATGCTTCCAATGAAAGGACCAAACGCGCTCAAATATGCCATCAGTGAAACGATTGTGGGTTATGCCATGAATGAGACATCATTTCATCTCATTCTTTGTAATTCGAATCTCAGCCGCAGTGGACGGTTGAAGTTGTTGGAGCATTTCAATGAGAAGGGGTTAACCACGATCCTCGTCCATTTGGATATCCCAGAACGGGTTCTTCAAGCCAGAGTGGCAACCAGTGAGCGTAGTACAGCCATCTTCAGGAGCGCCACTACTTTTGAAGAAGTGCTGAACCGTCAACAGACTGACGGTTACTTCAAGGACGTAGCGGCACCTGTCGAAGGGGAAGCCGATCATTTATATGTCATCAGAGATTCGGGTGCAGTGCAGAATGTCATTGGGAAGATTATTGATGTAGCACAAAGAATATGAGTCATTGATTGATGACACTTAAAGAATATACGAAGTTCTTCAACTAATAATGGCATAAGCAAAAGAGTGGATTATATGGATCTTACCATTAGGATTTTTGGTATGAATTAAACAAATAAAAAACGACTCCCTAGTAAACTAGAGAGTCGTTTTCGGATATCACCCGATCAATTCATCAAACAACAACACACGTGCAGGTGATGCATCGGTGTTTTCAATCTTTAGTGGAGCGGCAACCATGAAGTATTGGCCGGCTTCAACGTCTTTCAGTTGAAGTCCCTCCATGATGATGACTCCGCTTCCCATTAAACTTCGATGAGTAGGGTGTCCTTCCTGGGCTCTTTCGATACCAAGTGCATCGATTCCAACCCCTGAGATTTTTTTGTCTGCAAGGTACGCCGCTGCATCTTCTGCTACATAGATGAATTCAAAGTTGAATTCGGTATCCCATGAATTTTTTGTTTTAAAGAGGATGAAATCATTCTCTTCAATTTCTAACCCTTCGATATCTTTGAGGCTGATTTTCTCATCCACTTTTGTTAGGTCGAATACTTTAACGGGACGAACGAGCTGCTCGATATCGATCGTTTCGATTGTTTCACCGTCGTTGATCATGTGAAGGGGAGCATCAACATGTGTTCCTGTATGAACATCCATTGAGATGCGGGACTCTGTTACATGACCATTCGTTTTTGTATCGATTGTAGGTTGTTTTTCCGGTTTGTTCTTATAAACCGGCATTCCGTTAAAGATTGGGGCTGTTACATCATAAATTTTCATTGTTTCCACACCTTCCTTAGCATTGGTCTACGTCTAGATTCGCAATTGGCCACCAGTAGAAGCTATCTTTAGCCAGCAGGTTGTCGGCGGCTTTCGGACCCATTGATCCTGCTGCGTAGTTCGGGAATTCTCCGTCACGTGTATGTTCCCATACTTCAGAAATCTTATCGACGAATGCCCAGGATAACTTCACTTCATCCCAATGAGTGAAGTTGGTTGCATCCCCGCGCAGGCAATCCAATAGAAGCTTTTCGTATGCTTCCGGCGTGTTCATCCCGTCTACACTGGTGTTGGCAAAGTTTAGTTTTACAGGAGTCGTTTCAATGTTTTGTCCGGATTTTTTCACGTTTAAGTGAAGGGTGATTCCTTCTTCAGGCTGAATGTGAATCACTAATAAATTTGGTGCCAGTGGCTTGTCCGGATTGTAATACAGGTTCATTGGAATATCTTTGAATTGGATGACGATTTTCGTTGACTTTGTTTCCATTCTCTTTCCTGTGCGGATGTAGAACGGAACTCCGGCCCAACGGAAGTTATCGATCATCAGTTTCCCGGCAACATACGTTTCGGTATTGGATTGATCATCCACGTTCTCTGCTTCGCGATAACCTGGCAGATCCTGATTACCGGAAGTTCCAGGCCCATATTGACCCCGTACGAAATAATCTTTCACTTCTTCATGTTCAAACGGACGCAGGGATCGTAATACACGGACTTTTTCACTACGGATTTCGTCTGTCGTCAATTTGATTGGAGGCTCCATGGCAAGTAGCGCAACCATTTGAAGCAGATGGTTTTGAACCATATCGCGAAGAGCCCCACTCTTTTCGTAATAGCGTCCACGATCTTCGACACCCAGCTCTTCAGAGGAAGTGACCTGGATATTGGAGATGTAACGGTTGTTCCATAGGGGTTCAAACATCGCATTGGCGAAGCGGATGACTTCGATGTTTTGAACCATTTCTTTTCCCAGATAGTGGTCGATACGATAAATTTGATCCTCAGAGAACGATTCGCGGATTTGGCTGTTCAGTTTTTCGGCTGAAGGCAGGTCGTGACCGAATGGTTTTTCGATGACCAGTCGTTGGAAACCGTTTGTATCGGTTACACCTTGATTCTTCAGTTGCTCTGTAATCGTTCCGAAGAATTCAGGAGCCATCGCCAGGTAGAAAACGCGATTTCCTTCTAATTCATATGTTTCATCCAGTTCATCAGAAAGATTCTTCAACGCTTTATATGAGTCACTGTTTGAAACATCATTCGGCTGATAGTAGAAATGAGAGACGAATTCATCTATGTTTTCGTTGCTGCCTAATGCTTTATGTACCGATGTTTTGACGTGTTCCTGGAACTCTTCATTCGACCATTCACGGCGTGCTACCCCTACAACGGCAAAACGCTTCGAAATTTTCCCTTTACGGAACAAGTGATAAAGAGATGGATAAAGCTTTCTTTTTGCTAAATCACCAGTGGCTCCAAAAATCGTAATGAGAGATGATGGTGCAGTTGAATTATTCAATGTCATGACCTCACTTTATCTTGTTGCTAGCTTGTTTAATGTATGTCTTCTTATTTAATATCCTATACAATTACTTAATTTTAAAGACTTATGGTTCAATTAGCAAATTATATGCTGATGACTTTTTTTATTAAAAACATGAAAACGTTTTATGCAGAATCTCTACGTCATTATATTGGCTTTAATTCACGTTCTTATTACTCAATTATGTTTCAGGGGGTGATAATGCGGTATGGACGATGGGAGAGAAAGGTAAATAATCGTTGGATGTGCTAAAATAATGGCAGTATGGCTCATCATAGGAGTGAATAAGTTGGAACTATTATTTTTAGGAACCGGGGCTGGAGTACCCGCTAAACTCCGGAATGTAACCAGTATTGCTTTGAAATTATTAGAAGAACGCGGTGCGGTTTGGCTTTTTGATTGTGGGGAAGCAACGCAGCATCAAATTTTACATACTAGCTTGAAACCGAGAAGAATAGAGAAGATTTTCATCACCCACTTACACGGGGATCATATATACGGGCTGCCGGGATTATTAGGCAGCCGCTCCTTTCAAGGTGGAGAGTCCCAGCTTACGGTATATGGACCCAAGGGAATCAAAGAGTATATCCACGTGTCTCTATCAGTCAGCCGGACGCATCTTCTATATCCCCTTGAAGTGATCGAGATCGAAGAAGGGACCGTCTTTGAAGATGAAGGGTTTATTGTAGAGGCGAGGGGGCTGGATCATGCCCTGCCTACCTTCGGATACCGTGTGGTGGAAAAGGATAAACCGGGTGTCCTTCAAGTTGATCAATTACAGGAAAGAGGGATTCAACCGGGACCCGTCTACAAGAAATTAAAATTAGGTGAAGCTGTTCAGCTGGAGGACGGCACTGAACTCAATGGAGAGGATTTTCTTGGACCTTCGATTCCAGGACGGGTTGTCACGGTCCTTGGAGACACCAGGGTTTGTCCAAGTGCTGTCGATTTAGGAAGGTCAGCAGATGTACTCATTCATGAAGCGACCTTCAATCGGGATCAGGAGGAAATGGCCCGTGAATATTTCCATTCGACGACAAAGCAAGCAGGAGAGACAGCTTTACAAGCAGGGGCTAAATTGCTGTTTTTAACCCATATTTCTTCCCGATATGCAAAAGAGTCATGGGAAGAGTTGGAAAGGGAAGCAAGGGAAGTCTTTCCAGAATCCTATATCGCAAAAGATTTCATGGAGTACGTAATACCTGTAAGGAAGTGAGGGGAAGCAAATGAAGACGATTTATTTGGTGCGCCATGCGAAAGCCGAAGGGCAGCCTTTTCATTCTCCGTTAACGGAGGTGGGGAAACAGCAAGCGGTCGAATTGGTTGCATTTCTGGAAAGCCGATCGATTGAGGCAATCTATTCCAGTCCTTTTGTAAGAACCATAGATACTATATCACCATTTGCCAAACAGACCGGATTAACGATTCAAGAAGACGATCGCTTGGGAGAAAGAGTATTAAGTGATCGGGAGCTTCCTGATTGGATGGAAAAGTTAAAGGATAGCTTTGATGACTTTTCTCTTGTTTTACCTGGTGGAGAATCGAATGACCAGGCAATGGAGAGAGCAAGGTCTTTTATAGAAAACGTATTAGAAAAAGAAGAAGATCATGTGGTGTGTGTGAGTCATGGAAACTTAACGACGCTGCTTTTGAAATTGTTTGATGAGAAATACGGATATGATGAGCTGCTTGCACTTTCCAATCCTGATGTTTATGTAGTAAAAGTCGAAGAAGACGAGGCAATTGTTCAACGGATCTGGGAGTAAGTTCATAGAGGAAAAGGGGAGTAAGAATGAAGGAAATCACATTTGACCATATTTATAATCCAGGTCATGAAATAGGAGAGAATGATCTCTATAAACATATTCATTTTCCAGAAATGTTAACAAGGTATGATAGTAACTTTCTTGAACTCAAAAAGCATCCAACCCTGGCTGAATTTAAAGAGGCTGCTCACTTTTTAAGAGAATTTCATCAATCAAAAGGGCAAAAGCATGTGAAATTTTATTTTCCCCGGGATACAAAACCAACAGATGAGTTTATGGATTATTTTAAACGTGAAGGGTATGAATCAGGATTTAATGAACTATACAGTATAGAACCTGGTCAATTTCCTTCTATAGAAGACAATCCTGATATTGAAGTGAAAGTGGTGACCGACAGGGAATTGGATGCGTACCTGGCATTTCAATATAGGGAGGATCTTGAATACGGTGAAGCCTTCGCAAATCAAAAGGTCGATATGCATAAGAGGAATTTTCAAAATCCCCGTTTGATGCAGCTCCTCGCTTTCGATAAGGGGACCCCGGCCGGATCCGTGGATGTGATCATTGAAGACGGGACAGCAGAAATCGATGGACTGATGGTTCATGAATCGTTTCAAAAGAAGGGCATCGGCAGCAGGCTGCAACAGTTCGTCATGAGACAGTTCCCAGAAAAAACCGTGATTCTGGTAGCGGATGGAGAGGACACACCGAGATTGATGTATCAAAAACAAAACTACCGTTGTTTAGGGTTCAGGTATGAAGTCCAAAAAGTGTATGAATAAAAAAGAGAGCTGCACGCCCGTTGGCATGCAGCTCTCTTATTAAGTCTGACAAAACATTCCTTACCAGGCGCGATCATACTGCTTAGGCGCTTCGATCTCTACACCCAGGTCTTTGGCTGCCGTCCTTGGCCAGTATGGGTCACGAAGTAATTCACGAGCGAGTAAGACGAGGTCGGCACGGTCGTTTTGCAGGATTTCTTCTGCCTGAATGCCTGTCGTAATCAGCCCGACTGCACCTGTATCGATCTTCGCTTCTTTTTTAATGGTTTCAGCAAGCTTCACCTGATAACCAGGGAAGACCGGGATTCGCGCGGGTACGACGGCACCGGAGCTTACATCGATCAGATCGACTCCTTGTTCCTTCATCCATTGGGCGAATACCACATAGTCTTCAACGTCCAATCCATCTTGGTTATAATCTTTGGCCGAAACACGAACAAGGAGAGGTCCGTCCCATACTTGTTGAATTCCGTCGATGACTTCACGAAGGAAGCGGTAACGGTTCTCAGCAGATCCACCGTATTCGTCCGTACGTTTATTGGAAAGCGGGGACAGGAATTCGTTGATGAGATATCCATGTGCCCCGTGAATCTCAATCACATCAAAGCCCGCTTTCTTCGCTCTTTCGGCTCCTTTGATGAAGGCATTGATCGTCTCTTTAATATCATTCGCCGTCATTTCTACAGGTGTTTTCATCTCATCGTTGAACGGGATGGCAGATGGAGCAAGAATATCTCCTTCGAGTACGGCCTTTCTTCCTGCATGAGCAAGTTGAATACCTGTCTTCGCACCCTGTTCTTTGATTAACTCCACTAACTCTCTTAATCCTTCAATATGCCCGTCATCCCAAATCCCTAAATCTTGAGGGGAGATTCTTCCTTGGGGCGTGACAGCTGTAGCTTCCTGAATGATGAGCCCAACGCCTCCCACTGCACGGCTTGTATAATGAGTACGATGCCAGTTCTCGACCTTTCCATCTTCGTTATGAGAAGAATACATGCACATAGGTGCCATTACAATTCGATTCTTCAGTTCCACATCTTTAAGCGTATATGGTTGAAATAGCTTTGCGTTCATTTCTGATCACCTTCCATGACGTGGTATTTATTTCGGGTTTCTAAATAGTACTACACATGAATTATAACAACACCTTTTTTGTTAGAAAAGAAATGTGCTTTACTTTCTTCTCTGCTTCAGTTCCTTATACGAATAAACCGTTCCACGCCATTCGATTCCGCCTCGTTTAAAGGTTAAAAACGTAGCTCGTCCAATGGAATAGATAAATAATAGGGCTGTTACAGGTAATGCAAGAAAAAGAAGAGGAGACTCATTCGTCATCTGCTTTATGACTTTGAAATAAGTGATGCCAATGAATAAAATGATCAATAGACTCACGATTCGAATGGGGGGTGACGCTGAAAAAATCGTGATGAAAGGGAGTACCGTAGAGCAGAAGATTCCAAACATGGCAAACACAACGAGCAGCATGGAATAATGCAGGCCGGCAAATGTATTTTTTTCCAATCCGTTGAAGGCTTCTTTCAAGGATCGATACCATTCCACTTCCAGATGCTGAAGGGCCGTGAGGAAAAATTGTTTTTTATGGTGTTTCTTTATCTGAACCCCCAGCTGCAGATCATCATCGGGCATATCCTTAATGGCTTCGTGAGTACCGATTTCCTCATAAGCCGGTCGGGTGATGAGGTTGAAGGCTCCAATGCCCATACCTGTCTTAGAGGAGGGATCGTTCGCTTTCCAGGGTCTTTTATAAAAAGAGAAACCAAATAAGAAAAAAGCCACAAAGCTCTTTAGCCAAAAGGATCCCGATCGAATATTAGGAGCCAGTGTAACGTGGTCCAGTTTCTGTGAATGAAGAAAGGACACCGCTCTGGATAAGATGGTGGGGTCCTTAAAGATGATGTCGGCATCGGTGAAAAGGATCAGGTCTCCTTTTGCCATTTGATACCCTTTATACAATGCCTTATTTTTTCCCAGCCATCCCTGTTCCAGTGAGTCGATATGAAGGACGCTGATTCGTTTATCCAATTCGGCCAAAGCTTCAAGCTTTTCAGGAGTTCCATCTGTTGAACGATCATTGACTAAGATCCATTCAATTTGGTGATAGTCCTGTTTCAGCTGCGACAGGATGCTGTCTGTTATCGTGTCTTCTTCGTTTCTCGCCGGTACGATGACAGACAGGAGCGGCCCTTGAACTGTATAGGAAAATTCTTGAATGGAAGAGAGCTTTGATAAGCCCCTCCACACATCAATGGTAAGAACCAGCCAGACCGCAAGTACAGTGTAAAGTAGAATGAGTAGGGAAATCATTGTGCCGACCTTCTTTTTTGCATTGATTGTATCAATGGAAATTGACATTTGCGAATGATGATGGGTTTTCACCTTATTTTTTCACAGATTGTTTTTTTAATTCCTTCCCAAGAACTTCAGAACGGTTTTTCGCAGATGAGACACATTGGAAAAAGGCATCTCTAACCTGGTAATCTTCCAATGTGGTGATTCCCGCCTCTGTCGTTCCACCTGGACTGGTCACGTTTCTCCTTAATTCCCGGGCTTCCAAACCGGATTCTGCAAGCATTGCACTTGCCCCTGCAATCGTTTGGGTAACGAGGCTTTTAGCGAGTTCCTCCTGCAGACCTAACTCTACTGCCGCATTCTTAAGTAATTCAGCTACATAATAAATATAAGCAGGTCCGCTGCCTGATAGAGCCGTTATAAGGTCTAATTGTTCTTCCGCTACTTCCACTGCTGTTCCTACGGATTGGAATAATGTTGTCGTCCATTCTTTCTGGGAGTCAGAGAGGTACCGGTTGAACGATACTGCCGTAGCTGATTTTCCCATGGCCGCACTGGTATTGGGCATGGCTCTTGCAATGGCTCCGTTAAAGGAAAGTTTGTCGCTAATATGTTCCATGGTGATCCCTGCTAATACAGAAATGACCACCGTATCCCTTGAAAGGTGGGTCCTGATAGAATCTGCTGCCTCATGAAAGTCTTTTGGTTTCATGGCCAGAATGACGACGTCGTATGGTGAATCATGTTCTACATGACGCACACCGAATTCGTGCACGATTTCGTTTAAACGCTCTTGGTTGGCCCGATTGGTAACATGCACTTTTTCATTCATCAGGACCCCGGCTTTCAGAGCTCCACTCATTAAAGCGTAAGCCATCGACCCTGCTCCAATAAACAATGTCTTCATTCGTTCATTCCTCCTCCGTAATTTCCGAAAAAAAAAACAGACCCTCTCATCCATAAAGGACGAAAGGGTCTGCTTCCGTGGTACCACCTTGTTTTGTTCATTCCTCACTGGACGAAACGAACACACTTCACTTCCATGTAACGCTGGAAAAACGTTCTGCTTTAAGACGCTCAAAAGGCAGGTTCACAAATAGAGGGGATGACGGTGCCTTTCAGCCGGTGGGCACCGATCTCTAACATCATCTATTCATTACTAGTCTTTATCATCGCTTTTTCTTTTATCATTATGTAAGGTGACTTTTCAATGGTAAACGTATATTATAGGTGATTATCATAGAAAGACAGCTTATCTGTCAAGTGATTATTTCAGTATATTCAATCATTTTAAAAATGACATTTGTTTGGAAAAAATGTACACTATTAAATGAAGGGTCATTCATTTTTTGTTAACATCAAAGAAATGAATTGGGGAGGGAATGTCGTTTTGGCTGCCTACCCTTTTATTATGAAGAATGTGGTGAATTTATGACAACTTTAGTGAACGATATGGCAAAAATTACTCTATCAACTCCTTTTGCCGTTGGAGATGTGAATGTGTATTTGGTGAAAGGGGACGCCTTGACGTTGGTGGACGCAGGGCCCCTTACAGATACAGCCTGGGTACAGTTGACCGAGCAATTATCCCTTTTGGGGTATACACCTCAAGATATTGAACAAATTGTTCTGACCCATCATCATCCCGATCACGCGGGGCTCATTGATCGGTTTTCTTCCTCCGTCAAAATATATGGTCATCCCTATAACAAGTTTTGGCTGGATCGCAACGAATATTTTCATGAAGTGTATGATCGCTTCTTCCTTCAATTGGCGATAGAATCTGGTTTACCTCAAGTGTATCTTCGAGCAATCCATAAATTTAAGAGTCCTTTGAAATTTATGGGGAACCGAAAACTGGATATTGAAATAAAGGAAGGGGACGTCATACCCGGAATGGAAGACTGGACGATCATTGAAACGTTAGGGCATGCTCAGAGTCACTTATCCTTTTACCGGGAGAGTGATGGTGTTCTGATAGCCGGAGATCATATACTCGCGAATATTTCCCCTAACCCACTCATTGAACCTCCTTTTGAAGGGGAGCCGGAACGTTCAAAGCCATTGCTTCAATACAATGAGTCTTTGAAAAAGTTATTGGCTATTCCCATTTCCCTTGCCTATACAGGTCATGGGGACAATATTACGGATGTTCATGGATTAATTCCCAGGAGATTAGGGAAACAGGATGAAAGAGCACGCGGGGTACTCGAAATGATCAAAGGTAACCGTCTGACCGTATTCGACATCTGTAAGACACTATTTCCTTCCGTCTATCAAAAGGAATTGGGCCTGACACTGTCTGAAACAATCGGACAATTGGATTATCTTGAATCACTTCACTACATAAAGAAAGAATCGCACGAAGGAATCTATTATTATTTTGCCTAGAAAGATGGGACGAGACATGAACAGTAGAATAAAAGGAAAAACCATTGTCATTACCGGTGCCTCTGGAGGAATCGGGGAACAAATGGCCATAAAAGTAGCGGAAAGCGGCGGTAATCTCGCCTTGATTGCGCGTCGCGTCCATCTGCTTGAAGCATTAAAAGAAAAGCTCATAACCGAATACCATTGTAAGGTGGAAGTGTACCCGTTAAATGTAACGGATTACGACGAAATCCCACGCACCTTCAACACCATCCTTGAGGACTTCGGAGCGATTCATGCATTGATCAATAACGCAGGCTATGGAATATTCCAGGAAGCACACGAAACGTCATTCCAGGATGTAAAGGGAATGATGGACGTGAATGTTCTTGGACTTATGGCATGTACGGGAGAAGTCCTTCCTTATATGCGTCAACAAGGTTCCGGTCATATCATCAACATTGCCTCTCAGGCAGGTAAGTTCGCTTCGCCAAAGTCGAGTGCGTACTCTGCCTCTAAGCATGCTGTACTGGGATATACGAACAGTTTAAGGATGGAAGCGAAAAGGTACGGTGTGACGGTGACTGCGGTGAATCCCGGGCCGATCGCCACAGACTTTTTCTCCATTGCCGATGAATCCGGGACGTATGTGAAGAATGTAGAAAAGTTTATGCTTGATCCGGCACATGTCGCTCAAAAAGTCGTGGAAGCCCTTTTTACCAATAGGAGAGAAATCAATCTGCCTCGATGGATGAATATGGGAAGTGTCATCTATCAATTATTCCCATCTTTTGTCGAAAAAGTAGGAAATAACCTTTTCTTCAAAAAATAGTGAAACTAAATCATGCTCTCATTCGTCTAATCTAATAAGGGGGGAGTCTATGAAGAAGTGTTTGACTGTTCTGATCATTTGTTTCTGTTTTCTATTTACCGGTTGCGGGCCTGCAACATCTGTAAATTCATCACAAGAGGGCACAAATTTCATAGGCTTTGTTACCCAGCTTGAAGATAATCAAGTGCTTATTAATGATGTTTGGTTTTCCTTCAGTGATCAAACCGTCATGAAGACAGACAAGGATAAAAAACTGCAAAAAAAAGATATTGAAGTTGGTAAAAAAATAGATGTGACATTTGACGGTAAGCTCCAGGAGTCATTCCCGCGCAGAGCTTCTGCAGATCAATTGGTTTTTCTGACAGATCAACAAAGCAAAACCGAAGAAGGCGCCGTTAAATTAGTCATGAAAGACCCTCGATTTTCACAAGTCGTTATACAATCTATCGAAAAAAATCCTACAGGCCTATATTCAATACGATTCAAAGATCTCTCCATTAACAGAGATGTACACGTCATTGTGAATGTGGACAATGACCGGGTGATTGTGCCCATACATACCTCTACAAAATGACAAAGGAGGAAGCATTGGTTTATAAACCAATGCTTCCTCCTTTGTCATCTATTTCATAGAATTGAAATTTCCTGTCAATCATCTTCATGATCCACCGTCTATCCATATTTCCATCTCACTTTGAGATTATACGGGACAAAATGAGGGTATGCATCAGAGAGTGGAAAAAATAGTTGTTTTCTTTCATGAATGGCTAGAATGTTCGTTTCAGTGGAAAACTATGATTATTGTTGGGAAAAGGATGTGGATGTATGATAGGGATTCTTTTAGCCCTGATCCCCGCAGTAGCATGGGGAAGTCTTGTGTTTGTAAGTGTAAAACTTGGAGGGAATGCCTACAGTCAAACGGTTGGGATCACCATTGGATCATTATTGTTTGCGGTTGGCGTATTCTTCATCAAATCCCCGGAATTGACGTTATTTGTGTGGGGAATCGGCTTCATCTCCGGCGTCTTCTGGGCAGTCGGTCAAGTCAATCAATTAGCGAGTGTAAAGTTCATCGGAGTTGCGAAAACCGTCCCGATTTCAACGGGAATGCAGCTGATCGGAACGACTCTCTTTGGCGTTTTAGTGTTTAAGGAATGGAAAACGACAGAAACGATCCTCCTCGGTAGCGGAGCCGTTTTAGCACTGATTATTGGTGTGTTGTTAACATCATTCACACAAAAATCCGAGGGAGATGATAAGTCTCAACTAAAAAAGGGTCTACTCACTTTATTGCTTTCCAGTTGCGGATACATAGCCTATGTCGTCATTTTAAGATGGTTTGATATTGACGGATGGGAAGCGATTTTGCCACAGGCGATTGGAATGTTTATCGGGGCGGTTGTCATTACGTTCAGGCATAAGCCCTTTACAAAATATACGGTGAGAAATATCTTAACCGGTCTGATGTGGGCATCGGGGAATTTAGGTTTGCTGCTTGCGCTTCCACGCATCGGGGTGGCAACGAGCTTCTCCCTATCTCAAACAGGGATCGTCATTTCTACCCTTGGAGGTTTGTTTTTCTTAGGTGAAAAGAAATCCAGGAAGCAAATCCTTCTCGTCATTGCAGGGTGTGTTCTTATCATTATAGGCGGTGTTCTATTAGGCTTTACGAAAGATTAAGGAGGAATGGATATGTATTCAGATCTAACAGGGAAGGTTGTCGTTATAACCGGAGCTGCTACTGGAATAGGAAAGGCGATTGCCAAAAGATTTGCCAGTGAAGGCTGTAAAGTGGTCATTAATTATTTCAAAGAAGAAGAAAATCCTGAAGAACTAGTAAGGGAAATCGAAGAAGCAGGGGGAACAGCCTCCATTATTCAAGGTGATGTGTCAAAAGAAGCAGATGTTCAGGGCTTTGTTAAATTGGCCCATGATACATATGGTCGCCTTGATATCTATGTGAACAACGCAGGAATCGAGAATGAGGTACCCTCTGAGAATCTTTCACTCGAAGATTGGCAGAGAGTCATCAACACAAATCTGACGGGGACCTTTCTCGGGTGCCGTGAAGCAGCGAAATACATGCTTGATCATAAAATCAAAGGCTCGATCATCAACGTTTCTTCCGTTCATGAAATCATACCGTGGCCTCACTTTGCTCACTATGCAGCCAGCAAGGGTGGGGTGAAATTATTAATGGAAAGTCTTGCATTAGAATTCGCACCCGATGGAATCCGGGTAAACAATATTGCTCCCGGAGCGATTGATACTCCCATCAATGCCGAGAAATTTTCCGATCCCGAAAAGAAAAAAGGTGTGGAAAAGCTCATTCCAATGGGCTATATCGGGGAACCGGAGCAAATTGCTTCCTGTGCAGCCTTTTTGGCTTCAGAGCAGGCAAGTTATGTTACAGGGACCACCCTCATCGCTGATGGGGGCATGACGAAATATCCAGGATTCCAAGCCGGGAGAGGCTGATGTATGTACAGGAGTGGCCAACATCATAATGTGATGTTGGCTCTTTTTATTGTGTTATGGGTATAAGCATTCTTAATCCACTATAGTGATGATCCGCCTTCCCAAGCCGCCTCCGCTTTTCTTTTGTCCAGCTCCAGGGGCTTGGGGCTCGAGGTCATAAGCCAAGTAACCCAAAAAGGCAAAGAGCACCTTTTCGGGTTACTCGCCTTATGCTTGTCGCCCCAGGGCGAGCCCCTTCCGCTTTTCTTGTTATTCTCTCTATTTCCATTAATTTTAGTTGAAAGGGAACGTATATTCGTATAGAATCATAACTATACTATATAAGAACGTTTGTTCTATTTTAGGTAAAATGGAGGACGAATATATGACTGTCGATTACAGTGTGCTGCCACACCATAAGATTCTGTGCATCGATATGAAGAGCTTTTATGCTAGCTGTTCGGCTGTCATGCTGGGTCTCGATCCCCTTGAATGCCATTTGGCCGTAGTAGGGGATCGAGACCGCCAAGGGAGTATTGTTTTAGCGGCATCCCCCAGGCTGAAGAAGGACTTTGGGATCAAAACGGGCTCGCGGATGTTTGAAATCCCAAAGGACCCGCGTATCCGGCTTGTAGAACCAAAAATGGCTACGTATGTCAGGATCTCGACTGAGTTGACCCGGTTATTCCATCGCTACGTACCGAAAGATGCCATTCATACGTATAGTGTGGACGAAAGTTTTATTAAGATTGATGGAGCGACGAATCTTTGGGGGGATGCCACGACCATCGCGGGTAAAATCAAGGATGATATGGAAAGGGAGTTTCAACTTCCCTGCGCCATAGGCATCGGTCCCAATATGCTGTTGTCTAAGCTGTGCCTGGATCTCGAAGCAAAAAAAGGGGGGATTGCCGAATGGACCTATGAAGACGTTCCGGAAAAACTGTGGCCGTTATCACCTTTACGTGAAATGTGGGGGATTGGCGGACGGTTAGAAAAAACGCTCAATCGCATGGGCATTTTCTCTGTCGGGCAATTGGCGCAGTATGACCTGGAGAAGTTGGAGGCCAAGTTTGGCGTTATGGGCAATCAGCTCTATTACCACGCATGGGGAGTTGATTTATCTGAAATAGGAGCACCGATCATGGATGGTCAAATCAGTTTCGGCAAGGGGCAGATCCTGCTGCGCGATTATAAGGAGAAAGAGGAAATCAAACGAGTCATTTTAGAAATGTGTGAAGAAGTCGCCAGACGTGCCCGTACCCATCGAAAGGCGGGAAGGACGGTCAGCTTTGGTGTCGGTTACAGTCACGAAGAATTCGGTGGAGGATTCCAACGGTCAAGGACGATAGAGGAACCGACCAATATCACCATGGACCTGTACCGGGTGTGCCTGGAATTATTCGAAGAGAACTACAATGGGAAAACCGTACGGAAAATCAACATCGCCCTTTCCAATATTGTAGAGGACGCCGCGCTGCAGGTTTCCCTATTCGAACCTGACCGTTGGGAAAAACGGGAACTCGGGTATGTAGTGGATCGGATCCGAAACAAGTATGGATCAGCCGCCCTGCTCCGCGCCGTATCCTATACAGAAGCGGGAACAGCAAGGCATCGTGCCCGCCTGGTGGGCGGACATAAATCGTAACAAATAAATATAGGAGGTGAGAGGATTGATCCGTGATCGGGGAAGAATCAAGTGGACATCCATGATGCTGCCGGAGCATGTGAAATTACTGAGGGATTGGGCCAAGGAAGATACGCACGAGAAGAGGGTCGAACTTGACGAGCAGGAACTGGACAGGATGAATGAAGTCGTCTCAGAGGCGATGGAGTTTGGTAGAATGGTGTCGATTACTCACTATGTAAAGCACCGTCATCAATTATCGATTGGAACCATTCACCATGTCGACTCACTGGATGGAAAGCTGCACGTCGTAGACAGGTTCGAAGACGTACACTATATTCCACTTGCATGCATTGTGGACATTCGCTTTTTCGATTGACAGCCCAATGAAAAGAGAGACTTCACCAGGGTGAAGTCTCTCTTTTCATTCCATTTACTCTTCGTCCAATACTTTTTCTGCCCGCACACATGATTCGAATTTTCCTTTATGGGATGCGTCACAAAACGGCATGTTTGTAGATAAACCACAGCGGCAAAGAGTAAACACCTGTTTCGTTGGAAATACATTTCCGTCAGCATCAATCAGTTCCACGTCCCCGCTTACACGAAAAGAACCATTATCATTCACTTTAATTTGAGCTTTTGCCATGAAAAACCACCCTTTCTATAAAATACAAAAGAATCCCCCTTATCGATAGTAAATTGAAAACAGGAAAAATGCAATATTCTAAAGGAAACAAATGAAATGTGATAATATGGTGGAGTAAGGGAGGTCGTAGAATGAAGATTGAATTAACGAATGAAGCAACTCAAAGGATTCAAGGTAAAATAGATAATCAAACCGGATACCTGAAATTAAAGTATGATACAGAGGGGTGTGGCTGTGTCGTAAGTGGAATTCCTACTTTATGGTTTGTACATGAACCTGAAGAAGGGGAAGATATAACGATTGAAACCAACAGCTATCCGATCCTGGTAGAAAAATCTAAAGTGGTGTTTCTTGATGAAGACCTGAAAATTGATTTTTCTTCCCAAAGTAACACGTTTCAATTAAAAAGCCCCGGGCAGATCATAAATGGAAGAATGAACTTTCTGATGTTTCCGGGGGAGTAAACATAAAAGCCTCAGATCTGAGTACATCCGGGATCCGAGGCTTTTTATAAATATAAAGCCATTTATGAATCGTGATGGATATTGGGGCGGTAAATGGTTCTATAGATACTAATCTAGTTCATTCTCCAATTCCTCAAACAACCGGGCCACTGAAACCCCTGTCTCCCACCCGTCCATCCCGTCCTCTACAGACCAGCACGCAGATAAAACCGAATGACAGAACCCGTAACGAATCAACCGTTCATAAGAGAGGGAGAGTAGAGAGGCCATGGTTTTAATTCTGTATCGAAGCAGCTCTATTGGAACATCCCATTTACTCCATTCATTTAATGTAAACTGAATGCAGTCATATTCTCTCTCACCGATAAGCCCCTTGGGATCGATGGCCGTCCAACCCGAAGATTCCGAGTAGAGAATGTTCCCGTGATGCAGATCACCGTGCAGAAGAAAGAAATCGGTGGAAGTACTGAGCAACTCAGGAAAAAGGTTTTCAGCTTGTAAGACGAGATCTGCAGGTATGGGCCCACTTCCTCCATTGAATCTTTCCCGCAGGCGCCCAATTCCTTTTGACCAGGAATGAACGGTAGGGTAGGGATGATGGCTGACAGGTTTATGCCATAAACGGTGAGCCACATGGGCGAACACCTGCAGGACCTCTTCTTCATCCTCAACGGAGTGAAGGGAGATTCCCGGTGACAGGCGATCTAAAAGGATCCATCCCTCCTCCTTATTGAAATCGAGGACTTCCACCATGCCCCTTCCTTGAAAATCTTGAAGAGCATGAAACTCATTTGAGAAGTCGTTGTTCGGGTACCCGATCTTTAGAACCGCATCCCGTTCATGATCCATTCGGACAGGAATCACAAAATTGTAGCTTAATGAAAAGGGCTCGCCATAGGTTAAGCACAGCCTTTCTTCCAAAATCATCATGAGCTCTTCCACGGTTGAAATCCATTCTTCACCCGATTTGCCGTACATGGTTTGCATTTTTGACCTGAAATCAGTTGGAATCAAGAGACATCATCCCTTTCATTTAATACAAATTGATGAAGAAACCGTTGAATCACGTGTTCATATTCCTCAGGGTTGTCATTATACGATTGAGCATGAGTGCCCCGGAAATCGAGAAACAGCTCTTTGGGTCCCTGTTTTTTTTCAAATAAATCCTTCGTCATTTGAGGCAGGATAAAGTCATCATTTGTGCTGTGGATAAATAACACGGGTTTTCTGATGTTTTGAACAACCGAAATTGGTGATAAATCCTTTAATGTATACCCTTGTCGCAGCTTTAGTGTGCCGCCTACGAGGGGGAGGAGAAATTTTGCCGGCATCTTCACTTCTACGCTCATACGATAGGCGAGCTGTTCACCAAAGTCGGAAAAAGGGCAATCGGCAATATAAAAATCTGCCCGATCTTCCAAACTGCCTGCATATAAAAGCAGAGTAGCTGCACCCATGGACTCCCCGTGAATTCCGAAGAAAACATCCTCGCCTTCCCGATGGATCAACTCATCCACAACAGCCTTTAAATCATACTTTTCAAAATATCCGTAACTTGTCGTCTTCCCGCCGGACTCCCCATGACGCCTGTGGTCATAAATCACGGCATTGAAACCCTGTTTGATGAAAAGGTTCATATACTTGATCGAATTCCATTTGTTTTCTGTCACACCGTGGGAAAAGATCATGAATTTTTTGTGGGGGTGAGGCTTCACGAAAATCGCTTTAATGCCATATCCGTATTGGGAAGGGATCAGCACCTCTTCTTTAGGAAGTGAGTCATAATCCTCTTCTATCAGCCTGGTCGATTCTGTTTCACGAGACCGGATAAAGTCATCCCCTTTTTTCGGTAAATACATAAAACGATTCGTAATATAAATCCCAAGCAGACCTATGGACGAAAGGGTACCGCCAAGGATGGCAAGTTTTTTTCTCATCTTCATCACCTCAAAGCAATATCATTCTTACTCATATTGTAGCAAAAGGAGGAAAAAAGAGGAATTTTTGAATAGGGGAATACAAAGAAAAAGTGTCCCTTAAGAAGAGACACTTTCATGAATGGGTACTTATGATTTAGCATTTTGACCTTTAGTAGGATGAATGGCTTTTTCAAGTTCTTCCTTAGCCATCGGGTTAGAAACCGTGTCTGAGTTAGGTTTGCCCTTTTGGCTGAAGCCTTTATCGCGTTTTTGACTCATGAACTCATCTCCTTCAAGTATTATCTACTTTAGAATGCTCGAAGGAGAAGGAAGGTATTCATGATTGATTCAATTCATACAGACGGTAGTAACCGCTTTCAATGGGGCGGCTGACATGGGGCTTCACCAGCTCGATGGCATGAGCCAGCTTCCCTAAATCAATTCCTGTGGAGATTCCCATTTCTTCTAACATATACACGACATCTTCAGTCGCTACATTCCCTGTTGCACCAGGGGCGAAAGGACAGCCTCCAAGTCCACCGGCAGAAGTGTCAAAGCGGTCAACTCCCGCTTGAAGCGACGCAAGGATATTAGCAAGTGCCATCTTACGGGTGTCATGGAAATGCGCTGTCAGTAATGTGTGGGGCAATTCCTGTTTCAGTAACGCAAAGAGATGATAGGCTTCAGATGGATTAGCTCTTCCTATCGTATCGGCGACGCTCAATTCATCCACGCCCAATGAAACAAATTCCCGACAAAGAGAAAGGGTATCCTCTGGTAAGACCTTCCCTTCATATGGGCAGTAGAAAGCGGTGGAGATACAAGCTCTCACGAAGTAACCCCGCTCTTTTAACTCTGAAATCAGAGGGGCCAAGCCTTCAAGAGCTTCATCTGTCGTTTTATTAATGTTTTTCTGATTAAACGTATTGCTTACCCCTACAAATACGGCCACTGATCGACAGCCCGTATCATATACCCGCTCGATTCCCCTTTTATTGGGAGCGAGAACGATATCTCTTGAATCAATCGTCATGCAGGAGTCAACAATATCACTCGCATCCTTCATCTGGGGTACCCATTTGGGAGATACAAACGAAGTCAGCTCCATTTCCCTGATCCCCGATTGCTTCAGTCGAAGGATAAACTCTTTTTTTACATCAGTCTGAACAAAGTTCTTCTCATTTTGTAATCCGTCTCTCGGACCTACTTCAATAATCGTTGCTTTTTTAGGTAAATTCATAATTTCCCTCCCTCTTTCATTTTAAGAAAATTTCGACATACAAATCAATATAAAAATTTTTTGACGAATTTAGAGGAATTTAACCGCTTACATAGAATGAGTTAAAGTGGAACTGTTTTTAAAGGTTAGTCATAGGCAAACCAATCAGTCAGAAGAGAAAGGGAGGAAGAAAGATGTCGAATGAAGTCGTCATTGTGAGCGCAGTGCGCACAGCCATCGGAAGCTTTAACGGATCATTAAAAGGCATTTCAGCTCAGGAACTTGGAGCGATTGTCATTAAAGATGCCCTGGAGAAGGCTGGTTTAAATGCAAGTGATGTAGATGAAGTGATCATGGGGAATGTATTGCAGGCAGGATTAGGTCAAAATCCGGCTCGCCAAGCATCCATCAAAGCGGGACTCCCTGAGCATGTGCCTGCCATGACCATTAACAAAGTGTGTGGATCAGGATTAAAAACGGTCCATCTGGCAACGCAGGCCATCCTTGCTGGGGATGCGGATATCATCGTTGCAGGTGGAATGGAAAATATGAGTCAGGCTCCATATTTACTAAAAGGAGCAAGAGAAGGATACAAAATGGGAGACCAGAAAGTAGTCGACAGCATGATTTCCGACGGCTTATGGTGTGCCTTTAATGATTATCATATGGGCGTAACGGCAGAAAATCTTTGCGACCGCTATTCACTTACACGTGAAGAACAGGACGAATTTGCGGCCTGGAGCCAGCAAAAGGCAGCTGCTGCGATTGAATCCGGCCGATTTGAAGATGAAATCGTCCCGGTACATATCCCCGTGCGAAAAGGGGAGCCTGTTGTATTCAACCAGGATGAATTTCCCCGTAAAGGGTCGACTGCCGAGAAACTTTCCGGCCTTCGCGCAGCCTTCAAAAAGGAAGGCACTGTAACAGCTGGAAACGCATCGGGCATCAATGATGGAGCCGCTGCCGTTGTCGTCATGTCGAAGAAGAAAGCCGACGAACTGGGCATCACACCTCTAGTCACGATTAAAGGGAACGCCAATGCCGGTGTTGATCCAAGCGTTATGGGGATCGGCCCTGTTGCTGCCGTTAAAAAAGTATTGGAAAAAACAAAGCTGACGATTGAAGATATGGAATTAATTGAAGCCAATGAAGCATTTGCTGCCCAATCATTAGCGGTGGATAAAGAACTTCAATTCAAAAAGGATACTCTTAACGTAAACGGCGGAGCCATTGCATTAGGTCACCCGATTGGAGCCAGCGGAACACGGATCCTGGTGACCCTGATTCATGAAATGAAGAAAAGAGGCGTTCAAAACGGATTGGCTACGCTTTGTATCGGTGGCGGCCAGGGAGTAGCGACAGTCGTTGAACTTCATAAGTAAGGAATGGAAAGATCCAGATTCAAGGAGGGAATACAATGAAAGAAGTATACACTTCATATGACGAAGCGGTGGCAGACATCCACGATGGCGCCACTTTAATGGTTGGAGGATTCGGCCTGTGCGGGATTCCTGAAAAACTCATTCTTGCCCTTGTAGAAAAAGGTGTGAAAAACCTGACCGTCATCTCCAATAACTGTGGGGTAGACGACTGGGGCTTAGGTTTATTATTGAAAAATAAGCAGATTGATAAAATGATAGGCTCCTATGTCGGGGAAAACAAAGAATTTGAAAGACAGGTATTATCTGGGGAACTGGAAGTGGAATTGGTTCCTCAAGGTACGCTTGCAGAGAAGATCCGTGCCGGGGGAGCAGGGATTCCTGCCTTCTATACGCCGGCAGGAGTCGGGACACCGGTAGCCGAAGGAAAAGAAACACGCACATTTAATGGAAAAGAATACTTGCTGGAAGAGGCCTATACGGCAGACTTTTCCCTTGTTCGAGCGTGGAAGGCCGATAAGATGGGGAATCTGATCTACAACAAAACGGCTCAAAACTTTAACCCGATGATCGCGGCTGCAGGAAAAGTGACGATTGCCGAAGTAGAAGAGCTTGTTGAAATCGGAGAGATCAATCCGAATGAAGTGCATACCCCGAGCATCTACGTGCAGCGACTGATTCAAGCAGACCAGGAAAAACGCATTGAAAGAAGAACAGTGAAGCAAGCATAGAAGGGAGAGTTGAACGGGATGGATCGTGCCAAAATGCGTGAAAGAATAGCAAGAAGAGCGGAAAAGGAAATAGAAGATGGTTTCTATGTCAATTTAGGAATCGGGATGCCTACACTGGTAGCCAATTATATAACAGAAAACAAACAGGTTGTCCTTCAATCTGAAAATGGATTACTTGGAATCGGCCCATATCCTGAGGAAGAAGAAGTCGATGCAGATCTCATCAACGCCGGGAAAGAAACCGTTACGGCAATTCCAGGCTCCTCTTACTTTCATAGCTCGGAATCATTCGGGATGATTCGTGGAGGCCATATCAATATTGCCATCCTGGGTGGAATGGAAGTAGCCGAAAATGGTGATCTTGCCAACTGGATGATACCTGGGAAAATGATCAAAGGGATGGGTGGAGCAATGGATCTCGTCCATGGGGCCCAGCGCATCATCGTCATCATGGAGCACGTGAATAAAGCCGGTGAGAGCAAGATCCTGAAAGAATGCACCTTGCCTTTAACAGGAAAAGGCGTCGTCCACCGGATCATCACCGATCGTGCCGTGATGGATGTGACGGAAGAAGGCTTATTGCTTCGTGAAGTGGCGAATGGCTTCTCCGTGGAAGATATCCAATCATCAACGGATGCGACATTGATTGTAGGAGAAGATGTGAAATTGGAAGCCTATTGATGGAGAGAGTCGGTTATAAGGGGCATGTTCCTCTTTTGACCGGCTTTTTTTGAGCCTGATTTTTGACTAAAACTAAAAAAAGATTTATAACTATGACAGATAGGGGGAGTCAGCGCATGTCTAAGAAAAAGAAACAGGAAGCAGAAATGACGTTAAAGAATTCCATCAACCAGGATCTATTCGAACAATTAAAGCAGAAGAAGAAAGAGCTTGAAAAAGTAGAGTCTGTGAAAAAGGAAGAAGAGCGTCTTAGAAAAATAGAAGAGAAGAAGCAGCGGGAGAAGAATAAGAGCTTTGAAGAGCTGCTGAATGAAAGCAGTATGGATTGGAAGAGTTACAAGGATTAATGAGGGATGTAAAAGTAGTACCACATCAAGCAGAATGGAAAGAAAAATTCGAAACAGAAAAGCGTTCAATTGGTATGAAAAAAAATAAGCGGGAAGGGAATTAAGAACCCTGACCCGCTTATTTTTGTTCACTCAATCCCTATGTTGCTCATACCGTGATAATTTAGTTAAGTGTTTAAGCACATCCAACTCCTCAGTAGATATTGGATTCGCATTGGCAGCATCAATATTCTCTTGAAGCTGCTGAACAGAACTGGCTCCAGGAACCACTGCTGCAACCGATTGGTGTGAAAGAATATATTGGAGGGCAAGCTCATTCATTTTGCGTTGGTCTCCCATTTTACTATGAATGGACTCGATCGTTTCTTGAAGCTCTTGATAAGAATAGTCCAGATACCCACTCTCTTTCATTTTCGCAGAAGCTTTGGAGAGCATTTTCTCAGAAAGAAGTCCTTTTGCCAATGGCCCCCGGGCCACGATACTCACCTTATTCTCATCCAATAGGTCCATCCATTCTTCCGGGCGGCGATCCAGTAAGCTGTACTGCATCATCACGCTCTCTAAGGAAGAACTCTTCAGGAATCGCTTAATGACATTCGGCCGAATGGAGGAGATTCCATAATGGCGGATCAAACCTTCACTCTTTAATTCTTCAAAAGCCTCGATCGTTTCTTCAAAATGATCTTCAATCGTCCCGCCATGAAGCTGATAAAGATCGATATAGTCCACTTTCAGGCGGGCTAAGCTATCCTTGACGGCAGACTTGATATAGGATTTGGAAGGATCCCAGCGCCAGCCATCTTCCACGTCATCCCAGCGATTTCCTACCTTTGTGGCAAGAATGATGTCATCTCGGACCTCGCGGATGGCGTTACCCACAATTTCTTCATTTTGACCAAAATCATATAAATCAGCGGTATCAAGATAATTGATCCCATTCTCTAAAGCGTGTTGCACAATTTCCTTGGCAGCTTTCTCTTCGGTTCCAAGTGACATACAACCGAGTCCCATCTTTGATACAAATAAATCGGAGTTTCCTATTTGTCTTTTTTCCATTGTATCCGTCCTTTCGACATTAGCACTCTCTATTATATTAACGAAAGTCGGGACGATTAAACAAAAGATACGGCTGGTTTCAACGATTGGCTTCGATCCATTCCTTCACCGTGGAATAGGTTTGATTATATTGCTTCAGCTTCTCCCTGATTTCCCATGCTTTACCTACCAGGATGATCCGGTCTTTTTCAGCAATCACCTTCAAGGGGTTTCACCTCGATCCTCGAATAGGATATGGTAAAATGTATGAGGACAAGGTCAATGACAGAACAAGGAGAGTTGAGCGGATGAAAAAATTTGAAGAAAAGACGATTAAAACAGAAACCATCTATCAAGGGAAAATCATTGATCTTCAGGTGGATGAAGTAGAGCTTCCCAATGGAAAGACTTCCAAGAGGGAACTGATTAAGCATCCTGGGGCTGTTGCCGTTATTGCATTAACACCAGAGGGGAAACTTGTCATGGTAGAGCAATATCGCAAAGCGTTGGAGAAATCCATCATCGAAATTCCTGCAGGGAAGCTAGAGCCGGGGGAAGAGCCCGGTAAAACAGCCCTTCGTGAATTGGAAGAAGAAACGGGCTACGGTTGTGGGAACTTGGAGCATTTGATTTCGTTTTACACGTCTCCCGGATTTGCAGATGAGCTGGTTCACTTGTATATCGCTCACGACCTTTATCCCATTCAGGAATCGAAAGAAACGGATGAAGATGAATTTGTAGAGTTGATTGAAGTAACAGTCGAGGAAGCGGTGCAGCTTATAAAGGAACAGCGGATTTACGATGCAAAAACGGCTTATGCCGTTCAATATCTGCAACTGCAGAAGCTTACAAAATAAGAGAGAACAGGACAGCCAAAAAAGGCTGTCCTGTTTTCATGCGGTAATCAAATCTTAATTGAGGTCCCCTGGAATAAGCGAATAAACACACGTATTACGTGCATCTTTCCCATTTTCATCAAGATGATCATGACGAATGATGCCTTCAAGCGTAAATCCCAGTTTTTCAGGTACTCTTTTGGAACCTGCATTTCTCTCATCACAGCGAATTTCCACCCGCTGGCAGGAGAGGTCATTTAAGGCGAAATGTGTCAACGCGTTTACCGCTTCAACGATATACCCTTTTTTCGTGTGCTTCGTATGAAGCCAATATCCGATCTCCACTTTTGGCACATGCCAATCGATGCGGTGCAGTCCTGTAGATCCAATAAATTCATCTGTTTCTTTCAGATAAATATGTAGTCGAATGTCGGTCTTCTTTATGAATTCTGCATAGGAATCCCGTACTCCCGCCTCCACTTCTTCCAGGGATTGTTCTTTACGGGCGAAGGGAAGCCAGGGTTTTAATTCATTTCTTGATTCTGAGATGGCATCAAAGACGTCTGATCCGTCTCCGGGCAGGCACGGTCTAATATAAAGGCGGGGCGTTTCAATCCTATCGGGAAACTCGATTAAACTTGGAATTCTCATAATATGCTCCTCCACTTCCACCATAAGGTTTCTATGATTATACGGTTATCCCCATGGAAGTTCAATAGAATAGAAGAGAGAAGAATAAACGTGTCCCTCCCTACATATAGATTAGTAATCGATATCTAGGAGGAGCACTGTGATGCGCAAAAAAATATCAAATTCAAATCCACTCGTTCAACATGTACAAGCACATTCCTCAATCTATTTATTTATCATTACGCTGTTTCTAATGGGGATCATTTTTGGGGCAATCGTGGTCAATTCCTTGTCATTTGCCCAAAAAGAAGACCTTTATTTCTATTTAAGTAAGTTCTTCAGCGAAATGGAAGATGGCAGTATGACGTCAGCAGAAGAGCTATTCCGTCAGAGCTTCCTTCATAATGTAAAGTATCTCGGACTGATGTGGTTACTGGGAATCTCGATTATTGGACTCCCCCTCATCTTCGTTCTATTATTTATGAAGGGTGTAGTGGTTGGATTTTCAGTAGGTTTCCTTGTGAATCAAATGGGATGGAGCGGGTTTTTATTATCCTTTGTCAGCGTCTTACCGCAAAATATCATTATTATTCCGGCGTTTATTTTCATCGGAGCGATCAGCGCCAGTTTCTCCCTTACGCTGATTCGAAAGATCTTCATGAGGCAGACATCATCCATGCAATTTCAAATGATTCCGTTCTTATCCAGATACGTGATTTTCTTGGTGGTGGCGATAGGGATTGTCACGATTGCAGCAAGCATTGAAGCGTATCTTTCTCCTAACTTAATGGAAGCGGTTATTTCGAAAATAAAATAAAACGATTCTTATATAAGAATCGTTTTATTTGTTTAATTATAATAATTTTATTTTGCTTATTCCTCCCTTTTTGATATAATAGTAAGGACATTGACGAGGGAGGAGAGGACTATGGAAAGCCGTATTGAAAGAATCAAAAAACAACTTCATTCTGCCAGCTACAAGCTTACGCCGCAGCGCGAAGCAACGGTACGCGTGTTATTGGAACATGAAGAAGATCACCTCAGCGCCGAAGATGTATACCTCCTCGTTAAGGAAAAATCTCCGGAAATTGGACTGGCAACCGTATATCGTACGTTGGAATTGCTATCTGAACTGAAAATTGTGGATAAAATCAATTTTGGCGATGGTGTATCGCGTTATGATCTCAGGCAAGAAGGGGCAGCTCACTTTCATCATCATTTAGTATGCATTGAATGTGGAGCGGTCGATGAAATACAAGAAGATCTCTTAGAAGACGTGGAAGCGATTGTTGAACGTGATTGGAAATTTAAAATAAAAGATCACCGCCTTACCTTTCATGGTATTTGTTCCAGATGCCAGGATAAAGAAGAGGATCCAGAAGAATAAGATGATGCCGAAAAGCCTTAAAGATTCCTGTCGTTGTTTCTCATTTGAAACATCCCATACATACTCTTTAAGGCTTTTTTATATACATGGCCAGAAATTTTCACCGTTTTAACTCCATAAGGTATAAAACAGATTAAAAACGTCATAGCTTGTATTAATAGACGTTAGTACCGATGAATATGGAGGACGACAAGATGATAAAAGGAATTCAAATGGTATGGCAGACCATTAAAGTGTTTATTTTATTTACTGGATCAACGATTTTGTTTTACTATGGTATTATGTGGATCAGTGAAGAATACGAAGGCTATCACAGATATGATGAACCCGAGGGCGCAGCAGTCAAGGTGTATTCTTCTGTGACGGATGAAGAAAGCCATTGGTATGATCGGCTATTATTTTTTTATATGAACGGGGAGTAATGCAGTGTGGAAGACAATATTCAAGATTTCATGCACTTTTTAATAGTAGAAAAAGGACTGGCCAAAAATACGATAGAGTCGTACCAGCGTGACTTAAAGAATTATGCACTATACTTAGCGAAGGTGGAAGAAATATCGGAACTGAACGCCGTTTCGAGAATGAACATAGTCCAATTTCTCGGCCACTTAAAGAGTCAGGGGAAATCTTCAAAGACAGTTGCACGTCATGTTGCATCAATCCGATCCTTCCATCAATTTTTGTTAAGAGAGAAAGCGACGGAACAAGATCCAACTGTGCATATCGAGACACCGAAAACAGAGCGGACGCTTCCGAAGATTTTAAGCATAGCCGAAGTGGAAGCTTTACTCGAAGCCCCTGAGGAATCTACACCACTGGGGATGAGAGATAAAGCGATGCTTGAAATCCTTTATGCGACAGGTATCAGGGTAAGTGAACTCATTCAACTAAAGCTGGATGATGTCCACTTGACCATGGGATTTGTCCGATGTATAGGAAAAGGGAATAAAGAACGGATTATCCCCATCGGACAAACGGCAATGAATGTTTTGGAGAAATACTTAGGGGATGCCCGGTTGAAATTAAGAAGCAAGAAGCATCGGGATGATCACCTGTTTTTAAATCATCATGGTAAAGGCCTGACAAGACAAGGTTTCTGGAAGAACTTAAAAGCTCTTGCAAAAAAAGCCAATATTGAAAAGGATCTGACTCCTCATACACTCAGGCACTCATTCGCAACCCATTTATTGGAAAATGGGGCAGACCTCCGGGCAGTACAGGAAATGCTCGGTCATGCAGATATTTCCACCACACAAATCTATACACATGTAACGAAAACACGCTTAAAGGATGTATACTCACAATTTCATCCGCGGGCTTAAAAGTTGAAGAGAGATGTCTTAAAGAAAATAGTATTCTTTAAGGGATCTCTCTTGTTTTTTTGGAAAGGAAAAAGTAGAATGTAGATGTCAGACTTCTGACGTTAAATCCTGTCGATTGCTATAATGCAGTTAAGGGTAAGATACGATTAAAGATTAAAAAATGTAACCGCTTTTTTAAATAAGGAAGTACATATAGGAGGTTTATTTGAATGAGTAACTATACATACAAAAGAGTTCATCTGATCGTCATGGACTCAGTGGGCATAGGTGAGGCGCCGGATGCCGACCTATTCAATGATATTGGATCGGATACGATTGGGCACATTGCTGAACATATGAATGGACTGAACATGCCCAATATGGGGAAACTGGGACTTTCGAATATTAAAGAAGTGAAGGGAATTGAAAAAGCTGACAAGCCGTTAGCATACTTCACGAAAATGCAGGAAGCGTCTGTCGGTAAAGACACGATGACTGGACATTGGGAAATAATGGGTCTTAATATTGATAAACCGTTCAAAACGTATCCAGACGGTTTCCCTGAAAAATTAATTCAAAAACTTGAAGCCGAGACAGGAAGAAAGATCATTGGAAATAAGCCTGCAAGCGGAACTGAGATCATTGAAGAGTTAGGAAAAGAGCATATGGAAACAGGAGCTCTTATTGTCTATACTTCTGCAGATCCTGTCCTTCAAATTGCCGCTCATGAAGACATCATTCCAATTGAAGAGCAGTATAAAATTTGTGAAATCGCCCGTGAAATCACGAAAGAAGAGGAATATCTTGTTGGTCGTGTGATTGCTCGTCCATTCGTTGGCGAACCAGGCGAGTTCAAACGCACATCCAATCGTCACGACTATGCGTTAAAACCTTTTAACCGTACCGTCATGAATGAACTGAAGGATTCCGGGTTTGACGTGATCGCCATTGGTAAAATTTCAGATATTTTTAATGGCGAAGGAGTGACTGAATCGATCCGTACAAAGCATAATATGCACGGAATGGACGGACTCATTGAATCATTCGATCAAGACTTCACCGGCTTAAGCTTCCTGAATCTTGTCGATTTCGATGCATTATTCGGACATCGTCGCGATCCAGAAGGATACGGAAAGGCGTTAGAAGAATTTGATGCACGGCTTCCTGAAGTGTTAGAGAAAATGACGGAAGATGATCTTCTTATCATTACAGCCGATCATGGGAACGATCCGACCGCTCCAGGAACAGACCATACAAGAGAATACGTTCCACTTCTCGTTTATTCAAAACGCTTTGACGGAGGGAAAGAATTGCCTATCTCTGAAACATTCGCCGATATCGGCGCTACCGTGGCAGACAACTTTAATGTGACCATGCCGAAGTTTGGTCGAAGCTTCTTATCACAATTGAAATAGGTTTTCCTGGAAAAAATATAGAAAGGGAGAGGGATGAACCATTTCCTCCTCTTTACGTTGAATGATTATAAAAGGAGTAATGAATATGAATTTCGAAAACATCCAAAATGCAGCAAACCATTTGAAAAATCAATACACAGGCCAACCGAAGATCGGACTCATCCTTGGTTCAGGGTTGGGTGTGTTAGCTGATGAAATCCAAAATTCAGTGAAAATACCTTATAAAGAAATCCCTGACTTTCCTGTTTCGACAGTGGCAGGACACGCAGGCCAGCTTGTGTTCGGTCAATTGGCGGGTCAGGAAGTCGTGGCCATGCAAGGGCGCTTTCATTATTACGAGGGGTACGGATTCGATAAAGTCACATTCCCCGTCCGTGTTATGAAAGAACTGGGTGTCGAAGTCTTAATCGTGACAAATGCAGCCGGTGGAGTGAATGAAAGCTTTCAGGCTGGTGACTTGATGTTGATCACGGATCATATTAATAATATGGGTGGCAATCCACTAATTGGGGCAAACGATTCCCGCTTAGGACCTAGATTCCCGGATATGTCAGAAGCATATTGTAAAGAACTGCGTCAAAAAGCGAAAGAAATCGCAGGGAAGCTTTCAATTGAAGTGCAAGAAGGTGTATATGTGGGGAATACAGGTCCTGTATACGAAACGCCAGCTGAAGTTCGTCTTGCCCGTACACTTGGAGGAGATGCAGTAGGAATGTCGACTGTACCTGAAGTAATCGTAGCCCGCCACGGAGGAATGAAAGTGCTTGGAATCTCATGCATTTCAAATATGGCGGCAGGTATCCTTGACCAACCTCTTTCCCATGATGAAGTGATTGAAACAACCGAAATGGTTCGTGCAAACTTCCTGGCATATGTAAAAGAAATCGTAAAATCAATCCAATAGTTGTACAATTCAAATCGAAAACTAAAGGGACTTCCCTTTGACAATACTAGAAGAGCGGGTGAATACAATGAGAATGGTTGACTTAATAGAGAAGAAGCGTGAAGGCGGGGAACTCTCTACAGAAGAAATAAAATTTATCGTTGAAGGTTATACAGATGGAAGCATCCCTGATTATCAGGTAAGTGCCCTGACAATGGCCATCTTCTTCAAAGACATGAGCGACAGAGAAAGAGCAGACCTGACGATGGCAATGGTTGAATCAGGAGATCAAATCGATCTTTCTGCAATTGAAGGAATTAAAGTAGACAAGCATTCTACAGGCGGTGTGGGTGATACAACGACCCTTGTTCTGGGACCACTGGTTGCTTCCGTTGGAGTACCTGTAGCGAAGATGAGTGGACGAGGACTTGGACACACTGGAGGAACCATCGATAAGCTTGAGTCCGTCGAAGGTTTCCATGTGGAAATTGAAAACGATGAATTCATCCGATTGGTGAACAAAAATAAGTTAGCCGTTATCGGACAAAGTGGTAATTTAACACCGGCTGATAAAAAGCTTTATTCATTACGTGATGTGACGGCAACGGTCAATAGCATTCCTCTGATCGCAAGTTCCATCATGAGTAAGAAAATAGCTGCTGGTGCGGATGCTATCGTACTTGACGTGAAAACGGGTGCCGGAGCTTTCATGAAAACACTGGACGATTCAAAAGACCTTGCCAAAGCAATGGTGAACATCGGAAACAACGTCGGCAGAAAAACAATGGCGGTCATTTCGGATATGAGTCAGCCACTGGGCTTCGCGATCGGAAACGCACTTGAAGTGAAAGAAGCGATCGATACATTAAAAGGTGAAGGCCCAGAAGACCTAACAGAATTATGCTTAACTCTTGGAAGTCATATGGTCTACCTTGCTGAAAAAGCATCAACATTGGAAGAAGCGAGAGAACTGTTACAGAAAGCGATTGAAGATGGATCGGCTCTTGAGAATTTCAAAGTATTCCTGGAATCACAAGGTGGAGATCCATCCGTTGTGGATGATCCATCAAAACTTCCACAGGCGCAATATAAGGTTGAGCTTGAAGCGAAAGAAGATGGTTATGTATCAGAAATTGTGGCCGATGCAGTAGGAACTGCAGCTATGTGGTTAGGAGCAGGCCGTGCAACAAAAGATTCTGTTATCGATTTAGCGGTTGGTCTTGAGTTGCGCAAGAAGATCGGTGATTCTGTCAAAACGGGAGATTCTCTTGTGACGATCTATAGTAATGATGAGAATATCGACAATGTAAAAGAGAAATTATACGAAAGCATTAAAGTAACATCTGAACAAGTGAAAGCACCTACGTTGATTCATACTGAAATCACAGGTTGATTTTTAATTTTGATCGGGGCCTTTGCCAAGAGGATTATTTCTCTTAGGTAGGGGCTTTTTTTTATGAGTTTATAGGGCAATGTGAATACCGAATTATGGGAAAATCAGCAATTCCAGGTGTAGAAGACGCAATGAACATCCAAATTGACGCAATTACTTCTCAAATAGACGCAATTAATTGAATTTTGACGGATTCATCGTGAAAATGACGCAATGAACTTTCCATAGCAGTCTCTCAAACTCAAAAGAGCTGATTTCACACGACAAAAATGCTGCATCTCAACTATGATCTTGATGAAAAACACCTCGTTTCATCCCCTTTTTGAAGATCCCCCTTTGTATTTAACCATCTTTCAACCATTTTCATCACTTACCATCTATCATTCATGGTCTAACCTCACTTTTTTACCAATGTTTGTATAAAAATGATGCAGTTGGAAAAAATGGGTCTATGAGTATTGATTTAAAACGAGATTTGATTGGAGGACAGTTGGATGAAACGTTTTGCGTATATAGTGGTTACATTTGTTTTAGCAGCTTTTTTGTTTCCTTCAATGGGGTTTGCCCAGGAGAAGAAGTCGGAATTAGCTGAGGTAGCGAAATCAGCTGTTTTGATTGAGCGGGATACTGGAACGGTATTATATGAGAAGAATAGCCATGAAAAGCTGGCGCCAGCATCCATGACTAAGATTATGACAATGATGTTGATCATGGAAGCCCTTGATAAAGGTCAAATAAAGTGGGAAGACAGTGTTCGGGCGAGTGAATATGCCGCATCGATGGGTGGATCACAAATCTTCCTGGAGCCCGGTGAAAGCATGACGGTTGAAGAAATGCTTAAGGGGATTGCGATTGGTTCAGCCAATGATGCATCAGTAGCCATGGCGGAACATATATCAGGAAGTGAAGAAGCCTTTGTTGAAAAAATGAACAAAAAGGTAGAAGAGCTTGGGTTAAAAGACACTCGGTTCAAAAACCCGACAGGCTTACCGTCCAAAGATCATTATAGTTCGGCCCATGACATGTCCATGATGGCCAAGGAACTTCTAAAATATGAAGGAATCACCAAGTTCACAGGCAGCTATGAATCGTACTTACGGGAAGATACGGATAAAAAATTCTGGTTGGTGAATACGAATAAATTGGTTCGTTTTTATGACGGCGTGGATGGACTGAAAACCGGATTCACCAATGAAGCGAAATACTGCTTAACGGCAACGGCGAAGAAAGATAATATGAGAGTCATTGCTGTCGTGTTCGGAGCACCGACTCCTAAAGAGAGAAACAACGAGGTGAGTAAAATGCTGGATTATGCCTTCAATCAGTATTCAACCAAACCTCTCTTTAAAAAAGGAGACTCCCTGGCACAGGTGAAAGTATCTAAAGGGAAACAAAACAGAGTGGATGCAGTGACGGAAGAGCCCATCTCCCTGTTAACGCAAAAAGGTGAAAAACTGGATAAAGTAGAACAGAAGATAACACTCTCTAAAGACCTGAAGGCTCCTATCAAAAAAGGAGATAAAGTGGGGACCCTTGTCATCATGAACAAAGGAGAAAAAGTGTTGGAAAGCACTCTCGTCGCAAAGAAAAATGTAAATGATGCAAGCTGGTGGGAGTTGTACAAAAAATCCTTTGGACTATTCACGAAAGTTGGAAAGTAAAACCATCTTTACGATTTCGGTTAAAAATAACCTCTAATTATGACGAATTCCTTCTAGTTTTGTCATGGAGAAGGAATTCACTAAAAGAATAGCGAAATGACTCACTATACGACAGAGAAGGAGGCTTTCTGATAGTGAGTCTTGCTATTAACTTAGAAGTCAAAAAAGATGTTTTGTGTATTCGTTTAAGTGGTGAGCTGGATCATCATACTGCCGATGAGCTTAGGGAAAAAGCTTCGAATCTGATTGAAAGTGAGAATGTGAAGCATATCATTTTGAATTTAGAGGAACTAAGCTTTATGGATAGTTCAGGATTAGGTGTGATTTTGGGTCGATACAAGCAGATTAAACAAAAGCATGGAGAAATGGTTGTGTGTGCGATCTCCCCTTCTGTAAACCGATTATTTGAAATGTCCGGATTGTTTAAGATTATACGTCTTGAGCCGTCTGAAGAAAACGCATTACAAAGATTGGGGGTCGCCTGACATGAGAAATGAAATGAACATTCAATTCAGTTCTTTAAGCCAAAATGAGTCCTTTGCCAGAGTTACCGTTGCTTCATTTATTGCACAGCTGGATCCGACGATGGATGAGTTGACTGAAATCAAGACAGTCGTATCTGAAGCTGTTACAAATGCCATCATTCACGGATATGACAACAGACCGAATGGTACCGTCTATATTTCTGTCATTATGGAAGAAAATGGGTACATCGATATGACCATCCGCGATGAAGGAGTCGGGATTGGTGATGTAGAGGAAGCCCGTCAACCGTTGTTCACGTCCAAACCTGAGCTTGAGCGTTCTGGAATGGGCTTTACCATCATGGAAAATTTCATGGATGAAATAGAAGTGTCATCACACCCAGGTACAGGCACCACGGTAAGACTAAAGAAGCACTTGACCAATAGTAAAGCGCTATGCAATTAAGGAGTCGTGCCCATGGATGTCGAAGTTAAGAAAGAAAAGGAACAGACCTTTCTGAAGGATCATGAGGTGAAAGAGCTCATAAAGCAGAGCCAGGACGGTGACCAAAGTGCCCGGGACTTGATCGTCCAGAAGAACATGCGTTTAGTATGGTCCGTCGTCCAGCGCTTCCTCAATCGGGGATATGAGCCTGATGATCTCTTTCAGATAGGCAGTATCGGGTTGCTGAAATCAGTCGATAAGTTTGATTTAAGCTACGACGTCAAGTTTTCAACATATGCCGTTCCGATGATAATTGGTGAAATCCAGCGGTTCATCCGGGATGACGGAACTGTAAAGGTAAGTCGTTCACTGAAGGAAATGGGAAACAAGATTCGTAAAGCCAAGGATGAACTTTCCAAGAAATTCGGGAGGGTTCCGACGGTGAGTGAGCTTGCCGAACATCTGGAGTATTCGGTTGAAGAGGTCATTATGGCTCAGGAAGCAAGCAGAGCCCCTTCTTCCATTCATGAAACCGTTTATGAAAATGATGGAGATCCCATTACCCTTTTGGATCAGATTGCAGATAATAGCGATAATAAATGGTTTGACAAAATTGCCTTAAAAGAAGCCATTAGGGAACTGGATGATCGGGAACGGCTGATTGTGTATTTAAGATATTACAAAGACCAAACCCAATCGGAAGTGGCAGATCGACTGGGTATATCCCAGGTCCAGGTATCGAGACTGGAGAAGAAGATATTACAAACAATGAAAGATCATATGCATACAGAATCTTAGGCAAAATAACCTTGTTGTTTCAAAGAATCATGTTGAAACGACAAGGTTATTTTTATTTTCTTATTCAATACAAAAGTTGGCTTTCTATTGACCCCACATTCTCCCTTTGAAATTGTTTCCATTTTCAAAAGCTCCACCTTCAAAAACTATACTATTTCTCCCTTCCTCCTCCATTCATCTCAACATGCCACACGCAGCCATTACATAAATTATTTCCGTTAATCCATACTATTGGTACGAAGGGAAAATCATGTTTTCAGGAAGTGAACTGCATGGAAGGTATTTTGTATATACGCTTACGTCATCGAGTGCAGGTAAGGGAAGAGAGTACAGTCAAGCTTGGACAGCTTGCTCAAATCATAGCACCTGAAAATATTCTGGAAGAATTAAGGCAAATCCCGATTCATCAAGTGACAGCATCTGATAAGAATATCATTGTGGTCGATGTCATGAGAGTGATAAGAGAAATATGCAAGAACTTCTCAGATCTTGATATTCAAACGATTGGACCCACACAAAGTATTATTGAAGTGATCTATGAGAAAAAGAAAATCTCTCTTCCGCTCTTCATTGGCGTTTGGTTACTATTATTCATCGGTGCAGCCTTGGCAATTATGAATTTTCATGAAGATGTAAGTATGAGGGAGGTTCATCAAAGGCTGTATCATTTTGTAACTGGGGATGAAGATCCTCATCCATTACTGTTTCAAGTTCCCTATTCATTCGGTTTAGGCCTTGGGATGATCTTATTTTTCAACCATGTGTTTCGAAAGAGACTTAATGAAGAGCCGAGTCCACTAGAAGTTGAAATGTTTAACTACCAGCAGGATTTAGATCAGTATGTGATCATGAATGAAAATAAAGAAAGTCAGAAAAAATTAGATGACCATTAACGTATTGATTACAGTATTTATTGGTTTTGCTGGAGGACTGGCCGTCGGTTCCGGGTTTGTAGCTTTTCTAACCGTATTAGGAATCATCCCAAGGTTAACTCAGTTAACAAAAACAATGAAAATGATTCACCACTATGAACTGGCTGTCATTACAGGTGCACTGGCAGGAGGATTTGTCAGCTTAAATAATTATACGCTGCACTTTTCCCCATTCGTTCTTATGCCCATAGGTTTAGCGAGCGGAGTGTTCATCGGGCTGTTGGCGGCTGCATTAACAGAGGTATTGAATGTGTTCCCGATCCTCGCAAAGCGGATTGGGATTGAAGGTCAAATCGTCATTCTCATAATGGCGATTGTATTTGGGAAAATTGTCGGCTCACTTTTTCATTGGCTCTACTTGGTTCATCAATAAACAGCAAGAGGCAGGGGTTCATATGGACGAAAATAGAAAAGTGATCCTGATTACAGATGGAGATGAATATGCCAAGCGGGCAATCGAGTGCGTGGCAAAAGAGTATGGAGGACGATGTATCTCAAGCTCTAAAGGAAATCCTTCTGTATTATCAGGACCAGAGATTGTGAAATTAATCGGAAGTGCAAAGAATGACCCCGTCTTTGTCATGTTTGATGATAGTGGATTTATTGGAGAAGGAGCAGGCGAAAGAGCACTGAAGCATGTTGCGAATCACCCTGGCATAGACGTGCTCGGTATCATTGCGGTAGCAAGTAAAACCAGGCAGGCCGAATGGACAAGAGTGGATGTGTGCATTGATAAATTTGGTGAATTAACTCCATATGGGGTGGATAAATTCGGTGTACCTGAAATGGATTTGGGAAGGTTAACGGGTGATACGGTTTATTGCCTTGATGAACTGGATGTTCCCGTTATTGTCGGAATTGGTGACATTGGCAAAATGGCCAAAAGGGATGACTACTCACAAGGTTCGCCCATTACGAAAAAGGCTGTTGAAATCATCTTGGAAAGGAGCGGATATCATGCCTGAGAAAACGAAAGAAACACCAATATCAAAAGATTTAGCAGTTATAGAAGAGTACATGAAGAATCATGTAGGATTAAACAAAAGTTTTGATTTAGGTGTACGTAAACTCATGATTTTGAAAAAAGGAGTGCACATTTACTATATAAACGGGTTGACTGATGCTTCCTACATTATTCAAATCGTGGAGGAACTCGTTGAGATCAATGATCATGAGCGTGCAACGAGCCGATTATATGAAATTGTACATAATCGACTTGTTCATCAATCGGTTGAGCCGGTTAAAACGATTGAAGAAGCAGTTGACGAAGTGCTATCAGGACTAATAGCAGTCTTTGTCGAAGGCTATGATGAGGCAATCATTGTTGATGTTCGTAGTTACCCCGGGCGACAGCCTTCAGAGCCTGATACGGAAAAGGTAGTCCGTGGTTCCCGTGATGGGTATGTAGAGAATATTATTGTGAATACCGCTTTGACAAGACGAAGAATTCGGGATCCACGATTGAGGTTTGAAATATTTCGTATCGGAGAACGATCTAAAACTGACATTTCCATTGCTTATATAAATGATGTGGCAAACCCCAGCTTAATTGAAGTCATCAAGAAAGAATTGAAAAGTATTAAGATCGACGGATTAACGATGGCGGATAAAACGGTTGAAGAGTTCCTTGTGAAACAAGGATATAATCCTTATCCACTTGTTCGATACACAGAAAGAGCAGACGTCGCAGCCACTCACTTATTAGAAGGGCATGTTCTTATTTTTGTTGATACTTCGCCGAGTGTCATCATTACACCAACGACATATTTCCATCATCTTCAGCATGCGGAGGAATATAGACAATCACCGGCTGTCGGGACATTTGTCAGATGGACTAGATTCCTTGGGATATTAGCCTCGCTATTTTTACTCCCTCTATGGTATCTATTTGTGTTGGATCCATCCCTCTTACCTGAGGTTATTAAATTCGTAGGACCAAATGAACAGACGAATATTCCCGTTATTGTTCAGTTGTTCATAGCGGATTTCGGGGTTGAAATGTTCAGGGTGGCAGCCATTCATACTCCAACCCCATTATCCACAGCAATGGGTCTGATAGCGGCAGTCTTAATTGGACAAATAGCCATTGATGTAGGATTATTTCAACCGGAAGTCATCCTGTATGTAGCCGTTGCATCAATAGGAACATTCGCTACACCAAGCTATGAATTGAGTGCCGCGAACAAGATGGCCAGACTGTTCCTTCTTATTGCAGTAGCCTTCTTCCATATTCCGGGACTGATGGTGGGTACCACACTTTTTATCTTATTCGTTACAAATATAAAGTCTTTAAACACTCCATATCTATGGCCGTTAATGCCATTCAGTCCTATAGCATTCATGCAAATCCTGATTCGCCGCTCTATGCCGGGAGCCAAAATCAGACCTAGCATTGTGCAGCCGAGAAATAAGTATAAGCAACCGGCGAAATCTTAGAAATATTGCAACAACTCTCATTCTGTGGTAAATTACGTTTAATTAGGAGAGCATTAAAGAGGGGAATGAGACGTTTCATGCATCTTCATGGATCAGCACAAATAAAAAATGGTCACCTAACGATAGGAGGGGTGAGTACCTTAGAACTGGCCAAACAATACGGTACACCCCTTTATGTTTATGACACTGCACTCATTAGGGAACGGGCAAGAGGTTTTAAAGAAACATTTGATTCCCTGGGAGTGAAAGCGGAAGTTGCCTATGCCAGTAAGGCATTTTCATGTATCGCGGTCTTTCAATTGATGAAAGAAGAGGGATTATCACTGGATGTGGTTTCAGGAGGGGAGTTATACACTGCCTTGAAGGCAGGATTCCCTCCTGAACGCATCCATTTTAATGGAAATAACAAATCTGAAGAAGAACTGATGATGGCCATTGAAAACAACATAGGCTGCATAGTCGTCGATAATTTCTACGAGCTGCAACTTGTGAATAACATCTCACGATCCGCTGAAAAAGTGACGAAGGTTTTGTTAAGAGTAACGCCTGGGATAGAAGCCCATACTCATGATTATATTTTAACCGGACAAGAGGATTCCAAATTCGGATTCGATTTGGGGAATGGTCAAGCCCGGGATGCAATGAAAATGGCGATGAGCTATGACGGGATTGAATGGTTAGGGCTGCATTGCCATATTGGCTCCCAAATATTTGAGACGACAGGCTTCATTCTTGCTGCAAAAAAAATTATTGAGAAGGTGGCACAATGGAAATCTCAATATGATTACGATCCGAGAGTGATTAACTTAGGCGGTGGATTTGGCATTCGCTATACGAAGGATGATGACCCGATTCCACCTGCACAATATGTGAAGGAAATGATTGCGGCTGTAAAACAGGAAGTGGTAAAGTACAACCTTGAAATGCCGGAAATTTGGATCGAGCCGGGCCGTTCCCTTGTTGGAGATGCAGGGACCAGCCTATATACATTAGGGTCTAGAAAAGAAGTGCCCAACATCCGGAAGTACTTAGCCATTGATGGGGGAATGAGTGATAATATAAGACCGGCTCTCTACAAGGCAAAATATGAAGCGGTGATTGCGAATAAAGCAGATCACCCCCCTGAAGAAACCGTGTCAATCGCTGGTAAATGTTGTGAATCCGGAGATATGTTGATTTGGGATTTACCCCTTCCACAATCAGAAGCTGGTGACACTCTTGCTGTGTTCTGTACTGGTGCATATGGATATTCCATGGCGAATAACTACAATCGTATTCCCCGTCCCGCTGTCGTATTTGTCGAAAATGGAGAAGCAAGATTAGCTGTTCAAAGAGAGACATATGAGGATATGGTTTCACTTGATGTAACGTTTAAATAAGCTCTGAAACATAGTCTTTAAGTATATCGTACTTAAAGACTACTTTTTTTGCATTTTTTATTACATACTTTAACAAATATTGATTTTACTATACAATAACAATGACATATAAAGGTGAATATAGTGTAGACAAAGGAGTCATATATGAAAATCAGCAATAAGGGATTGTTCTTGTTTTTATCAGTATCAGGCATAGTATGGGGAGTCATTTACTGGCTGTTCCTGGCGGGAAACTGATTGGTTAAAGTTGATTAATAAAAGTAAATTTAGTAAGATGAATAAACGTTCATATCAATTAAATTTCTAGTTTTTGTCTATAATAGGAAATAGATAGATTAGACATAAAACATAACGAGGGGTAAATATGTTAATTCGGTATAAAAAGGCGTTTGAAAAGATCGCAATGGGGTTATTATCTTTCATGCCACATGAAAAGGATTTGAAGAAGCTTCAACAGACGATGAAGCAATACGAAACTGAAGATAATTGGCAGCTCTTTTTATGGAAAGAAGAGGACATAGTAGGTTTAATTGGCGTATTCAAGACAGATAGCACTTTAGAAATTCAGCATATATCCGTTAATCCATCCCATCGGCACGAAGGAATTGGGAAATCAATGGTGAAACATCTTAGAGACATGCATTCTGAGCATGAAGTGAAGCCGAATTCAGAGACCGCTTCATTCTTTGAGAAATGTGACGAAATCGAGCAAGAGAAAATGATAGATGAAGAACAATAAAGAGGACGGCCACCGGATCAGCAGGTGGTCAGCCTCTTTTTTTTCGTTGTAATGCATTTTTCCGCTCTAAAATCACTTCTGAACGGTCACGCAAGGAATGTCGATGAATGAGCTCGTTATTCTTTAAATCACTTGGAGAACACCATGAGTACCCATTGTCCTCACACAGGGATTGGACCTTCTCTTGTAGAGAAACATCCGTCAGGGGGATATTGATGCTGCTATAGGGCTGATTGGTACTTAGCCCATGGGTGATTTCAACAAGCTTTTCCTGAAGTTTACCAGGGTGGATCCCTAAACGGGAAAGTTCATCCTGATTCAGTTCGATATTTTGGACGGCCTTCTTAAATGTCCGGGCTGCTCCTGAAAGATTACCTCTTCTGTAATGATACAAACCCACAGCAAGCTGGATCAAACCAACCCAATGGGAAGAACGGTTCTTAGGGTCAACACACTTCCAATATTCTTCCAACACTTCATGGCACTCGAAGTAATCACGATTTCCGTGGAAATACATTAAGAATTCTAAGTAAGGTTTAGGATAAATCATGTGAGTCCCTCCTTTATAATTAAATACCGTTTGAGTATTTAAAGTGTAGCATATTCAACATCTTTGCCAAAACGACAGGTACCTCCTCTTTATTCAAAAACTTTCTATTGGAGAATAGAGGTCAATCTACTATACTATTAAGTAGCGATCAGGAATGACTGTAATTAGAAATTTGGTGATAAAGTGGAATACAATGTGAAGATTGACGCTTTTGAAGGTCCGTTAGATCTTCTTTTGCATCTGATTAATTCGTTGGAAGTCGATATATATGATATTCCTATGGCTCAAATTACTGAGCAATATATGTTATATGTACATACGATGAAGAATTTGCAACTTGATGTTGCCAGTGAGTACTTAGTGATGGCAGCTACATTATTAGCGATTAAAAGTAAAATGCTTCTCCCTAAACATGATGATGGCCTTTCAAGCGATGAAATTGAATTCGAAGAGGAAGATCCCCGTGATGAACTAGTTGAGAGGTTGATTGAGTATCGCAAGTTTAAAGAAGCTGCCAATGAGCTGAAGCACCGTGAGGAAGAACGGGGACAAGTGTATACGAAACCTCCAAGTGATCTCTCGGAGTTTACAGAGGAAGTGGATTTAAAGAATAGTGAGGTTCAAGTATCTTTATATGATATGCTAGGAGCTTTTCATAAACTATTGAGGCGTAAGAAGTTGCAAAGACCCGTGCAAACCAGAATTACCAGACAGGAAATATCCATTGAGAAAAGAATGAATGATATTCTTCATAGCCTGCGAAATATCAAAGAGCGTACATCCTTTACAAGTCTTTTCCCATCTGATAATAAAGAACATCTCGTTGTAACTTTCCTTGCCGTGCTGGAATTAATGAAGAGAAAGCAAATCATTGTCAATCAAGAAAAAAACTTCACGGATATCTTTGTTGAAGCAGGAGAGGAGGTAGGTCTAGTTGAACAGTCATAATTGGAAAGGGATCCTGGAAAGCTTATTGTTCGCAGCGGGTGATGAAGGTCTTTCACTCAAGCAGGTTTGTTCTGTTCTGGAAATCGGTGATCAGGAAGCGATGGCTGTGATCGAGGAGTTAAAGACGGATTATGACAAGGATCCCAATCGGGGCATTTATATGATTGAGATTGCGGACACCTTTCAATTGGTGACAAAAAAAAGCAACGCCGATTACTTAAAGAAATTGGTTGAGTCACCAAATGTAAGCTTTTTATCGCAGGCAGCTCTAGAAACACTTGCGATTGTCGCTTATAAGCAGCCGATCACGAGGATGGAGATTGAACAAATCAGAGGTGTCAAAACCGAGCGTCCCATTCAGACCCTTACGTCAAAAGGACTGGTGAAGGAAGTAGGAAGAGCGGAAGGGACAGGTCGTGCCTACTTATTTGGAACGACAAAAGAATTTTTGGACTATTTCGGATTGAAGAGAATAGAAGAACTTCCTCCCTTACCTGAAAATATCGAGGATGAATTCATGCAGGATGAAGCGGACTTGTTTTTCGAGAAATTCCAGGAAACGATTGAATCGAAAGAATAGAGCAGAATCACATATAAATGGACAGGCGTGGACTCGGGCCAAAAAGAAATAGAATCACGGAAAGACACAGCAGAGAACCTCTGCTGTGTTTTTTCGTAGGTGAAATGCCAGAAATTGAACCTTGGTGTGAATTACGGATTTTCATTCATATTACCCCTTGTCCTGCATAAACTTGTACAAACACGTTAGAATTAAAGGAGTAGATGGGTGTGAATCGTAAGAGAGTGAAATTTTACATATATTATATTCTAATCCTCACTTTGCTATTTGTAGTCGTATCCAATGAAGTTCAGGCCGCACCTTCTGTTAGTTCACAGCGGGCGATTTTAATGGATCAGGAGACGGGCAGGATCCTTTATGAAAAGGATGCCCACAGTCAAAGTCGGATAGCAAGCATCACAAAAATCATGACGGCGATTCTTGCGATTGAATCCGGAATGATGGATAAGGAAGTAACGGTATCTTCGAATGCTGCGGGCACGGAAGGCTCCTCCCTTTACCTGAAAGCGGGGGAGAAAATCAAGCTGGAAGATCTCGTTTACGGGCTTATGTTGAGATCCGGTAATGATGCGGCTGTCGCTATCGCAGAATCTGTTGGAGGAAGTCTTGACGGGTTTGCCTATATGATGAATGAAAAAGCGAATGAAATCGGAATGAAAAATACGCATTTTTCCAATCCACATGGTCTCGATGATCATGAAGACCACTATTCCACTGCTTACGATATGGCAGTTCTGACTAGATATTCAATGGAGAATGAAGTATACAAGGAGATTGCAGGGACAAAAGTGCATACAGCACCAAACCCTGAAGAAAAGTGGGACCGGAAGTGGAAGAACAAAAATAGATTATTAACAGAATTGTATAAGCATAGTACGGGTGGGAAAACGGGATATACAAAACTAGCCAAAAGAACGCTTGTGTCCACAGCTTCCAAGGACGGGGAGAACCTGATTGCCGTTACCCTTAATGGACCTGATGATTGGAATGATCATATAGGAATGTTTGAATACGGGTTTAAGCAATATGATTATAAGATCGTCCTGGAAGAAGGCACGATTGAAAGAATGGATGACGAAATATATAAGGATCATGCCTTTCTTAAACGGGAGTCTGTCCTAACCCTTCGAGATGATGAAGTGGATGATGTGAAGGTAGAGTACAAAATGTTAAAGCCTAAAGAGGAATGGTTAAAGAATAAAAATGTACCTGAAGTAGTAGGAAAGGCTGTGGTGTATTTAGAAGACGAAGAAGTAGATACTCTTCCCATTTTCTATAAAACAACGGATGAAAAAGATAAAGAAAAGAGCTGGTGGAAATTCTGGGCCTATTCCTTTGAGTCCTTTATAGGAGTCAGGGATCATGGTTAATCTCATTTGGGTTGGGATGACCATCATCGGTTTGGTGTTCGCCATTATCAACGGGAAGATGAAAGAAGTGAACGAAGCCATTTTCACTTCTGCAAATGAAGCCGTTACCCTCTGTATAGGGTTGGTCAGTGTATTGGTGTTTTGGTTGGGAATCATGAGGATTGCCCAGGAAGCGGGATTGTTGGATAAACTGGCCAGGCTGTTCAGGCCATTTGTCACCCGGTTGTTTCCAGAGGTACCTGATAATCATCCTGCAATGGGGTATATATTATCGAATATGATGGCCAATATGTTCGGCCTTGGTAACGCAGCAACACCTCTCGGGATCAAAGCGATGGAGCAATTGAAGGAGCTTAACGGAGGAAAAGACTATGCGAGCAGGTCGATGATTACTTTCTTAGCGATTAATACGTCAAGTCTTACCATCATTCCCACAACGGTCATTGCGATCCGGATGAAATATGATTCAGCTTCTCCAACTGAAATTGTAGGACCAACCTTAATTGCCACCATGCTATCGACCATCGGAGCCATACTGATAGACCGTTATTTTCATTACAGACGTACTCGTCGTGAGGTGAAGTAGATGCAATGGATATCCACCATTTCATTATGGTTAATCCCGATTATGATTGGCTTCATATTAATCTATGGGACCTTCAAAAAGGTACCAACGTATGAAGTGTTTGTAGATGGGGGAAAAGAAGGCATTAAAATTGCTGTATCGATCATTCCTTTTCTCATTGGAATGCTTGTGGCGATTACCATTTTCAGAGAATCAGGGGCACTTGAGTTCTTTGTGAACCTCATCCGTCCGGGATTGCTTGCACTCGGTATTCCGCCGGAGATTGTACCACTTGCCATTATCAGACCCATTTCAGGAACAGCTGCCCTGGGTATGATGAGCGATATAGTCGCTACCCACGGACCTGATTCCTTTATCGGAAGACTTGCCTCAACCTTACAGGGAAGTACCGATACGACCCTTTACGTACTTACCGTGTACTTCGGGGCGGTAGGTATCCGGAAAATGGGAGACGCCCTCAAAGTTGGATTACTAGCCGACGTCGTAGGGATCGTCGCCGCCATCTTCATCGTCACGGTTATGTTTTAAGGGTTGGCGTCTATTCATAAAGGAAACAATAAGGTATAAAGAAATCGACTGAAAAGGTCGATTTTTCTTTATACCTTTCTATTTTGCCTGGATTGTGTAATAATTCATGAAGACAAATGTATTGAAAATTAAATGAGGTGAAAGACCGTGGAACGATTACAAAAGGTTATTGCTCATAGTGGCGTAGCGTCACGACGAAAAGCTGAGCAATTAATTATAGAAGGTAAAGTAAAGGTCAATGGTACAGTAGTGAAAGAATTAGGAACCAAGGTTTCTCATTCCGATAGAGTTGAAGTGACAGGGATTCAGATTGAAAGAGAAAATAAAGTATATTATATGCTCTATAAACCAAGAGGGGTCATTTCAGCTGTGACGGACGATAAAGACCGTCAAGTCGTAACGGATTTTTTCCCTGAAATACAAGAAAGAATCTATCCGGTAGGAAGACTGGACTATGAGACGTCAGGTATCCTTCTTCTAACCAATGATGGGGATTTCGCTAACTCCCTGATGCATCCAAGTAACGAAATCGAAAAAACGTATGTAGCGAGATTAAAAGGAATTCCACCTAAATTCAAAATTAGAGAACTTGAAAAAGGGATTAAACTGGAGGACGGCATGACGGCTCCGGCAAAAGTGAAAGTGTTAAGCATTGATAAGAAACAAGGGAAATCCATCGTCGAAATTACCATTCATGAGGGCAGAAACCGCCAGGTACGCAGAATGTTCGAGGCCCTTGGATATCCGGTTCAAAAGCTTAAACGAGAAAGATATGCATTTCTTACTCTTCATGGGTTGAACGCAGGAGAAGGAAGAGAACTTACTCCCCATGAAGTGAAACAGCTAAGAACACTTGCTGAAACGGGAAGCATCAGATAGAGAATAGCATGGAAAGTGTCACATATCCTTCATATAATTTACACTATCTCTAAAGAGATAAATGATATAATGGGGAAGGAATTTTACCCTGAAATATAAAGGATATTTCCCTGCTTATTATGAAGGAATGGACATTACATCATGGCAGGGACTGATCTCATAAGAGAATTCTTATGAGATCAGGCCCTTTGCTATTGTAAAGAGAGAAATAACATTTCCATTCTTGAGAACCATTTCAATATGGGAGGCACACGTACATGAATAAGAAAAAACGCAGATTACTCATCCGGGCAATTATTCTCATTGTGCTGACTTCTGCGGTTGCATATACTCTGTATGCAAACTTTACGAAGGATGAAAGAGGGAAATTAAAGGTGGGAGATCAAGCGCCTGACTTTGTATTACAAGATATGGAAGGGAATAAACATCGTTTGTCTGACTATGAGGGCCAAGGGGTATTCCTGAATTTCTGGGGAACATGGTGCAAACCATGTGAAAGAGAGATGCCATATATGAATAATCAATATGAAAAATATAAAGATCAAGGTGTACACATATTGGCTGTCAATGTGGGAGAATCAGATTTCCTTATCAATCGATTCGTGTCTAAACACGGGTTGGAGTTCCCTATTCTAGTAGACAAAGAAGAGGAAGTTCAAAATGCGTACGGTATAGATCCGTTACCGACTACATTCCTCATTAACCCTCAAGGAGAAATTGAAAAAATCATTACAGGTACGATGTCAGAAAACGATATCATAGAAGATTTAGAGAGCATCAAGCCTTAGCTCAGCAGTTTAACTTGATATAAGGAGTTTTAACATGAAAGAGATCAAATGTGAATGCGGTCATGTAAATCCTAACGGTACCGTTTTATGCGAATCCTGTGGACGTGCTTTAACGGATGAAGCAAAGAATGAGAAGCTTCATGACATGCGTTATGAGGGTAGTGCAAGACGTTCCCAAACGTATAACAAATCGATTATTGACAAGATTTGGAATTTCTTTTCATCTGTTAAGGTTGGCGTATGGTTAATTGTCATCACACTTATCGCCTCTGCAGTCGGCACGATCCTGCCTCAGGAACAGTATATTCCGAATGGACAGCCAGCCAATGTGTACTACGAAGATGTATATGGTTTTTTTGGAGAATTATATTTTACGCTAGGGTTCCATGATTTATATAGTTCATGGTGGTATCTACTGTTAATCGCATCGATTGGAGTTTCCCTCGTAATCTGCAGTCTGGACCGGGTGATTCCCCTCTATCGTGCCCTCAAGAACCAACGTGTTTCCAGACATGCCGGTTTTCTGAAGCGTCAACGAATCTATGGGAAAACAGAAATGGTCGAAATCAATGACTCCATAAGTAAAATAAAAGAAAAATTAACACAAAAAAAATATAAGATTCGTGAAGAGGACGGCAACATCCTTGCAGAGAAAAATCGTTTTTCTAGATGGGGCCCCTATGTGAATCATATCGGTCTTATCATTTTCCTTTTCGGCGGCATGCTGCGATTCGTTCCCGGAATGTATATTGATGAAACCGTGTGGATCCGTGAAGGTGAAACAAGAGCCGTTCCTGGTACGAAACAGGAATATTACTTAGAAAATAAAGAGTTTACCTTAGAGACATACGACAAAGATAAAGATAAAGAAGTATTTGGGGAAGCCATTGATAAGAATGGTACCATCGCAAAGAACTTCCAGTCTGACGTGGTACTTTATAAAGAATCCGGAGATAAACTTCCAGGACAAACGGCTGACCGTGAAGTGGAAAAAGAGGACTCCATTAAAGTGAATCATCCCCTTAAATTCGGGAATTTCGCTGTCTATCAAACCAGTTATAAGTTAGACGAATTTAAATCAATGTCCTTTACATTCGATAATAAAGAGTCAGGGGACAGCTTCGGTGAATTTACCGTCGACCTATTCAATCCTCAGGATACCTACGCATTTGAAGAAGGTTATAAAGTAGAATTGATGGGATATTATCCTGATTTCTCTGGGTTTAATGAACAAGGAGAGCCGCAAACCAAGTCTCCTTTACCGAATAATCCTGCATTCCTATTCAAGTTGTTCTCTCCTGAAAAGCCCGATGGTGAAGTGAGCTTTGTAGGTATACAGCAAAATCTGGAACCACTTGGTGACAATGAATATAAATTGTCATTTGCCGGTGTGGAGACGAGAGATGTATCTGCTTTAACCGTTCATAAGGATCTTACTCTTTGGATCATAGCGATTGGTGGAGCCATCTTTATGATAGGTGTTGTACAAGGTGCTTATTGGCACCACCGAAGAATCTGGATCAGGCGAAGTGAAGATGGAGTCATCGTAGCCGGTCATACGAATAAAAACTGGCATGGATTAAAAAATGAAATCAACTTCGTTTTGGAAGGTACCGGAATACAGGAACCTGAAGATCAACAACAAAAAGACGAAGCAAGGAGGAATGAAGATGTCAACGATAACAATGGCAGAGTGGAGTAGTAATTTACTCTATGTGTCCTTCATGATGTATTTGATTGCTACGTTGTTTTTTGGTGGTAGCATCCGCCAAAAAAATACAACTGAAACGAATCAGCAAAAGTGGGGATTAATGGGGATTGTTTTAACCCTTATCGGATTTGCCGCTCAATTAGGTTACTTCTTTTTAAGATGGGGAGCAGCAGGACACGCTCCAGTAAGTAATTTATTTGAATTTATAACCGTTTTCGGAATGATGCTTGTCGGAGCCTTTATCATTCTTTACTTTATGTATAAAACAACGATACTTGGTGTCGTTGCGTTACCATTTGCCCTTTTGGTGATCGCCTATGGCAGTATGTTTCCTAAAGACATTAGCCCATTGATTCCTGCTCTTCAAAGTGATTGGTTGAAAATCCACGTCACAACGGTTTCAGCCGGGGAAGCGATCTTATCCATCAGTTTTGTGGCAGGGTTGATCTACTTATTGAAATCAGTGAAACATACAAAAGGAAGCAAGCAATCGTTTTGGCTTGAAACCGTCATGTATTCTTTAGTTATCGTATTTGGGTTTGTAGTTGCATCAACTGCATTTACCCTGGGAAATTACGAAGCGAATTTTCAGTATGTCGATCAAGAAGGGGCCGAAGCGATTTCTGAATACACACTGCCGGCCCTTGTCGGACCGAATGAAGGACAATTATTAACTGACAAGGTAATGGAGCCGCTGGTAGAAATGCCAGCCCTCATCAATGCTAAGAAACTTAATACCGTTATTTGGTCGTTTCTGATTGGAACTGGAATTTATCTTCTATTACGCTTAATCTTCAGAAAGCGAATAGCTGCGAAATTACAGCCACTCGTGAAAAATGTGAATCTGGACCTGATGGACGAAATCGGTTACCGATCAGTATTAATCGGCTTTCCAGTATTTACACTGGGAGGGCTCATCTTCGCCATGATCTGGGCTCAAATTGCCTGGACTCGATTCTGGGGATGGGATCCCAAAGAAGTATGGGCATTAATTACATTCTTATTCTATGCGGCATTTCTGCATCTACGCCTCTCTAAAGGATGGCACGGTGAGAAGTCTGCATGGTTAGCCGTCATCGGGGTGGCCATTATTCTATTCAACCTGGTGGCTGTTAACCTCATTATCGCAGGACTGCATTCATACGCTTAAATAACGATCGGGAGGGAGCTGGCTATAACGAGAGTGATATTCTCTTTGAGTCAGCTTCTTTTTTCATTTAAAATATAGGATAATATGGTGTAATTATACAAAAGGGGGATGTACCCATGGAGGAAAATATTCGAATTTTAGTTGTAGATGATGAAGACCGGATTCGCAGACTGTTAAAAATGTATCTTGAAAGAGAAAACTATGAAATTGATGAAGCCGAAAATGGAGAGGAAGCTTTGGCGCTTGCTCTAGAGAATAATTACGACTGTATCTTGCTGGATATCATGATGCCGGGAATGGACGGGATCGAAGTATGTAAGTACCTTCGTGAAAAGAAAGCGACGCCTGTGATCATGCTAACTGCTAAAGGAGAAGAAGTGAACAGAGTGCAAGGGTTCGAAGTGGGAACCGATGATTACATAGTGAAACCTTTTTCCCCTCGCGAAGTGGTACTGAGAGTGAAAGCGTTATTAAGACGCTCTTCAAAGACAAGCTTTATTCAAACAGATGCCAAGGCGAAGGACCTGATTGTCTATCCTCATCTTACGATCGATAATGATGCCCATCGGGTAACCGCTGACGGTAAAGATGTGAACTTAACACCAAAAGAATACGAGCTCCTATATTTCCTTGCAAAAGCTCCTGATAAAGTATTTGACCGTGAGCACCTGCTTAAGGAAGTGTGGCATTATGAATTCTTCGGGGACCTGCGTACGGTCGATACTCATGTGAAACGATTAAGAGAAAAACTGAATAAAGTATCCGAGATGGCTGCAAAAATGATTGTTACCGTATGGGGAGTAGGCTACAAGTTCGAGGTAACAAATGAATGAGGCTATGGCGTAGCGTTGTAGGGAAGCTGTGGCTAACGATTCTCCTCTTAGTTTCCTTTGTGTTATTTATCCTTACGATTCTTTTACTGGAATTCTTTCAAAACTATCACGTCGATGTAGTCGAAAAAGAATTAACCCAATCAGCTGAAAAAGTGGCGAGAGTCATTGAGAATCATAAAGACTTGGAGCTGGGGATGGAACTGGGGAAAGAAATCATCGATGATCCAGTCAATATCATTATTTCATTAGATCAAAATGAATCACTTTATTCCCAGGATTCTACAGCGTTTCAAAAGAATATTCATGAGTACATTTCAGAAGATAAAGAACTTCAATCGGTGAAAACAAAAGAAATCACCATCAAGAAAGAGATTGAATTATCCACGGAAATGTCGTCGAACCGATATGAAAATGTCATCATTGTAGGAACTCCTCTTCATATTGATGAAGAAGATGGAGCGGTATATCTCTATCAGTCTCTTGGCGTTATTAAAGATACAACCCGTCAAACAACGAAACTGATCTTGCTTGCTGCCGGGATTGCCATTATTCTAACGACCATCTTTGCTTTCTTCCTTTCCACCCGTATCACTGCACCACTAAGGAAGATGCGGGAAGCGGCCTTTGAGGTAGCAAAGGGTAAGTTTGATACAAAGGTTCCGATTTTGACGAAGGATGAAATCGGTGAACTTGCAACAGGATTTAACCAAATGGGCAGACAGCTAAAGTTTCACATTAACGCATTGAGCCAGGAGAAGGAGCAGCTCTCCTCTATTTTGAGCAGTATGGCTGATGGAGTCATCACCTTTAATCGGGACGGCACGATCTTGATCACTAATCCACCTGCCGATCGATTCCTGCAGCATTGGTATTATGAGCAAAGTGAAAACAGTGAGGAAGCCATCCCTACTACTGTAAAGGAATTATTGCAGAGCGTGGTCGTGACAGAAATGGAGCAGACAGGTGAATTGAGTCTGCAGGGGCGTTCGTATGTGGTGATCATCAGTCCTCTATACAATAACAACAACATCAGGGGAGCCGTGGCGGTCGTGCGTGATATGACAGAAGAGAGAAGGTTGGATAAGCTTCGGAAAGACTTTATCGCCAATGTCTCTCATGAACTCCGTACCCCAATCTCAATGCTTCAAGGATATAGTGAAGCGATCGTTGATGATATTGCTGAAACAGAAGAAGAAAAGAAAGAAATAGCCCGCATTATTTATGATGAGTCATTGCGAATGGGGCGTCTGGTCAATGACCTTCTGGATTTGGCCCGTATGGAAGCAGGGCATATCACACTAAATAAAGACGTCATTGGTGTCATGCCTTTCACCGAAAGAGTGACGAATAAATTTATTGGACTGGCCAAAGAAAAAAAGGTCTCCGTTTATTTTGAAAGCGACGTAGGAACCAAAAATGAAATTCACATGGATCCGGACCGAATCGAACAAGTATTAACCAATCTTATCGATAATGCGTTAAGACATACTCCTACAGGTGGAGAAGTAACGGTTTCCCTGACGGAAAGCAAGGGTGGTTATTTATTCCACGTAAAAGACACGGGTTCCGGGATTCCTGAAGAAGATCTTCCTTTCGTATTCGAGCGCTTCTATAAAGCGGATAAAGCCAGAACAAGAGGGAAGTCCGGTACGGGTCTGGGGCTCGCGATCGCAAAGAACATCATTGAGTCCCATAAAGGTCATATCCAGGTTCAAAGTAAAGTCGATCAAGGGACAACCTTCACTTTCTTTCTTCCCATTTAGCCAAGAATCGATGTTATCCATAGAAACTTGACGATTTTTCTTGTTACATGGGAAACATTCTTTATTTTTCTCTGCACGTAAAAATGATGTTGAAAAAATGATGAGAATAAAGGGGAATATGAGAAGTCAACAGGGGATAAGTACCTTGTTGACTTTTTATTTGAGGTAAAACCTATATTAAATATAAGTCTTTCCTTTTTACCAGAAAAATACTATATTGATAGTGTGTAACTTTTTTACAGGAAAAACGACTAATAAATAGACGGGGAGGGAAGCAAGTGGACTCCGTTTTTGAGAAACTATACACTGATTATCATCAGGACGTCTTTCAATTCCTCATATACATGGTACAGAATAAGCAGCAGGCTGAAGATCTGGTGCAGGAAGTATATATCAGGGTGATTAAATCGCATGATCGTTTTGAGGGTAAAAGCTCTGAAAGAACGTGGCTTTTTTCGATTGCGAAAAATGTAGCCATAGATCACTTTAGAAAACAAAAGAACTGGAAGAATCGGATATTGGATAAATTCGATTGGAGCCGGAATGATGTGACAGACGATAGAGCACTCCCGGAAGAAATTACTGTTGCGAAGGAAGAAGTACAGGTATTATACGAATGTTTGAAAAGCTGTTCGACGGATTATCGAATGGTCATTATTATGCGTTACTTACAAGAGCTTTCAATTGTTGAAACATCTGAAGTCCTGGGCTGGTCTGAAAGTAAAGTGAAAACGACCCAGCATAGAGCCATAAAGTGGTTAAGAATTGAAATGAATCAACGGCTACCAAAGGAGGAAAGGGACATTGAAGCAGTCAGAATGGAAAGATCGTGATATAGAGGACCTCGTCAAAAGGCTTCCTCAAATCAAAGATGATCGAACTCCTCAATCAATATACGCAAAAATGGAACGTAAGAACATAAAGACGTTCATTGCCTTTAACCGTTTTATTCCCACAGTCGCAGCGCTGGCAGCCATTTTCATCATGGTCATGCTTGCTCCAACCGTATTAAATCAATTCAATGAAAATAGTATGGAAAAATCAGAAATGAAATCAACGGAATCATCCGGTGGGGATTCAGCAACGAATTCTGCACAAGATTCCTTGGCGAAATCAGATGATAAATCAGAAATGATATATGACACCGATAAAGACCAAATGACAGCAGACAAGGATCATAGCGAGTTAAGTATGGCTGAGACTGAAAAAGATCTTCAACCGGCAGAAAGATTATCTTTATATGAAGAAGACTTAGAAGGGCAGGACTACTATTCTTATGGACTCGTTTCCCCGGAAGCGGTACCTGTTCCTATTTCAATTGTCGATCGCCCGGAAAACAGGGAGGAAGACTGGTTGACCCGTCATGAAGAAATTGCAGGTGAGTTACCTGAAGGCGAGTGGGGGATGGAAGACTTCCTCCCGTTAAAAGGCAAATTTACCTTGAGTGAAAACAAAGTCATTTTCACTTTGGATCCTGAGCATTCATATAGTGGCGCTAGTGCAGTGGAATACGCTTTTTACCATTCTCTATTATACTCATTTCAACATAAGGGGTTAAATGAAGTGGTTCTTCAAGAACAAGACGGATCCGTTCCGGAATTCAGTTCCACCGGGGAATTCTCAAAAATCGACCTTAATGAAGATGTTCATACGGCCTATTACCTATACTCTCCAAATGGAAGGGAACGCTTTCTCGTACCGGATAATATAAATAGAGGAAATGTCAAAGAGTCCATCCAGGCAATGAAAAGCTCAGAAACGGGCCTTTTCCAAAGTGTGATTCCGAAAAATATCAATATCAGTGTAACGGAATCAGATGAATATCTAACCATCAATTTCTTAAATGAACTGGACATAGAAACATTAGGCAATGAAACAGCCATGGAAATGATTGAAGGCATTTTATTGACAAGCAAAAGCTCAGGGTACGAAAAAGTTCAATTCGAAAACATTAAACAGGAAAGCTGGAATGGATTCAAGTTCAACGAACCCATTGAGACTCCGATCAGCCCGAATAAGAAAACGTTCGAAAATTAGTTATCACAGAAGACTGGAAGCGGGAAAGAAATCCGTTTCCGGTCTTTTTTGTGTTAAGGGGATGTTCGTCTTATGCTTGTCGGGGCTGAACGAGCCGCCTCCGCTTTTGGTGTCGTCCAGCTCCGGCGGCTAGAGGCTCGAGGTCATAAGCCAGGACTACCAAAAAGGCAAAGAACGCCTTTCCGGTAGTCCCGTCTTATGCTTGTCGCCTCTAATCAAGCCGCCTCCGCTTTTGGGTGTCGTCCAGCTCCGGCGGCTAGAGGCTCGAGGTCATAAGTCAAACAGGCCAAAAAGGCAAAGAACGCCTTTCCGGCCTGTTCGTCTTATGCTTGTCGCCTCTGAACGAGCCGCCTCCGCTTTTGGTGTCATCCAGCTCCGGCGGCTAGCCCCTCGAGGTCATAAGCTAAATTGGCCAAGAAGGCAAAGGGCGCCTTCCCGGCCAATTCATCTTATGCTTGTCGGGGCTGAACGAGCCGCCTCCGCTTTTGGTGTCATCCAGCTCCGGCGGCTAGAGGCTCGAGGTCATAAGTCAAACAGGCCAAAAAGGCAAAGAACGCCTTTCCGGCCTGTTCGTCTTATGCTTGTCGCCTCTGAACGAGCCGCCTCCGCTTTTGGGTGTATATTTATCTCATACTTAGACAAACTACTCAAAGGAAAATTATCTCATGAGAAATATCTCATTCACTCGTGAATATTGATTGGAGGGTTTACATATAGTGGGGAGTGCATGAAATGATGGTGAGAAGGTAAGAATGGGTTAATAGATGAAAAGGTAGCGGACGTGAAGCTTCAGTAGGGAAGAAATAAGGTATTGCGTTAAATGGGTAAGGAGGACAAGCATGATTCTGGATTATGTAAGAAGGCTTTTGATCGTATTCTTGTTAGCATTGTGTGTGAGCATTATGTTCTTTACAGGAAAGATAGCGAAAGCAGAGACGAATAAGATCACGGAGGAAACGGTATCCTGGACATTTCCTGTTGAAGGGATGATAACGGATTCGTATGGGACAAGGTCTGGTACTCATAAAGGAATGGACATTGGAGGAGACATCGGCTCACCGGTTTATTCTGTTGCAAAAGGTAAGGTGATTAGATCATATCTATCCCCAAGCTATGGACATGTGGTATTCATAAGGCATGAAAATGGATATGAAACCGTATATGCTCATCTTGAAAGCCGGCTTGTTGAAGAGAATCAAGAAGTGGGTCAAGGTCAACAGCTTGGAAATTTAGGAAATACAGGCAGATCGACAGGAGCTCACCTGCATTTTGAAGTGCACAGGGGTGAATGGACGATTGACAAGGAGAATGCAATCGATCCCTATATGGTATTTGGACAAGGGGAGGTCGGCCAGCTTGTGTTTGCTCAGGAGAAGGATCCTTATCAGGCAGTGGGTGTTTCTGGAACAGCTGAAATCACTCATGATGTAAGCACGAAAGAAGTTCATATTAATGAAAACATGGTATATCATGTCGTACATAAAGGAGAAACCCTCTGGGGGATTTCTCAGCAATACAATATATCTGTAGAGGATATTAAGAGTGCCAATGGGTTAATTGAAACCAATTTGGTAGTGAATCAATCGTTAGCCATTCCTCAATCAGCCGGAAGTGGGTATGTAGTGAAACAAGGAGACACTTTATACTCCATTTCAGTGGCAGAGGGAGTGGATGTGAATGACTTGATGGCTTGGAATGGCCTGGATCTTAAGTCACCAATATATCCTCAACAAGTTTTAAATATCCAATAACGGAAGTGTAAACCTAAGAAGTACCATGTGTAAACAAAAAATATTTCGAATTCGAACTGTTTTCCTTCACATAATCCCCATCATTATGTATAATGAAAATGTATAAAAAAATAAAGATTCGTCTTCGGGGCAGGGTGAAATTCCCTACCGGCGGTGATGAGACATTTGTCTCTAAGCCCGCGAGCCTTTAGGGGCAGGATTTGGTGCGATTCCAAAGCCGACAGTATAGTCTGGATGGGAGAAGATGAAGGTTTATGCCAGAACGTTTAGAAAAAGGGAAGCTAAACGTTTATTCGGGTATGCCTTATCATTCTCCTAGATACACGTATCTAGGGGTTTTTTAATGCTACCTTTGGCTAGAGCTATCTTCGATATGAGATGAATCTCCTAAAGGAGAGAGGTTTATGAGAAAAATGAATACACGCACGTTTGTAACGGTTGGTATGTTAAGTGCCATATCCTATGTGTTAATGCTTTTTAACTTCCCGATTCCACCATTTCCAAAGTTTTTAATGGTAGATTTCAGTGATGTACCTGCATTGATTGCGACAGTAACATTAGGTCCTTTGGCAGGAATATTAGTTGAATTATTCAAGAACGTGATTGACTACATCATGACAGGAAGCGATACCGGCGTTCCGATTGGTCATGTTGCAAACTTTATGGCGGGAGTGCTTTTGATTCTTCCGACATATTATATTTATACACGTCTTCAATCTAAAAAAGGGTTGTTGATCGGACTTATCACAGGAACTGTGGTCATGAGTATCAGTATGGGAATTCTTAATTATTTTGTGTTCCTTCCTGCTTATAAATACTTCATGAATTTTGAGCTTCCTGCGGAGATTATCATCACAGGAATTGTTCCTTTCAACATTTTAAAAGGAATTCTTGTAACATCAGTCTTCATCTTACTATTCGTTCGTCTTCAAGGCTGGTTAGCAAGACAGACAGCCCTGAACAAAGCGGCATAGTGCAAATATAAATGATCAACCCCTCAATTACATTTGAGGGGTTTTCTAATGTTATCAGCCAAAAAGAAAAAGCTAAGAGGAATTCCCCTTAGCTTCGGAACTACTATTCAAATTTAAGTGAATCTCCATCGAACGGCTCGTCAGCTACTTTAATGGAATCTGTAGGACAACCTTCAAATGCATCAATCATATCATCTTCTAATACGTCAGGAACTTCGACTGTCCCCTGGTTATCGTCTAATGTTACAAATGCAATACCTTCATCATCATAGTCGTAAATATCTGGAGCAGCAGCCCCGCACGCTCCACATGCAATGCATGTATCCTTGTCGACAATCGTATATTTTGGCAAAGAAAAAACCTCCCGGATAAATAATTCTATATAATTCATCATTATACACAATGTAAGTTTGTGAAAAATCACTTAATGTTTATTTTATAGAGGATTGTATAACTTTTCAATAGTTAGGTTGTTTCTTTTTATTTTTATCCTATATATGAAAAACAAAACATGGTTAAACAACAAATTCATGGTACAATATTTGACAATAACCTACACGTTAAGGAGTAGAGAATTGACCTATCTTAATTATGTGATTTTATATTGCTTCATGCAAATAAATGGAGAAAGATCGATTTACTCTGTTTTTCATATCTTAAAAGGAAAAAAATCTTCCCAGTCGATTCAGGATGCTCACATCTTTTATTTGCAGCCGTTTTTCCTCTCTTTACCTAAGCTTAAGCGAGCGTACTTTAATCAGAAGGTAAAGGAATTAGAGAAATTGGGGTATGTCATTGTTGATGAAAGTGGGAAAGCGATTGTGACCACTGGTGGTACTGATTCTGTAAAAAAAGATTTTCAGGGTGACTCCTTTCCATCAAATATGAATGGTCTCGTCTACGGTGATCAAACGTTTCTGTTTTGGAAAAGATTAAGCCTCCTTGTTCAGGTTCTATCGAACGGGAAACAGCAGGAAACGCTCTATTTTCCTGTACAACGTAACAAAAACATACAAGAGTGGGTAAAGAGCTGTTTACGGGCAAACCCTAATGTTGAAAAATTGTCTTCCGATTTATATAAGGAGATGTATAGCCTGTTGACCAGTCTATCTCAAACCTTAAATCCAGACATTCTCGTTTTCCGCTTAACGGGATACAAGGATTATGGATGGACAGAATTGCAGGTTGCTGAAAAATTGAATATGCATGAAGAAGAATTCCGCTTTCAGTTTCTTAATGTAATTCACGGTATATTATCTGAATTAGAAAGGGAGCCTTCAACTTATCCCTTATTATACTCAATTTGCTTAAAAAGTGATCAGCTGCAAAATCTGACCATTTCAACGAGCAAAACATATGAGTTTTATCAAAGGGGGCATTCAATCGAAGAAATTGCGCGTATACGTGATTTAAAGATAAATACCATTGAAGATCATGTGATTGAACTAATCTTAACTAAGAAAGAATTTGCAATAGATCCGTTCATTTCTCAGGTGGAATATGAGAATGTGCTTTCAGTTATGAAAGACGCTCAAACTAAAAGGCTAAAGCCGATAAAAGAAAAGCTTCCTCATTTATCTTATTTTCAAATCAGAGTAGCGATTGCGAAGGCAGGTGAGAACCGTGAATTTGCAACAAGAGCTTAAAGAGAGATTTGGCTATTCTTCCTTCAGAGAAGGCCAGGAGGAAATCATTCAATCCGTTCTAAATCAACGGGATACGGTGGCGATGCTCCCGACAGGAACTGGTAAGTCGCTGTGCTATCAATTACCCGGGTATCTAAAGAAAGGACAGGTGTTAATCGTTTCTCCACTTCTCTCTTTAATGCAGGATCAAGTGGAGCAGATGAAAGTAATGGGTGAAAAAAGGGTGATCGCACTGAATTCGTTTTTACCTTATATGGAGAGAAGAGCAGCACTTGAGCAATTAAACGTTTATAAATTTATATTCATATCACCGGAAATGTTAATGAGTCAGACCATCTTTCCCTTACTACAATCTTTAAACATTTCTTTATTCGTCATTGATGAAGCACATTGTATATCTCAGTGGGGTCCTGACTTCAGACCTGATTACTTAAAACTGGGGGAGATTAAAGAGTCGATTGGCAATCCTACAACCTTGGCATTAACGGCGACTGCCACTGATGAAGTGAGGAAAGACATTAAACGAGTGCTCCAAATGGAAGATGCTGTGGAAAAAGTCTATTCAATTGACCGGGAAAATATCGGTCTGTTCGTTGAGAAAGTCACGAATCATAGTGCGAAACTGGATAAGCTTTTAAAGTATCTGACAACATGGGGTGGGCCGGGCATTATCTATTTCTCAAGTAAACGAATGGCAGAAGACGTTTCTTTGTGGCTTGGGGAAAATGGTGTATCAGGTGTTGCTTACTATCATGGGGGAATGGAACAAGAGGATCGGATATTGATTCAACAACAATTTCTATCCAACAAGCTAAGGATCATATGTGCCACTTCTGCATTTGGTATGGGTGTAAACAAAGAAAATATTCGATTTGTCATTCATTTTCATTTCCCTTCAAATATAGAAGCATTTTCACAAGAAATCGGAAGAGCGGGACGAGATGGAGAAAGCAGTCTTTCTGTCGTGCTATACTCTGAACAAGACCTTTCGATCCCACTGCAGCTTATTCAAAGTGAATTACCTGAGGATGTACAAATACAAAGATATGTAATGGAAAGCAGACAGGGCCTGGCGAAGGAGATAATCGATTTGTTGCAACTGTCGGAGATTCAATATCGGTTTCTTACGTATTATTCAGATGAGCTTACTCAAGGGCAGACACTCAGTCATGATAGATTAATAGAAAAAATGAAACAAATTCGAAACAATCGTTTACAATACAAGAAGGACAAACTGCTCTCCATGATCGAGTGGTTACAGGTTGATTCCTGTAGAAGAGAGAAACTCCTTCAGTATTTTGATGAAGTGCTTCAAAAGGAGAATAGCTTCTGTTGTGATCAATGCGGTTATTCCCTTAAGGATTTCAAGTATCGGCCAACTGACATTCAAGACCCGATTGAAACAAGATGGGAAAAAAGGTTGGAAAAATTATTATTAGGATAAGTGGTATTCATGCAGAAACAAGGGGAAGTCATACAACAACTTTCTAAGAAACAGTTAACTTTTCATTTATATTTCACTCAATTTTTACTATTAACGATTGCCTTGGGATTAGGTATATTTTTATTTGACACATGGTCCGATTTTTGGAAACAGTTTTACTTTTCACCGACTATTTTGACCATTGGATTAACAAGCGGTGTGATGATTGTGATCATCGATATCGTATTGATGAAGTATTTACCCAGTAAATACTATGACGATGGTGGGGTGAATGCACGGATATTTACGGATAGGAGCATGGGTGAAATTGCACTGCTAGCATTTTTCATTAGCATTAGTGAAGAAATATTATTTAGAGGCGTGTTGCAATTTCACTTTGGCTTAATCCTATCAAGTATTATATTTGCTCTGATACATTTCAGATACTGGGCTCACTGGTTTTTAATTGTCAATATTGTACTGCTTAGCTTTTGGATCGGTTTCATTTATGAACAAACAGAGAATTTATTGGTAACAATCATCATGCACTTTGTCATCGATTTCTTACTGGGTATGCATATGCGTAAGAAAGGAAGACAAAGAAGTAAAGAAGGGATGTCTCATGAGTAAAGACCCATATCGAGATCAAGCAGCGAAATTAAAGCAAAAGATTGAACGAGTCCCAGAGGAAGCACCAGTCAAAAAAAGAGAGCCTCTTCCAGCCAGAAGTGAAGTACATAGAGAGAAAAAGAAGAAAAACAAATGGAAAATGAAATATCCATTGATTAGTATGTTGCTCTTATTTTTTATTCTTTTGCCCTTGACGGTTTTTAGCATTTATTCGTATTTCGATAGCAGGGATGGTCCCCTGGTGGTCATGTCAGAAGATGTGGACGATGTGGAAGAAGTTCGCTACGACCAATCCGATAATGAGGATGAGGAGAGCTTTGTAGAGTCTGATTCAAAAGAAGAAGAGTCAGCTGCGAATGACAAAAAAGAAGAAACCTTGAATCAAGATACTCCCTCAATGACTGGAAAGGAACAACCAGCATCGACTGAACCGGCTTCTCCACCTGCTGAACAAGAAGCAACAAAGGAAAGCCCGAAAGAAGAGGTAAAAGATGAACCTGAGGAAGAACAGCCAACATACAAGATCGTGTATCATACGGTCGCACCCCAGGAAACCCTATTCAGGATTGCTATGAAATACTACAATTCCCAATCAGGGGTTGAACGAATTAAGGAATGGAACCATATTCAAAATAATGAAATTCAGACAGGGCAAGTACTGGAAATCCCATTAGATCAATAAAAGGCACTCCCCCAAGGCGATTTGGGGCGGGTGCTATTTTTTTACAAAAATTCGCGATAAAATTTACATTCATTTATAAGAAGCATTACAAACTGTAAATATAATGGAGGTGACAGCACTAAAAGAGAAGGAGTTGGTTTCATGGACAGAATGCTTACGCGCTTTCAAAAAGTAGATGACTTTTTATTTTACAGAATCAACGGAAGCAAACAGCTGTATCGTTCATTCTTCGGCTATGTTACTCATTTGGGTGGAGCGAGGTTTACTGTAGCCTCCGTCCTGATTCTGTTCTTCTTGAGTCAATATTATCCACAGATGCAACAAACCGTAATGGCCGCCATGATAACGTTATGTATCAGTCATGTTATTATGTCGATCACCAAGAGGTTGGTTAAACGAATCCGACCTTATCTAACTTTACCCGATGCAAGGATACACGGTTATGAATTTAAAGATCATTCATTTCCATCTGGTCATTCCACCGCTATCTTTTCCATATCGATTCCATTTATGATACAGTATCCAACCACGATGCTTATCCTATTTCCTATAAGTTGGTTAGTGGGATATTCCAGAGTGATTCTCGGAGTCCATTATCCTTCAGATGTATTGGCCGGGGCATTTCTTGCATTTGCTACGACTTTAATGGTTCTTTTGTTTTTAGGATAATCGTATAGATTTTACGAATTGTAAGTTAATCATTAAGGGGGAAGAGTACATGCGAGTGGCATTGTTTTCGGATACTTATCATCCTCAAGTGAACGGGGTCGCAAGAACGTTAAAAAGATTGACGGATCACTATGAGAAACGGGGCATTGAGTATAAGGTCTTTGTTCCTGATATTCAAGAGAAAAAAGAATCCTATCCAAATGTCCATTCCTTCACAAGTTTTCCTTTTTTCTTTTATCCTGAATGCAGAACAGCTATTGCCAACCCGAAAACGATTGAAAAGCAGTTGAAAGATTTTTCACCTACACTGATTCATGTAACCACACCTCTTACAATGGGACTTTATGGGGTCCGCGGTGCTAAGAAAATGAATATCCCCTTGGTTGCTTCTTACCACACCCATTTCGACCTGTATTTGAACTATTACAAAATGATGTGGGTGGCACCATTATTATGGAAATACATGAAATGGTTCTATTCACAGGCAGATCGGATTTTTGTCCCCTCAATGGAAACGAAACTTCACTTAGAAAACCAGGGTTTTACCGGCTTATCCATATGGAGCAGGGGAGTTGATTGTCAAACCTATTCTCCGGAAAAGCGCAGCACTGAACTAAAGAGGAAATTTAATAAAAACAAGAAATACACTCTTCTTTATGTGGGACGTTTAGCTCCTGAAAAGGACTTGGACACACTCGAGAAAACGATAAAACACCTTCCTCAAACATTAAAAGATCAAGTTCAATGGGTGATCGTGGGCGATGGACCGATGAGGAATGAGCTTATGGAAAAAACCCAACAAGAAGACGTACTCTTTACGGGTTATGTAACAGGAAACGAATTAGCGGAAGTATATGCATCCTCTGATCTACTCGTCTTCCCATCTGCTTCAGAAACGTTTGGGAATGTAGTATTAGAAGCATTTGCCTCCGGTTTGCCAGCAGTAGTGGCTGATAAAGGCGGTGTGACGAACATCGTAGAGCATAACCAAACCGGAAGGATGGCGAAAGCTCATCAATACCCTTCGTTTATTCATCATATTGAAGAGATATTGAATGAAAATCTCTTAAATGAAATGAAAAGAAATGCTCTTCAAATGGCTGAAAATCAATCCTGGGATTGCATCTTTGATCAACTCATAACGGAATTTCATGAAGTTAGCTTTTTTCGCAATCGGAATCAGATGTCAGGGTGAAGAAACCTTAACCTGCCTTCCTGTTGTATGGAAAGGATCTGAAAAAGGTCCTTTTTTTATACTACTATTCTAACTTTATGGACAAGTTCATAAACTATAAGGGAAGGAAAGGAGAGGGTGGGAATGAATTTTGGAGAATGGACAGATCAAGCCACGGGACAGATGCTACATAATTTAATAGACAAAAAACAAAAATTTGATAAAGCCAAAGCGTTACACCTATATACCTTATGGGCAACCATGTTTGCTTCCTTCTTTTTTCTCTATTATGTGACGAAATTTGTGCTTGGACCATATTCTTATTCGTTTGCAGCGGTGTTTTCTGTATTTGTATCCAGCTCTTTTCATCTATTTATCACAATGCTTCTTGTCGGGCTTTTCGGTGCTACAAGAATCTTATATGAGAAAAAAGAGAAAAAGGAAAAAGAATATCATGCATTAAGGTGTGAGGTCATCGATCGAAGTAAGGATTTATGGAAAGAAGAAGCGTGGAAAAAAAGGCATCATGTGTATGAAAAAATGAAAAAAGAATGGGATATTAATTTATTTCATGGAAGTAAATGAGAGTGAACGTAAGCACTATAAAACGAGCCCGTATTTATAAAATAGTAAAAAGAATAGGCCCATTCCTTTTTTTTGAAGAAATGAGCCAAGCTTCCATGCATTAAAAGAATACCTTTTTATCTCTTTCATCCTTAAGTATTTCGACTGCTTCACGAAAACGTTGGGAGTGGACGATTTCACGCTCCCTTAAAAACCGCAAACCATCATTCAGATCAGGATCGTCACTCATATTGATGATCCACTGATAGGTAGCCCTTGCTTTCTCTTCAGCCGCTATATCCTCATATAAATCAGCAATCGGATCACCTTTAGCCGCTATATACGCTGTAGTAAACGGCACACCCGCAGCATTGTGATAGAAAATCGCTCCATCATGATTAACATAATGAGGGTCAAGTCCAGCGTCCTTCATCTGCTGGGGTGTTGCATCTTTAATTAATTTATAAACCATTGTCGCGATCATTTCCAAGTGAGCAAACTCCTCCGTGCCAATATCCGTTAACAATCCGATGACTTTGTCAGGGATGGTATAGCGTTGATTGAGATACCTTAGGGCAGCGGCAAGTTCTCCGTCAGCTCCACCGTATTGTTCAATCAGAAATTTTGCCAGTTTAGGATTGCATGTACTTACTCGGACCGGATATTGAAGTTTTTTCTCGTACACCCACATTGTCATGCACCTCCTAAAATATTAAACTTGCCATGGCCATGGAGCATCCTTCCAATCCCATGGGTAATTGGAGTAGCTATATCCAAAGTTTGTCAAAGGACCAAATTCCTTTTCGAATTTCTTCTTAATCTGTTTTCGCGTTTTGATATACATATTATATTGAGAGATTGCATCATAATCTTCAGGGTGTGTATCCAGGTAAAGGGTAAGGTCAAGGATCACGAAATCTACGGCTTGTAATTCTTCCAGCACTTCATAATAATGGGGGGGAAGCTGTTTCATGTCAGTCTATTCTCCCTTCATCTTTTCATAGGGGCTATAGTAGGGATCATAAAACACTTTCCATAGAGTACCTTTTTGTAACGCTTCTTTTGGTGAATATTGCTCAAGGTTGGGAGGTTGGAACCCTAAGTAAAGATTAGGGGGAGTTGAATAGACTTTCCGGGTAATAGGCTTACACGGATCGAATGGGCTTACATATGGGTGATAAGCTTTGTAAAATTCGTGCACGATAATCCCTCCTTTAAAGAAAATCCTTCGTAACAACATATGAAATAGATAAATGGAACATGTTAATTAATTTAAATTCATAAATATGAAGGGAAACTTTGTGAAAATGTTGAATACTAAAGATGTAGGATATTAATGATGAGGTGGTCAAATGTTTGTAAAAAGTGCCATGATACCGAAGCACAAATGCTATGTGGTAGATGAAAATGACTCGATTGAAAAGACCCTTACAGTACTGGAGCACCATAAAATTGATGGAGTGCCGGTACTCTCGAATGAAGAATACAAAGGGGTGGCAACACGCTACAATATTTATCAGAGCTTCTTCCTTTCAGGAATGGATAAAGAAGCCTTTCTGAAGGAGAAAAAGGTTCGTGATATTATTGCCGATACCGACAAATATATAACAGACAAAGATGTATTCGAAAATGCATTGGTCGAATTGAAGGATTCTCCGATTCTTCCGGTCGTAGGACCAGATAAAAATTTCCTTGGATTGATTACCCGATTTGATGTGCTTGATCAATTCAGAAGTGCATTTGGGATGGATCAAAAGGGAGTGCGAATCGCCTTTTCCTCTGTGGAAACTGAAGGACGGATTGCCCGTCTTGGAGATATCATCCAGCAGTATTCGGAATCGGTCATTTCCCTGGTTACCTTTGATGAAACCGATAAATTATTACGTCGTATCGTTCTAAAGGTCGAAAAAAAGGACAATATGGAAAAATTCCTTCATAAGTTAGAGAAATCAGGATTCCGTATCCTGGACATTCAAGAAGATGAATAATTGACCGAAACACTGTATGAAAAGAAATCCCTCTCATAAGATTTATGGGAGGGATTTTTTTGATCAATCATACTGTTAAACTGCTTATCACGTTTCTATTAGGGTATCTATTCATTACATGGTTTCCGGCTGTAGAATTGCTGAACAGCTCTGAATTCATTGTTGAGTTAGTCTTAAATCCCGTGCCATTCTTTGCGGCAATGATGGCCTTTATGGTGGGGTTAATGGTTCAAGGGAATTTATTGAAATTTGAATTATATTCTATTCTACGATTAATGAATGGTAAACTACATAAAGAGTTAGTCTTCATCCCATTCCATATAGGCATCATCTATTTGTTGAGCTGTTTTGGGATGTGGCAAACAATGATTTTTTCCTTCTTATCCATCTTTTATGGTATTATTTCTATAGATTTCCACCGACAAGGAGGCCACAATGCTTGAAATTAGTATGTTTTTATTAGTAGGGGGAGTCAGTCTCCTCTTTTTTATGTTATATGAAGCACGAAGAAATGTGGTAAAAATGGAAAAGGTAAAGCTTCCTGCCCTTCCTCATAATATGGGCCCGATTTCAATCTTTTTTATATCTGATATACATAAGCGGGAAGTGTCAGACGGAATTATTTATGAAGTGAAAGGGAAAGCGGATATTGTCATCATTGGCGGGGATCTTCTTGAAAAAGGAGTGCCTTTTTCAAGAGTTGAACAAAATTTAGATAAACTTTTGACACTGGGTACGGTTTGTTTTGTTTGGGGCAATAATGATCATGAAGTGAATACGAACCGGCTGAAAGATATATTTAAACAAAAGGGAATCATTGAAATTGTAAATGATTCAGTTAAGGTCCCTATTCATAAAGGGAAGATTAACATGATCGGAGTGGACGATGCGAGTACGCAAAGAGCTTCTTACTCTTCTGCCCTTAGAAAAACATTACCATCTGAATTTAATATTTTAATCAGTCATGACCCTAGGCTAGTGAGGCAGGTACGAACAGAAGAGGGGATTGACTTGATGTTGAGTGGCCATACACACGGTGGACAAATTCGATTATTTGGCTGGGGACTGTATAAAAAAGGAAGACTTGAAAAGCTCCCACAAACCACCCTATTAGTAAGTAACGGCTATGGGACCACTGCGCTCCCATTGCGCTTGGGAGCTCCGGCAGAGACCCATTTACTGAAAATCGAAAAGGAATGAAATGAACAATTGTTGTTCATTACCTGTACAAATTTTACACAGTGCGGTTTCTCGATTATAATTTTAGAGAGAAGAGAATTACTTTGGGGGACTATTTATGAGTAATGAAAAGAAGATAGAAGGCAAATATAATATAAAAGCTGTGTCCACAATCTTAGGAATACAACCAGGTACATTAAGGGCATGGGAGAGAAGATATCAAATAATTGCTCCTGTACGTAATGAATCAGGTCACCGTTTGTACACAGAACAACATTTAAATATATTAAAATGGCTGGTTGAGAAGGTCAATCAGGGATTTACCATTAGTCAGGCTGTTGCGTTACTTGATAAACAAGAGCTGGAAGAAAATGAGATTGCATCTTCTGAACGAAAGGACCGTACTCAGAGCATCTCAGATGACTTGTTAAAAGCACTCTTAAGCTTTGATGAAACAAAAGCTCATGAATTAATCAATCAGTCGTTTACTGTTTACACAATTGATAAAGTGGTGATTGATATCCTGGGCAGCTTGCTGGTTAAAATCGGAGACCTGTGGGAGAACGGGAAAATCACGACGGCCCATGAGCATTTTGCAACATCGATACTTAGATCCCGTATCGGTATCATCATGCACTCTTTTCCACACAACGGAATCTTACCTAAAGTAGTGGCAGTTTGCGGCCCGGGAGAATGGCATGAATTAGGATTGTTAATCTTTACTCTCTATGTAAGAAGAAAGGGATTTGAAGTAATCTATTTAGGCTCCAGTATTAAAGAAAATGATATCGACATCGTTCTTGACGAAGTCGATCCTAAGTTTCTATTCTTCTCTTGTACCTTATTGGAAAATGTAGACAACCTGCTGTCACTCGTTACTTCATTAAAGAGTGAGCGGGAAAGCCTGGAAATTGGAATTGGCGGTTTTGCTGTAGACCATCTACCAAAAGAAAAAAAAGAGGAAATTCAGGAACACATTGTCGGACAATCCAAATCTGATTGGGAGCTATGGCTGAAAAGTAAATTATAATTGGATTATGCACTGTTTTCTGCCCCTTACATAGTATGGTGATAAATCGTCACACTCTAGGGGGTACGAAGATGAAGCTTGAAAGAATTTCTGACAACAAAATAAAATTTTCCATTAGTGTAGAAGAATTGGAGCAAAAAGGCTTATTTGAACAAGACCAATGGAAAGATTCCTATATGTGGCATGATCTTTTTGAAGACATGTTAGATGAAGTCCAGGGGAAGTTCGGCATTGAAACACAAATGGAAATCACCGTGGAGATTGAGTCATTTGATGATCAGGAAATCTGCATGATCCTCACATTAGAGTCAGAAGATGACTTTTCTGATTGGGAAGACGAAAATGGAATCATGAAGTCTATGAATGATTATGATGTGCTCGTTTACTTTGATGATTTCGAGGATGTACTGGACCTCCTTAAACGCATCAACCAATTGAACAAAGTGAACAATCGCCTCATACATTTAAGCATTTTTTATTATGAAAAAAACTATTACTTACTTATTGAAGATTTATTGGAATTCGATAGCTTAGTCATGGAGGCTATTTGTGCTGAATACGGTCAGCACTCAAAGATTACGAAACATATCCTGATGGAGTATGGCCGTGCTGTGTTAATAAAGGATTCCATTGATAAAATTCTGTTTTATTTTTGATCGTGTTAAGTGGCAGCAATCTTCACCCCCCTTTAGATATATGCTTTACTATGATTTATAAGAAATATAGACATTTTTTTAGCACTTTTAGGGTGATTCCTGGGAGTGTTTTTTGTTTTGGTGATGGTAGCTGTAGATGCTTGTCAGCCCTACCCAAGCCGCCTCCGCTTTTCGGTTATGACAGCGTTTTCAAAAAAATCTTCTTTTTTTAATTTTCCTTCTTTGCAAGAAGAATTCAAACGTGTATACTATGTCATGAAAGCGGACGAGGTTCCGTGAAACAGTGAAGTATACTGGGAGGTTTACATAAATGGTAGCCGATAAGGGGAAAGAAAATCACCAAGCATCAGATCAACACGATGTTTTGAAATCTACACAAACGGTTATTCATCTTGCACTTGATAAATTGGGGTATTCACAAGAAGTATATGAATTATTAAAAGAACCTGTACGAATGTTAACGGTTAAAATACCAGTCCGGATGGATGATGGGAAAGTAAAAGTTTTCACGGGATACCGTGCTCAACATAATGATGCAGTTGGACCAACAAAAGGTGGGATTCGATTTCACCCGAATGTTACTGAAAAAGAAGTTAAAGCGCTTTCCATCTGGATGAGCTTGAAATGTGGAATTGTCGACCTTCCGTATGGTGGAGGTAAAGGGGGGATCATTTGTGATCCCCGGGATATGTCATTTAGAGAGCTTGAGCGATTAAGTCGTGGTTATGTACGCGCAATCAGCCAAATTGTCGGACCATCCAAAGATATTCCCGCTCCCGATGTTTTTACAAACTCTCAAATCATGGCGTGGATGATGGACGAATACAGCCGAATTGATGAGTATAATTCTCCAGGGTTCATTACAGGGAAACCATTGGTGCTTGGGGGATCACATGGTCGTGAAACGGCAACTGCGAAGGGCGTGACGATTTGTATTCATGAAGCAGCCAAGAAAAAAGGAATAAAGCTTAAAGGGGCGAGAGTAGTCGTTCAAGGCTTTGGTAATGCCGGAAGCTTCCTTGCAAAGTTTATGCATGATGCAGGAGCAAAGGTGATTGGGATCTCTGATGCCTACGGTGGACTTCATGACAAAGATGGGCTGGATATTGATTATTTGCTGGATCGTCGGGATAGTTTTGGGACAGTTACGAAATTATTTAATAATACGATAACAAACGAAGAACTATTAGAGCTGGACTGTGACATTCTCGTGCCTGCAGCCATCGAGAATCAGATCACAGAGAAGAATGCTCACAACATAAGAGCAAGCATTGTGGTAGAGGCAGCGAACGGACCGACAACTTTGGAAGCAACGAAAATCCTCACCGAACGTGGGATTTTACTGGTCCCTGATGTGTTAGCATCATCGGGTGGGGTGACGGTTTCTTACTTTGAATGGGTGCAAAATAATCAGGGGTATTACTGGTCTGAAGAAGAAGTGGAAGAAAAATTGGAGAAGATTTTGGTCAGCTCCTTTAACAATGTATACGAAACTTCCCAGTCCAGAAGAGTCGATATGAGACTCGCTGCATATATGGTAGGGGTAAGAAAAATGGCCGAAGCATGCCGGTTCAGAGGTTGGATTTAATTCCAGTCAAGGATGAGATGGATGACATCTCATCTTTTTTCAATTCTATATAAACGCGTTTTACAATAATTTGAGCAGAAATTAGAAACCATACTACTGACATGGATCATGAGGTTCGAGTGCTTCCTTTTGACCAAATCGTAATCTTATTCCATAATAATTGGGTAGAAACCATTTTAACATCTGAAGTGAACAAACGTAAATTACCATTCAGATAGAGGAATTGAAGGAGTGTCTGAATTTGAAAATGGAAGAATGCATTATTGTAGGTGGGGGACCGTGTGGGCTTTCTGCTGCTATTAGTTTAAAAGAAAAGGGAATCGATCCTTTAATCATTGAAAAAGGGAATATCGTGAATGCCATTTACCACTATCCCACTCATCAAACGTTTTTCTCATCAAGTGAGAAGCTTGAAATTGGCGACGTTCCTTTTGTTATTGAAGAACACAAACCAAGGCGGAATCAAGCACTCGTGTATTATCGTGAGGTAGCGAAGCGGAAGGGATTAAGAATCAATCGATTCGAAACCGTTCTTAAGGTGGAGAAGCAAGACGGCCGTTTTTCCGTTTCCACCTCAAAGGGAACGTATGAAAGTAAATCAATTGTCATTGCGACCGGTTACTATGATCATCCCAATTATTTAGAGATTCCAGGAGAGAAATTAGAGAAAGTCTTTCATTATTTTAAAGAAGCACATCCCTTTTTTGACACAGATGTGGTTGTGATTGGAGGGAAGAACTCAGCGGTTGATGCAGCACTTGAATTGAATAAAGCGGGAGCAAGGGTAACCGTACTATACCGGGGAAGTGAGTACTCAAAGAGTGTGAAGCCCTGGATTCTCCCTAACTTTGATGCGCTTGTCAGGAATGGCGAAGTAACGATGGAATTCAACGCGTGTGTAGAGGAAATTGCAGAGGACTCTGTTATTTACAATGTAAAGGGTGAGAAAAAAGAAATCAAAAATGACTTTGTGTTTGCCATGACAGGTTATCACCCGGATCATAGCTTCCTGACGAAAATGGGAATAGATATTGACAAAGAAACCGGACGACCTTCTTTTCATCAAGAAACGATGGAAACGAATGTAGAAGGAATCTATATTGCAGGTGTCATTGCTGCGGGAAACAATGCCAATGAGATCTTTATTGAAAATGGTCGTTTGCATGGCGGATTGATCGCTGAATCCATTACTCAAAAAGGGAAGTGACAAAAGAAAGAGGCTCTGCTGTGAGCCTCTTTCTTTCATGATGGTTGCTTATGTTCCTGATGAAAGACAACCTTAATTTTTGAAAATCGTTTCTAATTCTTTAATGTCACCGGTTTGGGACAGAGCCACCATTAACTTGATTCTTGCCTTTTGTCCATTAAGACCATTTGAGAAGATAACCCCTTTTTCTTTCAGTTGTTTCCCCCCTCCTGAATAGCCGTATATATCCTGTACAATGCCATTAAAGCATCTCGAAACCAATACAACGGGGATATTAGCAGCTAACAGCCCATTGATTCCATCGACCGTATCAGGCGGGAGATTTCCTTGCCCTAATGCTTCGATTACAACCCCATCGTACTGTAAGTCTTTTATGGCAACTAATAAGCCTGAATCCATTCCGGCATATGCTTTGATCAGGGTAACCCTCTTGGAAATGTCGCAAACCTGATAATGCTCATTTGATGTTGGCTGGTGATGAAAAAGAACGCCTCTTTTGGTCACAATCCCGATTGGGCCATACTGTGGACTTTGAAAGGTAGATACATTGCTTGTGTGAGTTTTGGTCACGTTCTTAGCAGAGTGGATTTCGTCATTCAGGACGACTAAAACCCCTTTGTTCATGGATTTGTCATCAGCAGCTACCCGAACGGATGAAATGAGGTTATACAGACCGTCCGCTCCAATCTCATTACTTGATCTCATTGCCCCTGTAACGACAAGGGAGACGGGAAGAGAAAGGGTCAAATCCAGGAAGTAGGCAGTTTCTTCGAGGGTATCTGTTCCGTGGGTAATGACGACTCCGTCAAATGATTTTTCCCTGTATTTCGTTTCGATTATATCTTTTAATTGCTGCATATGCTCCGGTGTGATATGAGGAGAAGGCAGATGAAATGCTTCTAAGACCGTTAGATTTGCTAAATTCGATACGATGGACGTTTGTACGGAAAGGGGATTTTCCTTCCCGGGAGTGACTGCTCCCGTCTGTTCGTCTTCCATCATAGAGATGGTACCGCCTGTATGTATAACCAAAATATCTTTCTTCATCATTCATTCCTCCAACCAAATAAATTCCTGTTTCCATTCCTACATTAACATGATACGATTAAGAAAACAGAAAGAAAAGAGGACTTTTTTATGCTGGTGATTTTATCAGCGGGTATAGCACCAGGGTTAGCATTGCTAAGTTACTTTTATTTGCGGGATGAATATGAGGCAGAACCTATTACGCTAGTTTTCAAAACCTTTATGTATGGGGCCCTTATTACCTTTCCTATTATGTTTTTACAATATGTTTTAGAAGTGGAAGGAATCATTGATTCAAATTGGTCGACGGCATTTATTTCTTCCGGTCTTTTAGAGGAATTTTTCAAATGGTTTATTTTAATGTTTGCGATCTTCCAACATGTTGATTTTAATGATCCTTACGACGGCATTATCTATGGTGCAAGTGTGTCACTTGGATTTGCTACTACTGAAAATATTTTGTATTTGGTTGCTAACGGTGTTGAACATGCATTTGGAAGAGCGATCCTGCCTGTTTCAAGTCATGCGTTGTTCGGTGTCATTATGGGATATTACTTAGGAAAAGCAAAGTTTTCCTCCAGGGAAGAAAGGCATAAGTGGCTTTTCATTGCGATTTCTTTGCCCCTACTGTTACACGGAACATATAATTACATCTTTCTAGCCGAGAAAAACTGGATCTATTATATGGTACCGTTTATGTTTTTCTTATGGTGGCTTGGTTTGAAGAAAGTGAAAAGTGCTCATCGATTGACGGAAAAAAAATACACGGGTACTGATTTCGAAAAAGAAATTATTTAAAAGGACGCTTTTTATTTAAAGCGTCTTTTTTGCATTTTCAAATCCCTGATTTCTCCTTCGTAACAAAAAACCGCCTTTAGCAAAGACGGTTCTATAAAATATTTACTTGTACGCAGCTGCCAGGTCGGTTTTAGGTGCTTCTTTCCGTTTCACTTCATCAATTTTATTCACGAACATTTGAAACACTTTTCTTTTTTCATCCAATTCGCGTATGTATTCCTTCAGTTCATTGTACTTTTCTTCAAAAGGCTTATGATACATTTCCCTGATATTTTCAATGATTTCCTCATTCACGGTTGATTGAATGACTTGCTTAGTGATGCCATACTTATAGGAATATACCTTCAGTTCCTTCTTTATCTCTTCATAGTCAGTATTAATCTGATCCAGCACCTCTGAAATATCATCTTTCCACTCATCCAATGACTTCGCTAAATAGTCCTCCATCATGACCTCCCCCTTCAATTCCGGATTTATTTGAAGTAATCCTCATTCTATTATAACTCTGAATGTTTACATGGCTTTTGCTGGGACATTACAGAGTCTTATCAAAGGTGTGGCAGGTTGTTTTCTAATTTTTATTATTCACTTGTATAAAATGGGAGCCTCTACAAAAACTAGAGTTAATGTTAATTGAAGATATGGAGGTTAAGGCATTATGAATAGTCGTTTCAAATTGATTTCTACTTCAGTCGTCATGGTGCTTTTGTGTTCTCTTTTTATGATTTCCTCTGAAGGAGAGAAGGCAGACGCTTTTACAAATCAAGTGATACAACATGGCGCAACAGGTGAGGATGTAATCGAGCTTCAATCCAGACTTCAATATATCGGGTACTATAACGGTGACATTGATGGAGTATTTGGGTGGGGCACATATTGGGCTCTAAGAAACTTTCAATATGAATTCGGACTTCCCATTGATGGTTTGGCAGGAGCGAAAACGAAAGAAAAACTGGTGAAAGCCTCAAAGTATAACAAGCAGTTTGTAAAGAAACAAATTGAAAAAGGCAACAATTTCAGCCATTATGGCGGAACAGATTTAAACAAACAAAAAGGTCCTGGCGGTGGGGGGGCTGAAGGCGGAACATCCGGTGGGAAAGCAGCTCCTCAAAAGAAGCCTGCACCAAAGCAGGCACCGACTCCATCCAAGCCAACGGCAGTGAACACTCCTAATGGATTTTCACAAAACGACATTCAATTGATGGCAAATGCCGTATATGGAGAAGCCCGTGGTGAGCCGTATGAGGGACAAGTTGCAGTAGCGGCCGTTATTCTCAATCGGATAGACAGTTCTGCATTCCCGAACACAGCCGCAGGTGTCATTTTTGAACCTGGTGCCTTTACAGCTGTAGCAGATGGCCAGATATGGTTAACACCAAATGAACAAGCGAAAGAAGCGGTTTTAGATGCCATAAACGGCTGGGATCCTTCTTCAAGTGCTCTCTATTACTTTAACCCTGTGACAGCAACTAGCAAGTGGATTTGGTCACGTCCACAAATCAAGAAAATAGGAAAGCACATATTCTGTAGTTAAAGAGGTGAAGTAAATTGCTACGTGTCATTTTAATAACGGTGCTAGTCCTTGGTGTTGCAGGAACCGCATTCTGGGGATACCAAGAGCATCAGGAGAAAAATGCGATATTAATCAACGCTGAAAACAACTATCAAAGAGCGTTCCATGAGTTAACTTATCAGGTAGATCTTGTTCACGATAAGATAGGTTCGACTCTTGCCATGAATTCAAGGAAATCATTGTCTCCGGCACTTGCGGATATATGGAGATTAACTTCTCAGGCGCACAGTGATGTAGGGCAGCTTCCGTTAACACTTCTGCCGTTTAATAAAACAGAGGAATTCTTAAGTAATATTGGAGATTTCAGCTACCGGGTAGCAGTGAGGGATTTAGATAAGAATCCTTTAACGGATAAAGAGTATAAATCACTTGAAAATTTATATGAACAAAGTGCTGATATTCAGAATCAGTTAAGAAAGGTTCAACATCTGGTGATGGAGAACAACCTGAGATGGATGGATGTGGAGCTTGCTTTGGCGTCAGGAAATGAACAGGCGGATAACACCATTATCGATGGCTTTAAAACGGTTGAAAAGAATGTATCCGGATATGATGAAGCAAACTTTGGTTCTACAACATTTGTGAATACTGAGAAGAAAGACCAAAATTTTCAGAAGATTAAAGGGAAAGAGATTTCAAAGGATGAGGCCGTTTCGATCTTAAGAAAATATTCCGGAATAAGTGAAAAGACTGATGCAAAAGTAACGAAAAGTGGAAAAGGCTCTGACTATAAATTTTATAGTGTAACGATTGAAAAAGGGAAAACACACGCAAGTATGGATGTTACTCAAAAAGGTGGATATCCAATCTGGTATATTAACAATCGGGAAGTTCAGAAGCCCAAAATCAGTCTAAATAAAGCGGCAGAGAAAGCGACTGCCTTCCTGAAGGATAACGATTTTGACAAATTAGAACTATTTGAAAGTGCACAGTATGACAACATTGGTATCTTCACCTATGTGACCGTATTGGATGGTGTAAGGATTTATCCGGACTCTGTTAAAATAAAGGTAGCATTAGACAATGGACAAATCGTCGGATTTGCTGCAGAAGAATATTTGAAGAATAATCATGATAGAGAAATCGGACAAGCGTCCATTACTCAAGCACAGGCTAAAGAAACGACTAACCCAAATCTTAAAGTAATGGAAGAACGTAAAGCGGTAATTGTTAATGATCTTAATGAAGAAGTGCTCTGCTACGAATTCCTAGGGATGCTGGGTAAGGATACCTTTAGAATATTCATCAATGCAAACACAGGAGAAGAAGAAAAAGTAGAGAAGCTCAGAAAAGCGGAACCGATTTATGAAGAAGTCGTCTAGCTTTTAGAGGGACGGACCTCCGTTATGGAGATCCGTCCCTTTTCTTTAGATGTAGAAAAATTCAGAATAGAGATTCAAAAAGATATGGAAAGGTGATGAATGTCATGCCATAATATAGATACATAAAATGGGAAAGTGGGAGTATTGTACTATGATAAAAGCAGGTACCACATTACAGTTGGAACCGATACATAATGATACATTTGAACGGTATAGGTGCCGGGTCGTTGAGATTGGCGAAGAAGGGCTTTATATCGATTACCCTATTCATACAAAAACAGAGAAAGCCGTTTTCTTAATAGATGGCACACAACTTAAAGCAAGCTTCAACGTTAATGAGCAGACAGTACTTATGTTTGAAACAGAAGTGAAGGGACGCAAACTATCCAAAATACCGATGATCCACATTCATTATCCAGGTGAGGAAGGTTTAGAAAAGGTCCAAAGAAGACAATTTGTCCGAGTAGAAGCGAACACAGATATCTCAATAAAAATAAAGGATGGTTATTTTCCAACGATTACAGAGGATATAAGTGCAGGAGGATGCGCGGTATTGGTAAAAGAAGGAATGGACCTGAAAAGTGGATCTAACATATCTACGACCATCGTTTTGCCTATGCAAACGGGTGAGAACCAGTATGTAGAAATAGAAGGTAAAGTGATCCGCATCTGGGAAAAAAGTCGCAAAAAAATTGCAAGCATTGAATTTGTTCATTTAACTGAAAATCAACGACAGCTTATTTTAAGATTTTGCTTTGAAAGACAGTTGAACTTACGAAAAAAAGGGTTACTTGAATAAAATTCCATAATATACACATACTTTTTCTATAAATAGGAAAAGGGTGAGAACAATTAAATCCGTTGAGCGAATATTAATCAAATTAGTCATAATACATTTCATTTTATTATTAGCAGTCCAATTTGTTATCCATGAATTAAATATCCTTCCGGAGCTGAATAAAATCGTTTTTTATGAAGGCGTCGAAAAGATGGAATACAGCGAAATAGTCGAAACCTTATCCGGTAAAGCAGGTAATTAGTTGCCTGCTCTTTTTTTTGAATGGCTCTTTTCGCAAAGAATGTTGTTTTCTAGCATAGAATCTGCAAGGGCTCTGTCAACCAGGTTTATGCTGGATGGTGAGGGGAACTGCTCCGCTTGCAGCTAGCGTTCGGCCGAGCCTCCTCAGCTTAGCCGAACGGGGTCTCGACACGACCGTACTTCCGCAGGAGTCTGCGCAGTTCCCCTCACCATCTTTAACAGTATTTTATGACAGAGCTTCAAAGTGTGTAAGAAAACAGAGTAACTAGAAAAAATAATTCTTCTTCCTTAAAAGTAAAATCAATCACTACCTACCCTTAAATGAGATTGTTTGCTAGAATTATTGTTTTAATTGTTTTCCATTTAGGATTCATGCTCAGAAAGTTGATTGGAGCGGAAGGTTGCTCGACTCCTGCGGGAATAGCTGGACAGGTGAGACCCCGGAGGCGCAGCCGAGGAGGCTCACCGCCAGCCCCGCGGAAAGCGAGCATCCTGGAGCGGAAATCAACTATTACTTTCTCCTCTACAATAGCAACAAACTTTACGAATAGAGCCTTTTGAATAAAGATTCTTTCAACGTGGTGGGAGATTTATGTTAAAATAGGTAAGAAAATTATTAGGAAATTAAGTAGGTGGATTAGTTGAAGAAATTAAGAATTGCGATCGATGGTCCTGCAGCTGCGGGGAAAAGTACAGTGGCGAAAATTGTAGCAGGGAAATTATCTTATCTTTATATTGATACTGGGGCGATGTACCGTTCATTAACATATAAAGCTTTGAAACTGAATATAGACTTGCATGATGAAAATGGGTTGAAGGAATTGTTAGCTCAAACAAAAATTACGCTTGAACCGACTGATGATGGACAAATTGTATATGTAGACGGGGAAGATGTGACAGATGAAATCCGTCAAGCCGCCGTTACCAATTCAGTATCTCATGTGGCCGTCCATTCTCAAGTTAGAGAAGAGATGGTGAACAGACAACAACAGTTGGCCAAACAAGGTGCTGTTGTAATGGACGGAAGAGATATCGGGACCCATGTTATCCCCGACGCTGAAATTAAAGTGTTTTTACTGGCAAGTGTAGACGAAAGAGCCCAAAGAAGACATGAAGAAAACATTTCGAAAGGGTTCCCTTCAGATCTGGAACAATTAAAAGTAGAAATTGCCCGCCGTGACAAGATCGATTCAGAAAGAGAAGTGGCTCCCCTTAAGAAAGCGGACGACGCAACTGAAATAGATACGACTTCACTATCCATCCCTGAAGTAGTGGATCAAATTATGCTGTTAGTAGAAAGGAAAGGTTAATGTGAACTTGTATTCCTTTGCTAGAGGTCTCGTAAAATCGATTCTTTCCCCTCTCTATCGCATTGAGGTCAAAGGTTTGGAGCATTTCCCCAAAGAGGGGGGAGTCTTATTATGCACAAACCATATTGATAACCTGGATCCCCCGGTAGTGGGGATTTCAGCTCCCAGACCTGTTTCATTTATGGCTAAAGAAGAGCTTTTCAGTGTCCCGGTACTGGGTAAGCTATTACCCGATTTACGGGCATTCCCGGTGAAAAGAGGAATGAGTGACCGGGAAGCACTAAGGAAAGGTTTGCAGGTCCTTAAACAAGGAGATGTTTTAGGACTGTTCCCAGAGGGTACTAGAAGTAAGACAGGTAAAATAGGTAAGGGATTAGCAGGAGCAGGTTTTTTTGCTCTTCGTTCCGAGGCTTACGTTGTACCTTGTGCAATCATTGGACCCTATAAGCCTTTCAGGAAATTAAAGGTCGTATTCGGCCCGCCTATTGCTATGGAGGGCATTCGAGAACTAAAACTGAATGCAGAGAAAACAACTGAAATTATTATGCAGCACATTGAAAAACTAATACATGAGCATGAATAATATGAGCTTTCTCGCTTGACAAAAAGTAGTATTTATTAGAAGTTAGTAGAAAGAATATTTTAAATTGTGAAGTCTCGCAATTATCAAAAATCTTTGCAGTCATGGATTAAGGAGGAGTACATAATGGAAGACATGAATGGAATTGAAGTGAAAAATCTTGAAATCGGTGAAAAAGTTAAAGGAACAGTCACTAAGGTTGAAGAGAAACAGGTCTTAGTCGACGTTCAAGATAGCAAAGTGGATGGCATCATTCCAATTAGTGAACTCTCAAGCCTTCATATCGAAAAAGCTTCTGATGTAGTCAGTGAAGGGGATGTACTTGAGTTAATCGTGACGAAAGTTGAAGAAGAACTTCTGGTTCTTTCTAAACGAAAAGTAGATGCTGAAAAAGCATGGGAAGAAATGAAGGTTCGCTTTGAAAATGGCGACATCTTTGAAGCGGAAGTCAAAGATGTTGTGAAGGGCGGACTTGTAGTTGATCTTGGAGTTAGAGGATTTGTTCCTGCATCATTAGTCGAGGACTATTATGTTGAGGACTTCTCGGACTATAAGGATAAAACATTGACGTTCAAGATTGTGGAATTGGATCAGGAAAAAAATCGTCTAATCTTATCCCACCGCGCTGTTGTAGAAGCGGAAAAGCAACACCAGAAGAAGCAGCTTCTAACGGATATTGAATCTGGTGCTGTTCTTGAAGGGACAGTTCAGCGTATCACAGATTTCGGAGCGTTCGTAGACATTGGTGGAGTAGATGGATTGGTGCATATCTCCCAACTTTCCCACGAACACGTTGAAAAGCCTTCTGACGTAGTCACTGAAGGACAAAAAGTACAGGTCAAAGTTCTAAGCGTCGATCGTGACAATGAACGTATTTCTTTATCCATTAAAGAAACCCTGCCAGGACCTTGGAGTAATATTTCAGAGAAGGCACCTAAAGGCAGTGTTCTGGACGGTGTGGTTAAACGCTTAGTTTCATATGGAGCATTTGTAGAAGTGTTACCTGGTGTTGAAGGTCTTGTTCACATCTCTCAAATTTCACATAAGCATATCGGTACCCCGCACGAAGTCCTTCAGGAAAACCAAGAAGTACAAGTGAAGGTATTGGATGTAAATGAAAATGATCAACGTTTATCTTTAAGCATCAAATCTCTTGAAGAAAAAGAGGAAGAAATAACTGATTATCAAATGCCTGAAGAAAATACAGGTTTCCAATTAGGTGAAATGATTGGTGACAAATTAAAAGATCTTAAGTAATGGTGATGAATAGTGACAAGAGCCCAAAGAAAGCAAGACCACATTAATTACGCTTTATCAACTGGTCAACAACGAAGAACAGGTTTTGATGAAGTTGCTTTTGTCCACCAAAGCTTACCGAATATAGCAGTGGATGAAGTTCATCTGCAGGCAAAGATTGGCGAACTTAATTGGAGTTCGCCAATTTTCATAAATGCTATGACAGGCGGCGGTGGGGAATCAACTTCTAAAATCAATGAAGAATTAACGATTCTTGCACGGGAAACAGGTCTGGCCATTGCTGTCGGATCTCAAATGTCCGCACTTAAAGACCCTTCTGAACGAAAAACGTATGAAATCGTTCGTCAATATAATTCAAATGGCGTCGTTTTTGGGAATTTGGGAAGTGAAGCAACCGTTCAACAGGCAAAAGATGCCGTAGAGATGATTAGCGCCGATGCGTTGCAAATCCACTTGAATGTCATACAAGAATTAACCATGCCCGAAGGTGACAGGGATTTCAGAGGGGCCATGGACAGAATACAGGAGATCGCTGAAAGTATTCCAGTACCTGTCATTGTGAAAGAAACGGGTTTTGGTATCAGTAAAGAGGCTGCAGAATCCTTGTCCCACTCGAACATTTCAGCCATTGATGTGGGTGGATTCGGTGGTACCAACTTCTCGAAAATCGAAAATCAACGCAGAAAACGAATGTTGGAATTCTTCGATGATTGGGGTATACCCACTGCTATTTCGATTGCCGAAAGTCATGCTACATTCAGGAAGCCGGTTCTTGCTTCAGGTGGTGTCCAAAATAGCTTAGACATCGTAAAGTCTCTAGGATTAGGAGCATCTGCAGTAGGAATGGCAGGAATCATCCTAAAGCAGCTATTAGACTCAGGACTTGAGGACACCATTGAAGAAGTGAATCAAATTCATACGGATATTAAGTTCCTTATGAGTGCGCTGGGGTGCAGGCGTCCAGAAGATCTTCACAGCGTACCACTCGTGTTGTCAGGCGACGTGTTTCATTGGCTGGATGTTAGAGGGTTGAATCCTGCAAGCTATAGCAACAGAACGTTTAATAAGTAAAAAGAACGAATTCTCTTTTGAGAATTCGTTCTTTTTTTGTTGCTTGATATTAGTTGTGGATTTTTGGGTATTTTTGTAAATCGGCTGAATTAACCCATAAAACGGCTGAATTTTTGTTAAATTCGGCCGGATTCCTGTCCAATTCCGCTGGATTATCACTCAAAATGGCCGGATTATATAGAATTTCGGCTGAATTATTGTTTGTCTACAAGACATCCAGCCAATTATGCTTGTCGGGCCTGCCCAGCCGCCTCCGCTTTTCTTATGTCCAGCTACAGGGGCTTGGGGCTCGAGGTCATAATCCAAGTCACCCATAAAGGCAAAAGACGCCTTTCCGGGTGACTCGTCTTATGCTTGTCGCCCCATGGCGAGCCTCTTCCGCTTTTCTAGATGTCCAGCTCCGGCGGCTAGTCCCTCGAGGTCATATTGGAAAAATCCCCAAAGGCAAAGAACGCCTTCAGGGATTTCCCTAATATGCTTGTCGGGCCTGCCCAAGCCGCCTCCGCTTTTCTTGTTACCTCTGTCCTTTTTTGGCTTCTTCCGGTCCTTGCAGGCTTGTAGCTCCGTTGTAGTGCAGGGCCTGGTCCCTGTCTGATTCGACTCGTTTGCTTTGTTTTAGTTTCTTTTCTTGACGATCTTTACCCATTATAAACACCTCCCTTTCTTATTTTTTCTTTGAGAAAATGATTCATACATGAATGAGTTACATAAAAATTTTCCATAATGTAGATAATAGGAGGGAGTGAATGATGGTGGATGGGATTCTGTATTTATGGCTGATTTGGGGAATTTGGATTTTTACGACGTTTATGATGAATAAGGCACACCCATATCGTTTCCATTATTCCTTCATTTGTTTAGTGTTAATATGCGTGTTTCCATATGGATTGAAAGTAAGTTCTGTGGAGGTTGCCGTACCGGTTATTGTTTTAGGACTAATTTGTATCCATTACATAAGAATTCTTAGTTTGAAAGGTAAATTATATATGCTTGTAGCCATTCTGGCGATGGGGATGCTTTATGCGGGCATTGGGTTAGTGGCTATTTATGATCCTGTTCTCATGTTCTTGGATCGAGATCTTATAATGGCTTTATCACTTGCTTTCCTGAGTATTCTCTTCTATACCTCGTCTTCATTTATGCTCCGGATGATCGCTATTGCCGGGAGCAGTATTGTGGGTGAAGTCTTTATGAGCATCCCATTAAAGAATATAGGATTTCTATATCCCATCGGTGGACCTGTTTACTTCGATGTCCTGGCTATTTCGACTGGAATTCTCTTAGCGATCAAGTTGTTTGAAGAAATAAATCAGTTATTCAACATCAAAGTACAAACAAACAAAGGGGAAATGAAGAATCTATGAATGAGTATGTGTATCCGGTCATCTTCGGAGTAGTAGTTGGGACATTAACCAGAATCTATATGCTGCGTACAGACTATCGCCAATATCCCACTTATTTGCATGGGAAGATTATACATATTGCTCTTGGATTTATTGCGGCTGGCTTAGGTACCATTGCGATTCCTGCATTGCTGGAGGAGAACTTCACGGCGATTACTTTCTTAACCGTTGCTGCGTCTCAATTTCGGGATGTGCGAAATATGGAGAGGAACACATTGACAGAGTTGGATGCATATGAACTTGTACCTAGAGGGGCTACATACATCGAGGGGATTGCCGTAGCCTTTGAAAGCCGCAATTATCTGGTTATCTTCACTTCGCTGTTAGCCACTTTAGCTTATATTGTCTTTAATTTCTATGTAGCGTTGCTGATCAGTGCGATATGTATGTTGGCTGCCCATAAACTAATGGCTGGAGGCAGATTGAAGGATATCGTTAACATTGAATATGTGAAGCCTCATTTTGATGGGGCAGGACTATACGTTGATAATATCTACATTATGAATATTGGATTAAAGGTAAGACAAGAAGAAATTTTAAAGTATGGAATGGGTTTTGTTCTTTCCCCAAAATCATTCGATGCCAGATCGACGGTAGCGAATCTAGGTCAAAGGCAAGCGATTCTTCATGATATGTCTACTTCCTTGGGGATATTTAAAGATTCAGGAACACCGGCTTTAACGCCATTGGCCAAGAGGGATTTAGATGATGGTCGAATAGGTGTATTCGTCCTCCCGCAGCGAAAGGATGTAGAGAAAGCGATTGCCATTCTTGGGCAGGTGCCGACATTGGAAAATGCGATAAGAATGCCGTCAGAATCGAAGGCGAATCAGGAGGGTGGTAAATTAGAATGAGTACGACGATCCAAAAATTTATACTCGCTACGGTTACGACATCACCTGAAAAAGTACCAAGTGGAACAAGCGTTTTTTATTGTAAAACAGATGAGGAATTGCAAAAGATCTGTGCGAATTTAGAGGCGATTCTCGATGGCATTGCCCATGAACTGGATGAAGGACTATTTATCATTGTAAAACATTGATTGCTAGTTTATTCTTTTATTGATAAAATAGTTAAGTTAGGGGGGACTGTCCCATAAGGAAACATTACCTTAAGGGCCAGTCCTTCTTATGCATAGCTCCAATTGATGATTGAAAAGGCATAAAAAGAGGAAATGTAAGAATAGGATAACCTTCTTACAGAAAGGGTGAATAACGTGACAAAACCAGTAGTAGCAATCGTAGGGCGTCCAAACGTTGGGAAGTCCACGATCTTTAATAGAATTGTTGGAGAAAGAATATCCATAGTTGAAGATGTACCTGGTGTAACAAGAGACCGTATATATAGTTCTGCTGAGTGGCTGACTCATGAATTTAACATTATAGATACAGGTGGGATTGAACTGGGGAATGAACCATTCCTCGATCAAATCAGGCAGCAGGCTGAAATCGCCATTGATGAAGCGGATGTGATTGTATTTTTAACGAATGGCCGTGAAGGGGTGACAGCTGCAGATGAAATTGTAGCCAAGATCCTTTACCGCTCTAAGAAACCGGTCGTATTAGGGATTAATAAAATTGATAATCCCGAAATGAGAGAAATGATTTATGGTTTTTACTCCCTTGGATTTGGGGAGCCGTATCCAATTTCAGGTTCTCATGGTCTTGGGTTAGGAGACCTTCTTGATGATGTTGTGAAAAACTTTAAACAAGAAGAAGAAGAGGACTATGCAGAAGATGTGATCAAATTTTCATTAATTGGTCGTCCGAATGTTGGGAAATCTTCCCTGGTTAACGCCTTATTGGGAGAAGAGCGTGTGATTGTGAGTAATGTTGCAGGAACGACGCGGGATGCCATTGATTCCTCTTACACGTATGATGGACAGGATTATGTCATCATTGATACTGCAGGCATGAGGAAAAGAGGTAAAGTGTATGAAACCACTGAAAAATACAGTGTTTTAAGAGCTCTTAGAGCAATTGAACGTTCCGATGTCGTCTTAGCTGTCATTGATGGAGAAGAAGGGATTATCGAGCAGGATAAAAAAATTGCCGGGTATGCTCATGATGCAGGTCGCGCAATCGTGATCGTCGTGAACAAATGGGACGCCGTTGATAAAGACGAGAAAACCATGAACAAATGGGAAAAGAACATCCGAGAACATTTTCAATTTCTTGATTATGCTCCAATCGTTTTTTTATCTGCCAAAACAAAGAAGCGCATTCATACTTTACTGCCAATCATTAATACGGCAAGTGAAAATCATGCACTACGAGTACAATCAAGCGTGTTGAATGAAGTAGTCATGGATGCAGTAGCAATGAATCCTACCCCTACAGATAATGGTAAGCGACTCAGAATTTACTACGCGACGCAAGTGGCTGTGAAGCCTCCGACATTCGTGGTATTTGTGAATGACCCTGAATTAATGCACTTCTCATACGAACGATTCTTGGAAAATAGAATACGTGATGCATTTGGATTTGAAGGAACTCCTATTCGTATTATTGCTCGCGCAAGAAAATAATAAGGTGGGTGTAAAAATGGAAAATTCAAAGAAAATAACGGTAGTTGGCGCAGGAAGCTGGGGGACGGCACTTGCGATGGTCCTGGCTGATAATGGACTGGAAGTAAGATTATGGGGACACAAAAAAGAACAGATTGATGAAATTAATACTCAACATACCAACGAAAAGTACCTGAAAGAGGTCAAGCTCCCGGACTCCATCAAGGGTTATCATGATCTTAGTGAGTCTTTAGATGGCGTTGATACGATCATTCTGGCTGTACCGACGAAAGCGATCCGCGGAGTATTGGGTCAAATTCAAGAGGTTCAACGTGCACCCTTAACCGTTGTTCATGTGAGTAAAGGGATTGAACCTGATTCACTTCTAAGAATCTCAGAGATGATTGAAGAGGAAATGGACCCTGATAACTTACATACAGTGGTGGTATTGTCTGGACCCAGTCACGCTGAAGAAGTGAGTTTGAGACACCCGACGACTGTGACCGTTTCCTCTAAGAATATGAAAGCTGCTGAAGAGATTCAGGACTTATTCATGAACATGAATTTCCGTGTATATACGAATCCCGATATGCTGGGGGTTGAAATCGGTGGAGCCTTAAAGAATATCATAGCCCTTGCAGCCGGAATTACAGACGGATTGGGATATGGAGATAATGCAAAAGCCGCTCTTATAACGAGGGGACTTGCAGAAATAGCCCGTCTGGGAACCAAGATGGGAGCAAACCCATTAACATTTTCAGGTTTAACAGGCATCGGTGATCTGATCGTTACATGTACAAGCGTACATTCAAGAAACTGGAGAGCGGGAAACATGCTCGGTAAGGGTCATAACCTTGATGAGGTCCTGGACAACATGGGGATGGTCGTAGAGGGCGTACGCACAACGAAAGCTGCTCATCAGTTAGCAGACAAGTATGAAGTGAATATGCCCATTACCAACGCTTTGTATGATGTGCTATTCAATAAAGTAGAAGCGAAAGAAGCGGTAGACCACTTAATGGGACGTGGAAAGACAAACGAAATGGAAGACCTCGTGAACATTCTTGGAGAGCGATTAAATTAACCTGATTCTTTTACGATAGAAAGCATGACTAAATATTCTTTCGAAACAATGAATTAATCTTGGAATAATAGGCATTCGAGGATGCGAACCACACCCCTGTTGCATACACTGTCATGAATATATACAGCTTTGCCTATGGATGGGTAGGTCTCGCTTTGTTTAGAGCAGCTCAAGTATTTTGACATCAGTTCAATGATGCTAAAATACTTGGGAAGCTCTTTTTTTTTGATAATCTCTGCCCGGGGAAGTCCGTATAGGTACATCTTGAGGTTTGTAACAGATTATTGAACAACCATTCTTTTCTATTCTTTTGTAAAAATCTTATGATATAATACATTCGATAACTGGAGGGATGTATGATGGATTCAATGATGAAGATGTGGATTTCGTTTGCATCGATGGGATTCATGTTTTTTGCCATATTAACGATCTATTTTAGCAGGTATAAGATCAAGCAGAGATTCCTGCGTTTTATTACAGCATTCATGGCATATATAATGATGATTGCCGGCGGACTTATGATGATCTATATTGTATTTAGTGGACCGACCAATTAGGTTGCGGTCCGATTGAAAGGACGTTTTTAGATTGAAACGCTTAGGTTTAATTGCATTTCTTCTTATTTTAACTATAAGTATTCTTTCAGGATGTATGTACCCTGAGGAAAAGCTTAGTCAGAACCAGATCCCTTATGAAACGCAGGTGAAGGCTGTACAAGATGCAGTCGTAACCTATCAGAAGGACAATAATGGGTTGCTGCCAATTAAGACCCGAGACCAGGATACACCCATTTATCAGAAGTATCCGATTGATTTCAGAAAGCTTTCACCTCAGTACTTAGCGGAGATTCCAGGAAATGCTTTCGAAAATGGTGGAGTTTTTCAATATGTTCTGACTGACGTGGAGGAAGATCCTCAAGTCAAGATTTTTGATCTGCGGCTGGCTGAACAAATAAGGGAATTGAAAATCAGAATAGAAGCTCAAGGCTACCCGCCATTTAAAGAGGAAGTAGCCAATAATGTCTATACATTGAATTATAAAGAACTGGGGTATGATGGGGAAGTGTATGTAAATAGCCCCTACTCAAACAAGAACCTTCCCCTTGTCATCAATGGTGACGGTGACATATTTGTAGATTACTCAATGGACTTATTTGAACAGATCAAATCGACTGATAAAGAACTAAAACCTGGTGAAGATATCCGGAATTTACTTGTTGAGGACACTTTTTTTGTCCCAGCTTATTCTTTACCTTATACGGTAGATGAAAATAACGAACCTGTCTTTATGACAAAATAGGCATAACCCTTTCCTTACAAAATATATTGTAAGGGAAGGGTTATTATTTTTATGTCATCCTTTATAGGGAAATTTCATCAAAACTAATGATCATAAATGCTAAAGACATAATAAATTTTTATACTTTTAATCATAAGGGGGGAAAAAAAGCATATTAATAGTCATAAGTCATTGGGACAACATCATAAATATAGATTGAGAGACAGAATACACGGATGAAACATCCCTGGAATATAAGATGGGAGGGAATCTCTTGGAAAGAGTCGATCTATTTAAGGACATTGCCGAAAGAACAGGCGGAGATATCTATTTAGGTGTGGTAGGAGCAGTTAGAACAGGAAAATCAACATTCATCAAGAAGTTCATGGAACTTGTGGTCCTTCCTAACATAGCCAGTGAATCAGAACGTGCAAGAGCGCAGGATGAATTACCCCAAAGTGCAGCAGGCAGGACCATCATGACGACAGAACCGAAGTTTGTTCCTAATCAAGCCATCTCTGTTCACGTCGATGAAGGCCTCGAAGTGAATATTAGATTGGTAGATTGTGTAGGATATACGGTCCCGGGTGCTAAAGGGTACGAGGATGAAAATGGACCCAGGATGATCAATACCCCATGGTATGAAGAGCCTATACCATTCCATGAAGCGGCCGAAATCGGTACGCGTAAAGTCATCCAGGAACATTCCACGATCGGGGTTGTGGTGACAACCGACGGTTCCATCGGGGAAATTGGCAGAGGAGATTACATCCAAGCGGAAGAAAGAGTCATTGAGGAACTGAAAGAAGTAGGTAAACCATTTATCATGGTCATCAACTCGGCGAGACCTCATGCTCCTGAGACAGAAGACCTAAGAGTGAAACTTCAAGATAAATATGACATTCCAGTTCTCGCCATGAGTGTGGAGAGCATGAGAGACTCAGATGTCCTCAACGTGTTAAGAGAAGCACTATTTGAATTCCCGGTACTTGAAGTGAATGTGAATCTTCCAAGCTGGGTAATGGTTCTGAAAGAAGAGCACTGGCTAAGACAGAACTATCAGGAAGCTGTGAAAGAAACGGTTAAGGATATTAAACGACTGCGGGATGTGGATCGTGTTGTTCATTACTTCAGTGATTTTGATCATATCGAACGGGCAGGGCTTGCCGGCATTGATATGGGGCAAGGAATTGCAGAAATTGACCTGTACGCCCCTGACGAACTGTATGATGAAGTACTGAAGGAGATTGTAGGGGTGGAAATTCGCGGGAAAGATCATCTCCTGGAATTAATGCAGGACTTCGCTCATGCAAAAGCGGAATACGACCAGGTTTCAGATGCATTGAGAATGGTGAAGCAGACGGGGTATGGCATCGCAGCGCCTTCTTTAAATGATATGAGTCTGGATGAACCGGAAATCATCAGACAGGGTTCCAGATTCGGAGTCAGCTTGAAAGCAGTAGCACCATCCATCCACATGATCAAAGTGGATGTACAGTCCAAGTTCGAACCGATTATCGGTACAGAAAAACAGAGCGAAGAACTGGTGCGCTATTTAATGCAGGATTTCGAAGATGACCCGCTATCCATCTGGAATTCCGATATCTTCGGCAGAAGCTTAAGTTCCATTGTAAGAGAGGGGATCCAAGCGAAACTTTCCTTAATGCCTGAGAATGCAAGATATAAACTCAAAGATACGTTGGAAAGAATCATCAACGAGGGATCGGGTGGATTGATCGCCATCATATTATAAATGTCTTTTGACCTTCTTAGGAGGGTCTTTTTTTGTTTTGTTTCTTTGAAATCTTCCATTTTTATATTAAACCTCTGAATTTTTTTGTGAGATTCCTGCTTTTAATTGCTGATTTTCACATTGTATATTTATAAATTTGTAGCTGGGAAGATAAAAGTGTAAAAAAGCAGAGGGAGGCTCTAGAACCTTGATATATATAGGTTTTGGCCATGTGGATTTCAGGACTTTGCAACCTGATGGATATTCATTATAGATGAAAATAAGGGAGTCGATGTTTAAGGGATTTCAAGGTTGGGAAGTAAGATAGAGTACCCAATGAGGAGAGGGTATTAGTTGCAGTCATCGAAAAGAAGTGATAGGTTGAATAGACGGCAAGAATAAAGGGCTTTGAAGGGATTCTATTACATTTGTGTTTCAAATAAGAAAAGATTCCCATTATTTCTTGATTTGTTCTTGCTAAGGTTAATCTATTGTGATAATCTTTTAACAGAATTGTTGTTGAATATTGATTCAGCAACGTTTTCAAGCGTTTTTTCTACACTTTATGTATAGAATTCGCTAAACTTGTTTACTAATGATATTAAAGTAAATGAATCATGACTGAGACATTTCCTTGGGAGGAGGTGAATGGCATGAACAAGACAGAACTAATCAATGCTGTTGCAGAAGCTGCTGAGCTATCTAAGAAGGACGCTACCAAAGCGGTTGACGCTGTTTTCGATACAATTCAAGATTCACTTGCAAACGGTGATAAAGTACAATTAATCGGATTCGGTAACTTCGAAGTACGTGAGCGTGCAGCCCGTAAAGGTCGCAACCCACAAACAGGTGAAGAGATCGAAATCTCAGCTAGCAAAGTACCTGCTTTCAAACCAGGTAAAGCGCTTAAAGAAGCTGTAAAATAATTACATACTTTGAGCGTATAGAAAAGGTCGCATATTTATGCGGCCTTTTTTGCTATTCATTTATAGTTTGGTTATTTCTCCTTAAAATATGTACGAAGTATTATTCCTTTAAAGGAAGTTTTATATTATTATAAAACTTCTAAAGCACTAGTCTTTGATGACATTATAGGCTTGTGCTAATATTAACAATGTTACTATTTCTTTAAGTATTTTAGGAGGACAACATAATGGCACAAGTCAATCATGGCCAAATAGAAGAAGCAGTTCGATTAATATTAGAAGCTATTGGAGAGAATCCTAATAGAGAAGGTTTATTAGATACACCAAAGCGTGTGGCGAAAATGTATGCAGAAGTATTTTCGGGAATCGGTCACGATCCGAAAGAATACTTTGAAACAATATTCAGTGAAGAGCATGAAGAACTGGTGCTTGTGAAGGATATTCCTTTTTATTCGATGTGTGAACACCACTTGGTACCTTTCTACGGAAAAGCTCATGTAGCATATATTCCCAGAAACGGAAGAGTGGCCGGACTTAGTAAACTGGCAAGGGCCGTTGAATCTGTTGCTAAACGACCTCAGCTGCAAGAAAGAATCACTTCGACAGTGGCTGATACGATCATGGAAACCCTTGAGCCTTATGGTGCAATGGTAGTGGTTGAAGCTGAGCATATGTGCATGACAATGAGAGGTGTAAAGAAGCCTGGTTCAAGTACAGTGACAACTGCGGTAAGGGGCTCGTTTAAAGAAGACCCTCAAGCACGAAGCGAAGTTCTTTCTTTTATAAAGAATTAGGAGTGAGCTAAGGATGAATTCAAATGATTATATTGTGATTAAGGCGATTGAAGATGGTGTGAACGTGATCGGGCTGACAAGAGGGACAGATACCAGATTTCATCATTCAGAAAAGCTTGATAAAGGTGAAGTCATGATTGCTCAGTTTACAGACCATACCTCTGCGATTAAAGTTAGAGGAAAAGCAACCATCGTTACAAGTTACGGTGAAGTCGAAAGTGATAACAAGAAATAATCCTCTGGGCATTTACGTTCCAGAGAAGATACAGGTGGGACTGACTATGGGTAGTTGAACTTCGTAGTCGTCCCCTTTGTTATACTAAAGCTAAATAGGGAGGGCAAGAGCAAGACTGATTCCCTATTGTTGAGGATTTTATGGTATAATATCTATTGCTGAAATTTTTAGACCGATACATAGTAGAAATGGGGATTAAAGGGTATGAAATTCATTGATTGTAACCATCAAGCGAATATCATTCATCAATACATAGAAGAGCAGTTGCATCACTCTTACTTAAAGGAGTATATAGATCAGCCTTACATTGATCGGGATCGGATTTATTTCCTGCTCCTTCCTTTTGTAAGTGGGGGACGGACCTTGAATAAAGAAGTTGTACAGTGGATTTCGACTGCCATGCTATTGCAGATAGCCCTTGATACCCATGAAAAGGTTACAATCTCTGAGCTTGATCCATTGAAAGAGAGGCAGCTTACGGTACTTGCAGGAGTATACTTCAGCAGCCTTTACTATAAAATCCTTGCCGACACAGATGATGTGGATCTTATCGCAGTATTAGCCAAGGCGATAAAAGAAATCAACGAAAGCAAAATTTCCATTTATAAAGAGGAACATCAAAACCTTGATGGGCTAATGTCAAGCTTGAGGACAAGAGAATCAGCGATCGTTTCAAAATTCTTTCGTTTTTTTGAAGATGACAAATGGATCCGGATTGTAGAGCAAGCCCTTTTATACAAGAAGCTCGTTCAAGAAAGAATTTGTATAGAGCACTCACAGAATACGAGCTTTATAAAAGCGTTGTCGACTTTAACGTTCGAATCAGCCAGTGAAACACCATCTTTAAAGCTAACGAAAGAAGAGTCCGGACATTTGCTTTCAAGGGTGGATAAATTAATTTCCTCAACGAAGAAAACCATTCAAACACAGTTAGAGAACATAGAACCGGTAACACCATATTTTAAAAAGCTGATTGTAGAGCTATTACCTTATGCTGAGCCTGAACCTATGACCAAACTATATGCGGAAGAAGGGTAAATCGAAATGCAGCAGTCCAAAGAACAAAAAGTCCACGGAGTATTTGAAAAAATATATTCCAATTATGATAAGATGAATTCGGTAATCAGTTTCCAACAGCATAAAAAGTGGAGAAAAGATACCATGAAGCATATGGATGTGAAGCCAGGCTCAAAGGCACTGGACGTTTGCTGTGGAACGGCGGATTGGACGTTAGCGATAGGAGAGAAAGTCGGAGAAACGGGCAAGGTAGTGGGGCTGGATTTCAGCCAAAATATGCTTTCTATTGGTGAAGAGAAAGTGAAACGATCCCCCTTGAACAACATTGAGCTGATCCATGGAAATGCAATGGAGCTGCCTTTTGACGATAATACCTTTGATTATGTCACGATTGGCTTTGGCTTACGGAATGTTCCGGACTACCTCCACGTCTTAAAAGAAATGAATCGTGTAGTGAAACCAGGAGGGATGGCTGTTTGCCTTGAAACCTCTCAACCAACCATGCTCGGTTTCAAACAGATGTATTACGCATACTTTCGTTTCGTGATGCCACTGTTCGGCAAGATCTTTGCCAAGAGCTTTAATGAATATTCATGGCTTCAGGAATCAGCCAGAGATTTCCCGGGGATGAAGGAGCTTGCTGATATGTTTGAAGAAGCCGGCTTTAAAGATATACATGTGAAACCATATAGTGGCGGAGTGGCTGCCATGCATTCAGGCAGAAAGTAAGAAATTCGTAAATTAGGTGGAAAAACTATGAAGCTAAACAGGATGTATTCGTTTCTAAAAACGGATATTGATGAAATTGAAAAGGAACTGGAAGTTGCGATTGAGTCAGAATCACAACTTTTACAAGAGGCATCCCTTCACCTTCTGCAAGCAGGTGGTAAAAGAATCAGACCTGTTTTTGTCTTGCTCTCTGCAAAATTCGGACAATATGATATTAACATTGTGAAAAATGTAGCAGTGGCTTTGGAGTTAATTCATATGGCATCCCTTGTTCACGATGACGTGATCGATGATGCAGAGTTAAGAAGAGGAAAGCCAACGATTAAAGCTCAATGGGACAATCGTATTGCCATGTACACCGGAGATTACATCTTTGCACGAGCTCTCGAGTATATGACGAATATTAAAGCGCCTGAAGCACATCAAATACTTTCACACACCATTGTTGAAGTATGTAAGGGTGAAATCGCTCAAATAAAAGATAAATATCGATTTGATCAAAATCTGAGGGATTACCTCCTTAGAATCAAGCGGAAAACGGCTCTGCTTATTGCTGTAAGCTGCCAGATCGGTGCCATTTCTTCCGGTGCCCCTGAAGAAATTCATCGTCGCTTATACCGATTTGGTTATAATGTAGGAATGAGCTTTCAGATTACAGATGATATTTTAGATCTTACTGCAAGTGAGGAAGAACTGGGTAAGCCTGCCGGCAGTGACTTGTGGCAAGGTAATATCACCCTTCCGATTTTATATGCGATGGAAAACCCTGAACTTAAAACGAAGATTGAAAGAGTGAATGAATATACTTCTCCTGAAGAGATGAGAGAAATCATTTCGTCCATCTTAGCGACCGATGCCATAGATCGATCCCATCAGCTAAGTAGAATGTACTTAGACAGAGCGTTGGAAGATCTGGATCATCTCCCATACAACCGCGTAAAGAAAACATTGAAGAATATCGCAAACTTTATTGGCAAGAGAAAATATTAAGAAAATTTAAAATGGAAACGTTGCCAAAACCCCCAATCAGTGTTACTATTTTCGTGGGATGTCCTTAGGACTTCTATACATACATATTTAGGAGTGGGGAAGATGGAAAAGACATTTTTAATGGTAAAACCGGACGGCGTACAAAGAGGGTTAATCGGTGATATCGTATCACGTTTTGAAAAAAAGGGCTTTCAATTAGTAGGGGCAAAGCTGATGAGCATTTCAAATGAGCTTGCTGAAGAGCATTACGGTGAGCACAAGGAAAGACCTTTCTTTGGAGAGCTTGTTGACTTCATTACATCTGGACCTGTATTTGCAATGGTTTGGCAAGGTGAAAACGTTATCACGACAGCTCGTGGAATGATGGGAGCAACAAACCCTAAGGATGCTGCACTTGGAACAATCCGCGGTGATTTCGGCTTGACAGTCGGAAAGAATATCATCCACGGATCTGACTCTGCCGAAAGCGCTGTTAGAGAAATCGGCTTATTCTTCAAAGAAGAAGAACTGGTAGAGTATTCTAAATTAATGAACGAGTGGGTTTATTAATATCTGTTAAACAAATAAGGTTTTTTAGGGCAAGTCGTGATAAGGCGACTTGCCTTTTCTATTGAATAGGATTTAACTTTTCTGTATAGCGTTCGATATAATACATATAGTCTTATACCTTTAATGTAGCAAAGTGAGTGGGTTCTTATGTCAAATGATTATCTGGAATTTATTCAAGGGATAAAAAGAAAAACGGGGATTGATCTTTCCCTGTACAAAGAAGCTCAAATGAAACGGAGATTAACGGCACTGTATGAAAAAAAGGGCTTCGGGAGTTTTCAAGAATTCTTCAGTAAGCTGAATCGTGACAGCGAAGAAATGGAAGGGTTTCTCGATCGAATGACGATCAATGTTTCAGAGTTTTATCGAAACTACAAACGGTGGGAAGTTCTCGAGACTAAAATCCTTCCCAGACTTCTACAGGAAAACAAATCACTTAAAATATGGAGCGCAGCTTGTTCTACGGGGGAAGAGCCGTACACGATCGCCATGATGCTGTCGGAACACATGACTCTTTCAGGACGGACCATCACCGCGACTGATATCGATAAAAATGCCATTCAACGTGCAAGGAACGGTCTCTACCCTGAACGATCGCTGAATGAGGTCCCCTCCGTAATGAAAGCCCGTTATTTCACTCAGGAAGGCGCCTTGTTCAAATTGAATGAAGAGATCAGGAAAAACGTGACTTTCAAGCAGCAGAACCTGCTGTCAGACCCATTTGAGGGGAATTACGACTTGATCGTTTGCAGAAATGTGTTAATTTATTTCACGGAGGAAGCGAAAAACCTATTATATAAAAAATTCAATGCCTCACTGAGACCCGGCGGTGTGCTTTTTGTCGGGAGTACCGAACAAATCTTCAACCCAACCCAATACGGATTCGAGACAGAAGACACATTCTTCTATAAAAAAATCTAAAATTTACGATGTTGATCTTACATATACTGGACGGCTGTACGCTTGCTTTTTTAGAAACGATACAGTTTAAAAGTCCAAATATGTCGGGTTACATCGTTTTTTTCTATATAAGAGAGGTTATTAGAAAATTTTTTAAACGTAAGGGCTAGGAAATGATCTGAATTCTATGTTATATTGGTACATAATTCTTTAACGAGTTGAAGGGGGAAAGTGAATGAGATACTTAACATCTGGAGAATCACATGGACCGCAATTAACGACCATCATTGAAGGGCTGCCTGCAGGAATGCCTTTAGAAGCAGGGGATATCAATGATAATCTGGCAAGAAGGCAAAAAGGCTATGGCCGGGGCCGGAGGATGCAGATTGAGAAAGATCAGGCATCGATCGTTGGAGGAGTGAGACATGGATATACTCTGGGTTCTCCTTTAGGGCTGGTTGTGGAGAATAGAGACTGGACTCACTGGACGAAAGTGATGGGGATCGAACCTCTAGAGCCTGGAGAAGAAGAAGAGGTAAAGAGAAAGATTTCAAGACCAAGACCAGGACATGCAGACCTTGTCGGTGGTATGAAATATGGACATAGGGACCTTAGGAATGTATTAGAAAGGTCATCAGCCAGAGAAACCACTGTAAGAGTTGCTGCAGGTGCCGTCGCGAAAAAGCTACTAAAGCTATTAGGTATCGACGTTGTAGGTCATGTTCTTGAAATTGGTGGAATTAAAGCAGAGAAACTACACTACGATTCTATAAATGAACTAAGAGATATAACAGAAGATTCTCCGGTCCGTTGCCTGGATAAAGAAGCTGCACAGAAAATGATGGACTTAATAGATGAAGCGAAAAATAATGGAGATTCCATTGGTGGTGTGGTTGAAGTCATCGTTGAAGGGATGCCTTCAGGAGTCGGTAGCTATGTCCATTATGACCGTAAGCTTGATGCGAAGATTGCCATGGCCGTCATGAGTATCAATGCATTCAAAGGGGTCGAATTTGGCTTAGGATTTGAAATGGCGCGAAAACCGGGTAGTGAAGTTCACGATGAAATTGCCTGGAGTGAAGAACAGGGTTACTACCGTAAAACGAATCGCTTAGGCGGCTTTGAAGGCGGAATGACGACAGGTATGCCGATCCGTGTAAAAGGAGTCATGAAGCCTATCCCAACCCTGTATAAACCATTACAAAGCGTGGATATCGAAACAAAGGAACCATTCAAAGCAAGCATAGAGAGATCCGATAGCTGTGCGGTACCGGCTGCAAGCGTAGTGGCAGAGGCCGTAGTGGCGTGGGAACTTGCTTCTGCTATCGTGGTACAATTCCATAGTGATCAATTCGATAAGCTCCATGAAGATATCAATAGACAACGTCAAGAGTCCAAGGAGTATTAATGAATGAAACGGGTAACCATTCAAACTGCTTCCAAAACGTATGATGTGAAAATTGGAGTGGAAATGACGAATGAAGTTGTATCTTTTATAAAAAAGACCTTCCCGCAAGTATCTAAACTTTGGATCATTGCGGATAAAGAGGTCTTCAACCTTCATGGAACAGCTTTCTCAGAAATTTTAAGTGAATCATTTGACGTAACGACTTATCTGGCTCCTAAAGGAGAACACGCCAAAAGCTTCGCCATTTATGAGGGTGCCATCACCCACGGTCTTTCAAATCATGTCGATCGCCAAGCCCTTGTGATAGCATTCGGAGGCGGAGCCATCGGAGATCTCGCTGGTTTCGTCGCTTCCACCTATATGAGGGGAATCCCCTTCATAGGTGTCCCGACAACGATTCTCGCTCATGATAGTGCTGTTGGCGGGAAGGTAGCGATTAACCATCCCCTTGGCAAAAACATGGTAGGGCAGTTTTATCAGCCTGAAGGTGTGTTTTTTGATTTAGATTACTTTACAACTTTGCCTGGAACTGAAGTGCTATCAGGATTTTCAGAAGTGATCAAGCATGCTTTCTTATCCGATCGCTCCTTTTTACAAGAATTAATGCATTCGTTCCATTCTCCGGAAAAAATGGATAAACAATTTATAACGGATTGCCTAATGAAAGGGATACGTGTAAAAGGGGATATTGTTTCAAAGGACGAAAGAGAGATGAATATACGAGCTTTTTTAAACTTTGGACATACGTATGGGCACGCTGTAGAAAGTGCCAGCGGATACGGAAGTCGCACACATGGTGAATCGGTTATGATCGGGATGATCTTTGCTCTGTATCTTAGTGAACAGTACTGCGAACTTTCATTTAATCTACTTGAATTTATCAAATGGGTCACTGCACTTGGCTACAATCTAAACATTCCATCTCATATCACATTTGAAACATTATATGAGGGAATGAGACATGATAAGAAATCCCAATATGGACATCCTGTTTTTGTGTTATTGAAGGATATTGGCGAGCCATTAATGGTGAAGGTATCTGTAGATGATTTAAGACGGGCAGATGAGTTTATCCGCCAGTTGTAAAACGTACTCTGGATTAATAAAAACCCGCAAGTACAAAAAGAGAGTGTTTAATAACAGGAGAAAAGGGAGTGGAAGAATGATCAGGGGAGTTCGAGGCGCCACTACAGCGGATTGTGATAATGATAAGGAAGTTCTCCTTTCAACTGAAAGTCTCTTAAAGGAAATGATTTTACATAATAATATTATGGCAGAGGATGTTGCATCTGTGTTTATTTCTGCCACCAGTGACATTGGGAGTGTATTTCCGGCAAAAGCATTAAGAAGGTTTGAAGAGTGGAAATATGTTCCTGTCATGTGTATGCAGGAGTTGGATGTCCCTGATGCATTGCCATATTGTATTAGAGTGATGATTCATTTAAATACATCTACACCTCAGAAAGACATCCAACATATTTATATGAAAAATGCAGTCAGCCTGCGTCCTGACTTGAAAGGTACCCCGCCTATTTCAAATGAAAACGATTGAAAGGAAGGTAAGAATGAAGTGGAGATCTCAGATTCAAAATCTTAAAGCATACCAGCCCGGGAAAACGATGGATGATGTGAGAGAACTATTCAATCTCGAGAAAGTAGTGAAGCTTGCTTCGAATGAAAATCCATTTGGATGTTCAAAGAACGTTGAAACCTTTCTCAAGACGAATGCTGTTTCACATGCGATTTATCCCGACGGCTATGCGAAGGAATTGCGAATGAAGGTGGCAGAGCAGCTATCTGTGGACCCTGGACAGTTACTTTTCGGGAATGGCTCGGATGAAGTGATTCAGATGATTTCAAGAGCATTATTAGATGGTGATAAGAGCACGGTTATGGCTACGCCGACTTTCCCTCAGTATAAGCACAATGCCATTGTTGAAGGAGCGGAGATAAGAGAAGTTCCCCTTGATTCAGCCGGTAGACATCAGTTAACCAAAATGCTTGCTGAAATTGATGAAACGACCTCAGTCGTTTGGCTTTGTTCACCAAATAATCCAACAGGTGAATATATTCGCAGTGAAGAGATCATCTCCTTCCTGGATGCGGTTCCTGAACACGTACTAGTCGTATTGGATGAAGCCTATTATGAATATGTTGTGGCCGGTGATTACTATGATTCATTGGAATTATTAAAATCGTACCCACAATTATTGATTACTCGTACTTTCTCAAAGGCTTACGGATTAGCCGGCTTTCGAGTAGGATTCGGAATTGCGAATGAAGATGTGATTAGGAAGTTAGAGCCGATCCGTGAACCGTTTAATAATAATGCTTTAGGTCAGGGAGCCGCATCCGCAGCCGTTCTGGACCAGGAGTTTATTAGAGAATGCAGGGAGCAAAATCGCAAAGGACTGGAGCAGTATTACCAGTTCTGCGAGGAACACGGCCTGAATTATATTCCATCACAAGCAAACTTCGTGTTAATCGATTTCGGTGTAAGCGGTGATGATGTGTTTCAATACTTAATGAGTAAGGGATTCATTGTACGGTCCGGAGAGGCCCTGGGATATCCTCATTCTGTGAGGGTAACGGTCGGCTCTCATGAACAAAATGAAGAGGTTATTGAGAGAATGAAGGAATTTTTAGACCTTCAAAAGCAAGTGTAAAAAGGAATGGATGGTCGGAACGGCTTAGTATTTTGAGCCCTTTCCGACTTTTTTCAAATCAACTGAGGGGGACAATCATGAAAGGGACGGTATTGGTCATTGGGATGGGATTAATCGGAGGCTCATTAGCACTCTGTATAAAGAGCGATCACCCCGATGCTACAATCATTGGACATGATGTTAATCATAAAGAGTTAAGGTTGGCGAGATCACTGGGAATTATCGATGAAATGTCACTATCTTTACAGTCTGCTGCTGAAAGAGCGGATCTCATCATTATTTCTACACCAGTTTTTCAAACTGAAAAGATCATTGCACAGTTTCAATCTTTCGCGTTAAAAGAAACAGTGATCATTACCGACACGGGGAGCACAAAAGAACAAATTATGAAGTGCTCCGAAGAACTGACTACTAAAGGAATTCAGTTCATTGGTGGACACCCAATGGCAGGTTCTCATAAAAGCGGTGTAGCAGCAGCTAAAAAAATCTTATTTGAAAATGCCTTCTATATGCTTACTCCAGGTTCTGGTGCTACTGGTGAAAAAGTAGAAGAACTTCAAGAATGGCTAAAAGGAACGCGTGCCAAATTTCTGATTGTAGAACCCAGGGAGCACGATGAATTAACGGGTACGATCAGTCATTTTCCACATATTGTAGCGGCATCTCTTGTTCATCAAGCGAAAGAGTCATCTGTACAGCACCCTTATTTGCTGAGGCTCGCTGCTGGAGGATTCCGTGATATCACGCGGATTGCCTCTTCTAACCCGACGATGTGGAAGGATATTACGCTTCAGAACAGAGCGGTTTTGCTTTCGCTTCTCAAACAGTGGAAAACAGAGATGGATGAAGTCATCACCATTATTGAAGAGAAGGACTCACAGGGAATCTTTGATTACTTCACAGAAGCGAAAACGTTTCGCGATGATCTTCCCATTCAGGAAAAAGGGGCCATCCCTTCGTTCTATGACTTATTTGTTGATGTTCCTGATTATCCAGGGGTGATTTCTGAGGTTACTGCTTACCTTGCCGGTGAAAACATAAGCTTAACAAACATAAGAATCCTGGAAACGAGAGAAGATATTTACGGAGTATTAGTCATCAGCTTTCAAACACTTGAAGATAGAGAAAGGGCTTTACACTGCTTAAATGAAAATACGGGTTATGAATTATTCTTAGGGTAAAGGGTGATAAGGATGGAAGGAAAAAAGAAATTAATGAACCCCCAAAAAGGTCTTAATGGGGAACTCAATGTTCCTGGGGATAAATCTATTTCACACCGGGCTGTTATGTTTGGTTCAGTTGCGGAAGGGAAAACCGTTATACATAATTTTCTTATGGGAGAGGATTGTTTAAGCACGATTGAGTGCTTCCGTAAGTTAGGCGTCGATATCAGAGTAACAGATGAGGAAGTGATTGTTTCAGGTGAAGGCTGGGATCATTTATCAGAACCACAGGACATTCTGGATGTGGGTAATTCAGGTACCACTACTCGTCTTATTATGGGGATATTGGCAGGGAGACCTTTTCATTCAATCCTTATTGGAGATGACTCGATCGCGAAACGCCCAATGAAAAGAGTGACAGAACCATTGAAAAAGTTCGGGACTAAAATAGACGGTCGTTCAGAAGGCAACTATACTCCTTTATCAATCCGCGGGGGTGACCTCAAAGGGATTAAATACACATTGCCTGTAGCGAGTGCACAGGTGAAGTCAGCACTCTTGTTGGCAGGGCTCCAGGCCGAAGGTACAACTGAAATTCAAGAACCTGAAAAAACAAGAAACCATACAGAAAAAATGATTATCGAATTTGGTGGCCATATTGAAAGGCATGGAGATACAATCAAGGTAAAGGGCGGTCAGGTGTTAAAAGGAACTGAAGTTTATGTTCCCGGGGATATTTCCTCAGCAGCCTTCTTTATGGTAGCCGCTGCGATTGTGCCGAATAGTAGAGTGCTCCTGAAAAATGTCGGTCTTAATGAAACCCGTGTGGGGATTGTTGAAGTGATGAAGAAGATGGGGGCATCCATAGAAATAATGGAGAGTTCAAAAACTGGAGAACCGATAGGGGACATCCTGGTGGAATCTTCAGATCTTACGGGAATTGAAATTGGTGGAGACCTGATCCCATCGTTAATTGATGAGATACCTGTTATCGCCTTGTTAGCTTCCCAGGCAAAGGGAAAGACGATCATTAAGGATGCACAGGAGTTAAAGGTTAAGGAAACAAATCGGATCGATGCCATTGTACAAGAGCTTGGAAACCTAGGTGCTGACATTCAAGGAACTGAGGACGGCATGATCATCGAAGGCAAAACGCCATTGCACGGTGGGGAGGTCCATTCCTGGGGAGATCATCGGATTGGAATGACTCTGGCTGTAGCTTCTTTAATAACAAATTCTGACGTTATTCTTGAAGGTGCGGATGCAGTGAACATATCGTATCCAACTTTCTTTGAGCATATAAACAAGTTGTTAAAGAAATAATGTACATGATTCCTTTTGGGAGGTGTTCGGACTATGGTTTAGCCCGAACACCTCTCCTTTTATATGATTGCATAGCATGATTTCATCCCTTCTTTCATAGCTTGTCTATAAAGGAAGGTGATGGTGATTTGAGTACGTATATTATTGAAAACGCGAATTGGGTTAAAGATTCCAAGATCACTCAAACTTCTTTACTCGTTAAAGACGATAAAATATCGGCCATAAGAGACAGGTTTTCTTATTATCGGTACATGAGGATGGATGTTTCATCTTTCATGATGACTCCCGGACATGTAATGTGTGATTTAGAGGTGCCTGAAGGAACTGATTTTCTTTCAATAAAGAATTATTACCTGGATGAATTTATCCACAAAGGTTGTACTACTGTCCTGACGGCATTTACATTAGGGTACGAATACGAATTCTTAGCTAAATTGAATGAACGCAAAACGTCCTTGTTAAATAGTCCTCTTGATTACACGATTGGGTTAAAAACATCCGCAAATCTTATTACCCCTGCAGTCATTCGGTCGTGTAAAAGACATAAAGTTCCCGTTGTCTGGATTGACATTAATGAAATAGATCTATTCAAGGAAATTCGCTGGGGATGGATCAAAGGATTTTTATATGATTATCCTATTACTTTTGTCCCTTTTTTTACGACAAATATAGACATAAAAACAAAAATGAAGCATCTTAAAATATGGCAAAATACGATGGAAAACGAGAAAATTCCTCATCTTTCAAATGAAATCCCGCAAAAAGAACCATTGAGGCTTAAAGAACTGAAGAAAATTGGAATATATCCCCTTAGAGGAAATTTTTTGGTGGGTGGAGAAATAAGTTATAACCTCTATATGAATATCGAAGGTGAGAATGGTGCTGAGCCCTCTGCATTTAAAACTGACCAACATGTGCTAAAATGTACAATGAATAAAGGAAAATGTTTTTACTTAAATAATAGAGGCTATTATTATCCTGGTGCTGGTGAAGAACTATTCATTCAAACACCCGGGTACTTTATTTAAAGACTATTAGCTTTTTTATAGAAAGGGATTGACCATGTCATACGCTGAACGAATGTTATCTTCATTAGAAGAAGGGAAATTGGACGAAGCAAAGAAACAGTATAAGCAAGCATTGGAGTTTGGAAGTCATGAAGAAAAATTCAGCCTGGCTGAAGAATTACACCATTTAGGGTTTCTTGAGGAAGCAAAAGAGTTGTATGAAAATCTGCTGGAATATTACCCGGGAGAGGGAGAACTCCTGATCGAGCTCGCAGAAGTGATGGTGGAGATGGATAATGAAGAAGAGGCGATAGACAAACTCGCACAATTGGATGAAGAAGACCCCACATATCCAAGAGCATTGCTCCTTTTGGCAGATCTGTATCAAATGCAGGGTTTATTTGAAGTTAGTGAACAGAAGCTTTTACAAGCCAAGAAGTTATTACCAGATGAGCCTGTCATTGATTTCGGCCTGGGGGAATTATACTCTGAAACAGGCAGGTTCCTGGAAGCGATAAGACATTATCATGCCCTCATTCAGAAAGGCACGACTGAGCTGGGTGGAACCAATGTCCATCAAAGGTTAGCTGAAGCTTATAGTGTAGGGGGAGCCTTTGAAGAAGCATTGACACATTACGAAAAAGCTCTTCAAGATCACCTGGAAATCAATACACTATTCGGATATGCCGTTACTGCATATCAGGCTGGATTCTATGAAAAAGCCATAGAAAAGTTTATTTCGGTAAAAGAGCTGGATCCGGAATATCATTCGGTGTATTTATTATTAGCCAGATCCTATGAACATGAAGAAAAGCTGCAGGAAAGCCTGGAAACCATTCAAGAGGGCGTAAAACAGGATGAATACAACAAGGAGCTGAATTTGTTTGGTGGGAAAATTTCCTTAAAGCTTGGGCTGGAAAAAGAGGCAGAGACATTTTTCAGAGAAGCTTTAGCCTTAGATCCAGGTTATGTTGAAGCAGCTTTAGTCATAAATAAATTGTTCTTTACGCAAGATCGATTTGAGGATGTATTGGAGATCGCCCAGATGCTTAAGGTTGAAGGGGAAGAAGAGCCGCAAATCAACTGGGATCTTGCAAAGGCCTATGAGGGGCTTGAACAATTTAATCATGCATTAAAACAATACCGTATTGCATATACTTACTTTAAGAATCATCAAGAGTTTTTACTAGAGTACGGACAATTTCTAGTAGAAGAAGGACTCAGAGGTGAAGCGGTAGAAGTATATAAACACCTGATTGAAATGGATCCTTCAAATGACGAGTGGCAGGACCTGATTGAAAGATTACAAGACTAAACGAAACGACGTCGGTGGTACAAAGGGATTTGGCTGGCGTGTAAACATGAAATCACCTTAGAGTTGCTAACGTTTTTAAGCTGTATGTCAAAAGGAAAACGGACCTAAACTAAAAAGGATTCTGCAGAGGAGGGAAAACCATGACCACCCCTGTTTCTGTCAACGAGAAGAAAGAATTTATTCGCTGGTTTTTAAACCGATATCAATTAAAAAGAAGAGAATGTGTGTGGATACTGAATTATCTGATGAGTCATGATCAATTAATGAAAAAAGTTCATTTTGTTGAAGAATCTCAGTACTGTCCAAGAGGTCTTGTGATGTCCACGCATTGTGTTGAGGATGTGCCATTCCGATTCTATAAAGAGAACATCATGACAACTGATGCGGAGAAGTCATTTCACGATATTCGATTAAATAAGGACGAAGATATTTATATTCAATTGAACTTCAGTAAGGCAAATTCAAGTTATCAATTTGCAGCAGTACTTGAAGAAAACCCTTTTATGCCGAAGTATCTTTTGATTAATGAAAAAGACAGGATTGTTGCCGAACAATTCCTCAAAGACAGTTTGCAAACCTTTCAACGTGATCGATTGCTAAAGGCCATAGATCAGGCTCTTGATACCGGTGATGAAAAATCCTTCAAGAAATTAACCAAAGAATTGAATAGCTTAAGCTAAAAGCTCGAATGAAGAGAAAGGTACATCTCTTCATTCGAGCTTTATTTGCAGGTTCAGATAAATAGGAAGAAGGTTTATGGAGCATACTATTAAAAAAGTGAAATCGCTTTTAAACGAGTGTTATAAAGTGATATGATGGGAAGTGAAAATGAAAGAAGAAACGAGGGTTTTACAATGAATTGGAACGTAAAAGATATTGAAGTCTTTGAATCTGAAAAAGAATACATAGATACTGCCGTCATTCCGATTGTTCCTGTTGATTTCCTAAAGGATATCAAGACGTCCGCAGCACAATCCGAATTCATCACACTGCTTACCTTTCACCTTGAAAGACAATTTAAAGGCAGGATGATCATGACACCTCCATTTACGTATACTATGTCTGCTTCCAGAGAAAATGAGGTTTCAAGATTAACCCAATGGGCCGAAGAATTAAGTGCCAGTGGAGTGAAGCATACGTTCTTTCTTACATCGGACAGTGAATGGAAAAAGGTAGAGGGGAAATTGCATGACCGCTTGATTTGGGTGCCCTCTATACCGCTTGAGCATTTAGATGAACAGTACAAACATTCCATCATGGAAGATCAAGTGAAACAGCTCTTAAATGTGATTGTACAAAAATGGCAAAAAAATTCATAAAAACTTCACATTGTGTCCATCATTTAGATTAGAGAGTTATTGACCTTGTATAGAGTTTAATATATCATAGTTATGTCCTAGTTTTATATTTGTGCGAAATATGTCCGATGGACTTACCTTACGATAGAGGGGGGAAAAGGATGAGCAAACATCGTGTATCTAGACGTCAATTCCTTAACTATACACTTACGGGTGTAGGCGGTTTCATGGCGGCAGGAATGTTAATGCCGATGGTTCGATTTGCTGTAGATCCAGTATTAAAAACTTCAGCTGCTGGAGAATTTAAAGCGACAAAGCAAAAAGTTTCAGAATTAACAAATGAACCAGTACGTGTCGATTTCTCTTATGAACAAAAAGATGCGTGGTACACATCAGAAGTAACACAAACTGCATGGGTTTATAAGAACAAAGAGGGGAATGTTGTTGCTCTTTCACCAGTATGTAAGCATCTTGGATGTACTGTTAACTGGGCGGGAGACAAGAGTAACCCAAACAAGTTCTATTGCCCTTGTCATGGTGGTCTGTATGAGAAAAACGGGAAAAATGTTCCTGGTACACCACCGACAGCACCGTTGGATGTATATCCAACAAAAGAAAAAGACGGTATTTTATACCTTGGACAACCTGAACCAAATAAATATGTTAAGTAAGGGGGCGTAATCTGTGCTGAACAAAATCTATGATTGGGTTGACGAGCGTTTGGACATTACGCCTTTGTGGCGCGATATTGCGGATCACGAAGTACCTGAACATGTAAACCCGGCGCATCACTTTTCAGCGTTTGTTTACTGCTTTGGTGGATTAACATTCTTCGTTACCGTAATTCAAATTTTATCTGGAATGTTCCTGACAATGTACTATGTTCCAGATATTAAAAACGCTTGGGAATCTGTGTATTACCTGCAAAATGAAGTTGCATTTGGACAAATTGTCCGTGGAATGCATCACTGGGGAGCTAGTTTGGTTATCGTAATGATGTTCCTACATACACTACGTGTCTTCTTCCAAGGTGCATACAAAAAACCTCGTGAATTGAACTGGGTTGTTGGAGTACTTATTTTCTTCGTAATGTTAGGACTTGGTTTCACTGGTTACTTATTACCGTGGGATATGAAAGCGCTATTCGCTACGAAGGTTGGTATTGAAATCGCAGCTGCTACACCATTTATCGGTGAGCAAGTGAAGATCTTACTCGCAGGAGATTCTTCTATCATTGGTGCACAAACACTAACGAGATTCTTCGCTATTCATGTATTCTTCCTGCCTGCAGCATTGCTTGGACTAATGGGAGCTCACTTCCTGATGATCCGTAAGCAAGGTATTTCAGGACCACTATAAGATACGAACATAAATTAATAAACCTTAAATTAGAAGGAGGGGGACGCTATGCATCGAGGAAAAGGGATGAAGTTTGTAGGGGACTCACGTGTACCTGCAGACAGAAAGCCGAATATTCCTAAAGATTATTCGGAGTTCCCTGGAAAAACAGAGGCTTTCTGGCCAAACTTCTTACTAAAAGAATGGTTAGTTGGAGCTGTTTTCCTAATCGGTTATCTATGTTTAACGGTTGCTCATCCATCACCGTTAGAGCGTGTTGCCGATCCAACAGATACTGGATATATTCCATTACCTGACTGGTATTTCTTATTCTTATACCAATTACTTAAATACACATATGCATCTGGACCTTATAATGTTATTGGAGCATTCGTAATTCCTGGAATCGCATTTGGAGCCCTTTTACTTGCTCCATTTATCGACGTAGGACCTGAACGTCGCCCAACTAAACGCCCATTTGCAGTAGGATTCATGTTATTGGCACTTGCAGCAACATATTTCTTGACTTGGGAATCAGTTGTGACTCATGACTGGGAAGCAGCGAAAGAACAAGGTAAGATCCAGGCTGAAGTAGATATCGATAAAGAATCTGAAGGATATAAAATCTATGCAGACCAGAAAAATGGTTGTATTAACTGTCATGGTGAAAATCTGCAAGGTGGAGCAGGACCTTCTTTAGTTGCAACAGGCCTCTCACCTGAAGAAGTAGCGGATATTGCTAAAAACGGTAAACCACCAGGCATGCCTGCAGGGTTATTTAAAGGATCAGACGAAGAGCTGGACAAACTGGCTGAATTCATCTCTGGTTTAAAAGAATAAACAATGAAAAAGGGCCGGCTTACGTTGGCTCTTTTTTTCTACTTGAAAGAGAGGATTAAATATATGCTCTGGATCATGTCCATCTTGAAGAATAAAACGTTTATATGGTTGCTTCTCATTGTGAATTTGTTTGGCACTATTTACGGTTATATATGGTATATCCCTCAACTACGAAATACTCCCTCGCAATTTTTAGTGTTTGTTCCCGACAGCCCGACAGCCAGTCTGTTTTTTTGTTTTGTTCTCTTAGCATTTTTACTGAATCGCAATTGGCCACTATTTGAAGTGTTAGCCATTATCACGCTATTTAAATACGGGATATGGGCTGTGGTAATGAACTTGTTGACACTGTGGGTTTCCGGTGATTTACCTTGGGAGGGCTATATGCTCATGGCGTCACATGGAGCAATGGCTTTACAAGGGATATTGTATTCTTCCTTTTACCGAGTGAGGATTTGGCACATTATAGTCGGTGCCGTATGGACTGTACATAATGACATCATCGATTACGTATATATGCAGTATCCCGTTTACTCAAGTTTGTATATGTACATACAGCATATTGGATACTTCACTTTTTGGTTAAGTATTGTCTCGATCGCTATCGCTTATTTCTTCACGCAAAAAACGAAACGGTTAGATATTCAAGTTAGGCCATAGTCTTTTTTTGGTCTACTCTTGTCCACCCTTTCATAAACTTTACTAGAAGTTTTAGGGGGGACAAGTATGAAATTTATCCAATTCTTTATCGCGCTTTTCTTTTTTCTCATTTTAATACCTCACCCATTAAATGCAGTAGAGTCGACGTCTCCGATGAACGAGCTTGATGAAGTTGCAGACCAGGCCTTACAAATGACAAAGGCTGGAAGATATGAAGAAGCGAAACATCTACTGGTTTATTTCTCTGATGAATTTGCGTCTTTGAGTGCCCAACGCTCTTTTTCAATGGATGAGCTTAGAATTCTCACCATCTCACATAATCTGGCAGTGGAGAGTATCAATCAGACCTCTGCTGACATGGAGCAGAAGGTGAACGCCGTTACAAAGTTCCGCCTTGTGATGGATGCTTTAAGCAGTCAATATCAGCCTTTGTGGGTCGAAATGGAAGACCCGATCATGGAAGCATTTAATGGAGTGAAGTCGGCAGCGGAAGATGGAAATGTAGATGAATACCATACCACATTGAATGTGTTTTTATCGAAATATAATATTATTCAACCAAGTATCAAATTGGATATTCCGGTAGAACGGGCTCAAGCGCTGGAAGCAAGAATTTCTTACTTAGATCATTATAGGCAAGACGTGTTGGAAAGCACAGAAACAATGAACGAGTTAACATCATTGGAAACGGACCTTGAGAAGCTATTTGAGAATAAACAAGAGGATGAAGCAGATCCTTCCCTCTGGTGGGTGATCATATCAACCGGCAGTATCATTGTCTCTACATTATCTTATGTAGGTTGGAGAAAATATAAAGGACAAGGGGAAGCGAAAAAGTCAGAGCGTCAAAAAAATTGACAGCGCGCTTTTAGCACTATAAAATTTAGGTATCTAAACATCTGGAGGTTATTGCGATAATGGCAGGATTTTTAATTTACTTTTTACTCATTGCTCTGATTCCAATTGGAGCTCAAATGCGAGTAAAGAGTACGTTTAAGAAATATTCAAGAGTAGCCACCACTTCAGGTATGACTGGCAGGGAGATGGCTAGAAGGATTTTGGACGACAATGGATTACACAATGTGAAGGTCGTGGAAGGCAGAGGGTTTTTAAGTGACCATTACAACCCGATTACAAAAACGGTTGCATTGTCACCGGATAACTATCACGGACATTCTGTAGCGGGAGCAGCTGTGGCGGCCCATGAAGTCGGCCATGCGATTCAAGATGCTGAAAGCTATGCATTTCTACGATTCCGTCATGCGTTGGTTCCAGTAGCGAACATAGGCTCCAATATGTCCTGGATCTTCTTATTGATCGGGATGTTCACTCAAATGACAGGGATGTTCCTCCTGGGTATCATTCTGATGGCAGCTGGGGTCGTGTTCCAATTGATCACTCTTCCTGTAGAATTCAATGCTTCTTCCCGGGCTATGAACCAAATCGTTTCACTTGGACTGATCCGGAATGAAGAAGAACGACATGCACGTAAAGTATTGAACGCCGCGGCGATGACATATGTAGCTGCTGCAGCAGTTGCGGTTATTGAATTACTTAGACTTGTATTAATCTTTACTGGCATGAATGGTGACGATTGATTCTAAATAAAGAAGAAGCTGGACTCAATACTAGGGTCCAGCTTCTTTTTGTATGATGAAGATGCAGGTAGGTGGTTGAATACCTTTTAGTCATGTAAAGGATTCTTATCTGCGTCTAACGTAAATCCTTCGCCAAGTACGTCATGTACGACGGTGACGGAGACGAATGCGTGTGGATCGACGCTTGTGATAATATTTTTCAGGCGGACGATTTCATTTTTCCCGACCACACAGTAGAGCACTTCCCGGTTTTGTTTCGTGAACGAACCATGCCCTCTTAACACGGTTACTCCCCGATCCATTTTTTCATTGATGACACTTGCGATTTCTTCATGGCTGTCAGAAATGATCATAGCTCCTCTGGCTGAGTATGCCCCTTCCTGCATAAAGTCAATGACCCTTGCCGCCACGAATACAGCGACCAGTGTATACATGGCTTCCCTGTATTCCAGGTACGTGATGAGAGATGCTCCAATGACGACGGCGTCAAACATAAACATCGTTTTCCCCATGCTCCATCCTATGTACTTATGGGCGAGTCGGGCGATGATATCCACGCCACCTGTCGTACCGCCATATCTGAAAATTATCCCCAGTCCAACCCCGATGAAAACCCCTGCAAATAATGCAGCAAGAAACAGATCGCCTTCCAGGTTGATCGTCATTTGATATCTTTGGAAAATCCATAGAAATACAGAAAGACTGACGGTTCCGAGTACAGTATAATAAAAAGCTTTTTTTCCGAGAAGCTTCCAGCCTAAGAAAAATAGGGGTATATTTAAGGCCAGGTTGGAGTAAGACGGATCAATGTCAAATAAAAAGTAAAGGATGAGTGTTATACCGGTAAACCCGCCTTCAGCCAATTTATTTTGGATATTAAAATGGACAAGACCAAATGCGAAGATAGCTGACCCCAACAGGATGAATAATATATTTTTTATACGTAATCCCAACATGTGTGTTCCCTCCTTCTATTCGTATTATCTCGTTGACAGAGACATTATATAAGAAGAGAAACAAACTGGCAATGAAGAGTTAATAAATCAAACGTAATATTTGTCAAACGGGAAGGATTTAGCTAACATGATAGGAGATACTGAAGGAGTGTGGCTTCTTATGGATAATAAAAAAACGATGGATCAATTACAAAAGGAAGTAGACCAATACATAAGTCAATTTAAAGAAGGTTATTTCAGTCCATTGGCAATGGTTGCGAGGCTCACCGAGGAGCTGGGTGAACTGGCGAGAGAAGTGAATCATTATCATGGAGAAAAACCTAAGAAGAATTCAGAAGAAGAAAAAACGATTGAAGAAGAACTGGGGGATTTATTGTTTGTGGTCATCTGCCTGGCAAACTCCCTGGATATCAGCCTGGAAGAGGCTCACGATCGTGTGATGCATAAATTTAATACAAGAGATAAAGATCGCTGGACAAGAATTGAAGGTAGGGATGAAGATGGAACAAATTAACGTCACGATTGCAGGACCAAGAGGAAGAATGGGGAAAGAAGCGGTTCAGTTAGTAAGGGATACTGAACATTTTACGCTTATTAGTGTGATTGATTACAAGGAAGAAATAGATATTGATGTACCGGTGTACGCTGATATTCAAACATGCTTTCAAAATCAAACCCCACATGTGCTTATCGATTTAACGACTCCAGAGGTAGGTTATCACCATACGAAAACCGCCCTTGAATACGGCGTTAGACCCGTGGTGGGAACGACAGGTTTTTCTACTGATGAATTAAATGAACTCAAGACCCTTGCGGAATCAAAGTCATTGGGATGTATCATCGCTCCTAACTTTGCAATCGGTGCAGTGCTCATGATGAAATTTTCCCAAATGGCAGCTAAGTATTTTAATGATGTCGAAATCATTGAATTACATCACGACCAAAAACTGGATGCTCCTTCAGGGACTGCTCTGAAAACAGCAGAAATGATCAGGGAAGTGAGAGAATCGAAGCAGCAGGGACACCCAGATGAAAAAGAAACGCATTCTGGTGCAAGGGGAGCGAATGTTGACGGAATGCATATCCATAGTGTCCGCCTGCCGGGATTAATTGCTCATCAACAGGTGATGTTAGGGGCGGAAGGTCAGACATTAACAATCCGCCATGACTCTTTTAACCGGGGAAGCTTCATGTCAGGGGTGAAAGTTTCCGTTGATACGGTCATGAAGCTGGATACACTTGTTTACGGGTTGGAAAATATATTAGATTAAAGGGTGAGTGTTATGAATATCGCATTAATAGCTCATGATAAGAAAAAAGATGATCTGATTCGTTTTGTATTGGCTTATAAGTCGATAATTGAGAAACACGCTCTTTATGCCACTGGAACAACGGGAAAGAGAATCGGGGAAGAAACGGGATTATCTGTCCATCGTTTCAGGTCAGGTCCACTGGGGGGAGACCAGGAGATAGGTTCTTATATTGCCAATAATAATATGGATCTTGTCCTTTTTTTTAGAGACCCTTTAACAGCTCAGCCTCATGAACCTGATGTATCTGCACTAATCAGACTATGTGATGTGTATTCAGTTCCATTAGCGACCAATATGGGAACAGCAGAAGTATTGGTAAAAGGGCTTCAAAGAGGAGATATCGAGTGGCGGAGTGTGGTAAAGGATAAGGAGGAGTAATGTGGATCAACAAGTAGACATCCTCGCATTTGGCGCACATGCCGATGACGTGGAGATCGGTATGGGGGGCACCCTTGCAAAATATGCGGCAGAAGGAAAGAAGATTGTGATTTGCGATCTCACAGAAGCTGAGCTTTCATCAAATGGATCCGTTTCTTTGCGTAAAGAAGAAGCAATGTCAGCTGCACATATATTAGGTGCCTGCAAGAGGGAGACCTTGGATGTTTCTGATAGAGGCATTTACATAACAGATGAAAATATACAGAAAGTGGTTAACGTGATCAGAATGTACAAGCCGAAAGTGATATTTGCTCCCTACGAGCAGGATCGCCATCCTGATCATGGGAATGCTTCACGATTGATCAAAGAAGCTTTTTTTTCAGCTGGAATTCGGAAATTTCATGCCACAACTCCGGCACATAAAACGGATAATCTGTATTTTTATATCATCAACGGCTTTCATAAACCTCAATTTGTAGTGAATATTGAGGCATTTATGAATATAAAGATTCGTAGCTTAGAGGCATATACGAGCCAATTTAACCAAGGATCTGAAGGAGTGTCTACTCCTTTAACTGAAGGGTACATAGAAGCGGTTGAAGCGAGGGAGCGAATGATGGGGAAAGAAGCGGGCTTACGTTATGCAGAAGGATTCTTTTCCTATAACACCCTAATATTGCATCAAGATTTGTTAGGAGATTAATGGTATGAAAATGAAAATAGGTATTACCTGCTACCCGACTGTTGGAGGCTCTGGCGTAGTAGCAACAGAACTGGGGAAATTATTAGCAGAGAGAGGTCATGAAATTCACTTTATCACCTCGAGCATTCCATTTCGGTTAAATAAAATGTATCACAACATCTATTTTCATCAAGTGGAAGTGAGTCAGTATTCAGTGTTTCAATATCCGCCTTACGATATAGCACTGGCGAATAAGATGGCAGAAATTACGGAGCGTGAGAACCTGGACATCCTTCATGTACATTATGCGATCCCACATGCAGTCTGTGCCATTTTGGGTAAACAAATGTCTGGTAAAGATGTGAAGATTGTCACCACCCTGCACGGCACCGATATTACCGTACTTGGTTATGACCCTTCATTAACAGGAGCGATTCGATTCGGGATCGAAAAGTCTGACGTGGTCACCGCGGTTTCTTCCGCATTAGTGAAACAAACCAATGACTTGATACAGCCGGATAAGGACATTCAAACGGTCTATAATTTCATAGACGAAAGAGTATACAAGGCAGTAGATTCCCAGCATCTTAGAAATGAATATGGGATTAAGGACAATGAAAAAGTCATTATTCATGTTTCCAACTTTCGTGGGGTGAAAAGAGTAAAGGATGTTGTAGCAGCATTCAATCTTATACAAAGTGAGATTCCAGCCAAGCTTCTCCTTGTGGGGGACGGACCTGAAATGACGGTGATATGCAGACAGGTGGGAGAACTAGGACTAGAAGATCGAGTTTTGTTCCTTGGAAAACAGGATAACTTAGAAGAGCTTTATTCGCTTAGTGATATTAAGCTGCTGCTTTCAGAAAAAGAAAGTTTCGGTTTAGTTGCCCTGGAGGCTATGGCTTGCGGCGTGCCGAGCATTGGAACAGATGTAGGAGGCATTCCGGAAGTCATTGAGGACGGATACAATGGCTTTATATGTGAAGTCGGGAACGTTGCACAAGTGGCAGAAAAGTCTCTGCTGTTGCTGAAAGATGAAACACTTCACAAGGAACTCTCGGAACATGCACTACAAACGGCCCGAACAAAGTTTCACTCCAGCAAAATTGTCGAAGAGTATGAACGGATCTACAAAGAGCTTCTATCATGATAAAGTCGGAAGGAAAAGATCCTAGTAAAGCAGGTGTTAAAAATGTTACCGAGTATTTTCCAACAAGCCGTACCGGTTTTAAAGAAGATTGAAAGGGCGGGATTCGTTGCCTATTTCGTTGGTGGATCCGTCAGGGATCACTTCCTGAACCGTCCGATTAATGACGTAGATATCGCAACGTCTGCCTATCCACAAGAAATAAAGGAGATATTTCCGCGAACAATTGATATCGGCATAGAACACGGAACCATTCTGGTCATTGATGAGGGCAGGGAATATGAAATCACGACATTCAGGACTGAATCTGCCTATGCGGACTTTAGGAGGCCGGATAAGGTAGAATTCATTCGCTCCTTAGAAGGGGATCTTGAGCGCCGTGACTTTACGATGAATAGTATGGCCATGGATGCTGATGGGAAAGTATATGATCCCTTTAAGGGCATGAATGACATACATAATAGAGTGATCCGCACTGTTGGGTCACCGGACTTGCGGTTTGCAGAAGACGCACTTCGTATGATGAGGGGAGTGCGGTTTGTCAGTCAATTAGGCTTCAAGGTGGATCCTGATACATTGAATGCGTTAGAAGAGCACTCAAGGCTTCTTGAGCATATAGCCGTAGAAAGAAAAACGATGGAGTTCGAGAAAATTTTAGGAGGTAAATGGAAACGAGAGGCGCTTGCCCTTCTCGTCCGTACCAACCTATATCGTGAACTCCCTCATTTAACTCAACAGAAGGAAGCCCTTCATGATGTAGCGAACCTTGTTCGATTAGAAGATATAAATAAAGACCAAACATGGTTATTTCTATTAGCATATATCGGGAATATTGATACAGAGGAGTTTCTAAAAGGCTGGAGGCTTCCGACGAAAACGATACGGGAACGTTCGAAGGAGCTTGGAATCTTAAAGGAAAGAAGGAAGTCCGGATGGTCTAAGCCCTTGCTTTATCGGGCCGGCATGGAAGCAGCCATTAATATTGAGAAAGTCTATGAATGCTTAGAATCCAAACCCGTTTCTTCTGTAGAAACCGTGAAGGAAGAATATCATTCTTTAGCGATTACATCGAGACAACAACTGGATGTAACAGGAAATGACTTAATGACATGGTCGAACAAAAAAGGTGGTCCATGGATGAAGGAGCTTTTGGCTGAAATTGAATGTGCGATTGTAACCAATACAATCAATAATGATAAAGAAACGATAAGGAGGTGGCTACAGACATGCAATCGACTATAAAGAAGAAACTGCTTCACGCATTATCTGAATCGAATCAGGAATTTTTATCTGGACAAACACTGGCTGATATAGCAGGCTGTTCAAGAACGGCTATATGGAAGCATATTGAAGAACTTCGCAAAGAGGGTTTTGTGTTAGAAGCCGTAAGAAAAAAAGGATATCGAATTATTGAAACCCCTGATAGTGTGACAGAAAGTAAGATCCGCTTAGGCTTACAAACGAAAACGTTAGGCAGAGTGATCCACTATGAGGAGTCGGTTCAAAGTACACAACGCATCGCTCATCTACTTGCCGGCGACGGCGCATCAGAAGGTACATTGGTCATTGCAGATGAACAAACTGCCGGAAGAGGCAGGTTAATGAGAGAGTGGCACTCATCAAAGGGAACGGGAATTTGGATGAGTCTGATCTTAAAGCCCCTCCTTCCTCCCCAAAAGGCACCGCAGTTTACCCTCATTACTGCAGTTGCCGTCGTTCAAGCGATCGAGGAAGTAACAGACCTTCATCCTCAGATCAAATGGCCGAATGATATTCTTATTGACGGAAAGAAAGTGACGGGGATTTTGACGGAGCTGCAAGCTGAATCTGATAAGATAAATTCCATTATTATCGGGATTGGCATGAATGTAAATCATACGAAGGAACACTTTCCTGATGAACTTCAGAAGATTGCAACCTCACTGGCCATTGAACAGGGAGAACCTTTATCTAGGTCAGAAATTGTTCAAAAGGTGTTAGAACGAATCGAAGCCCTTTATTCTATGTATATGAAGGAAGGCTTTACTCCAGTCAAGCTGTTATGGGAGAGTTATGCAATCAGTATCGGTAAGAAAATCCGTGCCCGTACGATCAATGGAACGATTGAAGGAAGGGCACTCGGAATAACCGATGAAGGCGTTCTGAAGATTGAAGACTCAGCAGGGAACGTTCATCAGATTTATTCTGCAGATATTGAAGTAAATATTTAATTGAAACCGGTATGGAGGCATTCGAATGCTTCCATACCGGTTTTTTTATGGTATAATCTCATTGGGCAGTATCCTTGGAACTGCACCCCAGTACGTTCAGCTTTAAAAACTTTAATACAATTTCTGCCTTGATCCATTGTGGACTGGGACAGAGGGTCGAAACAATGATATTAAACACTTATGATCCTTCTGTCATTTATTCAGGAGGTTTTTTTATTTGTGTAATGAAAGTGCTTTCATTTCGTTTCGTCACCTCTGACTGAAAAGAAGGAGGACATTATGAAACAAACAACAGATTTTCTTAAGATGAAGCATAAGAAAGAAAAGATTTCCATGCTTACAGCGTATGATTTTCCAAGTGCCAAGATAGCGGAGGAAGCGGGAATTGATGTCATCCTAGTTGGTGACAGCCTCGGAATGGTTGTATTGGGTTACGACTCAACGGTACCTGTTACAGTTGAAGATATGATCCATCATACGAAAGCCGTAAAAAGAGGGGCGAAAGATACCTTTATCGTCACTGATATGCCGTTTATGTCCTACCATTTGTCAAGGGATGAAACTCTTAAAACAGCGGCTCAGATTCTTCAACAGGGAGGCGCTTACGCTGTGAAGGTAGAGGGGGGAGATCATGTGGTTGATCGTATCCATTCCCTTACAAGTGCCGGCATACCCGTTATGGCTCATTTAGGTTTAACGCCTCAATCCGTCGGTGTCCTTGGAGGATATAAAGTACAAGGAAAAACAGCCGACACAGCCAAAAAATTGATCGATGATGCCATAAGATGTGAACAGGCAGGTGCCTTTGCTCTTGTGTTAGAGTGTGTACCAAAGCAAATAGCCAAAGAAATTTCAGCAGCATTAACTATTCCGACCATTGGAATTGGTGCAGGCAGTGAAACAGATGGCCAAGTGTTAGTGTTCCACGATCTTGTAACATACGGGGTGAATCGTGTGCCTAAGTTTGTTAAACAATACAGCAACGTATCAGAAGCCATTCATATCAGCATAAAAAACTATATAGAAGAAGTTAAAGGGGGGAGCTTCCCATCTGATGACCATTCCTTCACGATGCGGGATGAAGAATTGGATGCTCTCTATGGTGGAATGAAAAAATGAAAGTGATAACGACCATACAAGATCTGCAAGCTTCGATACAACAAGTAAAGAATTCAGGTTCCTCTATCGGATTTGTCCCTACAATGGGATACCTTCATGAAGGGCACTTGACTCTGGCGGAGGAAGCGGGTAAGAACAACGATACTGTCGTGATGAGTATCTTTGTAAACCCCCTGCAGTTCGGTCCGAATGAAGACTTCGACCGCTATCCTCGTGATGTTGAAAGAGATACGGAGTTAGCAAAGAATGTCGGGGTTGATATACTCTTTATTCCTGAAGTAGTAGATATGTATGATGGGAAACAATCTGTAACCTTGAGTGTGATAGAGCGGGTAGAAGTACTGTGCGGACGAAAACGGGAAGGTCATTTTGACGGAGTGGTAACCGTTCTGACTAAATTGTTTCACCTTATTCAGCCGACCAGAGCGTATTTCGGGCTGAAGGATGCCCAGCAGATTGCTGTAGTGGAAGGGTTAGTAAGCGATTGTTTCTTTCCGGTGGAAATCGTGAGGGTGCCTACCGTCAGGGAAGAGGATGGATTGGCGAAAAGCTCAAGAAATGTCTATCTATCAAAAGAAGAAAGAAGGGAAGCTCCTTCACTGTATCAAAGTCTGATAGAAGCAAAAAATCGTATTGATGCCGGGGAGAGAGACCCCGATTCGATTATTTCCATGATTTCAATGAACCTTCAAGAAAATACCTCGGGAAAAATCGATTATGTGGAAGTGTACTCCTATCCTGAGCTAGCGGAACTGTCCAGATTACAGGGTGAGATCATTGTCGCTCTGGCAGTTCAATTTCAACAGGCCAGATTAATTGATAATATAATCATCAGTGTAGAACCAGAGGAGGATTTAAATGTTTAGAACGATGATGAGTGGTAAAATCCACAGAGCGACTGTAACGGAAGCGAACTTGGATTATGTAGGAAGCATTACCATCGATCAGGATATTTTAGATGCAGTCGGAATGATGGCGAATGAAAAGGTTCAGATTGTAAACAACAACAATGGAGCCCGCCTGGAGACTTATATTATACCAGGTGAAAGAGGAAGCGGTGTCATATGTTTGAACGGAGCTGCTGCAAGACTTGTACAAAAAGGTGATATTGTCATCATCATATCGTATAAACTGGTAGCTGAAGAAATGGTCCATGATCATATCCCGAAAGTAGCTATCATGGGAGAGAATAACCGTATCATTGACATGATCGGAACAGAACCTGAAGCGACAATACTATAAAAGAAATCAAGGCAAGTCTTCTAATTTGTGAATAGGAGACTTGCTTTTTTGTTTATGGTACACTTATTTAGAAATCATAAGAGTATGAAGTAGGATCTATATAAAGGCAGTGAAGAACATGAACCCATTTAAACTCGTTGTTATCGATCTTGAAACAACAGGAAATTCCCCTAAAAAGGGAGAAAAAATCATCCAACTATCAGCGGTTATTATAGAAAACGGAAAGATCATTGACCAATACACATCATTTGTGTCACCTGGAAAACCGATTCCTGCGTTTATTGAGGAATTGACGGGGATCAATGATGAAATGGTCAAGGACGCTCCAGCTTTTCATGAAATTGCACCGAAAATACTTGAGCTTCTGGATCATGGCGTTTTTGTTGCTCATAACGTCCAATTCGATCTATCATTCCTTCAAGCAGAGCTGGAAGATGCAGGCTATAATCCCTTTACCGGTCCTGCCTTCGATACAGTAGAATTAGCTAAAGTGGCCTTACCATCAGCAGATAGCTTTAAACTGACGGAATTATCCAATTCTTTGGAATTAAGTCACGTAAGGCCACACCAGGCAGACAGTGATGCCTATGTGACAGCCGAAATTCTTCTTTATTTTATTGAAGAATTGTCGAAGCTGCCCTTAGTCACACTCGAAAATCTTCATAAACTTTCACATCATTTGAAAAGTGATCTTTCCTTATTGTTTGACAGAATTGTGAGTGAGAAACAAAAACACGTAGAGGATCTTCCACGACAGTTAGAGGTGTATCGAGGACTGGCTCTTCGGAAGAAAGATGCTTCAAAGAAAGATGTTCCACCTATTGAAGAGCTCCATGTTGATGAACCTGATATAGAAGAACACTTGGCACAATATGTTCCCTTCTATGAGAAGAGAGTGCAGCAAATGGAGATGATGGATGAGATTCAACATGCTTTTCATGAATCCCGCCATGTGGTAATAGAGGCGGGAACAGGTGTTGGAAAGTCACTGGGCTACTTATGGCCTGCGGTCATGTTTGCCAAGGGATCCCATGAAAAAGTGGTCATCAGTACATACACCATCCAATTGCAAGAACAATTACTTCATAAAGAAATTAAATTATTGGAAAAAATAAGCCCTACACCATTCAGAACCGTACTACTAAAAGGGAAAAATCATTACATAAACCTGTTTAAGTTTGAACAGTCTCTAAGGGAAGATGAGTCTCAATATGACGTAGTTCTGACAAAGATGCAAATTTTGGTATGGCTTACACGAACAGAGTCCGGTGATATGGATGAACTTAACCTTACTTCCGGGGGGCAGCTGTTCTGGAATCGTCTAAAACATGACGGCTGGCACTTACCTCATACAAAAGATCCCTGGGTCGGGAAAGACTTCTATCTTTTCGCAAGAAAGAGTGCTCAAGAAGCAGATATCATCATTACCAATCACTCAATGCTACTGACTGATATTGTAAAGGAAAGCAGCATGCTGCCTCCTTACGATTACTTAGTGATAGATGAGGCTCATCATCTGGAGAAGTCAGCAAGACAGCATCTTGGAGTTGTAATGGATTATCTCTCCATTAAGTTTAGTACTTCCCAGTTAGGAACTCTGGATCAAAAACAGTTGTTCTATCGACTTGATCAGCTTATTTCCAACCATTCAGTTCAAATGAATACCCACTCATTTGAATTGAATTCTCGTATTAGTCAGTTTTACATTGATTTAGAAGAGGCCATTGGAGTGTTGACGAGCGTTTTCTATAAGAAAGCCAAAAAGAGAACCGGGGTACAAAAAATACAGCTGAGAATTACGGACGAAATGAAGAAGAGCAGCTACTTCCAACCTGTACTCATGTCCATGGAACGGGTTATTTCAGGAATGAAGTTTGTGGAAAAGGAGTTTCAGCAGATTCTGGAGACAATCAAGGATAAGAAGGTCAAGCTGCAGGATAAAGAAAAAGCCTTGATTGAAGAATTCTACAGCTTTTTAGTGGATTGGGCAGAGTTGAGAATGAATTTTCAAACCGTCTTTTTAAGAGAAATGAACAACCATGTTCTCTGGTTAGATGGAGATACAAGATCATTACCGAATAGTCTTTCTATCCAAGCTCAACCAGTTACCGTCAATCGTAATCTTCAAGATGAGATCTTTGCCAAAAAGAAAAGTGTCGTCCTTACTTCAGCTACCCTGACCGTCAGCGGGTCTTTCAATTACTTCTTAAACGAGATTGGACTCATAGGTCAAGGGGTAAAGCAGTTACAGCTTACTTCTCCTTTTGACTACAATGAAGTTTCCAGATTGTTCGTCCCAACAGACGTCCCTGAAATTCAGCAAGTTCAAAGTGAAGAGTATATTGAAGCAATAAGCTCGCATTTAATTGGAGTGGCTCAAGCGACTAAAGGGCGAATGCTCATCTTATTTACGTCTTACGATATGTTAAGGAAAACGTATGAGCTGATGAAAGAAAGTGGATTATTAGAGGAATATGTATTAATGGCACAAGGAATCACATCAGGAAGTCGTACACGGCTGACAAAGAACTTCCAGCGATTTGACAAGGCGATTTTATTTGGAACGAGTAGTTTCTGGGAGGGTGTAGACATTCCAGGAGAAGACCTGTCTTGTCTTGCCATGGTCAGACTTCCATTTTCACCACCTGACGAGCCTGTCAATCAGGCAAAATCAGATATCCTCAAGGCCCAAGGGAAGAACCCGTTTTCTTCTCACTCTTTACCCGAAGCGATTATTCGGTTCAAGCAAGGGGTAGGAAGGCTGATTAGAAGAAGCAGTGATCGGGGAATCGTGATTGTATATGACCGAAGAGTGATGACGACAAGGTACGGTAAGGCTTTCTTGCAGTCGATTCCTTCAATGGAACTAAAAGAAGGAGATTTATTTGATTTGGTTTCATGGATTGAAGATTGGCTCTAGACTAAACTTCAGTGATAAATTTTACTCTTTAACACAACCTAAAGAGTAGATGTGAAAACTGGAGGATTGAAAATGAGAGTGATCTTTTCGGTAATGCTGACTTTTTTCCTTGTCATTTCAAATGCCTATGGAATGAAAGTGCCTCAGGTGGATTTACATGTATCACATGAGGAGTATGCGATTAGTTTTCTTCCTGTTTTAAAAGGGGAGGTAGCAGTTCTTCATTTAGCTTCCGGGAAAAATTATTTAATTAATACCGGACCCCTTCAGGAAAGTAAACAATTATATTATTATTTGAATCAAATGCATATTGACAACATTAAGGGAATCATCCTCACGGAAAAAAGAGAAGTGCATGAGGATATGATTACTGAACTTGATAAGAAGTACTCCATAAAAGAAATAATAACGGGTAGATCCCTGGCTGAAGCAATACAGAAAAAAGGTTCCTTTACGATACACACGATTACAGAAGATCAGTCATACCCGCTTTCAAAAGAATTAGCATTAAATGTGATGCATGAAGACAATGACAAAGGAGAGGGATTGGACTTTTCCATTACCTTCTTCCATCATCGCTTTTTGTGGCTGAGCTCACAATCATTGCATTCTGAAAAGGTTTTACTTACAAAACCCCTAAAGAACGTCAATATTGTCAAAATACCTCTTCATTCTAAATCGGAAAGCATGTCTCACAGTCTTCTGAAGCATATCGATCCTCAAACGGCTTTACTGTACCGTTCTAAGGAAAGGCTTCTTAATGGTGAAATGCTCGAAGCCATCAACGAGGCGTGGATTGATCTGTATTTAACTGGGCAACATGGATTGATCGCCATCAAATTTAATAAGCGAAACTACGAAGTACTTACCTTTGATCAAGAAGATGGAGTGTTTAAAGAAGAGGACGGAACACACTAATGCTGAAAGAAAGAAAGTCAGGCTGACAACGCTGTCAGCCTGAACGGAGTGTGGATTAGAATATAGTTTTTTCGGATACGCTCTACCATAATAGCCATTAATGTTGTTATAATGTGGGTAGCGTTTCTTACTCATAGTGTGGCGGATAGCAGTGGCGTCATGAGTAGAAAAAATGTTTTTTCATAGAGGAATATCTTAAGTAAGCGGGTAAAAGGAGGAACACCATGGAGAGCCGAATTGAAATTCTTTCCACCGTTCGTATCGAATATACGGATAACTTATATAAAGTGGTTGATACATTAAATAGAACCTTAAAAAAAGATGATTATATGTTTGGTTTAGCCTTAGATCCGGAAGATCAGAATCAAGCAGTATTAACAATATATCGTACATAAAGAGTGATTGTAATGAAAAAATGGATAACAATTTTCGCCCTATTGTTCTTAGTCATTGGGATAACGGCTTCGGTAGTACTTTATCAAGTTTCACGGAACCCGTTGGATAATCAGGCAGAGAAAGCTCTGGATAGAGTGAAAGCTGAAACGGCTATCGTTGAAGTTGAAAACACAAGCTTCTATAACGGATCTAAGTCATATGTTGTTGTGACAGGCAAGGATGATCAAAATGAGAAGCTCGTGGCTTGGGTACCCAATAAAAAAGGGGAAATAATCCAGAAAAAATGGGCAGATGGTATCTCAAAAGAACAGGCAATCAATAAACTAAATGAGGAAAAACAACCGAAGGAATTATTATCGGTACGTTTAGGATATGAATCTGTTGGGCCTGTATGGGAAATCACCTACTTGGATCAACAAGACAATTTAAATTACTTCTACCTGCTGTTTTCTACTGGAGAATGGTGGAGAAAAATTGAAAATTTATGATCAGGGGGAATACTGCAATGAAATTTACGTTAGCTGACAGAGTAAGTGCTTTAACACCATCAACGACTTTAGCGATTACTGCAAAAGCAAAGGAAATGAAGTCACAGGGTATTGATGTTATCGGTTTAGGTGCAGGTGAACCTGACTTTAATACTCCTGAACATATCATCAATGCTGCGTATGAGTCCATGACTGAAGGCCACACAAAGTATACTCCATCCGGTGGTATGGCCAAATTAAAAGAAGCTATCATCCATAAATTTGAAACAGATCAGAAACTTACGTATAAACCATCTGAGATCATCGTGACGAGTGGTGCAAAGCATGCCCTTTATACATTGTTTCAAGTTCTTTTAAACGAAAATGATGAAGTCATCATCCCTACTCCATACTGGGTCAGCTATCCTGAACAAGTGAAGCTTGCCGGAGGAACTCCCGTGATCGTTGAAGGGAAAGAAAAGAATGAGTACAAAGTTACTCCACAGCAGTTAAAAGAGACGATTACTTCCAAAACGAAAGCAGTCATTCTCAACACACCTAGTAACCCTACAGGCATGCTTTACTCCCAAGAAGAGTTACAAGCGATTGGAGAAGTATGCTTAGAGAACGATATTCTGATCGTTTCAGACGAGATTTATGAAAAGCTTGTGTATGACGGGAACTCACACACGTCTATTGCTGAATTATCTCCGGAACTTAAAGAGCAAACCATCGTGATCAATGGGGTGTCAAAATCTCATTCCATGACGGGATGGAGAATTGGATATGCGGCAGGGAACGAGGCAATCATTAAAGCAATGACCAATCTTGCCAGTCATTCTACCTCTAACCCAACGACGACTTCACAATATGGGACAGTTGCTGCCTATTTAGGAGATCAACAACCTGTAGAGGAAATGAGACAGGCATTTGAAGAGCGACTAAACATTGTTTTTGATAAATTGAATAGTATTCCAGGGTTTCATTGTTTGAAGCCTCAAGGTGCTTTCTATCTGTTCCCGAATGTGTCAGAGGCGGCCGAGAAAACAGGCTACAACAATGTGGACGAATTTACCAAAGCTCTGCTGGAAGAGGCAAAGGTAGCGGTTATTCCAGGTTCTGGTTTCGGATCGGACAATAATATCCGACTTTCTTATGCCACAAGTCTTGATGCACTCGAAAAAGCAATTGAGAGAATGCATGAATTTGTTGTCAGTAAGAGTAAATAATATAAGGTTTGCAGACCGCGTTCGTTTCGGTCTGCTTTTTCCTTAAAATCATCTCGTTTTGCTGTATCTATTGCGGCGGGATAATGGTAAATGTATAATAAATAACGATACATAAGCGTCTTAAGTTTTTTTGGAGGGAAAAAATTGTGAAAACTACTATATCTCAAGTAAGTAAGTTTGTAGGAGAAGAAGTAACCATTGGTGCTTGGCTTGCCAACAAACGTTCAAGTGGAAAGATTGCCTTTCTTCAGCTTCGTGACGGAACTGGATTCATTCAAGGTGTTGTCGTAAAAAGTGAAGTGGAAGAAGAAATCTTTCAAAAAGCAAAATCATTAACTCAAGAAACATCTCTATATGTTACAGGAACGGTTTCAGAAGATTCCCGTTCGCCGTTTGGATACGAACTGCAAGTGAAAAGCGTAGAAGTGATTCATGAAGCAGTGGACTATCCAATTACACCGAAGGAGCACGGAACAGAATTTCTGATGGATCATCGTCACCTTTGGCTTCGTTCCCGTAAACAGCATGCCGTGATGAAAGTGCGTAACGAAATCATCCGTGCAACCTATGAGTTCTTTAATCAAGAAGGATTCGTAAAGGTGGATCCCCCAATCCTGACTGGCAGTGCTCCGGAAGGAACGACCGAGTTATTTGCCACTAAATATTTTGAAGAAGATGCCTACCTTTCTCAGAGTGGTCAACTGTACATGGAAGCAGCGGCCATGGCATTAGGGAAAGTATTCTCTTTCGGACCGACTTTCAGAGCGGAGAAATCGAAAACTCGTCGTCATTTAATCGAATTCTGGATGATCGAGCCTGAAATGGCATTCTATGATTTTAAAGATAACCTGGAAGTGCAGGAGCAATATGTTTCTTATATCGTTCAATCGGTCCTGGAAAACTGCAAGCTTGAATTAGACCGATTAGGAAGAGATACATCTAAATTAGAGCAGATCAAAGCGCCTTTCCCGCGAATCACTTATGATGATGCACTTAAGTTATTGCATGAAAAAGGGTTCGATGATATCGAGTGGGGAGACGATTTCGGAGCTCCACATGAAACAGCCATAGCTGAAAGCTACGACAAGCCGGTATTTATCACGCATTACCCGACTTCTCTAAAGCCTTTCTATATGCAGCCTGATCCAGACCGTGATGATGTCGTATTATGTGCCGACCTGATCGCACCAGAAGGGTATGGAGAGATTATCGGTGGCTCAGAGCGTATCCACGATGCGGAACTTATGAAACGTCGCATTGAAGAGCACGAACTTGCTACGGATGCGTACAAGTGGTACTTGGAACTAAGAGAATATGGATCTGTTCCTCATTCAGGATTCGGTCTTGGACTTGAAAGAACGGTGGCTTGGATAAGCGGAGTAGAACACGTAAGGGAAACCATCCCATTCCCACGTCTACTAAACCGTTTATATCCATAATACAAACATCCTACAACGAACCGCCTGGATTGCTTAAAAAGCAATCCGGCCGGTTCTTTTATTTTGGCTCTTTTTTTGTTGAGATTGTGGCTACTTTGTAGATGAAAGTAGGAATTCATTTCTGATATAGTATGCTAACTTTCCGCGGGGATGGTGCTTGTATACCTTCAAGAAAGTGAATTTATTCTAAGTGGTAGTTAGAAAACAGGGACCGTTCCTTTTCGCTCCAGGCACAAGATTCCCCGGGGAGGAAGTCGAGCCTCCTCGGGCTTTTGCCCTGTGGGGTCTCGACCTTTCCTCTATCTCCCGCAGGAGTCAAGTGCCCTCCGCTACAATCCACTCTGTGAATCCATATTTTTACTGAAAAATGACGGAAAGAAAACACAAATTATTGTAGATTTATTGATTCTTTGTTTCCAAAAACAAACGATCTACAAAGTAGCATAAGAAATTGTCTTTTTAGATTGTTTCTACACTTTTAAGCTCTGTCACGAAAATCTCTTAAAGATGGTGAGGGGAACTGCGTAGACTCCTGCGGAAGTACGGTCGTGCCGAGACCCCGGAAGCGAAGCTGAGGAGGCTCGGCCGAACGTCCGCGGAAAGCGGAGCTGTTCCCCTCACCATCCAGCACAAGCTTGTTGACAGAGCTTCTAGCAGATCGTATGTTACAAAACAATATCCTTGTGAAAACAGCATTTTTTATACAGTTGCCCCTACTGTTCCTTAAAGGCTTGTTTGTCCTGAAAAGTCGGCTCATCTTTTCTTATTTCCATCTTTCTTCTAATTCATAACCATGTCCACATATACTGAAGCATGATATACTAGTGAGTGAGGTGTGCCGAATATGGATTATAAACGTTTAATGGTGTCCTGGATCGAAGAGGGGACACTTAACATTCCGCAATTATTATTATCAAATTACAATACCCTTGGTTTAAATGAGTCAGAGTTTGTTCTGTTATTGCAAATTTACGGTCATCTGGAAAAGGGAAACTATTTCCCGACACCAGAAGAGCTCTCGGAACCTATGAGTATTTCTACTGAATACTGTTCATCTATTTTAAGAAAGTTAATGCAACAACAGTTTCTATCGATCGAAGAGGGATCTTCACCTGATGGAATCCTGTTTGAAAAGTATTCTCTTAATCCTTTATGGGAAAAAATGGCTGAGTTCGTAATACAGGATTCCAAAATGAAGCAGATGGAGAAATCCATGGAAGAAGAAGCGGACATTTACACGACATTCGAACAGGAATTTGGTCGTCCGCTATCTCCGTTAGAATGTGAAACCCTGGCCATGTGGTTGGATCAGGATGATCATAATGCTATTATTATTAAAGCAGCATTGAGAGAAGCTGTCATATCCGGCAAGCTGAATTTTAGATATATCGATCGGATTCTATTCGAATGGAAGAAAAACGGTGTGAAAACCATTGAAGATGCGCGTAACCAAAGCCAGCGCTTCCGTTCTCATCAAAACCCCGCAGCTTCCAATGATTCTGCTGCTTCTCCTAAACGAAAATCAGTACCATTTTATAATTGGCTTGAGCAATAGGGCGAAAAAAAGGGGCTGACTCTCAAATGCTTGAGGGTTGGTCTATTTTTATTTTGGATAATCTTTGTTGATTTTTAGGACAAGTTGGAGGTATTAGGATACATGCTAAATAAAAAACAAATACAAATTTGCTTAGATGAAATGAGAGAGATGTTTCCAGACGCTCACTGTGAGCTGCGTCATGAAAATCCTTTTGAGCTTGTCATTGCGGTGCTTCTGTCGGCTCAATGTACTGACGCCCTCGTGAATAAAGTTACAAAAGGCTTATTTGAAAAATATAAGCAACCTGAAGATTATCTGAATGTTTCTTTGGAAGAACTTCAACAGGATATACGTTCCATCGGGTTATACCGAAACAAAGCGAAAAACATTCGTAAACTATGTGAGATCATCCTGACTGAACATGGGGGGAATGTTCCTGAAAGTCATGAAGAATTAGTGAAGCTGCCGGGTGTAGGAAGGAAAACAGCAAATGTAGTAGTATCGGTTGCATTTGGAGTGCCTGCTCTGGCAGTAGATACCCATGTTGAACGTGTAAGTAAGAGATTAGGGATTTGCCGATGGAAAGATAACGTATTAGAAGTAGAGAAAACGTTAATGAAAAAAATCCCGAAGGAAGAATGGTCCGAAACTCATCACCGGTTGATTTTCTTTGGAAGGTACCATTGTAAAGCCCAATCACCTCAATGTGATGTATGCCCGCTGGTCGATCTATGCAGAGAAGGTCAGAAGAGGCTAAAGAAAAAAGGTAACATATGAAAGAAATGACCTTAAGCATTCCATTACAACTAAAGGATCCTTTTTTCTTTCCTGATTTAAAAGTGAGAGTGGATACTTCTCATATCATACCTTATGAGCCTTTCTTCGCGTATGAAATTCTCTATTTCAATGAGGAGTCTCCAGGTTCGCTTCCCTGGGTGGATCATGAATACTTTATAAATAACATACTTAAGAGCTGGAGAGAGGGGGAGGAGTGTCTTAAAACGTTATTTAATAAACGTTCCAAGGATACATTACCTCTGATGAAAAAGAGTATTGCACAAGCTTATATGCTTTTATACTGGAGTAATTCAATGCCGGTAATATTAAATTCTGACATTACTCCCATTGATAGTCTTTCCATTAAACCGGTCAACGCAGGGGAGAGAATGTCATTTATCAGGATTAATCCAACCCTTTTCCATTCTTTCGTACAGTTATCTCAGCTATTCGTGGAACAACATAAACAATATGCTAAATCTCTGGCTCTAAAGCGGGCTAGAGAAAACTAAAAAGGCAACGAGAACATGTTCTCGTTGCCTTTTTACCTTATTCTTGTTCTCTTCGGGAGTCCGATTGGGTGGCAGGTGCACCATTCGTGGCACCATCTCCAGTTCCAGAGCCACCGCCGGTACCGTCACCAGTTCCATCTCCGGTTCCATCTCCGGTTCCAGTTCCATCACCAGTTCCATCACCAGTGCCGTCATCTGTACCTCCGTCACCAGTCCCATCTCCTTCAGGTGGAGGAGTAGTGCCATCATCGTCACCTGTGTCTTCACCATCATTACCTGAATCTTCTTCGTTCCCATTTCCTTGACCATTTCCATTACCGTTGTTATTTCCATTATTGTTACCATTACCATTGTTATCTTGATTTTCATCGTTGTTTTCATCTGGGTTTTCTTCATCTTCATCATCAGTAGCCTTGACATCAACATTGACCGTTGCAGGATTACTGCGCTGATCTCCTGATATGGCTACAACCTCAAAGGTGAACGTTCCTTGGGATTGAATGTTTTCTACATTTAATCCTTTCTTATCCGTTGTCGTTAATACTTGTTTCGCTTCACCATTTATCGAAACCGCAACTTCAAACTGAACGTCCTTCTCTTTACCATAGTCCCAGGCAAGAGTGATGGTTTGATCCTTCTTATTGAATTTACCTTTCAGATTTGAAGGTGCATCAATCTTGTCGAATTCTTTTGAAACCTTGGAAGGTTCCGTTCCACGGACGAATAATTCAGTAATCACTCTGTCATCTGGAGTGTATTCACTTGGAAGTCTAGGCGGATTGCTTCCTAGTTCAACCTTGGATTCAACCACGCTGTCCGGTTTATTAAAATCAGGTGTGTCAACGCCTTCGTGAACATAGCTCATCAGGTCACTGACGATGTATTGTGAAACCCTTCTATCCGTAGGGGATAGTGATATGGAACGTGTCTTATATCCAGTCCAAACTGCCGCTGTGTAGTTTGTGGTATAGCCTACAAACCATGAATCAGGTGCGCCTGTCTTAGCAATTCCGTATTTTTCGCGTTCTTTTTGAGTATAGTTCGTCGTACCTGATTTTCCGGCCATCGGTAAACCTGGCACCTTGGCATAAAGGCCTGTTCCTCTTGGATGATCAATGACGCTCTGCAGCATATCAGAAATCATATAAGCGGTATATTCTTTCATTGCAGGCTTTGGTTTATTATCATTTTTAATCTCTGTTTCACCATCGCGTAAGACGACTTTTGTAACCGTATGTGGCTTGTTGTAAATACCTTCATTCCCAAATGCGGCATAAGCGCCGGCCATTTGTACGGAGTTTACTCCAGGAGACACACCACCGATTGAAGCAGATTCATAATAATGATCGAACTTTAATCCGAGACCATTCACAAATTCCTCTGCTTTCTCTGGACCGACTTCCTGAAAGGCTTTTAGGGCAGTGATATTTCGGGAATCCCAGAGACCCTCTCGTATCGTGATCGGCCCCTTAAATTGACCATCATAGTTATTGAGTTCTGTTCCATCAGAATATTTATAAGGCTCGTCATTTAAAATATGGTAGGTTGACCATTTTAAATGCTCGATGGCAGGAGCATAGTCTAATAAAGGCTTAATCGTAGATCCGGGCTGACGTTTTGTATCGATTGCAAAGTTAAATCCACGCTGAACGTTTGGATCCTGCTCTCTGCCGCCACCAATCGCTCTGATTTCTCCCGTTTTCGTATCCATAAGGGTTACCCCCGCCTGCAGGGGCTCTTCAGGATTCTCCGGATAACTGAAGCTGGTATTTTCACCTGCTAAAATTTCTTCCAAACGTTTTTGAGCATTTGGATCAACGGTTGTATAAACCTTTAAGCCATCTGAAAATAGGTTATAGTCACCCATTTTTTGTACTTCATCAATAACCGCATCCACAAACGCAGGATATTTGTTTCCGTTTTTCTTTTCGACTTCTTCAGCTGATACCAATCCTTTAGTGATCGGGATGGCCTGTGCTTCCTTTTTTTCTTCTTCATTGATTTTACCGTGCTGTTCCATTAAAGATAGAACGATATTTCGTCGCTTTTCCGCTTTTTCAGGGTATTTAAAAGGATTATAATTGTTTGGACTTTGAGGCAGTCCGGCAATCAGGGCTGCTTCATGAAGCTCGATGTCCTTAATGTCTTTACCGTAATAATAGTCTGCAGCAGTAGCCATTCCGTTTATTCCAGCGGACATATACACTTTATTGAAATACATTTCAAAGATTTCTTCTTTTGTATATTCCTGCTCAAGCTTAAGAGCCAGCCATGCTTCTTGAGCTTTTCTTTTTAATGTTTTCTCAGGGCTTAAAAAAGAACCCTTGATCACTTGCTGGGTAATCGTCGAAGCTCCTTCTGAACCGAAACCGCCTGTCACATTGGCTATGACGGCGCCCCCTAATCGAATCAAGTCAATTCCGTTATGCTTATAGAATCGATTGTCTTCTGTGGCAAGGACCGCGTCCTGCATGATCTTTGGGATATCATCGAAGTTTGCGTATTCCCGTTTTTCTTTCCCGACGGTCGTGATCAAATCCCCGTTCATATCATAAATTTCTGATGCAATCGGATCCTTGAGTAATTTTTCATCAAGCTTAGGGGCACTGGACGCATAATAAGCAAATAATCCAGCACCTGCAAGCATCCCGATAATACCGATGATAAATAATGATATAATGACGCGCTTAACCATAGAGCCCTTTTTCTTGCTCTTTGTGGATTTTGACTTTTGTTGGGCCAGACGCTTTTCTTCCCTTGACTTATATTGACCAGCCATATTGTTTCCTCACTTTCAATCTTCAGTGTTTTTAGTATTGTCTAAGATTTAAAATATACTACTGATATTGAGATAAATTATAGATTAACTCATTTTTCGTAAACTAAAAATATAACTGATGGACTATTTTTAAATAATCGACCCTGGGATGTAGCCCTAAAGGAATGATGACTCCTTTTTCCTCAAGCTCTTCCCGTTTGATTGATTTTCTTCCTCCATTTATCATGCGGTCCCAATAAACCCTTAGAGCTTGGTAGGGAAGTAAGAACACTTCTTCGGAAGCAGAAAACCTTACTAGTACAAAGGTAATGCCGTCTTGATTATGGACGTTTTCCATATGCCGGATTTGATGCTCGTGAAAATTTTGAAGTGGAAAGGATGTTTTATTCTTTGTTTCTTTCGCTTCAAAGTCGATATATCTTCCGTTGTACACACCATTATAATCCGTCGTGGAGGGCTGCTTAAAGTAGGCTTCCTTAATAACGGCCGCACTTCTCGATGGATAATGGACATCCACTATTTGAACGGGAGTCGGTTTTTTGTGAATGACTGCTTTATGAAACGTTAAATAATATTGGTTCGTATCATTAATGTCATCTTCAAGGGTCATACCTCTGTTGCTATATGATAGTTGTTTCGGTTTTGCCTTCGCTTTTTTTGAGGGTAATGACGCTTCCACATATTTCTTACCATTAGGATAATGGAATTTCATGGTAATTCACCTCGCAGACTAATCTATATCATAACAGAAACCACTCCAATTTGTGTGAATAATTGTTTACAAATCTCCTCAATCTATGGCTATAGGAGAGAGGGGGATAATAAGGATGGATGAAATGAGCAATACTTATCGCTTTTTACCCTATATACCTGAACCTAAACGTACAAATGAGTGGATTTATGAAATCAAGCAACTAGTGAATCTGCATAATCAAGATAATATATCAAGAACGATGGCTTATCAAAAATTCTTCCTTCTTCATCCTGAAATAAAATGGTCTTTCCTGGCTTCGATGGTATCAAGGAATGCCGGCTGGAATATGACCGATCTGAAAGGTGATATCTTCACGCGCCTTTTACATCCGGCTACCCGCGATGATCTATTCATGACGTATGAAAGAGCTAACTGGAGCATTTTTCAGGATGCCTTTCCTCAACTCCTTCTCTATCATTATTCGACGAGGTATAAGAAGAAAATGTTTCATTTGTTTAAAGAATTTCATATTTCAAGCTTCATGGAAGAGGAGTGGAATCGTTATTGGGTGGAGAGAGATGACCATAGATTGGTTCATTCTCTAATAATAAATGAGCAGCACCTCATTCAAGGACCGGTCATTGAACATGAGGTATTTAAGAAGAGGGTGTTTGGTTCAACTCTATTCTTTATTGAAGATCATCTTCATTTCAGCTCCGTTCTATTTCCGACATTAGAGGGGGGACTTTTAGGAGCGAGTGTCCAGGGCTTCAGAAAAATAGAAAACAGAATTCTTTTAGGAAATAAATTATTTACGATTTTATTTCATCCTGATCATCATTCCTCCTTTTTGAACTTTGCTTTACAAGTAGAGCATACAGGATCCAGAAGAGACTACGAACAGTTCTGTAAAGGAGTCCTCCAAACAAGTACACCAATGCTCCATGAAGTTTATGACGATGTTCCACATCACTGGAAGACTCATACGGACTGGTCGAATAAGAAGAAAATGAATAAGGATTGGTACAAAGAGCAGGGACTCCCTCATGGAATCGAATTAACAAAATGGTTTTTCCATAAGCAAAGGCAGCTTGAGAAGGTGGCAAATGTAAAAGATGGGTTAAAAAAGATCTGGAAGAGGGATAGAAAGAAGAAGAGACCAACACCCTAAAGTAGTGCTGGTCTCCTTTTGTCATGCTTGTCGGGTCTGAACGAGCCGCCTCCGCTTTTTTATTAGTCCAGCTACAGGGCTTAGAGGCTCGAGGTCATAAGTCAAGAACACCAAAAAGGCAAAGAGCGCCTTTCCGGTGTTCTCGCCTTATGCTTGTCGCCTCTGGGCAAAGCCCTTCCGCTTTCTTATTAGTCCAGCTACGGCGGCTAGACCCTCGAGGTCATAAGTCAAACCACCCAAAAAGGCAAAGAGCGCCTTTCCGGGTGGTTCGTCTTATGCTTGTCGGGTCTGAACGAGCCGCCTCCGCTTTCTTATGTCGATGGGCGGTTTTCGCCTTCTAGTTTGGGGTTGCCTTTTGAGGCCTTGGTTTGGGCTGAATTTGTAGTTTGCTGTTTGTTTTGTTTGTTTTTTTGATTTTTCATTGGGTAACACCTCCACCTATATTATTTTCTAGTTAACGCCTTATTTATTCAGTAAGTGTCGAAACATAATTAACCTCATGTCCATTTAACACTTTCTTTGGCGAAACGCTTCTAGTTTTGTCAGGGGGGAAGGGAACGGTTCATAAAGAGAGAATTACAGTATTAATCCAAAAAAAAGGTGGGAGGATTCACAATGCTTCCAAAACAAGATATTATGTTGAAACTAGCTGAAATTGAAGAAAGTTTGAATCAATTAGAACAAAGTCTGCATGATCGAATCTCAGTTGAAGAACATGAAGGAATGAATTCGTTGACGAACCAGATACAGAAAATCGACAGTAAATTGAACTCGGTGGAGAGAAATGCGGAGTCTAAAACCGTTCTTATGAAAAATAGAGAAAAGTCCTTTGTCTTACAAAAACTTGAATTATCCTATAAGACGTCTTAAACTGAATTTATAAGAAAGTAGCGTTGTGCTACTTTTTATTTTTGTCTACATTTTTACGGAGGGCTTTTTTTGAAAGAGTTGAAGCAAGTTACGGGGGAACTGCTCATCCTTGTTGAGCAGATGATGCAAGAATATAAAGGCAGACGTGAGTCAAGTGAAAAAGGAGACTTTTACACAGAAGTGAAACCTTTTGCCGATAAAGTAAAAGCGGCGAATGATGCGTGGAAAGAATTGTCCTTGATTTGGATCAAGGAACAAAGGCCAAAACACCTTCATTTCCCTCAAATTTTAAACACGTTCGACAATATTGAGATGCTATCGGTTCACTGTTTCTTTCCAGAGTCCAGTTACAACCGGTTTATCAGTCATTATCAATCTGTCTCATATGTACTGCAGACCCAGTTGGATGAATTGAATGAAAAATAAGAGGCTGCCGACCGGCAGCCTCTTTACATTATGGAGTTGAAATTGCTTTTTCTTCTGCTGTATTGATTTGCTTCGCTAGCTCTTTATAATGATGCAGTGAAATCTCATTAGAAATATAAAGTTTTTTGGCCATTGTAAGAAGTTCTTGTTGATCCGTTGCTTGATAATGTTTACTACTTTCGTATCTCTTCAGCAGTTCACTCAGGTTCACCTTAATTCCTCCCAATACTTATATTTCATTGCGTTGCATCTACATTTATCCTATCATAGAAAACCCTTTCTTTAAGTTGTAAGAATAGTGTAACTTCCGACATTCTTCTTGTGTTTGTCGAAATATCTTTATGGGTTCTTTCACCATTTATCCAGTTAAAACATAAAGTATAGTAACCATTATAAAGTAAGGGGGCTAAGTATGAATTCTTTACTTCATTCGAGACAGATGCGTAACTATCATCCAAGTTATCATTCGCAATCAACGTATATGGGCACAGTGATGAACTATCAAGGACAGGGTATGCGACCTCCAGAATATGGAGCTTTCCAACCTAATTATTATCCTCAACCAGAAGCCCAATATCCTGCACCCGGGTTTCAAATGAACCAATATCAACAGATGAACCAGCAACAAATGAATCCATATTTTGAAAATCCTTTACAGCAGAAAGAATACAATCCGTACCAAATGAAAGCAATGGAGCAACAGGCTTATGCTAATCCATATCCGAAAGCCTCGTTCATGGCTAAACCTCAGTCTGGAGGAGTAAGTTCGATCATGAATTCATTCAAGTCACAGGATGGATCTTTGGATTTTAATAAAATGATGAATACGACAGGACAAATGATGGGGGCAATTAATCAAGTCTCCTCTTTGGTAAAAGGCTTGGGTGGGATATTTAAACTATAGAATGACAAAAAGGGGCTGCCGAATCGGCAGCTCCTTTATCAAATGGTAATAGGAAACTTATTCTATAGGGATTCGTTTACCGGATTCTTTGTCTACCTTGACAGTCAGCAATCCATCTTTATGAGAAGCTTTCACATTCTTTTCATTAACCACCCCTGGAAATGGGATGGTCCTGCTGCTTTTTTTCATGGATTGCTTTCTTCTGATCATTTGATTTTGATCATTTTCCTCGGAGAACTCTTCTTTATTGGTCACAGAAATCGTAATGTACTGAGGGAACACATCAAGATGAATCTGCTCTTTTTTAATACCAGGTAGTTGTGCAGTCACGATGTAATAATTGTCTGTTTCAGTTAACTCGACCGGGAAAGAACCAAATGGGTTAGAAGATGATGTGAAAAATTCATCAATGCTTTGAAGCATTCCTTTCATAGGTCTTTCATGAAAAAACTCGTTCATTGAATGCATCAGGTCACCAAAACCTTTTTTCTCGTTCGACATGGGTATTCTCCTCTCACGCAAAAGTATTCATACTAGTGTATGAACGCTTGCTAAAAATGTGCATTTGTCCTATACCGCCATATAAGCCAGTTCATGAACAAGAGCAAAGAATCAAAGTCTTCCCATATAAGCTCCTTTACATTCTAATTAGTTAATTGTGGAAAAGATAACCTGGTTTTTTTTCTTTAGTTTCGAACATAGATTCGGTAAAATGAATAGAAGAGGTGATACCTGTGTTTAAGAAAAATAATCTTCAGCAGTTGATAGAACATTTTAAAAAAGACGATGATTTCAATAAGCAGATTGTTCACTGGCATACCATAGATGAAAAACCTGCTCAATTGGTAGATATGCCACTGGAGATAAATGAAAAAATAAAAAATGCACTGCAAAAACGAGGCATCGAAAAGCTTTATACCCATCAACATTCCGCTTTTCAGCTGGCAATGCAAGGAAAGAGCTTTACCGCGGTAACTCCAACAGCCTCGGGAAAGACTCTTTGTTATAATCTTCCCGTATTACAATCAATCATGGACAACCCGGATGCACGGGCGTTATATATTTTTCCAACTAAAGCTCTCGCACAAGATCAGAAAAGCGAGTTGAACGAAATCATCTCAGAAGCAGAAGCTTCTATTAATAGCTATACATATGATGGAGATACCTCCGCCAATATCCGGCAAAAAGTAAGGAAAGCTGGGCATATCGTCATAACGAATCCAGATATGCTCCACTCAGCCATCCTTCCTCATCATACAAAGTGGGTGTCTCTATTTGAAAATCTAAAATACGTAATAATCGATGAACTTCATATATATAGGGGAGTCTTTGGTTCCCATGTAAGCAATGTGGTCAGGAGATTGAAACGGATTTGCGAGTTTTATGGAGCTTCTCCCATTTTCATCTGTACATCGGCAACGATTGCAAACCCGAAAGAGCTGGCAGAGCATTTAACAGGTAATGAAATGAATTTGATAGATAATAACGGTGCACCAAGTGCCAAAAAGCATTTCGTATTCTACAATCCCCCTGTTGTAAACAAACCGTTGAATATACGCAGGAGTGCGACCCTCGAGGTCAGGAGAATTGCTGGTGAGTTATTGAAGAATAAGGTGCAAACGATCATATTCGCCAGAAGCAGGGTAAGGGTGGAAATTATCCTTACCTACTTACAAGAATTGGTGAAGAGTCAATTAGGAACGAAATCAATCAGAGGGTACAGGGGAGGATATCTGCCAACTCAACGCCGGGAGATTGAAAAAGGCTTGCGATCTGGTGAAATCTACGGAGTTGTCAGCACGAACGCCCTTGAATTAGGGGTGGATATCGGTCAATTACAAGTGTGCATCATGACCGGCTATCCAGGGACGATCGCAAGTGCTTGGCAGCAAGCCGGAAGAGCCGGCAGAAGACATGGGGAATCTCTGGTCATCATGGTGGCAAGCTCTAGCCCATTAGATCAGTTCATCATTGAGCATCCGGATTATTTCTTTGAGCAAACGCCTGAAACGGCGAGAATCAACCCTGATAATTTGATTATTCTCATTGATCATATCAAGTGCGCTGCTTATGAGCTTCCGTTTAAGGAAGGGGAACAATTTGGCAGGCACGACATTGATGATATTTTAGAATTTTTAGTAGAAGAGCGGGTGGTTCATAAGAACGGTGAAAAATGGTATTGGATGAATGATGTGTTTCCTGCACATAACATCAGCCTTCGCTCAGCTTCCCAGGAAAATGTCATCATCATTGACCAAACCGACATCTCAACCGTGAAAGTTATAGGGGAGATGGATCGTTTCTCAGCTATGACCTTATTGCATGATGAAGCGATTTATTTACATCAAGGAGTTCAATTCCAAGTAGAGGAACTGGATTGGGAAGAAAAGAAAGCGTATGTACGGGAAGTGGACGTGGATTATTTCACTGATGCCAATCTGGCTGTACAATTAAGAGTACTCGAAACAGACAAGAGTCGCACCGGGGAAAGGTATGACGTAGCTTATGGGGACGTAACTGTTCAGGCAATGGCAACGATTTTTAAGAAAATTAAATTTGATACCCACGAAAATATTGGATCAGGGCCCATCCATCTTCCTGAAGAAGAACTTCATACGAGCTCAAGCTGGATTTCTTTAAAAGACGCTGCTTCATTTAGTCAGGAGCGTTTGGAAGAAGGTCTCATTGGGGCGGCACAGAGCTTGAAATCGATTATTCCTTTATTTGTGATGTGTGACCCCAGTGATATTTTCGTCGTGCCCCAAATAAAAGCTGCACATAATGAACAGCCTACCGTCTTTATCTACGATCGGTACCCTGGGGGAATCGGGTTAAGTGAAAAGGTGTATGAACAGATGGAGAAAATACTCCTTGAGACATCTGCTATGATCGAGCGATGTCCGTGTAAAGCTGGTTGTCCATCATGTATTGGAACGGATCATTCACTGGACACAGCCAAAGTGGATACATTAAAGCTTCTTCATCTTTTCCTTCAATAATAGAAGGAGGGAATCAAAATGTCACTTAAAAATAAATTATCGAGAATGAAGAAACATCTTATTAGAGAAGAGGACGCTGAAGAGAAGAAAAGTCAGCCTCCCATTTTAGAGCAGGAAGCGGCAGACTTGCCATTTCTTGATTTATGGAAACAAAATGGTGCCACTGTGTACGATATTGACGGTGATTTTTGTCTGGTGAGAGAGAAGCGATATCCAATCGATCATCGGCATGGGGACTACACGTTTAAAGATTTTATTAGGGCGGTGGATGCTTGGCAAGACTTTGCAGGTGTTCATCCCTTGTCTTCTAAAGGGCTTACTCATGAACAAATGTTTTTCTTTGATACGGAAACGACCGGTTTAGGTGGGGGGGTTGGAAATACAATCTTCTTATTAGGGCATGGGAGGGTGACAGAAACAGAAGTGATAGTGACCCAGCATTTTTTGCCTCAACCGGGAAGTGAAATACCTCTCTATCACAGCTTTTTAAGCCATGTGGATTATAACACACTCGTGACATATAACGGAAAAGCGTTTGATTGGCCTCAGGTAAAGACAAGGCATACACTCATTAAAGATCATGTTCCCAAATTGCCCGCATTTGGACATTTTGACCTTTATCACGGATCCAGAAGACTCTTCAAGCACAAGTTAGAGTCTGTAAAATTAGTAAACGTAGAGCGAAAGATACTTGGATTTAATAGAGTAGACGATGTTCCGGGATATTTAGCCCCTATGATTTATTTTGATTATATCGAGCGTAAGGATCCGGAAGGTATATTCAAGGTTATGACACATAATGAGCTGGATATATTGTCATTGATCACTCTCTATACGCATTTAACGTTTCAACTGTTGAATGTCCATAAGAAAGCCTCTGACCAAGAGCGGTTCGAGGTCGGAAGATGGCTTGAATACACGGGTAACAGAGAGATTGCAAAAGAACGTTACCAAGAGATTATCAGGGAGGATGACAGGACAAACTATGAGGCGATGCACCTCCTCGCTCTTCAATACAAGAAAGACAAAGAAGAGTGGAAGGCGATAGAGTTATGGGAACGAACGTGGAAAAATGCCCCTATATCCATTAGAAAAGTCGTATTGTTGGAACTGGCTAAATTGTATGAGCACAAAACGAAGAATTTCCAGTTAGCATTAGAAAGATGTGAGCAACTCGAATCAATGCTGAATGAATCTACGAAAGCAAACAGCCAAAAGCACGAGGACTTTATAGGGAATCTTCATCATCGAAAGAGCCGGTTAACAAAAAAATTGAATATGAATACAGACCATCCATCCTAGATACTCAAATTTTAAAAAATTATACTAAAAAAGTGGTTCAAACTCCTTATTTTTATATTGAGAATTTTCAAAAGTAGATGTAAAATAGTTAATTGTGTTGAAAATATTTAATATTTAGATGGGATGATGAAAATGAACCGAGCGATCTTAATTTTGTTCTTTGTCGTCATTGGTTTAACAGCTTTTGTTTTTACCAATTATCCGGAAAGTTTATATAGCTTTATGTAAGCCTGCAAAATGTTTTCCTAAAAATAGGTATTTGCATTAGTACATGTACCTTCTTCGTTTCATAGGCTATTAGTGTAACAACTAAGAGATGAAAGGAGAGCGTTTCTATGTATAAAAGACCAAGACCTAATCAAGTACTACCTGCAGTCATGCACCCGACTAAATGTTGTGTGAATCAGTCATGCAACACTTATGAGGTGCCACACATCCACCCTACTCACACGACAAATGTAAATAATGTTATGTATCAACATAAACATTATTTCCCACAAACACAATCACAAGTAGACAGTGTTTCACACCAACATTTTAATTGTGGCGGTGGACCGGGTGGACCAGGAGGACCAGGAGGACCTCAAGGCCCTGGAGGCCCGGGAGGACCGGGGTTTGGCCCAGGATTCGGACCCGGACCGCGTCCAAGACCACCATTCGGACCATACGGTATGGGACGATAATTTTCTGAGTGAAGACTTCCGAGGGATGCCTCTAAGAGGTTAGTTTCAATTGCAGAGCGATACACTGTGTCGCTCTGCAAAAGTGACTAATGCCTATTAGAGTCATCTCTTCTTTATGATGGTAAATATTATATGATATATCGGGATATTAACCTCGTAATTCGTAAAATATGTTACAATAGAGTGTAAAGGATTGGGACACACTAAGCTTTAAAGAGAACTTGTCTGTCCTGAAAGTTTAAAGAAGGAGTTTTGCATTTGAGTAATGTTGCGTGCATAACCGGATATAAATCCTTTGAACTGGGAGTTTTTAAGCAAGATGACAAAGCAATTCACTACATAAAGCAGGCTCTAAAGAAAGAATTAGTTTCCCTTTTGGATGAAGAATTAGAATGGGTACTCATTAGTGGGCAACTTGGGGTTGAGCTTTGGGGAGCAGAGGTGGTGTTTGAGCTTCAGGAAGATTACCCTGATCTTAAACTGGCTATATTAACTCCTTTTCTTTCTCAGGAAGAAAATTGGAACGACCCAAATAAAGAGTACTATGAACTCATTCTTTCTCAAGCTGATTTTGTCGAGTCAATCTCAAAAGAACCTTACAAGAGTCCACAGCAATTTCGAAACAAAAATCAGTTATTCTTGCAAAAAAGCCAAGCGTTAGTGATACTGTACGATGAAGAAAAAGAAGGCTCACCCAGGTACTTCTATCAAGAAGCGAAGAAGAAGAAAGAAACTGACCCTTCCTTTGAAATAAGGGCGATCACCTTCCATGATCTGCAATGGGTCGTAGAAGAAGAGCAGTGGAAGAATGAGTAGAGGATGTTTATTACTCATTAACACCTCGGGAATTGTATAGCCCGAAAACAATTATAATTGACAAACTGATGGTTATTTGAAAAAATGATAGTCATAAATATAGAGGTGAATATAATGATCTCAGATAAAGTGAAATTAACCGCCAAGGATATCCTGGAAAAAGAATTCAAAAGTGGTATGCGTGGATATAAACCAGAAGACGTGGATAAATTTTTAGATTTGATTATTAAAGATTATGAAACCTTCCATCAAGAAATAGAAGATCTGCAACAAGAGAACCTGCGATTGAAGAAACAAGTGGAGGGAGCAAGTAAACAACGCTCCGCTGCTCCGGCTCAACAAACAGGCACAACGAATTTTGATATTCTTAAACGCTTGTCTAATTTAGAGAAACACGTATTTGGAAACAAATTGTATGACTGATATTTCCAGTTGAATACTTGGAAGAACTACAGTATAATTAGTTATTGCTGATCCTTAATGGTGTTCGGGTAATCGCTGCAACGTTAAGTTGTAGAGGAAAGTCCATGCTCGCACGGTGCTGAGATGCACGTAGTGATCGTGCCTAGCCAATTCATAAGCTAGGGCAGCTCAAGTTTTGAGTTGACGGCAGGGAAAACACCTAAGTCCTTTGGATATGGTGTGACTACCTTGAAAGTGCCACAGTGACGAAGTCCTGTTAGAAATGGCAGGAGTGGAACGAGGTAAACCCCACGAGCGAGAAACCCAAATTAGGTAGGGGAATCCTCTCAGAGGAAACGAACGAAGAGAGGGACAAAGGAGCTTCCTTTGTAGATAGATGATTACCACCCGAGTACGAGACGAAGAGTCGTTTGTAGTACAACGGAACAAAACATGGCTTACAGAACATTATTACGGGATAAGAGCAAAAAGGATTAAATAATGCAAGTGACTGATACATGCAGGTAATACACTGCTCTTTTGTATCAGTCCTTTTTATATTTAAGGAAACAAGACTATACTATTGAAATAAAGATACTTAATGACGGGGTGACAATTATGAGTACATATACATTAATTGCAACGGCAGCGATGGGCTTAGAAGCAATTGTTGCAAAAGAAGTGAAAGAATTGGGATACGAATGTCGGGTGGATAACGGAAAAGTCATCTTCAAAGGGGATGAAACGGCTATTGCGCGAGCCAATATGTGGCTAAGAACCGCTGACAGGATTAAGATACTCGTTGGAGATTTTAAAGCGTACTCCTTTGATGAACTTTTTGAAAATACAAAGAAGCTGCCTTGGGAAAACTTCCTTCCAGTAGACGCAGAATTTCCCGTTCAGGGGAAATCCGTCAAATCAAAGCTATACAGTGTACCTGATTGCCAGGCGATTGTAAAAAAAGCAATCGTTGAACGTTTACGTACAGCATACAAACGTACATCGTGGCTTGACGAAACGGGTCCTTTGTTTAAAATCGAGGTGGCAATCCATAAAGACGTAGCAAGCATCACCCTGGATACCAGTGGACAAGGTCTTCATAAGAGGGGATATCGAATCGGACAAGGTGAGGCCCCTTTAAAGGAAACCCTGGCAGCGGCCCTGATCCAATTAACCACATGGAACCCTGACCGACCTTTTGTAGATCCATTTTGCGGGTCTGGAACCATTCCGATTGAAGCGGCTTTAATCGGGCAAAATATTGCTCCAGGATTCAATCGTGAGTTTTTGTCAGAGAACTGGCCACTGATGCCTACTGAGGTCTGGGAGAAAACACGTATGGAAGCAGAGGATTTGGCTAACTACGATCAGCCTCTTGAAATACTCGGTACGGATATCGATCACCGAATGATCGAAGTTTCCAAAGAGAATGCAATGGAAGCGGGACTTGGAGACTTGGTGAAATTTAAACAAATGCAAGTAAGAGACTTCACTTCAGAATTGGAATACGGCATCATCGTCGGAAATCCTCCTTATGGTGAACGTTTAGGAGAAAGAAAAGATGTGGAGAGAATGTACCAGGAAATGGGGAAAGCTTTCGAGAAGCTGGATACTTGGTCTGTTTACATGATGACTTCCCATGAAAACTTTGAACAAGTATACGGTAAACAAGCTACGAAAAAACGTAAATTGTTTAACGGATTTATTCGAACAGATTTCTATCAATACTTTGGCCCGCGTCCGCCGAGAAAAGGGTAATCATTTCAAGTTCACGAAAAAAAGAATAGAAGTTCAGAATATCCCTTTCACTTCCTGCGTATAATAGTTCTATCATTTTTAGAGGAGTGAAAGAGGATGGACCATTCCTACATCGATTACCACAAAATCTATCAGGCGTTGCAAAGCTCTATTTCTTCCCTTTCAGGAGAAGAAGGAGGAGCCATCCAACAAGCAGGCTTGGAAGAAGCAACGAAAAACCTTGATCAGGCTTTTCAATATGAATGGTTAAGGAAAAAGAGAATATACGACTGAGTGTATTCTGAAGGAGACTAGGGACATCCATACAAGTGGTAGATCTACCCCTGTATGGAGCGTCTCTTTTCTTTTGCTATGGCCTTCAATTAAATAAATTACGGTTATCCCTTTTCAATAAGAAAGAATTCTAGTAAATTAGAAATATTGTGTAACGCAGGAGGTCCTCATGAGAAGAAAATTACCATTTGAATTAACCAAAGAGCAATCATTTTATGAAGCATTATCCGACTGGGTCGGTGACGTGTTTTATGATCTATTGCCTGAAAAGGGATTTGATTTACGGGATGAACAGGTATTTATGGCCTTTCAGCTTAATCAAGCCTATAAAAATAAGCAGGTTATGTTTGCAGAAGCAGGTGTCGGTACGGGGAAAACCCTTGTTTACCTTTTGTATGCGTTATCGTATGCCAGATATACTGGCAAACCGGCAATCATTGCGTGTGCGGATGAAACGCTCATTGAGCAGATTGTGAAAAAGGAAGGGGACATCCAGAAGCTTGAGAAGGCACTCGATCTTGATATAGATGTTCGATTGGCAAAGTCCAGAGAACAATATCTCTGCTTAAAAAAACTTGAAGAAAATATTCCCCAAAACGAGGGTTACCAGGATATGTGGGAGGAATTACCAGGTTTTGTACACGACAATTCTTCCATGAGAAGCTTTAGTCATTATGGGGATAGAAAAGAATATGCTCATCTATCTGATGAAGAATGGAATCAAGTTGGCTGGGATTCTCTTCAGGACTGTATGTCTTGTTCTTATCGCCATCGTTGCGGTCTTACACTTCATCGTGAACATTACCGGGGGGCAGAAGACTTAATCATCTGTTCCCATGACTTTTATATGGAACATATTTGGACGAAAGACTCCCGCAAACGGGAAGGGCAGCTGCCACTTCTGCCAGAAGCGAGCTCTGTTGTATTTGATGAAGGTCACTTATTGGAATTTGCTTCTCAAAAAGCGATGACTTACCGCATGAGAATGGAGACCCTTGAAGGCTTACTGGAGAAGCTTTCAGCGTCTGATATGAGGGAAGAAACCTTGTATGTCATTGAAGATATTATGCTGGATAATGAAAAGTGGTTCGAGCTTCTGGAGAAAGAATCCAAAGGAGAGACTGGTTCTGAGAGACAATACATTTCCCGTTCTGAAGCTATATTACAGCAAGGAAGAGCCCTAACGGAGAAAATTGAAAATCTATTAAATGAGCTTGTCTTCGAATCTGAAATGTATGTCTTGGATGATTATTTGCTAAAGGTAGTGGAAGAGTATCTTGAGCAGATTCAGTTTTCCTTGAAACTATTCATAGATGATGAAAAAGGAATCTATTGGTTGGAAACGTCAGAAGAAGAGCACACCTTTGTTGTGATGCCAAGATTGGTGGAAGAAATTTTGAGAGATCAAGTATTTTCTCAAAATATCCCATTTATCTTTTCTTCTGCCACTCTTTCCTATAATGGAGACTTCTCTTATGTTTCTCAATCGCTGGGGATTGAAAAATATGAAAAGTTCTCGGTAGAGTCTCCTTATGAATACGAAGATATGATGAAAGCTTTTCTTCCTTCATTAGAAGAAGGTCGGGATTCTAAAAATCAGTATGCCTTTGACATGTTGAAGAAAAATCAAGGGAAGTCGTTGATTCTCTTCTCCACTAAGGAAGAAATGAATGTTTTTAGACAATATCAAAAACAGCAGGGAAATCAGGACTGGAATGTGATTTATGAAGGGGACAGAGAAATTAGTGAAACGGTACAGCAGTTCCAGCAGGAAACCTTTACAGTTCTTTGCTCCTATCATTTATGGGAAGGATTGGACGTGCCTGGAGAGTCACTTTCTCAAGTCATTATCTACTCACTCCCATTCCCTCCTAAGGATCCTGTGTTTGATGCGAAACGAAATCATGCTGAAAACTCAGTGGAAGAAGTGGATATTCCCTACATGCTCCTTCGACTGAGACAGGGAATCGGGCGTTTGATTCGGACGAGCGAGGACAAAGGAAGTGTTCATGTCTTGGTGACTGGTCATGAATCAGCTTATATACATTTGGTAGAATCCGTATTACCAGTTGGAATTGAAGTGTTGAATTCATAAAGTGTTGAAAGAGCCGCCTGAAATTGGGCGGTTTTTTTTGTGGCTTTAAATCTGAGATATCTCCACTTCGACTAATATGAAGCCTCTAAGCGCCTCTCTATCAATCATTCTAACCCAAGTTGCCAGAAAAATATGATAAAATAGATTGAATGTTAAAAAAGGGGGCTTTTTTATAATGAAAGATTCAGTAATAGAAACAAAAGATCGTTTCCATGATTATGTGAAAAAAATGTCTGCGTACAACGAAGCGCTTGGTTTGATGTTCTGGGATTTACGGACAGGTGCTCCGAAAAATGGCGTTGAACAACGATCTGAAGTCATTGGAATGCTTTCATCTGAGCTTTTTGAAATGTCGACCTCCAATGAAATGGCTGCATACCTGGCAAAACTGTCTCCAGAAATGGACAAATTGGATATCATGACACAAAAACTATTAGAAGAGTGTCAAAAAGAGTATGATCGGAATAAAAAAATTCCCGCTTCTGAATATAGGGAATACGTGGTTTTACAATCGAAAGCTGAAGGTGTATGGGAAGAAGCCAAAGAAAAAGCGGATTTCACTATGTTCCAGCCCTATTTAGAAAAACTGGTGGCATTTACAAAACGCTTTATTGATTATTGGGGCTACGAAGATAACAAATATAATACGTTACTGGATATGTATGAGCCAGGTGTAACGGTTGAAGTGTTAGATAAGGTATTTGGCGATCTTCGAGATCAAATTGTCCCGCTTGTACATAAGATTTCTGAATCGGAACATAAGCCACATACAGATTTCCTCTTTGAACACTTTCCAAAGGATAAGCAAAAGGATTTCAGCTTAAAGATCCTTGAGCAAATGGGGTATGATTTTAACTCTGGCAGATTGGATGAGACGGTCCATCCATTTGCTATTGGTTTAAACCCTGGTGATGTAAGGGTAACAACTAAATATGACGAGAGGGATTGGAGAACAGCGGTGTTCGGGACAATCCATGAAGGTGGACATGCTCTGTATGAGCAGAACATTTCCAAGGATTTGATTGGTACGCCACTATGTACGGGAACGTCGATGGGGATTCATGAATCTCAATCTCTGTTCTATGAAAATTTTGTAGGAAGAGATCATTCTTTCTGGAAGCAGAATTATTCATTACTGAAGGATTACTCTTCAGGACAGTTTGGTTCCATTGAACAGGACGATTTCTACCGGGCAATCAATGAATCGAAGCCATCGTTAATCCGAATCGAAGCAGATGAATTAACGTACGCGTTACACATTATCATTCGGTATGAAATTGAAAAGGGACTATTTAATGATGAGATAGAGGTGAAGGATCTTCCTGAAATCTGGAATCAGAAATATGAAGAGTACTTGGGAATCCGCCCTTCTCATAACGGTGAAGGTGTCCTTCAAGATGTTCATTGGGCTGGTGGGAGCTTCGGTTACTTTCCGTCATATGCATTAGGATATATGTACGCTGCGCAGTTTAAGCGTGCCATGTTAAAAGATCTTCCTCATTATGAAGAGCTGTTGGAAGAGGGGAATCTTGCTCCCATCAGAGAATGGATGACCACGAACGTCCATCAGTGGGGCAAGATGAAGAAGCCGCTGGAAATCATCAGGGAAGTTACTGGAGAAGGGCTTAATGCCCAATATTTGGCCGAGTATTTAACGGAGAAGTATTCAAAGGTATATTCCTTGAATTAACGAATACATTGGAGGCAAAATCATGGAAATTAACGTTGCATCACTAGATGATAAATTGCTTGTTGGAATAGGCTGGACAGGCCCGTATGGAAGAGGGGCTGAGATCCCGAGACTCTTCACTAAGTTTCTACAGATGATTCCATCCATTCACCACATCAATGGAGATGAATGCATATACGCCCCTTTCCATGACAGAGCGACTGATTTTACGTATTATTGTACCGTAGAGGTTGATCGTGTGGAAAAGCTTCCACCGGGGTTAGTGGAACTGTCTCTCCCTGCCGGTGATTATGCTCACGCTCTTTATGAAGGGCTGTCAACGGAAGTGGAACAAGCCTACTTTTCGATCTTTAATTGGATTAAGGAAAACGGCTATGAAAAAGACTACTCCAGACTGAGTGTCGAGAAATTTTTATCTCAGGACAGGGAAATCAACGAAACGGATGACAAGCGGAAATTAGAGTTGTTTGTTCCAATTAAAGAGAAATAGAAGAGAGGCTGGGACAAAACTAAAATGGCACGATATAAAGACGAACAATCGAAGTGTAGGTTCTTAATGCCGCTAATGATTTCCGTGCAAGACTACGCTTTCCGCGGGTAGCCCGTGAGCCTCCTCGGCAAGCCTGCGGGGTCTCACATAAGCTACTTTTCCCGCAGGAGTCTTCGTCTTGCACTCCAATCAACCGCTGGGAACAGTTAAAATCAGATGTACCGAAATAAATAATAAACCCGAACAAATCTGCCTTCTAGGAAGCAGACTTGTTCGGGTTTTACTTAGACTAAAAAACTTTTGTCCCAGCCTCTTTTCTATTTACCACAAACGATATCCCTTGGATGCAGGCGGTGCGTTTTGAATCATGTCTATGAACGGAACGGTATAGGCAACGAGAATGAGAGCTGTTAAGATGGTTAACCAAATCCTCCAGTTTTCAAGAGCCATTGGGGTTTTCTCAGCTGCTTCGGCTTTTTCACCGACTGGGAACTCTTCGTCTCCTTTAGGTGCGAAGAATGCCAGATTGATAAAGATGTATAGAACCAGAATGATCCCGATAAAGAGGATCGTTCCCCCGATGGCTTGTGCGACTTGATATGGAATCCATTCAAGGGCTTGCGGTGCATCCCCATAAGTTGAAAAAGAGGATCTTCTTGGAGCGCCGAGTAAGCCGACAGCATGCATGGCACCTGACATGATGCCCATTCCTACAGACCACACTATGGCTTGCACGATCGCCAGTTTGTTCATTGCTTTCGTTAAGACGCGTCCTGTTAAATGAGGCACGAGCCAATAGGATATACCGAAGAACGTCAATACAACAGAAGTGGCCAAGGTTAAGTGAAAGTGACCGGTAACCCAGATGGTATTATGAACAACCTGGTTCATCTGGTTCGAGGCATTGATTAGCCCACCTGCCCCTGCCGGGATAAAGGCAACCATGCCTATAAATGGCACTGTAAAGCGTGCATCTCCCCATGGTAACTTCTTAAACCATCCAAACAAACTGGTAGCTCCTTTGGATCTGCCGTACATTTCAAAGGTAGCGAACAGAGAAAATGCAGTCATCAAGGAAGGTATGACAACCATAAAGGTAAGAACTACCTGTAAAAACTTCCAATACGCGTCGATTCCCGGTTCCACTAATTGGTGATGAAAACCAACCGGGATAGAGAATAGGAGGAACAATATAAAGGAAAGTCTGGCTAACGAATCTGAAAATATTTTCCCGCCAATGATTTTTGGAATAATGACATACCATGCCATATAGGCAGGCAGCAGCCAAAAATATACAAGGGGATGACCGAAATACCAGAATAATGTTCTGCTAACAAGTACATCTACCCGATCAACGAGACCAAGTGACCAAGGAAGGAGCTGGAATAAAACCGTTCCAGCCACACCAATGGTGGCGACTATCCATAAGACGGTATTGATGATGGCCATGAATGTTAACAGAGGGCTTGGTTGACCGGGGTTTTCTTTTCGCCAGCTTACATATTTGTTGATCATGCCGGCCCCGCCTAACCAGCTTCCAACAACGACGAAGGTCAACCCTAAGTAGAATATCCAGTGTGCCTGCAGAGGAGCATAGAAAGTATAAAGTACAGTTGCTTCATTTAATAGAATCATAACGGCGGCCATGACTGTGCCGATCAGCATGACCCAGAATCCTAACCAGCCTAACAAACGGGATTTCCCGGAATAGGCTCCGGATGTTCGGGAGATGGCAGCGTGCTGGAATCCTAAGATGAAGAAAGTGGTCAATACTAATCCCAGTAATACACCGTGAACCGTTAACACTTGATAATAGCCGATCCCTGCAGGCAATATGAACTTCCCTGACCTTACCAACACTTGTAATAACCCTGCCAATCCACCTAGGGCCAAGGCAATAAAGCCTACATAAATATGTGCCAATGCCAATGTAGCATCTTTTTTATCAATCCTTATAAATCGTTTCATTTTAGTCCACCACCTTAATCATAGATTTCATTGTGTGATGACCCACACCACAATATTCATTACAGACAACGAGAAATTCCCCTTTCTTATCAAGTGTTGTTGTATATTCACTAACAAACCCGGGTTCAAGCATCATATTGATATTTGTCCCTGCGACTTCAAATCCGTGGACAACGTCTTTTGTTGTGGCGATGATTTTCAGTGTAGATCCTTTAGGTACTTCAATTTCCCCGGGCGTGTAGAGAAACGCAGATGCAACAAACACTAGCTCGTAATCCCAAGCTTTTCCTTCCACTTTTTTTAATCCCGGTTCGTTAAAAGGCGAGGTTTTATCCACTTGTTCGGGATTGACGTATGCCTTCGCGCTTGGGGGTTGATGTCCTTGGTGAAAAGCACTGATGCCTAAAATAATTAAAAATAAAATAAGAGACCCTGTTCCTAACGTTAACCACCATTTTTCATAACGATGCATGTGCATGTAAAACACTCCTTCAAAATTAAAAACGATTTAAAAATAGTATGAATACCCCTAGCCATGTAAGCACTAAAAACCCGCCTAAAAACAGAACCGAAGTAAATGTACCTTTTAATGAAGTAGACTCTTCGACCTTAACCTGTGTTTTTTGATGCAATTCCGGTTTCGGCATATATCTCATTCCTTTCATCAGTTGGATGATTAATTTTGTTATCAATATCATAACGGTGCAAACCGCTTTGAATCTGTGATAAATGTCACAGGTTACTTGAAATATTGTGAAATAAATGTGAAGTCAGGAAGAGATAGGTCTTATAATTGGTTCACATGTGTCAAGAATGTGCATAAAGTGTATGAGTGGGCAATTCATGGGGGGCTATCTGATGGAAAAATATTATTGTAAACAGTGCTGCCAGATCTATTCTGAGAAAACGGTTTGTCCTCAATGTGAGATCGTTGTGGAGGGGAAAATCAATATTCATGTTCAAAATGGACAAGGAAATAAGAAAAACGGTTAAAGTTTTCTCGATAAAGGGACTGTGTTAATATATAGAAGATTCAAATATTGGATAGGGTGGTGTGAGGATGTATTTACCTTCATTTTCATTAAATGATAAATTGGCTGCCGTCACCGGGGCAGGCCGTGGAATTGGACGGGCTCTCAGTATTGGTTTAGCAGAAGCAGGTGCGGATGTAGTCCTGCTATCTAGAACGCGGAATGATTTAGAAGATACGGCAAGTGAAATAGAAAAGCTCGGTAGAAGGGCGTATATCCTCCCGACAGATGTAACATCTCGGGAGGAAATTCGAAAAGCGATTTCTTACATAGAAGATCAAAATCGTTCCATTGATATTTTGATTAATAACGCAGGAATGAATATCCGTTCTACTGCCCTTGAGGTTACGGATCAAGAATGGCAAACCATAATGGATACAAATCTAAAATCTGCTTTTATGATGAGTCAGGAAGCGGGTAAACATATGATGGAGAAGAATCAGGGGAAAATCATTAACATAGCGTCTGTCGCTGGTCATATTGCCTTACGTACGGGGGTTGTGTACGCTTCAACGAAAGCAGCTATGATTCAAATGACGAAGGTTCTAGCCATGGAATGGGGAAAATACAATATCAATGTGAATAGTATCGGACCTTGGTATTTTAAAACACCATTAACGGCAGAATTATTGCAAAATGAAGAATATGTAAACGATATTCTGGCTGTTACACCTTTAAAAAGAATCGGAGAACTGGAAGAACTTGTGGGACCAGCTGTTTTTCTCTCCTCGGATGCTTCGAATTATGTTACCGGTCAAACCATTTTCGTAGATGGCGGAATGACGATTCAAGGTTTCTAATCACTAAAAGGCTAACCAATTAATTGAGGTTAGCCTTTTATCTATTTCAGGCAATTATTCAATCATGAGAATCACTAAGAAATCTCCTGCATTTTCAATGACTATGGGCAGCTTTAGGGCTTTTTCGAACCCGTACATTTTTGATTGACCAACAATGACGGTAGGGGGAGTGATGTCCAGGGTATGACCGGCTTGAGCTAATAGAGTAGCGAGGTTGCCTGCAATCATATTTCCTAATTCACCTGCAAAAGATTCAAGCATTTCTCCTTCTAATGGCATGCCGAACATTGATGCCCCCAGGGATTGAAAGCTCTCTTCTTCACCATCTATAATCATTCGGCCCCTTACATCTCCGGTAATCCCAATGAGTACACCGATTTTATGCTGACTAAAGGGCTCCGTCAGTAACGAGGGCTGTAAAACGTCAATGTATAGGGGAATCACCCCTTTAATCGCTTCAATAGAACTATTTAGTATATCTGTGACACTTCTCGTTAAAATCATGTCGTTTCCTCCACTATTCTGTCGCTGTAATCATACCATAATACCTGGTTCAAAAGACGGATTATTTAGCATTATTTTCATTAAAATGAACTTTATGAATGAAAAAAACTCTGTTGGTAAGGGATTCGGGATCCCATACATGATTTATGAATGAATGGAAAAGCTATCCTTACATGGAAGTGTAAGGAGTGATTAGTTTATGCCTAAAATTGTCTCAGTCGAAACCGAGGTTCCCCCTGTGAAAATTACGCAAAAAGAAGCGGCGGAATTTGCGAAACAGTTGTTTTCCAAAAGTTTTAAAGATATCGGACGTCTTCTCACCGTGTTTGAAAATGGAGAAATAGACAGTCGTTATTTCGTAAAAGATATAGACTGGTTCTCAAAGGAGCATACCTTTCAAGAAAAGAATGATGAATTCATTCATCATGCTGTTGAATTAGGCAGCAAAGTTGTTAAGAAGAGCTTATCCCGACATCAACTTACATTAGAAGATATTGATGCAATCATTACGATATCAACCTCAGGGATAGCGACACCAAGTCTCGAAGCGAGAATTATGAATCATCTGCCATTCTCATCTCATGTAAAACGAATCCCGATTTGGGGATTGGGGTGTGCAGGTGGAGCGAGTGGATTGTCACGTGCCTATGAATACTGTTTAGCTTTTCCTAAAGCGAATGTTCTCGTCCTTTCCATTGAACTTTGTTCTCTCACCTTTCAGCATGGAGATCGGTCAAAGAGCAATCTGATTGGTACCTCATTATTTGCGGATGGGGTGGCTTGTGCCGTTATATGTGGTGATGATAGTCCGGTGCTCAAAGACATTTCACATCCTCTGCCAACCATCTTTGCCACTCAGTCGACACTGCTCCGGGATTCCCTTGATGTGATGGGATGGGAAGTGAAGAATAATGGTCTGTATGTGGTGTTTTCAAAGGATATTCCAACACTTGTAAAGAACTGGCTTCGTCCGAATGTGGAGGGATTCATCCACGATAATGATCTCATGCTTGAAGACATTAAACATTTCGTAGCTCATCCCGGCGGCAGGAAAGTCATTGAAGCCTACCAGGAAGCTTTAGGGATGGATGAAAGTATGACATCTGAATCTATGAAGGTGTTGAAGGAATATGGGAATATGTCATCTGTAACCATCTTGTATGTGCTGAAGGAATTTATGAATAAAGGCTGTGAGCGTGGAGATATAGGCTTGGGAACCGCTTTAGGACCAGGGTTTAGTTCAGAACTGCTTTTGATGAGGTGGGAATGATGCTCTATTTCATTCTGTTTTTTTTCGTACTGATGATTCAGAGACTTGTGGAGCTATTCATTGCCAAGTCAAATGAAAAGTGGATGAGGGAACTGGGAGCTAAAGAATATGGGCAGTCCCATTATAAAATGATGGTCGCCATCCATATAGCGTTTTTTGTTTCTTTACTAATAGAAGGAGGGATCTTTCATAAAGGAGTTAATGCCTATTGGCCTCTCCTGTTGACTGGTTTTATCCTGACTCAACTGGGAAGAATATGGGTGATTACTTCCCTCGGGAAGTATTGGAATACGAAGATCATTGTGCTTCCGAACGCTGAAGTGGTCGCGAAAGGTCCATATAAATATTTAAAACATCCTAATTATTTTATCGTTACATTGGAATTTTTAGTTGTGCCATTGCTCTTTCATGCGTATTGGACACTTTTTATCTTTGCACTATTGAATCAATTCATTCTCTCTATCCGGATCCCATTGGAGGAAGATGCCCTCCGAATTGAAACCGATTACGAAAGGATTCACCTTCATACTAAAGGCTGGATTCCCCTATTCAAAAAAGAAAAATAAATTTCTTATTGAAAATGATTATCGTTTTTGATAAGATTCTAATTGAAGATGAAAATTATTCTCATTTATAAAATAACAAAAGGGTGGAGACAAATATGGTATGGTTTCTGATCGTATTTACTGTAATAGTGTATGGCTTCATGATAAAGTATGTTTTATCAAATGTGATGAAGGATTCAGCACAAAAAAAGAAAATATCTTCATACTAGAAAAACTCAAAGACTTTTGTTCATTCAAACCTGATTGCAACCGAAACAACTCGATAGATACATAGCCTTCTTCTCCGGAAGAGGGCTTTTTTGTTTTTTCACTCAATAAAACCTCTGCATATACTGATACCGTTATCATTATTTCCTTTGCTTGATATGATTTCATAGAGAAATTGAGATAAATACGATAAAATAAAACCGTTACCATTTTTCTGAAAACAGAAAGGAACTATTACAATGAGTCAGATAAAGCATAAAAGTACACAATTACATAATACATTGCAACAACTTACAGCCTACTACGATCGGTTCCTTCAATCCGGAGACGACGAGCGGGCTGCAAAGGTAGAAAGATTAGCGGAGAAATTACACAACGATGAATTGATTCTAGCCTTTTGCGGCCATTTCTCTGCAGGGAAGTCAACGATGATCAATCACTTAATGGGAGAAGAAATCCTCCCGTCTAGTCCAATCCCTACCAGTGCAAATTTAGTAAAGGTGCACCATGCACCAACGGATTTCGCAAAAATTCATTATCATCATTCCCAACCCCTATACTTTCAGGCCCCGTATGAGTTCTCCACCATTAAGGAGTTCTGCAAAAACGGAGAGGAAGTATATTCTGTAGAAATAGGTCGAAGCAAAAGTGAGATGCCCGAGGGTGTATCGATTTTAGATACTCCGGGTGTAGACAGTACGGATGATGCCCACAGACTGTCAACGGAATCGGCCATCCATCTCGCCGACGCCGTCTTTTATGTGATGGATTATAACCATGTTCAATCTCAGGTGAACTTCGAATTCACAAAGGAAATGATCCGTCATGGAGTCAAGCTGTACCTCATTGTAAATCAGATTGATAAACACCAGGAAGAAGAATTGTCATTCAGCGACTTTAAAGAAAGTGTAGAGAATTCCTTTGCATCTTGGGGTGTTGTACCCAATGGGATGTTTTTTACAAGTTTAAAAGCTCCTCATCATCCTCATAATGATCTTGAAAAATTAGAGTCATTGATTGAAGAACAGGTGAAGAAGAAAAGCGAACTGATAGAAGCTTCTGCAGAATCAGCCATCTCACAATTGCGGTCTGAGCATGAGAAGTGGTATGAAGAAGCCCTTGAGAAAATTGAAGAAAAAGGAAGAGACATCCTGACACCCGAAGAATGGAATGACAAAGACTCCCTTCTTCAGACTGAGAAAGGCTTGATTGAAACATTAGCCAGAGGGAACGTAAAAGCGATAAAAGAGCATTTTGAGGAAGAAAGAAGGGAAATCCTTAAAAATGCGTATTTAATGCCGTTTGAAACGAGAGAATTAGCGAAGGATTTTCTGGAAAGCAGACAAACAGACTTTAAAGTAGGATTTTTATTTTCAAAACAAAAAACCGAAGACGAAAAAGCGGTAAGAATCCGGAAGTTCAAAGAAGATATAAATACACGGATCGAGTCTCAATTAGAATGGCATCTTAAGACATTGGGAAAAAACATGCTGAAAGAATACAGTCCTTCATCAGACCAACGCATGAAGTGGGATCAACTATCTCTGGAAGTGGATGAACAATTCCTCATCGATATGATCAAACCTGGTGCAGGAATTACGAGTGATTACGTTCTCCAATACTGTGATGATCTTTCTGAGGAATTAAAGAGGAAAGCCAGGAATATTACAAATGATTTGATTGAAGCAACTTTGAATGAAGTGGAAAGCGCGTCTGCAGTAGAGAATTCAGCTTTAGAAACTGAGCTAAATGAACTCCAAAAGAAAACAGGAGTCATCTATCAATGGAACACATTACATGAAGAAAAGACTACCCAACTTCGAAAATTAATGAACATTGAGGTCGATCAGAGACAAGCAGATTCTGTTCTCCAACAGTGGATTGTGAATTGGAAGGCAAGGGCGGAAGATTATATTCTCGCAACTGACAAGGAGTTGGATAAAAAAGAGATAACCACACGAACCAGGGGAAAAGTTGAGGCGGAGCCACGGCAACAACAGCAAGCTTCTATTGAAGAGGTTATCGAACGTTTAGAAACGATGACCAGTGTATTCAGAAGATACAAAGGGTTCAGAAAGACGGCAGATTTATTAGAAGGAAAGAAAGAGCGACTGTCCAATCAATCCTTTACCATCGCATTATTCGGTGCGTTTAGTGCGGGGAAATCTTCATTTGCCAATGCATTATTAGGGAAGAAAATACTCCCGGTGAGTCCGAATCCGACAACGGCCTCCATCAATCGAATCAATCCGGTATCAGAAGTCGGTGAGCATGAAACCGCTCATGTCCAAATCAAGACGTACGACCAGTTATTTCAAGATATTGAGCATTCCCTTTCCTATTTCAATCGCAGTGTTTCAACACTTGATGAAGCAATGGAGGTTGTCCCTGCTTTAACGAGTGAAGGCAGCGGTAAGGAGAATGTACACCTTTCATTCCTGCAGGCTTTTTCTAATGGCTATCCCGCCTTTAAAGATAGTCTTGGAATGACAAAGAAGGCCAATCTTGAAGAGTATAGAGGATTTGTAGCAGATGAAGCTCAGGCTTGTTTTGTGGAGTCCATCGATCTCTATTACGATTGTGATATTACAAGGCAGGGAATCACACTCGTCGATACACCAGGAGCAGATTCGATTAACGCACGTCATACGGGAGTGGCATTTGAATATATCAAAAATGCCGATGCGATACTATTTGTGACCTATTACAACCATGCATTTGCCAAGGCAGACCGTGAATTCCTCATTCAATTGGGCCGGGTGAAGGACACGTTTGAACTAGATAAAATGTTCTTTGTTGTCAATGCCATCGACCTTGCAAGTGACGAAGAAGAAAAAAATGAAGTGATCGACTATGTAGAGACGCAGCTGGTTCAATATGGAATCCGTTTTCCGAGGATCTTTGGGGTATCTTCTCTCCAAGCTCTTAGAGAAGCAGATTCTCAAAAATCAGGAATGGATCTATTTAAGAAGGAATTCCAAACATTTATACAGAATGAATTAGTGAGCATGAGTATCGAGTCCGCTCTCAGTGAGTGGGATAGAGGCCTGCAGCGATTTAACCAATACATTCATACGGCTTCAAGTGATAAAGCGTATAAGGAAGTACGCAAACAGGAGCTGAACGATGCGAAGGTTGAGGTTCGCTCACTTATCGATACGAAATCCGTCCACCCACTTGAAATCGAAATGCAGCAAGAATCGAAGGAACTTGTCTATTATGTGAAGCAAAGGGTATTCTTCCGGGAATCCGATTTTTATAAGGAAGCCTTTCATTCAGGATTATTTCTGCAATACTCCAACCAATCCCAAGCGATAAAGGAAGGATTAAAGGAATTTCTTGCAAGTGTCGGATTTGATCTGGCACAGGAAATGAGAGCCACTTCTCTTCGTATTCAGCAGTTCATTCAGAAACTACTGAGTGAGCATTGGTTGGTCCTTGGAGAAATGATTCAACAGGTGGAGAAAGAACTGGTATTATCTCCTCAGGACTACAAAAACGAAAGCACCATTGAATTTGAGAACGCATTTAAACAAACAGAGCTGCGACTATTCGAAGAAGCCTTTTCTTCATTTAAGAATCCAAAGCATTTCTTTGAACAAGGCGGAAAAAAGATTGTTCAGGAAAAATTGGAAGCATTACTTCATGAGCCTGCAGATAGCTATTTAGAACAGGAGCAGGAACGGCTGGAAGGTTGGGGTACTTCGTATTTAAGTAGAGAGTTTGACAAGCTTAAAGAAGAAATGTTGATTCAGGTGATGGAGCAGATCCATTCAAATATAGATGCATTAGAGAGTGTTCAGGACCTCAATAAGCTAAAGTATGATTTGGAGCAACTCGAACAGATTCAATCTTAAAGAAAAGAAGGAGGAAAGTCGTGGCGAATCCTTATCATTGTTGTGCTACATGTATTCACATTCAAGGAGTCAAGACTGAACAGAAGACCTCCTATTTCTGTTCCCGACTGGGCTATGAAACCAAAACCACTTATCAATTTTCTTGCTGGGAACCTAAGGAGGAAGTACTGACGTTAATGAAGAAAAGGGGGATAATATCATGAAGACAATTATCGATACGGATTGGCTAAATGAGCATGTTCATGATGAGAATCTAAGAATCATTGATTGTCGTTTTTCTCTGGGAAACCCGGCAGAGGGGCGGGTGCGGTACAAAGAGAGTCATATTCCGGGAGCCGTCTTTTTCGATTTGGAAAAGGATTTATCAGGATATGTGAAAAAGCATGGGGGGCGCCATCCCCTTCCGAATATGAAGAACTTTTTGCGCAAGGTGGAAGACGTCGGTATTGATAATGATACAACGGTCGTCATTTATGATGAAAAGGAAGGTGCATTCGCTGGCCGATGCTGGTGGTTGTTCCAATACATCGGACATGAGAAGGTATATATCTTAAATGGTGGGTTTGCAGCTTGGAAAAAGGCTGGAGGGAAAACAGAATCGACCGTTCCTATGTTTCCTCTAAAAAGCTATCGTCCAAGCTTTAACGAAACGATCGCAGCTTCTCTGGATGAGGTGAGGAGCATTGCAAATGGGGATCTAGACATCCCATTAATCGATTCCCGTAGCAGAGAAAGATACTTTGGCCATGAAGAACCGATAGACCGCATTCCAGGTCATATTCCAGGGGCGATCAACCTTCCATGGACAGATGGTGTGACGGAAGGGTATTTTATTCAAGGAGAACAGCAGAATGATCGATTCGCCCATCTTAATAAAAATGAGCCAGTGATTGTCTATTGCGGTTCAGGTGTAACAGCGACTCCTAATTTCATTTCTCTTAAGGAAGCAGGATTCAATCATGTGAAACTTTATGTTGGAAGCTACAGTGATTGGGTGTCCTATGAGAATCACAAGGTGGAGAAGGAATAAAGGCGAATAGCTAATTGGAAAAGGTTCATCACTTTTCCAATTAGCTATTTATTCGTATATGTTATACTTTATAAATTGAACAAAAACGAGAATGAGCGATGAGGAGTGTAAGAATTGAATAATAAAAATGAGCATTTATTACTTATAGATGGTATGGCACTATTATTTCGATCTTTTTTTGCAACAGCTGTAACGGGTCAATTCATGATGAACTCAAAAGGACTTCCCACCAATGGAGTTCAGGGGTTTATGAAGCATTTACTGATGGCAGCGGACCATGTGAAGCCGACACATATCATAGTATGCTGGGATATGGGGAGTCAGACATTCCGTAATGAAGTATTCAATGACTATAAATCTAATCGAAATGCACCACCTGTTGAACTGATCCCTCAATTTGATCTTGCAAAAGAGGTGGCAGAAGGATTCAATCTTTCGAATGTGGGTGTAGTTGGTTACGAAGCAGATGATTGTATCGGGACACTTGCCAAAATTCATCAAACCGATCGTAAAGTATCCGTCCTGAGCGGTGACCAGGATCTCCTGCAGCTTTTGGACGACAATATTGATATTATGCTCCTGAAAAAAGGCTTTGGTAACTATCAAACCTATACGAAAGAGATTTTTGTGGAAGAGAGAGGAATTACTCCTCAGCAATTCATTGATGTGAAAGCATTAATGGGTGATACAAGTGATGGATATCCCGGGGTAAAAGGGATCGGAGAGAAAACGGCACTAAAGCTGATTCAACAATATAACGATATCTCAGGTATTCTCGATCATCTGCACGAGTTAACCCCATCTCAACGGAAGAAGATTGAAGCCGACTTGGACATGCTTCATGTTTCAAGAAAGTTAGCTGAGATTCACTGCGGTGTGCCTCTATCCGTTTCGGTAGAAGAAGCTCGTTGGAATAACGTTGCTCATGAAACGCTTTCCTTTGTGGATGACTTAGAGTTGAAGGTGCTAAGAAGATATTTAGTAGGTTCTAATGTAATGGTTGCCACAAGCTAGCCATTTATAGGAGTGTCAGGGATCATTTGGCCCCTGACACTTTTTTATGTGGAAATGCTTACTTTGTATTCGATTTCTTAGCGGCATTTTCCAATTGGCCCGTTGGCTCCATGGCAAATTCTGCATCCTGGGATATCCCTTGTGGATTCACGCTTTTGGCATTTTTACCTTTGTTTTTGTTATTTCCTTTTGTCATACCTAAATCCCTCCTTTACTGTAATCACTATTATTTTGGCTATGTTCATAATAAATATCCTATGGGCAGAGAATTTTAGGACAAACTAAAGACAGGGAGGTGTAAGGGTGAATAAAGGGATTGTTACAGCACTTATCAGTATAGCTCTCGCACAGGGCCTGAAGATTCCACTGCACTTTTTAAAAAAGAAGGAATGGAAGCCTGATCTGTTTTTCCAAACGGGGGGAATGCCAAGTTCTCATAGTGCAGGAGTTGCTTCTTTAACGACATTTATAGCTTTAAAGAGGGGTGTCAGAACGATTGACTTTGCTCTTTCGTTTATCTTTGGTCTAATCGTCATGTACGATGCACAAGGAATTCGAAGACAAACAGGTGAGCTGACCCTTAAAGTGAATAGTTTAGATGAGCTCGTTCGCAAAGCTCATGATAAAGAAGCGGTAGAATTCGAAGAGAAAAAGCCAAAGCGCCTGAAAGAAATGCTGGGGCATCAACCTCAAGAAGTAGTCGGAGGAGCATTACTCGGTTCGTTTATGGGCTACATTGCCTTCCTGTTTTCGAAAAAGGATAGGCAAAAGAAAAAAATTTCTGTAAGATAAGAGAAGACAAAGTGGCGATAAGGTGAGGAGAAACGTGAAAAAGACAACTGAAGAATTTCTCATAGATCTTGAAAACAAAGGCTTCAAATTTCAAGAAGACGCAATTGGCTTCATCTATTTTGGCAAAAAATACACAGATGCCCCGGATGAATTGGTCAATAGCGCCATTGAAATCACATTAAAAGCTCAAAAACAATTCGATAGCAGTTTTTACATGTCCATATTAGAAAGACTTCATTCCCAAAACATCGCATCCCGAAAAGAAGCGCTGAGGTGGATGGAGAAACAGGGCTTGGCATAAGACACGGGACCACCCAAAAGTGTTGTTTCCTTTTTGGTGGTCTTTCCTATTCCTCACCATAAAAAATAGGAGAGCTGCTAATCGGCCTCTTATTTCCCTTCAACAGAATGATTGCAGTCCAAGTCCATATCAGTAATCCGAGCCAAATGAATTCTCCTCTAGTTCAGATGAATGGCTTTTCTGGCCAGCTCATCTGCCCCTTTATTTTCCTTACTGGGTATCCACTTTATGAAGAAAAGGTCCATTTGCTTCGTCATGTCCAATATATCATGGAGTAACTGCTTATATTGAGCATTCCGTACAAACTCTTTCTCAATCGCATGAACGACAGCTTGAGAATCACTCTTCAGCCACACGGTATCAGCATGTTTATCTAAACAGATCTCCAAAGCTTTCTTGCATGCCATGAATTCAGCTTCATGATTATCCATGACTCCTAAAGGAATAGAATGTTTTTCCACTGCCCCGTTCTGTTTAATCAATATTCCGGCTCCACTTGGCCCTGGGTTACCAGCACTTGCTCCATCAATATTCACTTCGATCATATGCGTTCACCTCAAAGTACATCTTTAGAATAATATTATAGTAGCACATTAAATAGAAGGTAGGGGGAAGGAATCCTTAATCCCTCCCTTCAATAAAATAGCCGGGGATAACCAGTGTCCCTGCCTACAACCAACGATCATACATCTTTAGGGAATCGTTTTGCCACATAACCAAATGGGGTATCAATAATGGATATGACCCATTTGAGGAGATAGGTAGTAATGAAAATTTCAAACCAGACATCCATAGGATATTCTCCCAGGAAAGCGATGCTTGTGAAGACAAGAGTATCCAAAAGCTGACTCACCATCGTACTTCCGTTATTACGAATCCAAAACTGTGAATCAGAAGGGAATTTCCTCTTTAAATACGTGAAGATATACACGTCCATTAATTGACTCACGAGGTAAGCGACTAAGCTTCCAAGAGCAATTCTAGGGATGATCCCAAAAATTGTTGTCAGAGATTCTTGGGCGAAATCTTCAGGATGTGGTTGAAATACTAACACGAGCTGCATAATAATAGTCATAACGATTAAAGTGAAGAACCCCATCCACACCGCTTTCTGGGCTTCTTTCTTTCCATATTTTTCGTTAAGGATGTCCGTTACTAAAAAAGCGGTCCCGTACATGGCATTCCCTAAAGTAGCGGTCAACCCGAAAATTTCAATCGTTTTAACGACCTGTAAGTTAGCAAGTATCGTGGATACCCCTATCCATACAAACAATCCGGTTCGTCCAAACATTCGATACATAATCAGTAGTAAAGAGAATGTAATGAGAACGAAGACCAATCCAAACCATATATTAAACATATAAAGTCCTCCTAATGAAGATGTTAATGAAACAATAGTCCTCATTATACAAATAAAAGCAAAAATGAACAATCGTATGAAGGAAAAGGAGCGAATGATTATGGAAATGAAACTAAAATTTAAATATGCAAGTAAAACAGCGTCGAGTATATGGTTTGAATCCAACTACTTCCCAAGAAAAGAAACAATGATTCATATCGATGATCTGATGAAAACCGGAAGAGTCCATGATCTTGAAATCATAGATGAAATGGGGAATTCGTGGTCAAGAAAGGAATTTATCAAACTGAATCAGGAATTGGATAAGGAACCAGAAAACATCGTTGTGTATTTCGACGGAGGGTTTGATAAGGAATCACTCATTGCCGGTGCAGGGATTGTCATCTATTACGATAAAGGTGGAGAATCTTTTAGAATCAGAAAAAATGAACTTCTCGAGGAAATTGAAAATAATAATGAAGCAGAATACGCAGCTTTACATATTGCCCTCGGATTACTTGATGAAATCGGTGTGAAAAATGCGCCTTGTACGATTAATGGAGATTCCCAGGTGGTAATAAAACAGTTGGAAGGGGAATGGCCTTGTTATGAAGAGGGCTTGAATCGTTGGCTCGATCGTATTGAAGCACTGATCAAAAAGCTTCGATTGAAAATCCATTGGGCCGTGCTGAACAGAAAAGATAATAAGGAAGCAGATAAGTTGGCCAATCAAGCCTTACAAGGGACAAAAGTCCACAGCAATAAACGACTAGAATAATTTCGTTCCCAATTATATACTCTATAAATAACCATACACAGTATGCCTTCGAACAAGCTTAGGAGTGATCACATGAATCGAAAAGAAGTGGTGGATAAAGTGGATGAGCTCATAGACACCTACTGCAACGACTGCTTACTTAAAGCACACTTTCGCAAAGAGTATGGAAAAACCTATGCTCACCGCTTTTGTATAGAAAAATGCACCATAGGAGAACAGATTCGGAATTTCGGACAAAAATTGAATTGAAAAATAAAGGGCAGCGATTCTTAGGTGAACCCAAGAATCGCTGCCCTTTGGTATGCTATATTGTTCGAACGATTATAATTTAACTACGTTTGCTGCTTGAGGTCCACGATTTCCTTCAACAACGTCGAAAGAAACTTCTTGCCCTTCTTCTAATGCTTTGAACCCTTCGCCTTGAATCGCTGAGAAATGTACGAATACATCTTCTCCACCTTCAACTTCGATGAATCCAAACCCTTTTTCATTGTTGAACCATTTTACTTTACCATTTTGCATTTTCGAATCCTCCTAAATCGTTCAAGCACGTTTGTGCCTCTGGAAAATAGTTTTCACGAAATGATTGACACTCATACGTTAGAAAGAGGCATGAAAATCGTTCACTTCATTGATGTCTTTACTATACAATATGAAGATTTTTGAGTCAACATTCCCACCTGTTTTTGCGGAAATGTTTAAACAATTTGGTTAATATGTATTGACAAATATTGAGTAAGGAAATAAAATTTGCACTACTCATTGCGGACTATGGTTTTTTTCAGGAATTGTCGGAGGCTTATCAGGAGTAGTGGGAACGCTGATCAGTACCCTTGGTAAAGGATTATCTACCGGCCCCTTCAAGCGCGGATTAATCTCGGTTATATTGAAAAGATTGAAAAATGATGATCGACTGGCTATGCGCTTTATTTTGAAAAAGATGTATGAATCAGGTAAAGAAACGATACGTTTAGATCAATTATTTCAACAAAGCAATATTTCTAAATTAAGATTTAACCGGGTTTTGAAGCATCTAATGAAAAAAGGTTATCAGGGGTCCAGAGGATGGAATATTGACGATTACTAAATAAGGGCTAATGAAAGCTTAGCAATTCAGCTTTGTAGATGAATCATGGAACTGAAAGAAATGTACCCGAGTGAGTTGGGGTCACTCGACATTCATTGGATTGAAAAGGAAGAAAAAGAGACGTTTTAAAGAGCAACTCACAAAGCTGCAAATGAAAATGTCCGATATATATATGCAATATCCTTTCTTAAACGTAAAAATGTCAAGTAGAAGAGGGGGCAAGGGTATGAATTATGGATTCTTCTGACTGGTAGTTTAGTAGGTTTATCCTGTGGCATCGTAGGATGTATCTTAATTCTGAGAAAGATGTCGATGTTAGCAGATGCAATCAGTCATACCGTGCTCCTCGGATTGGTTATGGCATTCATTGTCAGCCAAAGCATGAATGGATTTTATATGTTGATCGGTGCAGCAGTGGCTGGATTGTTGACTACCTTTATGGTTCAGTTATTGAATTCCAGCGGAATCCAGGAAGATGCTGCAATAGGTGTAGTGTTTACTTTCCTGATTGCTGTAGGGGTCATCCTCATTTCATTGTTTGCTAAGAATGTTCATTTGGATGTGGAGCATGCCTTAATGGGTGAAATTGCATTCGTCCCTGGAATACCTTGTCATTGCCGATACTTGGGGACATTCCGAAATCAGTTGTGATGCTGGGATCTGTATCTATTAAGCGGGGTCATTGGCGTCTTTGACAGCATCATCGGATATTACGGGGCAAAGATGTTCGATGTGTCCATTTCCGGTGCAATGGCAGTGGCCGCTGGACTTGTGTTCTTCATCGTATGGATGTTATCACCGAAATACGGGTTGATATCCAGGTTCTTAAATCAGCGATGGACAGAGGAGTAATTAAAGTGCTTGGGTTGTATTCATTCTGTAGTTATAGTAAACTTTTAATGATATTTATGGAAATTTGGAGGGTACAGAATGCCTACACCAAGTATGGAAGATTATATAGAACAGATTTATATGTTAATTGAGAACAAAGGTTATGCCAGAGTATCAGATATAGCAGAAGCTTTATCTGTTCACCCCTCCTCAGTTACCAAAATGGTGCAGAAGTTAGATAAGGACGATTATCTCATTTACGAGAAATATCGCGGGCTTGTTCTGACTCCAAAAGGAAACAAAGTAGGAAAGCGTTTAGTATATAGACATGAACTGTTAGAACAATTCCTTCGTGTAATTGGAGTGAAAGAAGAGCATATTTATGAAGATGTGGAAGGAATCGAACACCACCTAAGCTGGGATTCCATTGATCGTATTGGAGATCTCGTCCAATTTTTCGATGAAGAGAAGGACCGGGTAGAAGAACTTCGAACCATTCAAAATCGTAGTGAATAAAAAACCATGATTACTGGAACAAAGACAAGAGGACTTCATGCACATGGCATGAAAGTCCTTTTTGTTGTATTTAGGTACAGGTACTGTTTTATTCTCAGTGCACGTGTCAGGAAAAGGTTCCTGATCAAAAAATGGAAGGATAGTCATTGAAGCTTCCGTCATCAACGGACATACTTGATATTTCTGTTTCTCCCCATTCATTCTCATTCAAGGTCACTCCTTGAAGTAATCCCTCAGAAGCTTCCAATACAGCTTTTCGATAGGAGATTATACGGCCAGAAGAAGTTTGGAAACTGATAATGTCTCCATGGTAGTTCCGTTGAACTTTAGAAATCTCTTCCATACAACATCACCTTTCTTGTTCTGATTATAGAATTAGTATGGACAAAAAGGTTGGAAAACATAATCGACTTGGCAATCCCCCTTATTAGTTTACATAATATTATTATTTATTCAACTTTCTCCAAGTCTTCACTCTTGGAAAGAAGGATTTTCGCTGATGGAATGAGAATATAGAACTAAAGAGAAAAATTATTGAGGTGTACATATGAAGAATTCAGAATGGCATACAAGTGCGAAAACCCGCTGGGAAGACAATGCAGATCACTGGCACGAACGAAGTGTTGAAATGTGGACGAGTGGAAGCAGGAAAGCGATCATCCCATTCTTTACTAAATATATTGATAATGGGAATCGTGTAGCTGATTTAGGATGTGGTGACGGGTATGGTTCCTACTTGTTGTATAAGAAGGGGTATGCAGTCACAGGGATGGACTTCTCTGAGAAAATGGTTGAAATAGCAAAGAAGCAGGAGAAGGACCAACTATCATTTCTCCAGGGTGATTTGCGATCCCTTCCATTTCAAGATGAACAATTTCATGCCGTCATGGCGATAAATTCAGTTGAATGGACTGAAAATCCCTTACATACTCTAAACGAAATCGAACGGGTTGTGACTCCGAATGGGTACATATGTATTGGTTTATTAGGTCCCACTGCTCACCCCAGAGATAATGCCTTTCCACGTCTTCATGGAAAGGAAGTTATATGTAATACGATGATGCCCTGGGAATTAGAGAAACTGGCTAGTGAAAAAGGGTGGAAGAAGGTCGATGAAGACTGGGTCTACAAAAAGGGTGTGAAGCCGTCCTTAACAGAGAATCTCACAAATGAATTAAAACAGGCTTTAACCTTTATGACCCTGTTTATGTTCCAAAAATAAAAAAACATGATCGTTTCTCTAATGTGAGGACCGATCATGTTTTTATTAGGAAAGGCAATAATGATGGAGATATAAATTCAAAAGGGATAAGGTTGATTTATAGTGTAAAATAAAGAAATACTATTAGTTACAATATACAAATTGTTTGAAAGTAAAGTTTAGGGAAATGCATGCTATTTTGTAAAAGATTGAATGAAATAAAAGTACATGCTGCTTAACTGTAAATATGAAACTAGAAGGTGAGTTCAAGTGACGACAACGAAGAAAAAAGTGAAATCAGATATTGAAATTGCTCAACAATCCACTATGCAACCAATACTCGACATTGCGAAAAAAATCGGTCTCACAGAAAATGATTTAGAGCTTTATGGTAAATACAAAGGGAAATTATCTTATGAAGCGATACATAAACTCAAGGACCATGCCAATGGGAAATTAATCCTTGTAACCTCGATAAACCCGACTCCGGCAGGCGAGGGGAAATCAACGGTTACCGTCGGACTGGGGGATGCGTTAAATCAATTAAATAAAAACACCATCATTGCCATGAGGGAACCATCACTTGGTCCAACGATGGGAATCAAAGGCGGAGCAACAGGAGGAGGGTATTCCCAAGTCCTGCCCATGGAGGATATCAACCTTCATTTCACGGGTGATATCCACGCGATCTCGACTGCGAATAACGCTTTAGCCGCATTGGTAGATAATCATATCCATCAGGGAAATGAATTGAATATTGATCAAAGAAGGATTGTATGGAAAAGGGCTCTGGACATGAATGACCGTGCCCTTAGACAAATCATCGTTGGTTTAGGTGGACCGGTGCAAGGTGTTCCCCGTGAAGACGGATTTGATATTACAGTGGCGTCTGAGATTATGGCGGTTCTTTGTTTATCTCAAAATCTTGAGGAATTAAGAAGAAGGCTTGGAAGAATGGTTGTCGCATACAATTTTTCAAAACAACCGGTGACCGTCGAAGATTTAGGAGTTGAAGGTGCACTCACATTATTGTTAAAGGATGCCTTAAAACCTAATCTCGTTCAAACGATCGAACATTCTCCCGCCCTTATTCATGGCGGTCCATTCGCAAACATCGCCCATGGGTGTAATAGTGTCATGGCGACCAAAACAGCCCTTAAGCTGGCTGATTATGTTGTGACGGAATCTGGATTTGGTGCTGATTTAGGAGCTGAGAAGTTTCTGAATATCAAATCTCGAGCTGCAGACTTAGCCCCGGATGCCATCGTGCTTGTAGCCACCATCCGTGCTCTGAAAATGCATGGAGGTCAAGAAAAAAGTGATCTGCAAGCTGAAAACCTTCAGTCTCTGCAAAAAGGATTATCTAATCTGAAGAAGCACATGGAAACATTAGATCATTTCAACGTACCTTATGTGATTGCCGTTAATCGATTTGTGACGGATAGTGATGACGAAATCCAGACCCTTATCAAGTGGTGCGAAAATTTGGGAGTGCAAGTTTCACTAACCGATGTATGGGCTAAAGGTGGAGAGGGTGGAAGAGACTTAGCCGAAAAGGTGTTGCATGAGATCGAAGGGAACACGAAAGAATTTTCTCGCCTATATGAACTTTCTGATTCACTCCAATCTAAAATTGAAACGATTGCGAGTAAGGTTTATGGAGCGAAAGAAGTAGATTACACGGTGAAAGCACGGAAGCAGCTCCAGCAATTTGAAGATCAAGGATGGGGGATCCTGCCGGTTTGTATGGCTAAGACCCAATATTCCTTATCCGATGATCCATCTAAACTCGGGCGGCCTGAAGGTTTTACGATCACAATCAGAGAGCTTAAGCCGAAGATCGGAGCAGGATTTATTGTTGCATTAACAGGAGAAGTCATGACCATGCCTGGCCTGCCAAAAAATCCGGCAGCATTCGGAATGAATGTGGATGATGACGGCAGGGCTGTAGGGTTATTTTAGTCATTGAGGTTTGAAAGGAGAGGAGAAAATGTTTGATCCAACAGCCTTTGATAACTTAAAGGTAGTCTTTGAAGGAGCTGTCTATGATCTTGATTTGACAGGGGAAATCCAAATCCTTGACCGGAAGGATTTATTTGACTTTGCCCACTATGAACGTTGTTATCAAATTCACTATTCTTTACCTTACAAGAAATCCATTTCGATTGAATTTCATTTAAAAGCTGATATGGGTCATTTTCTGGCAGAGAGAAAGATGATGACAGAAAAGAATACGGCAGGAGCTGATATCCTCATCGTCTATAAGGGAGATGAGAAGTTGCACCATTGCCGGTCGTTTCTTAAAGAAACATGGAATAAGGATAAAAATTGGGAATGGAAAGAAGTTGTATCTTCTCTTCAACCGACTGCTTACGAGGGGGTACTGACTTTTAATAGAGTCATTACAGAAGAAATGGTGGATGATGTTCTTCAAATGATTTCATTTTCCGTTGATACTTTACAACAGCTTGATCGAAAAGACTTCTAGTACTAAAAAGAGTTCATCACTATATAGAAAAAGGGGATTTTACAATGAGAATAGCCTGGGTAACAGATAGCACAGCATTTGTACCAATTCATTCAAGTAGTAAAGAAAATCACATCTATATCGTTCCAATGAATATACTTTTTGGGGAGCGGGAGTATCAAGACGGTGTAGACTTATCTCCGGAAGAATTGTTCTTGAAATTAAAGGTGGAAAAAGTAGAGGTGAAAACCTCACAACCTTCAATCGGGACGTTTAAAGCGTTGTATGAAGAATTATCCAAGGACTATGATTATATCTTTTCGATTCATGTTTCTTCTCATTTTAGCGGCACATATTCATCTGCCCATCAAGCTGCAGAGCTGTTAAAGGATACACTACCGAACATTATCTGTATAGATTCGAAGGTCATTTCCAATCCGTTGACAGAATTGATCCTGTTCGGTCAACGATTGTTGCATGAAGGGAAAGACCCACTTCAAATTAAAGTAGCCATTGAAGAAAGAATCGCTTCTTGTGAAACCTATGTAATGGTGGGCAGCTTAGAGCAACTACATAAAAGTGGACGAATGAGCGGGCTTTCGTTCTTCCTTGGAAGTGTTCTTAATGTAAAACCTATGCTTGCAATAGAGAATGGAAAACTTGAAGTGAAGGACAAGGTAAGAAGTATTAAAAAAGGATTGACGAGCATGAGCGATCGCTTAGATCAAGCTCTATCTGTGAAAAAAATAAAGAAAGTATCCGTTTTACACGGATTAAACCGGGAAGATGCCTTAGAATGGATTGAACAATTGAAAAAAACATACCCGGAGATAGAATTCGGGGCCTATCCTTTGGGGGCTGTAATTGGAGTGCATGCCGGCGCGAATACGATCGGAATAAGCTGGTTTGGAGATAACGAAGAGAATTAGTAGAGAAAGGAGGGATGTGTAGAATCATACATCCACTCCTTTTTATTCTGATTAGAGGATTTAATTTGGTACAATAGAGGAGAAGATGACCATGGAGCGGAAAAAGCTGGACGGTATAATCGACTATTTAAAACGTGAGTACCTGGGTGAGTCTACAGGACATGATTGGTATCATTTGGATCGTGTACGAAAACAGGCACTTATCATTGCCAGGGAAGAAAATGTACCCCATACATATATCATCGAGCTGGCTGCATTGCTACATGATATACCGGATGATAAATTCGTGGAAGAAGAAGTGGGGAAGAGAAGGCTGGATCACATCCTATCCACCATCTCACTTACGGAAACTGAAACGAAGTTACTGAAATCGATTATTTATTCCATATCTTATAAGGGTGGTCACGAAGCAGTGTTAACATCGTTAGAAGCGAAAATCGTGCGCGATGCCGATCGTCTTGACGCCATTGGTGCCATCGGAATCGCAAGAACGTTTGCATATGGAGGAAAGAAAGGTCGACCGCTGTATAACCCTGAATTTCAAGTAAGGACGGAGATGACCCTTGAGGAGTACAGAAATGGGGATAGTTCCAGTATCCATCATTTTCATGAAAAGTTATTGAAGCTGAAAGACTTAATGTGTACGGAAACGGGAAGAAAGCTGGCAGAGGAACGTCATGCTTTCATGCTGCGGTTTTTAGAGCAATTTAATAAAGAATGGACTGGTCAAGAATGAGAATGTTAACAGCTGAGAATCTTTCTAAAACGTATGGAGAGAAAACTTTGTTTAAAGATATATCGTTTTCGATAACAGAGAAAGAAAGAGTCGGACTGATCGGGGTGAATGGAACGGGTAAATCAAGCCTGTTGAAACTCATTGCCGGGATGGAAGAATACGATACGGGAGAGCTTTCGAAGCCTGGCGATTATCATATTGCCTACCTTCAACAAGAGCCTGCATTTGATAAGAATTTAACCGTGATACAACAAGTGTTTCGTGGTGAAGCAAAAATCATTCAGGCTATGCGGAATTATGAAATGGCCCTTATGGAAATGGAGAACAACTCAGAAAATCCTCGAATTCAAGAAGATCTATTTGAAGCTCAAAAGCAAATGGATATCCTTCACGCCTGGGACGCAAGTGCAAATGCGAAAGCCATTTTAACAAAACTGGGAATTCACGACTTTTCAAAGAAAATGAGCGAGCTGTCAGGTGGGCAAAAAAAGAGAGTCGCGCTGGCAGGCGTCCTTATTGAAACACCGGACTTGTTAATCCTGGACGAACCGACCAACCATTTAGACTACCAATCCATCAAATGGCTGGAAGATTATTTGGGTAAGTATAACGGATCTGTGTTACTCGTGACCCATGACCGTTACTTCCTCGATAAGGTAACGAACAGAATCTTCGAATTGGACGGAGGAAACCTTTACTCCTACAAAGGAAATTATGCTTCATTTATTGAGGCAAAGGCTTCCAGGGAAGAAGTGGAACGCCAATTATCCGAAAAGCAGCAAAATCTTTATCGAAGAGAGCTTGCCTGGATGAGAAGGGGAGCAAAAGCCAGAACCACTAAACAAAAGGCTCGAATTCAACGATTCGATCATTTAGAGGATACGATGTCTTCAGGTCCCTCAGGCGGCCAGGTTGACATGGCAATCGGAGGAAACCGTCTGGGTAAACAAGTATTTGAGTTCAAGGATGCGTCTAAAATGTTTGAAGACACGCGAATATTAGAAGAGTTTTCTTTCCTCATTAAGCCTAAAGACCGAATCGGAATCGTAGGCAAAAATGGGAGCGGAAAATCAACATTTCTTAACCTCCTTGCCGGAACCGATGAGCTTACAAGTGGTGAATTACTCAAAGGCCAAACCGTAAAGGTCGCTTACTATACCCAGGGTCATGAAGAACTTGATGAGAATATGCGTATGATCGAATATATAAGAGAAGCAGGAGAATATATCACGACGGATAAAGGAGAGCAAATTTCTGTTACTTCCATGTTGGAAAGATTCCTATTTCCCATGAGTACGCATGGGACATTGATCCGAAAGCTTTCCGGTGGAGAAAAACGAAGACTCTTCTTGCTTAAGCTATTGATGTCAAAACCGAATGTCCTTTTGCTTGACGAGCCGACGAATGATTTAGATACTGAAACCCTCACCGTTCTGGAAGATTATATAAATGAATTTTCAGGTGTCGTCATAACCGTTTCCCATGACCGCTACTTTTTAGATAAAACAGCTGAGCAATTACTGGTCTTTAATGGAGATGGACAAATCGACTTTTACTTTGGGGAATATACTGAGTACCTGGAAAAGAACGAAGCTAAAAGTAAGAAGCAGGATCCGGTCAAGAAGCAAGAATCTGCCCCCGTGAAAGAAGAGAAGGAAAAAGAGAAAAAGAGGCTTTCTTACATGGAAAAGAGGGAATGGGACGAAATTGAAGAAAAGATGGCCGACATCGAGGATAGGATAGAAGAAGCAGATGCTGAGCTGCAAAAGGTCGGCAGTGATTTTGATAAAGCACAACAGTTAATGAACGAAAGTGAAAAACTCAACAAGCAATTGGAAGAGCTCATTGAGAGATGGACATACCTTTCCGAATTTGCTGAATAAGTCTCTTCGTTTAAGGCGTCATGGATACTGTGTTAGAATGGATGGTATACGAAATGTTTATAGAAAGGGGTAATAAGCTTGAGGATAGTATCGATTGAACCTACTCCAAGTCCTAATACGATGAAAGTTCTTCTTGATCAAGAAATGAAAGCCGGGAAGAGCAATAATTATAAAAAAGATGAAGCGGATGGGGCTCCTCCCGTCATTAAAGATATCCTTGCCATTGACGGCATTAAAGGGGTCTATCATGTTGCCGACTTCTTAGCCGTTGAAAGAAATGCGAAATTCGATTGGCAAGAGCTTTTGCCACAGGTTAGAAAAGCATTCGGTGAAGATACTCTGGACCAGGAAAGTGAATCTCCCATGGAAGAGCATTTTGGTGAAGTGAATGTTAGCGTACAGATGTTCAAGGGAATTCCGATGCAAGTAAAGGTGACAGACGGGGACCACGAGAAGCGATTTTCCCTTCCGGCCCCATTCCTGGAAGCGATCGGTCAGGCTCAAAAAGATGGGGATAATGTCGTCCTTCTCAGAAAGTGGAAAGATTACGGTATCCGCTACGGTGACTTAGATGAGATTGGGAACAATGTGACGGAAGAACTAGTTGCAGCTTATCCTTCTGAGAGGCTGGCAGCACTTGTCGAAGAAGCACAGGAAACAACCGATTCCAAGGGACCTCTCATTTTTAAGAAAAAGCAAAAGGTGAGTGTCGCAGACTTTGAAGCCCCGGACTGGCAAACAAGGTATCAGAAGCTGGATGCGATGGAGGATCCGAAGTTAAATGACTTACCTCTCTTGGAGAAAGCCATGGAGGACGAGAAAGTATCCATTCGCCGATTGGCTGTTGTCTATTTGGGAATGATTGAAGATGAAAAAGTTCTGCCTTTGCTGTACAAGGGTTTACGTGATAAGTCAGTCACAGTAAGGAGAACGGCGGGCGATTGCCTTTCGGACTTAGGTTTTGCAAAAGCCGTTCCGGAAATGATTCTAGCCTTAAAGGATAAGAGTAAGCTTGTCAGATGGCGTGCTGCCATGTTCCTTTATGAAGTAGGGGATGAATCTGCATTGCCTGGCTTACGGGAAGCGGAAAATGATCCTGAATTCGAAGTGAAGCTTCAAGTGAAAATGGCCATCGAACGAATAGAGGTTGGCGAAGAAGCAAAAGGATCTGTTTGGAAACAGATGACCGAAGCACGTCACCAATAAAAAGAGGGAAAGGGTTGATGATAGATGTCAATGGCATACGAAGAGTATATGAAACAGTTAGTGACGCCGATGAGACAAGAACTTACAAAAGCAGGCTTCAAAGAGTTGGATACAGAAGAAGAAGTAGTGAATTATATGGAACATGCAGATGGAACAACCCTGGTCGTTATTAACTCTGTATGTGGTTGTGCAGCGGGACTTGCAAGACCTGCTGCAACGCAATCCGTCATGAATAATGAAAAAACACCGGATCACCTCGTTACAGTCTTTGCTGGACAAGATAAAGAGGCTACAGCCAAAATGAGGGAGTACTTCGAAGGGTACGAACCTTCCTCCCCATCAATGGCTTTACTTAAAGGAAAAAAAGTCGTTCACTTCATCCCAAGGGAAGAAATTGAAGATCATGACATTTCATCGATTATTTCCAATTTATCCACAGCTTTTAACGAAAATTGCTAAAGACCAAAAAGAAACGGGTGACTCTGTCATCCGTTTTTTTTTATGGTAGGATAAATAAATGTTAGAAAAAAAGTACAAGCAAAATGGTACCATTAAAGGAGAATGTTCATCGTGTTTGTCACAACATGCGGGAGAGCGAACCAGGAAGTCATAGAAAAAGCATATAAAACATCAGAGGTACTCGATATTCCCTATATCCCCAGAAAAAAGAGATCGATTTTACACCATATGAATCTGCACGAACAAAACTGTTTAGTGATTGGAAAAGAGAGATTAGAACTTCATACTAGAGAAGACAATAGCGAACCGTTCTTTTTCCACCCTAATTCCGCTTCCTTCCGAATCAAAAGAATCATTCGCGGAGAGACCGATCCACTCATAGAAGCTGCTGACCTTAAAGAAGGCATGAGTTTCCTGGACTGTACGCTGGGTCTTGCTTCAGATAGTATTATCGCCAGCCATATCGTCGGCGAAAAGGGGAAAGTAGTCGGAATCGAAGCGAATAAGTATATCTCGCATATCCTTCATCACGGACTTCAGGACTGGGTATCTCCACTCCATGAACTGAATAGCGCCATGAATCGAATCAGCGTCATCAACGGACATTTTCAGGAAGTATTAAAGAATATACCTGATGATGCATTTGATGTCGTTTACCTTGATCCCATGTTTGAAGAAGCCTTAACAGATTCTCATGGAATTAATCCGATCCGCCAATGGGCAAGCTATACAGGCTTAACAAAAGAAGGAATAGAAGAAGCAATAAGGGTGGCAAGAAAGAGGGTAGTATTAAAAGAACACCATCAATCCCCATTATTCGAAGAACTCGGATTTGACGTAATCAAAAGGCCATCAGCCAAATTTCACTTTGGAATCATTCGAGTATAAAAGTCTATTATTTAGCTCTAATCGCAAAAATTGTGTCTCTTCTAAGAAGAAAATAGTTTAAACAATTGGTAGTGTGAAAACAGGGACCGTTTCTTTTCGCTCCAGACACTTGCTTTCCGCGGGGAGGAAGTCGAGCCTCCTCGACGTCCCGTCTGTGGGGTCTCGACCTTTCCTCTATTTCCCGCAGGAGTCAAGTGTCTTCCGCTACAATCCACTCTGTGCTTCTAAATCTTTACTGCCTAATGCAGGATAGAAAAACACAAAAATTAGCTCCTATTGTAGATATGTTGTCGAGTATTAGTTCCCAGAGTAAATTAGTAATTAATAAATTTTACATATTTAGAATTTCATTTACGACTATGCAAAGCCAGTGGATCTTAACTTTTGAAGAAGAATTCTGTATTTGATTTAAATTGTATTTTAACACCTATTAGCTCTGTCACTAAAAAATCTCTTAAAGATGGTGAGGGGAACTGCGCAGACTCCTGCGGAAGTACGGTCGTGCCGAGACCCCGGAAGCGAAGCTGAGGAGGCTCGGCCGAACGTCCGCGGAAAGCGGAGCAGTTCCCCTCACCATCCAGCACACACTGATTGACAGAGCCGAAGCAGACCTTTTGTTAAAAAACGATCTTTGTGAAAATAACCTTTTTTTAACAATAAAATAGACAGGCATCTTAAGCCTGTCTAATCATCTAAGTATTAATCAGTAAATCCTAGTACAATGAAATAACCTAATAGAAGTAAGTATCCGATATTGATCATAAGTCCTGTATCCATCTAGTTATCCTCCTTACAAAGTATCCTCTTTAATATACTACCACATAAATATTTTTATATCCTACAAAAAAATGAAACCTTTTTCACTTTTTATCCGTAAGAAATAGTATAATAATAGACGTAATACATAGGAAAGGACGTTATCTATGTCAATCTGGCTCAAAAAGTCGTTTTTCATCCTGCTATCCATTCTAACATTTGGACTTGTTTCCCCTTCACAAGCCTTTCTCAATGAACAAAATCACACTATGGCAAAAGGCAATGGAAAGCCATCGTCAGTTGAATCTGTTCCAGAGGAAGTACTGGAAGAGGAGTCTTCCATTTCCCATGAGGATTTCATAGGGAATATGATGGTACAAGCAGAGAAAAACGCTTATGAAAAGTTCGGGACTAAGATCAAGCCTGTCATTGAAGACGAATTCAAGTCTTTGATCCTTCCTAAGATCGAAAAAGCGATAGCTGATACAGCTGTTCAATTTCCAGAAGAAGACTTAACGTCACTTACTATTTCAGAAGTGCCTCAATATGCAAAAACGGAAAAGATTTTTCATATTTATGACCAACGCTCTGGTGAAGATGTCATACGATTTCATGTAAGAAAAGATCATCCGCCGAAAGATGGATATTACTTCAACTTTCACTATCATACAGTGCATGATCAATTTCAAGCTCACCATGATTTAGGAAGCATATATTGGGATAAAAACACTCCGCCACAATGGAGAAGTGTCTCGTAATCTCTATGATTATATAGAAATGAATGAAAGCAAGTACGTGGACAAGCGTGCTTGTTTTTTGGTTTTCTATTAGGCAAGCCGCCTCCGCTTTAGTATCATCCAGCTCCGGCGGCTAGAGGCTCGAGGTCATAAGTCAAACCTGCCAAAAAGGCAAAGAGCGCCTTTCCGGCAGCTTCGCCTTATGCTTGTCGCCTCTGAGCAAGCCGCCTCCGCTTTAGGGATTGGAAACAATCTCTCCTAAAAACAACTCTATCATTATGTTAAAATAGTAATAACATCATGATACTTTCCTTAGAAGAAAGGAGGGACAATAAGTGAAGCGTATATTCATCATCCTCGCTATTTCGATTACTCTAGTCATTCTGTGGACCAACTCAAAAGCCAACTACAGCGGAACCCTCTTAAAGCATTCTCCTCTTAAAGCACAACTGCAACTTCAATCCAGTAAACAGTTAGAAAATATGGTCCTGTTGCCACAAGCTACTTATGATAAAACAGCTGCTATGGAAATGATTGAAAGATTAGATCATATTCCCTCCTCACTCTTAGAGTCTACGAATTCACAGGAAATCAAAATAAGGCTGTTTGAAAAAAAATTAACCGATTTTTCTACGACAAGTCACTTGAAAGGAGTGACCCCAAGAGGGTACACTAATAAAAGTATTACATGGGATGACGTTCCTGGAATCGGTGGATCGAAGCTTGTATTAGTGAAAATCGGTCATAGTGAGAAAGGAAAGGGTCATAATTCGTCAAATCTGGAATTACATGAGCTCGCTCACAGTATTGATCGTTACGTCTTAACGGACCTTTATTACGAGCTGGAATTTCTGCCTCTTTGGAAGAGGGAAGCTCCACGGGTATTCCCGAATGAACCTTATTTTCTTCAATACAAAGAAGAATATTTTGCTGAAACATTTGCTATGTATTATTTAAACTCTGAAACTAGAAATCTTCTGAAGAAGAGAGCACCAGCAACATATCAATTCTTTAAAGAACTATAAACTTATAAAAGGTGTGGTCGTTGTGAAGCAATATCTAGACTTGTGCAAACATGTCCTTGAAAAAGGCACCAAGAAAGAAGATCGAACGGGTACAGGCACGATTAGTACGTTTGGTTATCAAATGCGTTTTGATCTGAAAGAAGGGTTTCCTCTACTTACAACGAAAAAGCTGCATGTGAAATCCATTGTCCATGAACTCCTTTGGTTTCTAAAAGGAGATACAAACGTTGAATATCTTCAAGAAAACGGTGTCCGGATTTGGAATGAATGGGCCGATGAAAATGGAGAGTTAGGCCCTGTATACGGTCACCAATGGAGATCATGGTCTGGGGCAAACGGGGAAACGATTGACCAAATAACGAACCTCATTGATACGATTAAAAACAATCCCGATTCCAGAAGAATGATTGTAAGTGCGTGGAATGTTGCGGATGTAGATCATATGGCTTTACCTCCTTGCCACTGCTTATTCCAGTTCTATGTAGCCGATGGCAAATTATCCTGTCAGCTGTACCAACGTTCTGCTGATGTATTCCTCGGGGTTCCTTTTAATATTGCATCATACGCTCTATTAACGATGATGGTAGCCCAGGTATGTGATCTGGAAGTAGGGGAGTTTGTCCATACTTTTGGTGACGTGCATATCTATCAGAATCACCTTGACCAAGTGAACTTACAGCTTTCCAGGGAGCCAAGATCATTACCAACATTATCTATTAATCCTGAAGTGACGGATATTTTCGGATTTAAGTTTGAAGATTTCAACCTTGAAGAATATGATCCGCATCCACATATTAAAGGAGCCGTGAGTGTATGATCTCTTTTATATGGGCAATGGATCAGAATCGTTTAATCGGGAAAGACAATGGATTGCCATGGAGGCTTCCTGAAGACCTGAAATTTTTCAAGAAAACGACGGATGGACATGGAATCGTCATGGGAAGAAAAACGTTTGATTCCATCGGTAAGCCGTTACCTAAACGGGAGAATGTCGTTCTTACAAGAAATACAACCTTTCAACCGGAAGGCTGTCTTGTCCTGCATTCTGTGGAGGATATCCTGGAATGGGCGGAAGGAAGAGACTCAGAAACCTTTATTATGGGAGGAAGAGAAGTGTACAAGCAGTTTATCCCTCATGTAGATAAGTTGTATGTAACAGAGATTCATCATGAATTTGAAGGCGACACGACCATGCCTTCCATCCCATGGGAGGATTTCACCTGTATCTCCTCCGTTAAAGGATTGAAGGATGAGAAAAACCCTTACGACTATGAATTTAAGGTTTATGTCCGTAAATAGATGAGAAGATAATAAAAGGGTACTGCCGGGATATTCCGTCAGTACCCTTTTATTGGGAAAACATAATCTTACTTAAACGTAAAACAAAATACAGAAATACATAAAGCTGCTTCCTGCCAGGACGAATAGATGCCAGATTGCGTGATTGTAAGGCAGTTTGTTCCACACATAGAAAATGGCTCCTATGGAATACATGATTCCACCTGCCAGCAATAGTCCGAATCCGGCACCGGTAAGACTTGCGTACAATGGTTTAATGGCAATGATCACGAGCCAGCCCATCACCAGGTAAAAGATGGTGGAAACAACTTGAAAACGTTGAACAAAATAACATTTAAATACAATTCCTACAATGGCGAGTCCCCAGACAATTCCAAACAATGTCCAGCCGAGTGTGCCTCTCACACTGACTAGCATAAACGGTGTATACGTTCCCGCGATCAGGATATATATCGCCGAATGATCTAAAATGGCAAACAAATTCTTTACCTTCGAAGGCTTAAAGCTGTGTAGCAGGGTTGAAAATAAGTATAGAAGTATCATTGATGCACCGAAGATAGAGAAGCTGACAACGTGCCAGGCAGAGCCTTCATGAACGGCGAATATGATTAACATCACTAAAGCGGGTATGCTCAAAATCAATCCGATTCCATGGGTAATGGCGTTCGCAACTTCTTCTTTCCAATTGGAAAAATCGAAATCATATGTCAAAGAAGTCTCATCCTTTCTATTATCCCCTCATTGAACGCTCAATGAGTCAATATTGTATATATTTATGATAATCCTCTTATCGTCATTGTGCAATCATTAACATAGTAAAGGGTTAAAGTGCGCCTTTTGGATTAGAAATTCTCCTCATAATGATGTATATTCCTAAATAAAGAAAAAAAAATGAGGTGACAGTGATGTGCGGTAGATTTTCCTTAACAACCCCTATAGAAGAATTAGTGAGACAATACTTAATTGATGAATTCCTTGAAGAGTGGCAGCCAAGATACAATATTGCTCCAACACAAAAAGTTTTGTCCCTTATTTCACATAAGGGCAAGCGCAGAGCGGGAGAGATAACGTGGGGCCTTGTTCCTCATTGGGCAAATGGGAATAAGTGGAAACCTTTGATCAATGCCCGCAGCGAAACCTTATTGGAGAAACCGAGCTTCAATTCCCTTGTCCATTCGAAAAGAATCGTGATTTTTGCCGATGGATTTTATGAATGGAAGAAGGAGAAAGACCAAAAGGTACCTGTAAGATTTCAATTAAAAGAAGAAGAGCCATTTGTGTTTGCCGGATTGTGGGATCGCAATGGAGAGTTCACAACCTCCACGATCCTTACGACAGCGGCCAATTCCATTGTACAACCAGTACATGAACGAATGCCTGTTATGCTCACGAGTCAGGAAGCGATTGAGAAATGGTTAAACACAGACGATTACTCTTTTGAAGAAGCTTCTTCCGTTTTAACGCCGCTTCAAAGAGACCAAATGAAAGGGTACCAGGTATCCGATATCGTCAATTCACCCAAACACGATTCCCCCGAATGTATTGCGCCTGTTTCATAACCGATTTAGAGAAAAAATATTCGTATTTTTGCACGATTAGACATTTTATTCGCTTTAATATGGGGTATAATAAGAGTATAAACGGGTGAAAAAGAGGATTGATACTTTGCTGACGAAAACCATTGAGTTCAAATCAAAGGATGGACGGAAGATCAAAATCTTAGAAGTTCCTGTCATGAAGGAAGATAGCCCGCTCTATCTAAGGGTAAACCTCAGGCTTCATCAATTCATTTCAAAGGTTGTCAAACAGAATGGGCCTAAGACCATGTACAGCTTTAGAGAACATTTAAAGAGAACGACAAAATGGTCTGAGTATGAAGAAATTTATCAATCAGAAGAGTTAAAGAATAATGCATAATTCTCTTGGGATCTGGTCTTTGAGCGTATTTTTACGTGGGACCAGTCCTTTTTATATGAATATTTCTACATGTACGAAACAATTATAGACGTTACACGTTCAAAATGTATATCAATTTAGACAACCGATTGTGGAAATCCTTCGTATCTATTTAATTCCTTGGCATTTAACGATATAATACTAATGATATGGAAGATAGGATGTGGCAAAATTGACCAAAATTAAGATTGTAACAGACTCAACAGTAGATTTATCAGATGAGGTCGTAAAGGAACTGGATATTCATGTAGTTCCTCTATCCATTTCAATCGATGGAGAGACGTACTTAGATAGAGTAGATCTTTCACCGCTTAGCTTTCTGGAAAAAATGAAAGCTTCTAAGGAATTACCAAAAAGTTCCCAGCCGCCGGCAGGAACATTTGTTGAACTTTATGATGAATTAGGAAAAGATGGTTCGAAAGTTTTATCCATACATATGACAGGTGGAATGAGTGGTACAGTACGATCAGCCGAGTCCGCTGCAGAAATGTCTTCAACAGATGTGGCGGTTGTAGATTCCCGCTTTATTTCTAAAGGGCTGGCCTTTCAGGTAATGGAAGCTGCCAAGCTTGCCAAAGAAGGAAAGTCATTGGATGAAATTCTTAAAGCAGTTGAAACGATCCGTCAAAATACAAACTTGTTCGTCGTGGTAGATACACTTGAAAACCTTGCAAAAGGCGGTAGAATCGGAAAGGGACGTGCAATGATCGGTTCCTTGCTAAATATTAAACCAATCGCTTCATTAGAAGGAGGCGAATACACTCCGGTTGCAAAGGTTCGAAGCCATTCACAGGTTGTAAAATACTTAACAACGCAATTTTTAGAAGATGTAAAAGGGAAGACAATTCGTGGTGTAGGGCTTGTTCATGCAGATGGTATGGAGCTCGCACAAAATCTTAAGGCTAAGATTATCGAAAAAACAGGTTACGACCAAATCGATATAGTTCCGACAACACCAATCATCAGTACCCACACAGGAATTGGTGCGATAGGATTTATGTATTACACGGATTGATCAACCCAAAGGCGAAAGGAAATTTTCCTTTCGCCTTTTTCATTCAAAAAGACAGCAGAATCATCGAGGCCACTGAAAAAGTCCCTCATTTACTAAACAGCGTATCTTTCTTCGAGAAATCGAAGAAAGATACGCTGTTTTCTTGTAAAATGAAGATATTACATAAAAGTGAGGGATTGGATGCTTGACCATCAGTTATCAATGAACGTAAGTCAATTTGGGGGATTGTATGATGTGGTTGTACCTCAAGATCACCTTCTTCGTAAAATCAATAAACTTGTAGACTTCTCCTTTATCTATGACGAATTAAAGGATAAATATTGTCATACGAATGGACGAAACGCCGTCCATCCTATTCGCATATTTAAATATCTTCTTCTAAAGACCATTTATACATTATCCGACGTGGATCTTATTGAAAGAACCAAGGTGGATATGTCGTTTAAGTTTTTCTTAGAAATGGCACCAGAAGACGACGTTATTGATCCCAGTTTATTAGCCTACTTTCGACGTAAGCGATTGGAGGACGAAGACTTACTAGACACATTGATTAACAAAACGGTTGAAATCGCTCTTGAAAAAGGAGTGATTCGATCCAAGTCGGTCATTGTAGACGCTACTCATACAAGTTCCCGTTATAATCAGACTTCCCCTGTCGAAGTGTTGAGAAATCGTTCGAAAAAAGTGCGGAAAATGATTTACTCCATTGATGAAACGATGAAAGAAAAATTCCCGACTAAACCCACGGAGGATACGATTGAAGCTGAGTTGGAATATACTCAAAAGCTAGTGAAAGTCATTGAGAAAGAACCCACATTAACCGAATTCCCAAAAGTAAAAGAACCATTAAATCTACTCAAAGAGACCGTCGAAGATGACTTATTGGAACTTCAACAGTCGGAAGATCCAGACGCACGAGTCGGTCATAAATCAGCGGATTCATCCTTTTTTGGATACAAAACACACTTAGCCATGGTCCAAGAGAGAATCATTACCGCCGCAACGATTACAACAGGTGAAAAAACGGATGGAAAAGAGTTACCTACGTTAATTGAAAAAAGCAAAAAAGCTGGGATTGATGTGAAAGAAGTCATTGGTGATGCGGCTTATTCGGAGAAGAAAAATCTTACGTACGCAAATGAAAATGAGATTGAGTTAATCGCAAAGCTGAACCCTTCTGTCTCTCATGGATATCGAAAAAAGGGAGATGAGTTTGAGTACAATAAAGATGCCGGCATGTACGTATGTCCTGCAGGACATATGGCTATAAGGAAAGCACGACAAGGGAAGAAAAACCAATCCACCAGTCAAACGGATACATACTATTTTGATGTGGAAAAATGTAAAAGTTGTCATTTTCAAGTAGGGTGTTATAAGCTCGGAGCGAAAACCAAATCCTATTCGGTTAGTATTAAATCAGAAGAACATACGAAACAAATTGAATTTCAAAATAGTGAACATTTTAGGGAGAGAGCAAAAGAACGATACAAAATCGAAGCAAAGAATAGTGAACTAAAACACAGACACGGATATGAGATCGCCTCATCGTCGGGTCTAAAAGGCATGCGCATACAAGGAGCCATGGCCATATTCACCACCAATTTAAAACGAATCATTAAATTAATGGATCAATAGAAGGGAGAAAGCCTCCTTCTTCGTCTAAAAAAATGGCCCGTTTGGAAAAATTCACTCCAAACGGGCCATTTTTTATTTAACTGTCTCTGAGAGGCCATAGTTCTTCAGTGGCCTCGAATCATCTGCTGTCTTTATTCATTATGAAGGCATAGGCGTCGGGGTAGGCTTAGCGTAACCTTCATTATATTGTTCATCAATAAAGTTTCTAATTTGCTTGATGGATTCACCATTCTTGTACTTCACAATGGATTCCGCCGCAATTTCCAAACATACCTGACATCTGGTACCGTGATCATCCCATACCACTTTTTCCCCTTTTATTTCGTAAACAAAGCAATTAAGATTGCTCTCGTGCCCGGCAGAATCACCGCACCCGCAATAACAAGGGATATATTGTAACAGTTCAGGGTTTTTAGCAGCTGAAGAATAGATAAGCTTCATATTGTCGTCCTTATCATCGAGAAAAGAGGGAAGTGTATCAACGGAAGCCGTTTCCTCCCGAAGATCCCCATTGGCTGCTGTATCATCATGATGGGCTTCCTCCTCCTGATTGCTTGAACAACCCGCAAGAATACCTAATAAACTAAATACAACAGTGAAATATAATAAGAGATTTTTCTTCATACGTGCCCCTTTCCTATACGATTATATATGTATTGTACCACTTTTAAAAAAGCAGGTTCCTACCTTTTCTTGATGATTTTATGAATCTTATTGCGTCCTCATAACCATTGCCATCATATCATAGAAGTATAATAGGTAAGATGTATGTTCTGATCTCTCCAATAGATATAAAAGTTTCTTTCTTATTACATTGAAATCAAAAGAAAGGAAGTGAACAGACTTGGCTGATATGAAAAAAGTATTGGTGATTTCAGACTTTGGGATCGATGATATTGTCGCAGTATTATATGCTTACTATAGTGATACGATTGAAATTGTAGGCATTGTTTCTGATTATGGAAATGTCTCTAAAGCGAGTGCATTGAAAAACGTCAAATATCTTCAAAGTATTACGGGAATCACCGATATACCTGTTATCGGGGGAGCGGTCTCTGCTTTAACGGGCATTCAACCAAAATTCTATCCAGATGTACACGGTATCGAAGGATTGGGACCGATAACCCTTGATGATATAGAACTCGACAACTCAGAAATAACCGAAAACTTTTATGAAATCAATGCATTAATTGATAAGTATGCCGGTGAGTTATATATATACTCTGCTGGCCGATTGACTTCCTTGGCAACTGCCTTTGTGCTATACCCGGAAACAATGAAAAAGGTGAAAGAATTTTATGTGATGGGAGGTGCATTTCATGTACCGGGGAATGTGACCCCGACGGCAGAAGCAAATTTCTATGGCGATCCTTATGCTGCCAATATCTTGATTCAACTCGCCCCCAAACAAATTCATCTCATCCCCTTGGATGTAACCATGTATGCTCTTGTAACACCTGCTATGATTGATTCTCTCCATGAATTTTATGTAAATTCAAATGACAAAGTCGGGCAGATCATTAAGCCGATGGTGGATTATTACTATAAGTTCTATAAGAAAACGTACCCTGATATTTCGGGAAGTCCCCTGCACGACTTATTGGCCATGTGGGCACTTGCGGATGGCGATAAGATGATGTTTGAAGAAGTTCCTATCCGGGTTGCCACCAATACAGGCTGGACTTTCGGTCAGAGCATAGGGGATTTCAGGCAATCAAAGGAAAAAGAAAATTGGCAGGTCCACAAGATCGCAAAGCAGTTCAACTATGGGCAGTTTATCACAGAGGTATTCCAGACATTGAAATCTGGCCCCAGCCGATAGATTGACAAAGACATATAAATTTACATGTTCTTAATGATTTGTTTACAAAGGTTTCATGACGAAACAAGCGTGATATAATAATATTAAAGTGCAAGCGAGGTGACGCATATGAAAAAACTACCGATTATCATGCTCGCTTTTGTTTTTTTTCTGTCAGGTTGTTCGTTAGAAGATGCTGCTGAGCATATTACAAGAGAAGTATCCATGTGGGATAAAGATAATCCGAACGAAACCTTCATACCGAAGAACTTAAAAGTGGTTTCAGTGGGTGATTCATTAACTCAAGGTGTGGGTGACAGTACGAAAAAGGGTGGATATGTCCCATACTTAGAAAAACATCTGGAATCATTGGATGGAGTAAAAGACGCCCAATTTCATAACTACGGGGTAAGAGGGAACCGTACCGACCAATTATTAAAAAGATTGAAAAAAGAAGATGTGAAAACATCGATCGAACAATCAGATTTAGTCATGATCACGATCGGCGGAAACGACGTTATGAAAATTTTTCGTGAAAATCTGTCCCACTTGAAATTAGAAGTGTTTCAAGAAGAGAAACGAAAATACCAATTACGGTTACAAGAAATCATCGAGACGATCAGGAGCTATAACCCAAACGCAGGAATCGTTCTTGTAGGGTTATATAATCCATTCAATACATGGTTTTCTGATATTGAAGAAGTCAACCAGGTCATTCATGATTGGAATGATGCAAGCCGGGAGATTCTCTCAGATTATGATAAAACCTTATTCGTTAAGATAGAGGACTTATTCATTGATGCAGGGGATACTTTATTATTTGAAGACTACTTTCACCCAAATGATGAAGGCTATAAGATGATTGCAGATCGCATGTTTATAAACCTGACAAAAGGGGAAACATTAGCTACATTAACAGATAGAACGAAACCTGTTGAGGAAGAGGAGCAGCCGTCATGAAGAACAAATGGAAGGTCGGTTTTTTTGTTCTTTTAGGAGTGGTATTAATTGGATTAGCCATCATTGTATCAATGATTTTTATGCCGATTAAGGATGATCCGCTGCCTGAAAACAGCAAAAATACCAATCAAGAAGTAGGATTTAACGTACAAACAAACAAAAAGGACTTAAATCTTATTATTGAACATTATATTGAAGAAGAAGGAATGAAGGGACCTGTTGATTATGAGGTTCAGTTAAAAGACGACGTGGAATTAATGGGTTCTGTTCCGGTATTTACATCAAACTTAGATTTTAAGTTGGATTTTGAACCTAAAGCTCTGGAAAATGGAGACATTCTCCTGAAACAGAAATCCATATCCGTAGGACAATTGAATCTGCCGGTTTCATACGTATTGAAGGTAATGAGAGATTCATATAACTTTCCTGAATGGGTGAAGATACAACCTACCGATGAATTAATCTACGTTTCATTACAGGACATGAAATTGAAGAGTGATATTAAAGTAAGAGCGAAGGAATTTAACTTAAAGGAAGATAATATTTCTTTCCGTTTATTAGTACCAGTAGATCGTGCTCAATAGGAAAAAAGGTGGCCTCCTGATGGAAGCCACCTTTTTCGTATACGCGCGTAATCTAGATACTATCTTAGGACAGATTCGAGTTTACCCTTTTAATAGAATGGCTTCTAATTCAGGGGTTCCGTTGGCTAGCCCGACAGCTACGATGGTGTAAGCTTGATTGGGGCTAAATTTAACATTGGGAACACTCAGGACCGTATTTTTACTTCCTGCCACTCTTGCCTCCAGGTTGACTGTCATTGGAGTTAACCCAAGATAGTCGGTAGCTTGCTTGAAGGATACATTCGGAAATATGACGTCTCCACCTTTTACTGCGATATCCACTGCAGGGGCGTCAGGGGAAAGATGAATGAATTTAACCTTTGTTTCTCCGCTGGGAACCGTCGGATCATCAATGAACGGAAGGAGTTGTAGTTTATTTAGAGTACCTACAGCGGCGAGAGTATAAATTTTGCCTGGGTCAATTTTTACTTTTTTGCTTATAACAGTCGTCACACTTGTACCAGCAGGATAAACGTCAATATGATATTTCCCAGCCGGTAAAGTTAAATAATCACTGACATCCTTAAAGGCCACATCCCTTAAAACACGGTTTCCATTCACATAAACATCCACATTCGGTGCATCGGGTACAGCATGTAAAACGCGAACATAAGAAGGCTGTGTGGATGTAGTCAAATCAGCGCGCTGAGCTTGCATTGCAAGCCTCATGTATTTTAAATGTTTTTGATAGTAATGAATATGCATGGATGGATCTGTGTATTTATAATAACCGGATAATAAGTCATACATCGCTGCTTTATTCAAATAATCGTGTTGGCTCATCCGTATCTCTCCCTTTTGTTTATTAACACAATAGATTATGCGGAGGAGAAAAAATGGTGAAAGAACCTATTTTTTGAATAAATCAGAAATATTTCTTGCGTTATAGAAGAAAATAATGGATAATAAAAATACTAATTGAGAAAGTGGGTGATGACATATGAACGTATTATTGATTTGTTATACAAGTAAACTAAATATGCTTCATAATGGTTCTGCACGTCAACTCACTTTTAACGGGATAATCTGATTTTTTATTCTTTCAAACTTGAAAATCCGTTGACGTGTCGAATCACGCAACGGATTTTTTTATTTTTGGGAGGAACTGAATTGGATAACAGAAAAAACGTATTTGAACTAATGGGACACCTTGAAGAAGAAGGATACACGTTAGGAAGAGTTGTGACTGAACAAAAGGGAGCCTTCATGGTCATGACTAAAACAGGAGATCGATTAAGTAAAATCTCCGGGAAACTCAGGTTCGAAACGGTAAAGCGTGAAGACCTTCCTGCAGTAGGGGATTGGATTCTCCTAAGTGAAGAAGGCGCAATCATAGAAAAGGTGTTGCCCCGGACGAGTAAGTTCTCAAGAAAGAAAGCAGGGGAAGAAGCAGAAGAGCAAATCATTGCTACGAATATAGACACCGTATTTATTCTATCTTCTTTAAATGATGACTTAAACAGTAAACGGATGGAGCGGTATGTACTTCTCTGCTGGGAAAGTGGGGCAAATCCCGTTGTCATTCTTACAAAATCCGATACATGTGAGGACATTGAGGAGAAAAAGAAAGAAGTTGAAAACGCATTGCTCGGGGTTAAAGTGTTAGCCATAAGCGCTGTAAATCATGAGGGAATTGAGGAACTGCATCCCTATCTGGATAAGGGCAAAACGGTTGCTCTTGTCGGTTCTTCTGGTGTTGGAAAATCGACCCTAGTCAATCTTCTTGTAGGAAATGACGTTCAGAAGACTAAAGAAATTAGGGAATCTGATGATAAAGGGCGCCATACCACAACACACAGAGAGTTATTCTTATTGGATAGTGGTGCATCCATCATTGATACGCCCGGTATGAGGGAGATTCAACTATGGCAGGGACAAGAAGGACTATCCACACAGTATAACGATATTGAAGAGCTGGCACTTCAATGCAGATTCAGCGATTGCCGTCATGAGGATGAACCTGGTTGTATGGTTAGAGCAGCGATACAAGAGGGAACTCTATCAGAGGAACGATTCGGGCATTATCAGAAATTGCAAAGAGAAATTGCCTACATGGAGAGAAAAGGGAATAAGCGACTGGAGTCGTTAGAACGAAAAAAATGGAAGAGTATCGGTAAGCAGAGAAAGCTTAAATATTAGATGTAAGATGGACCCTGGATGACTCCAGGGTCTATTTTTACATTGTTATCTGTAAGCCAATTCGACAAGCTTAATATTTTCCCTTTTAACGTGAATGCGTTAAAATCTCTTACAAAGGGAATAGTTAGAGAGAATGAAATGGAAAGGATGATGAGCATGTCGGAAGCTTCGCAGTATGAAAAAGCTACATTTGCCGGAGGATGCTTTTGGTGCATGGTGAAACCGTTTGATGAACAGCCGGGGATTGGCAGTGTGATTTCAGGTTACACGGGAGGAACCGTTCCGAATCCAACCTATAAAGAAGTATGCTCAGAAACGACTGGTCATTATGAGGCCGTTCAAATTGAATACGATCCATCAGTGTTTCCTTACGAGAAATTACTGGAAGTATACTGGCAGCAAATTGACCCAACCGATCCAGGAGGGCAATTCTTTGACCGTGGACATTCGTATAAAACAGTTATTTTTTACCATAATGAAAAGCAAAAGGTGCTTGCCGAACAATCTAAAAAGAAACTTGGGCAGTCAGGCAAGTTTCAAAAGCCGATTGCTACTCAAATTCTGCCTGCGAAGGAATTTTATCCTGCAGAGGAGTATCATCAGGGTTATTACAAAAAGAACCCTGGTCATTATAATCGATACAGCCGAGGGTCTGGAAGAATGGCATTTATTGAAAATCATTGGGGGGAAGAGAAATGAGTAAAGAAGATTTAAAGAAAACGTTAACGCCTGAACAATATGATGTCACACAAAAGAATGGCACTGAACCTCCTTTTAGTAATGAGTATTGGAATACGTTTGAAGAGGGAATCTATGTAGATATCATATCAGGTAAACCTCTCTTTAGCTCTAAAGATAAATATGATGCCGGCTGTGGTTGGCCAAGTTTTACAAAGCCGATCGACGAAGAGGAAGTCACTGAAAAGGAAGACCGCAGTCATTTTATGGTCAGAACGGAAGTAAGGAGTAAAGAAGCTGATTCTCACCTGGGTCACGTATTTAATGATGGTCCGGGACCAACGAAGCTTCGATACTGTATTAATTCAGCCGCTCTGCGATTTATCCCGGCAGAGAAGCTTGACGAAGAAGGATATGGGAAATATACAAAGTTATTTTAATATAATGAAGTGTTGTGAAACTCTTCACATATGTGCTAGAATAGATTTCTGATGTTTACATTGCGCTACATATGTGTATATAAAATATAAATAGGAAGGTGAATGATCATGTTAAAAAAACTTTTCGGTAAAAAAGAAGAGGCACCTAAAACCGTTCATGCAGTTGCGCCTTTAACGGGAACATTAAAATCACTTGAAGAGGTTCCGGATCCAGTATTTTCTCAAAAGATGATGGGAGACGGGATTGCGATTGATCCTACAGTAGGTAAAGTCGTTTCACCTGTAGACGGCGAAATCATGCAGCTTTTCCCAACAAAGCACGCAGTTGGGATCAAAGCGAAAAACGGTGCTGAAATTCTTATCCACATCGGTCTTGAAACAGTATCAATGAACGGTGAAGGCTTTGAAGCACATGTTTCTGAAGGATCTAAAGTGAATATCGGTGATCCATTAATTACGTATGACTTAGACCTTGTGAAAGAAAAAGCAAAAAGTACCATCACACCAATCATCTTAACGAACGGTGATGACATGGCTGAACTAGTGAAAAAAGAATTGACGTCTGTGACAGCAGGAAAAGATGAGGTATTGGAAATTTCATCTAAATAATATAATAGGAAGGGACCGGCTTGATTGCCGGTCTTTTTTTTAGGGTGTACATCGGGTTCGGAGCAAATCACCGCAATGTTACTCTAATCAGCTTATCAACTATTTCTCCTTCTTCGTCGTCATCCCACCAGACAATATAAACTTCATCGCTTCTTCAGATTTAATATCCAGTATTTCAATATCGCTTTTGGGAATCAAAAATGTGACTCCTGCTACTTGAAACGTTTGAGGTACGTATACTGCTACGTGATCTTGCAGGTCATTATGCAAATCTGTAAGGTTTTCTGTCGTAATAAAGCCCAGGCATTTCATTGTTGTACCAGGCATTTTGACGAGTGCCACTTTGGAAAAGGACTTCTTTTCTCCTAAGAAAGAGTGAATGGTATCCTTGATGACCGAGTAAATCGTTTTGACAAAGGGGATTTTTTGTAAAAGGATGTCAACTATACGAATGATCGTACCCGTAAAAAACTTTGTAGATAGCCAACCGAGCATGGTCAATAGAATGATGGTTGCTAGAAGTCCAATACCGGGAATATAATTTTCATCAAGATAGGGTTTTAAAACATTTCCTAATAAGCCATCGAGGAATAGAAACATCTTAAATACTACATAAGCGACCAACCCAATCGGAACAATTGTTAGAACACCGTTAATAAACGATTTTATAAACCATTTCATCCTGTCATTTCTCCTGTCTTCTCTTAAAACCTATTCCTATTATATAGAAAGCCTACGGTACAGAAAAGGAGTAGCCCTAAATAAATTAGGCAAATACACAAACCATTTATAGGTGAATGACATACAGTGTAATGTAAATAAATATTTTTTGAGGAGTGATAGGTATGAACTATGGTTATGGTTGTGATCCATGTTATCAAGGTGGATATGCTTATCCAGTTGCCGGTGTCAATAATTTTGCGTTGATTGTTGTGTTATTCATCCTGTTAATTATTATTGGAGCCGTTTGCTACTGCGGGAAGTGATTCCAGATTTAGTTGTTAAATGAGAAATGAAAAAGAGCCGTCACTCGACGGCTCTTTTTCAGTCTTAAATTTTAAAACTTGAAATAAGTTCTTTCAATTTTTCCGCTTGTTGTGAAAGCTCTGAAGCGCTTGCTGTTACTTGTTCCATCGCAGCAGATCCTTCCTCAGATGCAGCAGCAGTGGTTTCTGTGTTAGAAGCAGTAGATTCAGCAATTTCATTGACCAGGGCAAATGAAGCGGCTACATCTTGACTGAGACTAAGGGTTTCCTGAATATGACCAACCATTTCATCCACTACCACCGTTGTTTTAGTGGTTTGGCTTAGAATATCTTCAAGGGAGGCGTTTGTTTCATTGGTGATTTCGACCCCTGCGATAACCTCTTTTACTCCATCAGAGTTTTGTTTAATAATGACATTCACTTCTTCTTGAATACTGTGTACGATTTCGGTTACACCTTTTGCCGCTTGTCGGGATTGTTCCGCCAGTTTTCTGACTTCATCTGCCACAACGGCAAATCCTCTACCATGCTCCCCGGCACGTGCCGCTTCAATGGCAGCATTCAAAGCAAGTAGATTGGTTTGTTCTGCAATGTCAGTAATGGTACCGATAATCGTCGTAATTTGTGATGAACGCTGTCCTAACGCTTCGACGGTTTCACTTGTATTGGACATGGTTTCTTCAATGTTCAACATTTTAGAAGAAGAGGCTTGAACAGTTTTGCCGCCTCGTTCAGCGACTACTCTCATATCACGAGCGGTTTCTTTAACTTGTTCTGCTTGATTGAATAAGAAACGGGCGGCTTCTTCCAAGCTATTCATCTTTTCTAATGAAGTAGACATCCGACTTGTTGTTTGATCGCTTCCAGCTGCAATTTCAGTAGATGTTTCTGCAATGGAAGTAATCGTCCTTGACGTTTCTTCGGCTGAAGCAAGAAGCTCCTGACTGCTGGCTGAAACGTTTTCTGCCATTTCCGAAACCTGCTTTACCAGGATGGCAATTCCGGCTATAAGCTGATTTGTATCAGATGCCAGGTCAGCTAGCTCATCCTTGGATTTCACATGAATTCGTTTTGTTAAATCTCCGCCTGCATTGGCTATTTCTAAAATAGAGCGACTGATTTTCCTTGTATTCGTTTTAATTGAATGAGATAAAATGATTCCGAAGAAGATAGCCAATAAAACCGCAAATGCTGATAAGCCAATGGTAACGACTTTGGACAGGAAAACCTGTTGATTTAGAGAATCAATCCGATTATTCAGATCCTTTTGTTGGTCGACCACAATCATATCTACATATGAGCGGATTCCGTCCAGATACTTCTTCCCCGTACCCGATTCAACAAGGGTTGCTGCTTGCTCAAGACCTTTATCTTTCCTTGTCTCGATTACCCGATCAACGAATTGAATCCAGAAACCATATTGAGCCTCTATCTTATCTAATTTATCCAGCTGCTCCTGATCGTCCTGTAATAGAGTATTCAAGTCTTCGATGTGACTTTCTACCTGACCTTTACCATTTTGATAGGGTGCCAGAAATCCCGTTGCCCCTGTAATGACAAAGCCTTGTTCTCCTATTTCAATCTCATTTAATACCTTTGATAAATCCTTCACCTTCGTATCAACCTGCATATCGTATGTAATCAACGTGTTGATTTCTTTTCCCAGTTTCAGCATATTGAAGTAAGAAGTAGAGGCAAGGACTAAAAGGACAATGGTCAATAAACCGAAAGACAGAACCACTTTTCCCCGGATTGTCCGTAAATATGAGAAGGCTCCCAAGGTCTTTTTCTGTTTATCTTTCTTATTTTTCTTCGTTTTTGGTGCTTTTTTTAGATGTTTTTCTCTTGTCTTTTTCACCATTTCCCCCTCCTGAAGATAAGCAAAAAGTAGCATCATAGGATGAACTTACCATTATTTTATACATATCGACCTAATTTATCTAGTCACTTTGTAAACTTTTTGTCGAATTTTTAAGAATCTTAGGTTATTTCAATCAATAATCTTTTACTGAAAGTGAAAATACCGTCATTATTAACAAGTTCTTTGACATTAATAAAAATCTATTTGTACTTTTCTTTCTTCTTAAAGAAAGACGCTTTTCACAAAGGTTGTTGTTTTGGAATATAAAAGCTGCCTTGGCTCTGTCAATTAAAGTGTGTGTTGGATGGTGAGGGGAACTGCTCCGCTTTCCGCTGACGTTCGGCCGAGCCTCCTCAGCTTTGCTTCCGGGGTCTCGGCACGCCCGTACTTCCGCAGGAGTCTGCGCAGTTCCCCCTCACCATCTTTAACAGTATTTTCATGACAGAGCTAGAAGGTGTCACTCGACTATTTTATTAGAAGACTGAATTCTTTATATAAAAAATCAACCTCTCCTTAGCTTTGAAAAAATGTTTGCCAAAAGTTTGTTGTTTTCATTTATAAACATAAAGCATCCTCAGAAAGTATACATTAACTGCATGATGCTCGACTCCTGCTGTAATAGCTGGACAAGTGAGATCCACTGGCTTTGCGTAGTAACTGATTTCAGAGATATCATAGTGAGCTTTATTGTATTTATCTATCCGTAATTAGGTAGTCAAAATATAGAAGCAAAGAGTGGATTGTAGCGGAAGGCACTTGACTCCCTCGGGAAAAGTTATTATATCAGGTGTTACAACCGTTTTATTTCTCTTTTAAAATTTTTTTAAAATCATTTTGGCTAAATATATTCCTTTTTTTCTTATTTGTTCAAAATAAAGGGATATA